>Ga0163161_10003790_pt1 | contig 10598 bp, 7 predicted proteins | sample S45metaG_FD_129847 | JGI IMG/M metagenome (GOLD analysis project Ga0163161, IMG submission 129847) | Switchgrass rhizosphere microbial communities from Kellogg Biological Station, Michigan, USA - S4-5 metaG | ecosystem: Host-associated > Plants > Roots > Rhizosphere > Soil | place: USA: Michigan... | reverse complement strand
GTATTTAGGGTTTCAATTAAAACATTATCACGGAAAATATTAAACAGAATTCCGTTTGCTCTTGGATTAAAATCAACAGCCATTTTATTGTCAAATTGATAATTAATATGTCCCGCAACAGTTCCGTTCTGATGTAATGGAATAGCGAATTCAAGCGTGTACTGACTGATATCCAACATCTGATCGTCATAATACCATCCTTCCTGAATAGACTGCTTTAAGCGGTATTTTCCGAATGGTACATTCTTGTATAAAATTTTTCCTTCAGGATCAGTTTTAAAGGCGATATTATTGATGCTGATCAGATAATTTGAAGCAGTTTCTTCGTCTGTATCAAATAGATTATTGTTGTTTTTGTCGTAGAAAGCAAAAGCATGAACATCTGATTTTTTCTTTGTGCTCAAAGTGGCTTTATGTAGGTTTAATGTAACTCCCGCTTCAATGGTGAAAATATTATTTCTCATGTTAGCCGAAGAATAATTATACAGAGATGAATTCACAAAAAAATCATACATTCTTGTATGCCACTTCAGATTGCAAAAAGCGGAAGGCGATTTTCCGTAGATATTATCGTCTGTGTAAGAAAGTCCGGATGTGATGCTTAGTTTTTCTTTAAATGCATTACTGCTGTAATAAACAGATGTATTGAGTTTTTTATACTTTTCGTTTTTATCTGTGATTTGTGAGAAAGCGTACTCAGATAAATAGTAGCTTCCAATTTGATACTGAGAAGTGAAATTTATTCTCCTGTAATTATAATTGAAATTTATTTTACCCTGAAACTCTCTGTCTTCTTCATCCGGATATTGTGCAAAACCAAGATCCAAAGCCAAAACGGCAGAATGCTTTTTATTAACACTCGTCCAGTTGGTACTTTCTGTAATTCTGTTTGCCTGGATAGATAAATTGTTTTTTTGAAATTGCGGCAGAAAATTATTATAAGAATTAGATTTCTCAAATTGATATTGATACGAAAAAGAATAACCGAATGATCCTGTTTTAGCCAAATTCAGTCCGATCTCCGTTTTCACATTATCAGAAGAAAGCTGAGTCTGGTAAAAATAATATTTAGGAGAATAATTAGAATAAAAAACATTGGCAAAAGCATAGTGTTTTTTAAATACCGTTAAATTAACGTTTTGCTGTATCTGTAAACTCCCTCTCCGGTTTCCGGGATAATAATCTGAGCTGTAGAAAATATTTCCGTTGAGATTTAGTTTTTTGATGATTCCGGAATATTGAGATTCAAATGCGAGAGAAGGTTTTGTGATTCCGTTTTGATCATAAAAACTTATTCCTCCATACAGTTTTGATGATGTCTGCCAAAGATTGTTGAAGTTGTGGGTGAATTCCGTACCTATTAAATGATGTTTTGCTTTCTCGTAAGGATCATTTTTAAATATATAAATTGACGAAAAATTGTTGGAAAAATTATAAGGATTGAGAATTCCTTTCACATAAAATCCATATCCGTTTTTCAGAAACGAATTTCTTTCGAGTAAACTAAAGCTCTGTTCAATAAAGCCGACTTCAATTTTTTTGTCTTTTGCGGCATTCAGAAAACTATATTCTATTCCTCTTCCGAAAAGCGAAAGTTCCAGAAGTTTACTGATATTACCGAGGGTAAATTCACTTTTCTCGCGACGGTAAGAAATATAGGTGTTGTTGATGATAGGATCTTTCTGAGAATTCATCAGAAACATATTTCCATTGATAAAAATATATCCTGAAGCAACATTAAAACCGCCACTGCCCAGAATTTGATACATATCGAGATCGTTTCCAACTCTTTTGTAACTTGATGTGATTGAATTTCTTGTTGTACTTGCAAAACCGCTTTGCTGCTCGTCCTGAAATTTTTGTGTATGCGAGACGCTTTGTACAGAAATTCTGGTATTGCCAAATATTTCTTTATCGGGATCTTTAAAACCCGTTACGTTGATTGTGAAATTATTTTGTTTCAGAAGTTCTTTTGACGGCAAAAAACTAAATGTAAATATAGAATCCTGCTTTGGACGGAGCGTTCCGTGTTGTTCGATAAAATGATTGCTGTCACTGTGGTCTGGGATTTTAAAAACCAGTGTTGTTTGCTGCGTTCTGTTTCCTTTGTTGAAAACTTTGATTCTTATCTGTAAAGAATCAAGATCGTTGCTTCTGAAAATCTGTGGATTTTCTGCAATCATCTGTAGAAGACTGCTTTCCTGTACCTGGTGAATGACCGTTTTTTCACCAATCTTCTGATCAGACTCGTTGGTTAAAATAAGATTGATCTGAGCGTCTCCTGCATCTGCATTGTCTCCGACAAAGATTTTAAGTGAGATAAACCTTTTTTCATTTTTCTGAAGGTCAACAATAATTTCCTGTCCTAAAATGGATTTGAATCCTGTAGGCGTTGTTATTTTAATTTTACCTTTAAAGTTTTCATTCCGGATATTATCTACAACGATCACCATGTCAAGAATTTTTGATTCTGAATTGTATGATTTTTCGTGAATGTCAAACAAGATGTTTTCTGTTTTGTTTTGAGCCGACAAAAAGAGCGAACAGATCAATAACAGACAATTCGCAAAGTTTTTTATAAAATTATGACTGAAAACCGATAACATTACTGCGGAGTTATCTCATATTGTAAGGTCGCAGAATATTCATCGGATTTTGCATTGATGAAATATTCATCATTAGGTTTCGTGAAATATTTGATCGTATAATCTAGATTCGCTCCTTGTGTAGAAGAGCCTTTTGCAATAATCTGAGAAGCTATATTTAGAAAAACAGTATTGAAAGATGAGCCTGCATTTTGTGTTGTAGGCAATAAATTCATCTGAACATTGCTGACCGGAATTGTTTTTCCGCTCGCTGATGTAAAATTATTTTGAATGGCTTTTACTGTTATCTGAAAATTTGTATTCGCTTTCACAGTAAGTGCATTCGGATAAATAACGCTTTTGCCATCTTTATAATCCTGCATACTGTTGAATTCCAAAAGGCCGTTACTAGCATCTCCATTCACTTTTAAAGAAAGTTCTGTGCTTGAAGGTGGTGTTCCCGTGAGTGCACCAATTTGAAATTGAAACTGATGACCCATTTTTCCAATGATCATATTGTTTTGATCGTAGGCTGTAAATTCGATCGGAGCTGTAAATGTTGTCCATGCAGGATAATTTCCCAGATAAGCTCCACCAGCGACAATGATGCTAAATTTTATCTGTAAATTGTAATATCCATTGGGCTGAGAGGGTTGGTTATACAACGGTGCATTTGATTGTGGAATTAATAAAAAATTTGCACCTTCCGTTACGATTGTATTAGGAGGGATTCCGATTTCGGCTATCGTAGGAACAGGATTTGGATAAGCCTGACCAGTTGAAGAGACCGGCTGAAAAGATATTTTATTGGCAGGAAAAATATATGATCCGCTATTTGCTGTGATAGCACCTGTCAGACGTGCTGATAATCTCCAATTCGGAATGTTGAAATTTCCGTTTCCAGCTAAAGTAAAGGTGTACGCATCAGGGTTTGTATTTCCCTGGTAAGAATTGATTTGCGTGTAACTATTTGTCCACGATGAATATGATACTTGAGAGTGTAATTTTGCACCAAGAAAAATTAGCATTATTAAAAAGACGAACTTTCTATTCATAACTAAAATTTAATTCGCCCATTTCTAAATTTTCTGCATCTCCGTAATCTATAAGTACAGACGCTGTATATTTTCCTTTTTCCAGAGGAGTTGGAAGCGATATCTCCATTTCTCTTTTGTTTCCGGGCATTGTGTAAAATATTACAGGATCTAAAGTTGTTTTCTTACCATTACCAGCATTTAGAATGTCGGTGGTTACTTTACCATCTACCCATATTTCTGCTTGATTTTCAAAATGTAAGGTCAGTGTTTTTTTTGCTGCATCAAATTTTAAATCTGTTATTTCAATTTTTTTCTTTTTTGCTTCCGGTTTTTTGTGAAATATTTTAATTCCTGAACGGATACTCACTTTTATATTTGCTCCTTTACTATCCACGTCATCCACAGGATTCATTTGACTTACATACAAAAGAGCGGTATGAGCTGATAAATTATCTTTTGGAAGAGTAGGTGATGTGATGGTCATCTCAATATCTCGTCTTTCTCCGGGTGCTAATGAAAAATAAGTATCTTCTTTTTTAATGGTGATCCATCCGGCGCAAGAATTCGGAAGCGAATTGGCTGGATGCATCTGGTTTTCTCCTTTCACATCATATTCCCAATCGCCGAGGCTTACCGCAAGATCAAGACTGTTTTTTGCGCTTACATTGGTCACGGTTATTTTTTCGGTATTACTGACACCGGCTCCTGATTCAAAATAAAGTCTGGGTGGAGAGACTGATATTCCGGTTTGTCCATTTGCATTGAAGATGAATACAAAAAAGAACAAGCAGAATAGCTGAAATATATTTTTCATGAAGAAGTATGTAATGAAAGAGAAGTGCTGCAAAAAACTGCAACACTTCTTTTATTGATTAAGATTTCCAGAAATCTTATTGAGATACGATAGTGTAAGTCAGTTCAGTAGTATATACTGTAGGATCTTGTCCTGCAATATAATTATTTAAGTAAGCGTTTGCACCTGCACCTTTGTACTCGATGCTTATTTTTTTATCTACACCTCCGTTTGTAGAAGTTACCAACGTTGTTTCGTTAGCAGATAATTGAACGTTTTGAGCGTATTGCGCACCACTTACAGCTTCAGAACCAGCAGTTGCTTTGATCTGAATTGTATTTGCCTGAATGTTCTTTGCACCGTTTTGCAAAGCAGCATTAGCACTTTTTACTTTTACCTGAAAACCACCTGTACTGAAGATGTTTAAATGATCGGCATTTAAAGAGCTTACTCCGTTTGCGTAGTCATCTTTGGTAACGTAGTCTAGATTTACAATTTTTTGTGCGTTGTTCACGACTAATGTCTGAATAGGTTTCAATCTTACGTTAAGAGTAACGTTTTGTGCACTGAGGGTTCCTACACCTAATATTGCTATTGATGTAATAATGAATTTTTTCATTAAAGTTATTGTTATATTGTTTCTAAGTTTCGATTGCAAAAGTAAGATGACTCAGAGAAATATGAATTGTGAAAAATGACTTTTATTTTGTGAAATTTGACAAATAAATACTAAAACTTGTTTTTCTTTGCGTTTTTGCAAATTTAAACATAATATTATATGATTAAATATAATTGATGTTTTAAGATGATTAAATGTTAAAAAAAGTAATGGTTTTAAAATTATGTAACAAAATTGATAATTTTTAAATTAAATTATTGTTATTTATTACATGATGTAAATTAATGTATTTTTAATTTGCTATTGGGTAATGATAAGATAAACAAATAGTTTATCCTCCGTTGAAAGTAAGCACTTGTTAAGATTTTCCCTTTGAATAGGAGCAAGATAGGATGTGGGGATTTTTTGATCTGTAGCAGAAGAAGTTTTTGAATAGATCAGTTTTGAATGAAATGAACATTCATTTGTCTTTTCGCTTGGTCTGGTATCAATGATGCCTGTCTGTGATGATTGCTTTTCGTTTATTAATTTAATCTGATATCCGTATAAATTCGATGCTGTTAATTCCTTTTTTTGATTGGTACGATTATAAGTTTCAGTCCCTTCATCGTTTTTCGAATCATGTACAGTAGTAACTGATAAAACCTGTGAAGGAAAAATCCTAATATTGATGCGGTTTTGATCGGCTGCCTGTGCAGGTAAAAGTGCTGATAATCCCAACAGGCAAAAAAGCACAATATACTTAGCGTACATATTAATAAAATGAATGGTTGTTTACATAAATGTAAGAATTTATGCTGATATTTCCCTCATTTCAGATGGCTTTTTTCCGGAATGTTTCTTTACGAAATTGCTGAAATTGCCTTCATCGCTGAAACCCAGATCGAAAGCGATTTCAGACATGGTAAAGTTGGAGAATTTGATTGCTTTTTCGCATTCAATTTTTATTTTTTCAATAATGAGTTGCTTTGCAGATTTTCCATAGACATATTCGGTCATCTCTGTAAGTCTTCGCACCGAAATTTTCAGTTCATCTGCGTAATGAGAAACCTTTTTAGCAAATTTAAAATCTCTCTGAAGCAAAATTCTAAACCTGTTTACATATGAAACATATTCCATGCGTTCATCTTTGTCAACGTGATGATTTTCAACATGAAGATACGCGTCCAGGATAAGGCCTTCAATTGCGTTGTGTGCTGCGGAGATGTAAAGGCTTTCGTCTTTGTTCTGAAATTTAAGAAGACGTTCAATTAAAATAATTTGGTTGTATTTATGATTTCCGAAATAAGGCGCAATGAAAATTTCTGATTGTGGATTGAAGAATACCTGTGAATTCAAGAAAAGGCTGTCTTTGGATGATTTGTCATAAAATCCTGCTGAAAAAGCGATTACATAAATCTCTTTTCCAAAAGCATTGTCGATCTCAACATCCTTTTGCGGTCCTATAAAAACAGCGTTTCCTCCAGCGATTATATAATCTCTCTCAGAAACTCTTACATCGAGATCCTGTGCTGTCAGTAAAATGCAGAAAAATTCCTGAGTATTAAATTGCCGCTGATAATTTTTACGTCTGATAATACTGCTGATTAAACTGATGCTGAAACCTATTTTATGAAGTTGATCTGTTATTTGATACATGCTAAAACTTGAAACTAAACTTTAATACATCCAAAAATAGAATAAAATTTTGAGAAATAAATAAATAATTGGGGATTATGTATTAAATTTAATAATTTGTTATTTTAAAATCTCTTTTTTTATTTGTTTGATCGCACTTATAAAGGTTTTTGTCCTTTTCTTATAACATGTGATTGTGATTTCCCCGTGATTTAAAAATTTTGATTATTATTCAAAATTAATATAAAAATATTTTGATGTAATTGGTCTAAATGGCTTTAAATAGAGGGTTTATGAACTGATATGTGATTTTTACAATGAGTTTGCACAACGTGAATTAATGTTTCAAATTAAATGATCATCTACTATTTCTATTACTCAATTTAAAGTTTGAAATTATTAAATTTGTAAAAGTAATCCATTATTGGTTAAAATAAGAGTTTTATCTAAATCAAATAATGATCAGCAATGAGAAATAAAATGACTGACAATATTGTGATTGTTTAAATGCATATTGATTTTGCGTAACGATTTGTTAATACAGGATCGAAAGAATTGCTTCTGAAAAGATGTAATTTTACTTCATGGGAAAGAAGAAAAAAAAGGTAACAAAAGAGCAGTTAGAAGAATTGAAAAACTTAAGAAAACATTTGACGGCGCAGTTATCAATTGACAAAAAAATCAATACTTTGATTCAGGTAAGTCAGGTACTCCGAAGTATTAGTCTGACCAGTACTTTTTCAAGCAATATTTCTACAGAGTTTACCGGACTTGAAGTTTTTGGGGAGCGATACAATAATTTTCCGAAAATAACTTCTGTGATTGATGCAGCGATTGTCTATTATGATGAACAGCTAAATTCATTACCACAATCTAAAAATTAGGAATTATCTTCAAAAATATAAACCAAACCAATGATCTTTCATTGGCTTTTTTATTTTTACTCATCACTGACCACTCTAAAAACATTCCACCCGAAAGAGCAGGACACTTCAAATTTCAAAAATGTATACTTTTATGAAAATGAAATAAAAAATAATTTTCTTTAAACAAAAGAAAGTTATTTTACTGATTTTTGTGTCGATTATGAATCATGGAAATCAAATCATCAGAAATAAAAGATTATGAAATTTCAAAATAAGTCAAAATTCTTACTTTCTTTATCAATTGTTTTTCTCTTTTCGGCAGGATTGAAAAGTCAGGACAAATTTCCCGACGGAACAGCAATTCCAAAATGGTTTAAAGAAACTAAACCAACCGACATCAGTAAATTAGGCAAAAAATATATCCTGACAGAAAATGGTTTGAAGAACGACAGTACGGTTCTGCAGACAAAGCAACTTCAAGCCATTATTGATTTAGCAGCTAAAAATGGAGGCGGAGTTATCATCGTACCCAAAGGAACTTTCTTAATCAGTTCGGTTTTTTTTAAACAAGGAACACATTTATATCTGGAAAATGGTGCAAAGTTAAAAGGAAGTGATGATATTAATGATTTTCCTATAGTAACCACAAGAATGGAAGGTCAGACTGTAAAATATTTTCCGGCTATCATTAATGCAGACGGTTTAGACGGTTTCACGATTTCCGGAAAAGGGATTCTGGACGGTAACGGACTTAGATATTGGAAATCATTCTGGAAAAGACGAGAGTGGAATCCTAAATGTACCAATATGGACGAAATGAGACCAAGGATCATCTATGTTTCCCATTCAAAAAATATTCAGATTGAAGGAATTACCGTAAAAAATTCACCGTTCTGGAGTACACATTATTACAAAAGTGATTTTGTAAAATTATTAAATTTAACAATTTTAGCGCCAAAAGAACCTGTAAAAGCACCAAGTACTGATGCCATCGACATCGATGCCTGTTCAAATTTCTTTGTAAAAAATTGCTATCTGTCAGTAAATGATGATGCAATTGCTCTGAAAGGTGGGAAAGGTCCGAAAGCAGATGGAGACCCGAATAACGGAGAAAACAGAAACATCATTATCGAAGACAATACTTTCGGATTTTGCCATTCTGCGTTGACTTGTGGAAGTGAATCGATCCACAATTACAACATCATTTTCAGAAATTCTACGGTGAGAGATGCCTCAAGATTACTGCATCTGAAAATGCGTCCGGACACGCCTCAACATTACGAATACATCACTTTAGACAATATCAGAGGAAATGTAAAAACTTTCATCTATGCAAAAGGATGGAACCAGTTTTTTGATTTAAAGGGTGAAGAAAGACCGAGTAAAGGTTTGGCGAACAATATTACTTTGAAAAATATCGATATCAGTTGCGAAACGGCATTCTCAATTGAAAAATCAGACTTATTTGATTTAAAAGATTTCACTTTTGAAAATTTCAAAATAAAAGCTTTAAAGCCTGAAATGCAAAATCTAAGTAACATTCAGAATTTAAAACAAAAAAATGTCAATGTGACGCAGGTCGCTTCTCTCACGCAATCTTACGATAAAAAAGACGATTCTGATATTTCTGCTAAATGAGTTTTTATTCCAAAATATTCGTTTTTTTATGCTTTTGCTTACAGTTTCTGCATGCTCAATCCAAGGAAATCCAAATCCTGAGCGGGACAGATTCTGAGCATACCAAAGAATGGGATTTTTGGATAACCGGAGGACGAAAATCAGGAAGCTGGGACAAAATTCAGGTTCCTTCACAATGGGAACAGCAGGGATTTGGCTCGTACAATTACGGAAGAGATTATGTCACCTACGGCAAAAACTTTAAATTTAACGACGAGACAGGTCTTTACAGACACAAATTTTCAGTTCCCAATTCGTGGAAAGGAAAATCCGTCAACATCGTTTTTGAAGGTTCGATGACCGACACTGAGGTGAAAATCAACGGTAAATCGGCGAGAGCAATTCATCAGGGTGCTTTTTATGAATTTAAATATGATATTACCGACGAAATACTGTTCGGAAAAGAAAATATTCTTGAAGTCAAAGTTTCCAAAATATCGGCTGATAAATCGGTGAACAATGCAGAACGTCTGGCTGATTATTGGGTTTTGGGAGGAATTTTCAGACCGGTTTATTTAGAAGCCAGTCCAAAAGAAAATATATCATCAACTTCCATTGATTCCAAAGCAGATGGAACTTTTCGTTCCAATATTCATTTAAAAGGAATCAACTCTGCCAATAATGTAAAGGTAGAAATCTTTGATATTAAAAATAATTTGGTTGGTGAATCACAGATTTCAATTCAAAAAGGAGACTCTTTAAAACAGGTTCAGTTTTCCATTAAAAATCCAAAACTCTGGACATCTGAAACTCCGAATCTATACAAAGCCAGATTCAGTTTAAATAAAAATAAAAAAAACATTTTCTACACCGAAGAAAAATTCGGTTTCCGAACGATTGAAATCAGAAAAGGCGACGGAATTTACATCAACGGAACCAAAATCAAAATGAAAGGCATCAACCGTCACGTTTGGTGGCCGGAAACGGGAAGAGCGGTTAACAAAAACGTAGATTTGATGGACGTTCAGCTCATTAAAGAAATGAATATGAATGCCGTTCGCTGTGCTCACTATCCACCAAGCAAATCGTTTCTACAGATTTGCGATTCGTTGGGTTTATATGTTTTGGATGAGCTCGCAGGATGGCAAAAAAAATACAGCACTGAAATTGGCAAAAAGCTAGTGAGAGAAATGGTTGTAAGAGATGCGAATCATCCTTCCATCATTTTTTGGAGCAACGGAAACGAAGGCGGACATAATTTTGATTTGGATGCAGAATTCGCAAAATACGACTTGTCAAACCGTCCCGTTATTCACGCCCATCACAAGCCTGGAAACGCTTTCAACGGAATTGACTGCAATCATTACGAAGATTATTACAGCACCAAAAAAATTCTCGAAGGCGAAAATATTTATATGCCGACAGAGTTTCTGCACGCGCAGGATGACGGCGGTGGCGGAACTT
>Ga0163161_10003789_pt1 | contig 10598 bp, 10 predicted proteins | sample S45metaG_FD_129847 | JGI IMG/M metagenome (GOLD analysis project Ga0163161, IMG submission 129847) | Switchgrass rhizosphere microbial communities from Kellogg Biological Station, Michigan, USA - S4-5 metaG | ecosystem: Host-associated > Plants > Roots > Rhizosphere > Soil | place: USA... | reverse complement strand
GGAGCAGATCGTCTCCTCCTACCGGATCAGCGAGGCCGAATGCATCGGCTTCCTTGCGCAGCTGGACCGCATCGGCATCATCGAGCTGCGCCCGCTCAACCGCTACCGGCTGAAGCTGGCCAAGACCTTCCGCTGGCGGCCGCATGGGCCGGTGATGGAGTTCTTTCGCGAGAACGTGGTGCTCGACTACTACCGTGGCGGCTTCGACGGACCGGCCGAAGGGCTGCTGCTGGTGCACGGGTCCATCAGCCGCTCGCTGGCGCCGGCGTTCCTGGAGCGCCTGCAGCGCGTGGCGCAGGACTTTGCGCAGCAGCACCAGACCGACCAGAAGCTCTCGGCCAAGGACCGCGAGGGCTACACGCTGCTCCTGGGCATGCGCAACTGGGAGTTCGAGGCTTTCACGCGCCTGCGCCGAGCCTGAACCTCCGGGTTTTCAGGCCTTGGCGTCTTCCAATGCGTCGCGCGTAGCGCGCGCGGCGTTCTTTGCCGCTGCGGCAAAGTCGTCGCCCGACGAGGCATAGATGATGGCGCGCGACGAGTTCACGATGATCGGCGCGTCAGGGCGCCAGCCGGCACGCACCGTGGCCACCGCATCGCCGCCCTGCGCGCCGACGCCGGGAATGAGCAGCGGCACCGTGGGCGCGAGTTCGCGCACGCGTTCGATCTCCGCCGGATAGGTGGCGCCCACCACCAGGCCGAGCTGGCCGTTGAGGTTCCATGGGCCCTGCGCCAGCTTGGCGACATGCTCGTAGAGGAAAGGCTGGCCTTCGATGCCTGCCAGCCGCTGGCCCTGCAGGTCGGCGCCGCCGGGGTTGCTGGTGCGGCACAACAGGAAGGCGCCCTTGCCCTGGTGCTTGAGGTACGGCGCCACCGAGTCGAAGCCCATGAAGGGCGACAGCGTCACCGCGTCGGCGCCGTAGCGCTCGAAGGCCTCGATGGCGTACTGCTCGGCCGTGGAGCCGATGTCGCCGCGCTTGGCATCCAGGATCACGGGCACATGGGGCGCGTTGCGGCGCATGTGCTCCATGAGCTGTTCGAGCTGGGCTTCGGCGCGGTGGGCCGCGAAATAGGCGATCTGCGGCTTGAAGGCGATGACCAGGCCGGCGGTCGCATCGACGATGCGCGCGCAGAAGTCATAGATGCGGCCCGCATCGTTCTTGAGATGCCCCGGGAACCTGGCTGGCTCCGGATCGAGCCCCACGCAGAGCAACGAACCGTTTTTTTGCTGTGCGGTGGCCAGCTTGTCGAGGAAAGTCATGGGGTCCGATTTTACGGACCCGGCCGCCGGCCCTCAGTTCGGCGTCGTTTGCTGTTCAGCGGCCAGGCACAAATCGGCCCAGGCACGCGCCTTGTCCGCGGGGTTTCGCAGCAGGTAGGCCGGGTGGTAGGTCGCCACCACCGCCACTCCCTCGATCGACGCCAGCGGCACGGCGCGGCCGCGCAGCTTGCCGAGCGGGTCGGCGCTTTGCATCAGGCTTTGCGCGGCCAGCGGGCCCATGGCGAGCACCAGCGCCGGTGCGAGTGCCGCGGCCTGCGCCTGGAAGGCCTCGGCCATGGGACGCGGACTGCCGGGCTGGCCGGCCGCCACGCCGCGGTGCGTGCGCATCAGGTGCACCGGCGTGCTGCCGTCGTGCAGCTTCAGGGCGCGCAGCATGTTGTCGAGCAGCTTGCCGGCGTCGCCCGCGAAGGGCTCGCCGTGGCGGCCGTCGGCTTCGGGCGGCATGTCGGCCACGACCAGCCAGCCGCCCTGGACCGGTGCGGCGCCGGCCTCGGCGTAAAGGCGGCGGGGCGCGTCGACCAGCACGGCGGCACCATGGGACAGCGGCGCGGGCGCAGGGCGTGCGGCGGGGGCGGGGGCCGGTGGCGCGGCGGCGGGCCTTTCGGCCGCAAGCGGCTCCGCGACCACGGCCTTCGCCTCGACGGCGGGCACGGCGGCGGCTTCCACCACCTCGGGCATCGGCCACCAGACCTTCACGCCCATCTCGTCGAGCATCGCGCGCTGCCGCGCATCGAGCTTCAATGTCTGTACCGCGCTCATCGCAAGGCTCCCCAGGCGGTGCCTGTCTCGTTCAATCTCAGGCTCATGACGACCGCGTCTTCGCGCCTGCCGTCATGGGCCGGGTAGTAGCCCTTGCGCACGCCCACGCTGCGGAAGCCCTGGCGCACATAGACGTCCAGCGCACGCTGGTTGCTCTGGCGAACCTCGAGCCAGAGCCACTGGGCGCCCTCGGCGCGCGACCATCCGGTCAGCGCCGCCAGCATCAGCGGCGCCCATCCCTGGCGCTGGAAAGCCGGCGCCACGGTGAAGTTGAGCAGGTGCACTTCGTCCACGCCCTTCATGGCGACGAAGTAGCCGATCAGCGTTTCGCCGAGGCCTGTCACCGGCGTCGCCAGGCCGGGCACGGAAACCGGCGCCAGCAGGCATTGGCAGTGGTAGCCCACGGCCATGGAATCGATGAAGTTGGCCCGTGTCCAGGGATGGCTGTAGGCCGTCGGCTCGACCGCGCAGACCGCATCGAGCCGCTCGACGGTGAGCGGTTCGAGGCGGGCTTCGACGGGCTGGAGCACGGCGCTCATGGGCTGCTGGCAGGTGAAATCGCGGCCGCGGCCGCAGCCTTGATGGCGGCGCGCTCGTCGGTCGTTTGCGCCACTTTATCGCGAACATAGAGCGGCCAGGCATGCGCCGCATTCACCGTGCGGCCGGCGGCCAGCAGCGCAGGCGCAAGTCGGAGCATGGCGGTGGCGGTCGGCAGCACCTCGAGGCGTGCGGCGGCCGGCGCCAGGCGCGGCCCGTAGGCGGCAAAGGCGTTGCCGGCCAGCGACCAGCCGGCGGGCACGTCCAAGGCTTCGGGCGCGAGCAGCAGCGGCTCGCCGGCGTCGCCTGGCAGCGCGCCGAGCGCACCCCCGGCATCGAAGTCGTACCGGGCTGCGTAGAGCTGGTCCATGCGGGCGTCGAGCGCGGCCACCACCTGGCGCGCGCCGAAGGCGTGGCGGGCTTCCTCCGCCACGGCCAGCAGCGTATCGACCGGCAGCAGCGGCACGCCGGCGCCGAAGGCCAGGCCCTGCGCCACCGAGCAGGCGGTGCGCAGGCCCGTGAACGAACCCGGACCGCGGCCGAACGCGATGGCGTCGAGCGCGGCCAGCTGGAGCCCGGCCTCGGCCAGCAACTGCAGGATGAGCGGGATCAGCGTGCCCGACGCCTGCGCGCCGCCGGCGCCGCTGTGCGTGAACACGCGCTCGCCATGGCGGACCGCCACCGACAGGTGTTCGGTGCTGGTGTCGAAAGCCAGGAGCCTAGGCATCGCGCCGTCCCAGGGCGGTGGCAGGCACCGCGGGCATCGCGGCCGGGCGCGCGCCAGCTTGTTTCTGCACGCCGAACAGGATGCCGGCGGTCACCAGCAGCAGCCCGGCAACGAGGTTCCAGTACAGCGGTTCGCCGAGCCAGATCACCGCGCCGAAGGCCGAGAGGCCAGGCACCAGCGCCGTGATCATGGTGCTGCGCACCGGGCCGAAGTACTGGATCATCTTCGTGAAGGTAATGCCCGAGATGACAACGGAGCCTACGCCCTGGAACAGCATCTGGAACGCCACCTCGCCCCAGGGCGCGGAGCCGATGCGGCTCACGACCGCGCCGCCCGCCACCAGGAGGCCGTACACGGGCACGTAGGCCAGGAGCGCGAACACCGTGATGGCGATGGTCGCGCGCACCGCGTCCAGGCCATGCCGGCGCGCCACCACGCTGTAGCAGGCCCAGCAGAAGGCGGCCGACATGAAGAGCAGGTCGCCCTTCCAGACCTCGCCGCCCTCAAACGCATGCAGCAGGCTGCGCCCGCCGACCACGAGGTCGCCGGCCACGATCAGCGCCAGCCCGAAGGCGCGGCCCGGCGTGATGCGGTCGCGCAGCACCAGCGCGGCCAGCAGCGTGGTCCACAGTGGCAGGCTGCCGGGCATCAGCACCGAGGCATGGCCCGCGGGCGCGAAGAAGAAGCCGCTGTAGGCCAGCGCGGCATACGCCACGCCGCCGAAGATGCCGGCAATGGCCGTCAAACGCAGCGACAGGGGCGAGAGGCCGAACAGCGAGGAGGCGGTGCTGCCGACCTTTTGCCGCAGGTCCTTCATGACCATCCAGGCACCCCAGGGCACCAGCACCAGGCTGGCGCCGCAGATGCGCGCCAGCGCCAGGTCGAACGGGGTGAGCGAGCGTCCGGCCGACGCCCGGGCGATCACGATGAAGGCGGTCCAGACCAGCACGGTGACCACGGCCGCGCCGATGCCGAGCGTGCGGGGCGAAAAACGGGGCGTGGCGGGCATCCGCCGATTATCGAGGGGTCGCCCGGGCCGCGCGCGCGCAGGGCGAATGCGGCGCCTTCAGCCGCCGTCGCTGCGCACGATGGCAAGCCCGGCCTTGCGCAGCGACGCCAGCGCCGCGGGGGGCGCTTCCGGCGACACCAGCAGGCTGGTCGCGGCCGACACGGGGTTGACCACCCACGCCGAGGCGGCGCCGATCTTTTCCGACGAGGCCAGCACCACCGTCTCGGCCGCGGCCGCCATGAGCGCGCGCTTGATCGCCGCCTCTTCGGCATCGCCGGTGGTCAGCCCGGCCTCGGCATGGACGCCGGTGACGCCCAGGAAGCAGATGTCGGCATGGATGCGCGAGATGGCGTCCATGGCCGACGCGCCCACCGCCACCATCGAATGCCTGAAGAGACGCCCGCCGATCAGCACCACCTCGACGTCGGCATGCCCCACCAGCTCGACCGCGACCGACGGGCTGTGCGTGACCACCGTGGCGCGCAGGCTCTTCGGCAAGTGGCGCGCCAGCTGGACCGCGGTGGTGCCGCCGTCCACGAACACCACCTGCCCCGGCCGGACCAGGCGCGCGGCGGCCCGGCCGATGGCGACCTTCTCCGCGGTGGCCAGCTGCAGTCGGCCAGCGAAGTCGGCTTCGGCCCGGGCCAGGGGCAGCGCGCCGCCGTGCACGCGCTGCAGCAGGCCCTCGGCCGCCAGCTCGCGCAGGTCGCGGCGGATGGTGTCTTCCGACAGCGCCAGCGCCTCGCTGAGCGACTTGGCGACGACGTTGCCGTCGCGCTGCAGGACCGAGAGGATGTGTTGCTTGCGCTGGCGGGTGAGCATGGCCGCGATGGTAGCGGGCCGGGCCGGGATGTGCACGAATTTTCTTGTTTATGCACGAATTTGCGCATAAGCTCGGCGCCATGACGATCCACGACCGCGTCCGGGTGCACGAAGTCACCCTGCTCTCTGACAACTGGTACACGCTGAAGACCACCGCCTTCGACTGGCGGCGCAACGACGGCCAGTGGCAGCGCATGCACCGCGAAACCTACGACCGCGGCAACGGCGCCACGCTGCTGCCTTGCAACCTTGCGCAGCGCACGGTGCTTTTGACCCGGCAGTTCCGCTACCCGGCGTTCGTCAACGGGCACGACGATTTGCTGATCGAGGCGGCGGCAGGGCTGCTGGACAACGCCGCGCCCGAAGACCGCATTCGTGCCGAGGTGGAAGAAGAACTCGGCTACCGGCTGGGCGCGGTGCAGAAGATCTTCGAAGCCTTCATGAGCCCGGGTTCGGTCACCGAGAAGCTGCACTTCTTCATTGCCGAGTACGACCCTTCGATGCGCATCGGCGAAGGCGGCGGCCTGGCGGACGAGGGCGAGGACATCGAGGTGCTCGAACTCGGCATCGGCGAGGCGCTGGCCATGGTGGCCGACGGGCGCATCGTCGATGCGAAGACGGTCATGCTGCTGTATCACGCGCAACTGCATGTTTTCGGGCCGGGATAATCGGCCGATGCCCGTTCTTCTTCGCCGCTCGTTCGTTCGTTGCGCCTGCGCGCTCTCCCTCGCCGCGGGGGCCGTTTCGTCCGCTCTTGCGCAGCAGGCCTTCCCTCCCGAAGTCGAGAGCGCCCTCGCGCGCGCCAAGGTGCCGCGCGATGCGGTGACGATGCTGGTGGCCGACGCCGACGGCACGCGCCCGCCGCGGCTGGCCTGGCGCACGCAGGTGCCGGTCAACCCGGCGTCGATCATGAAGGTGGTGACCACTTACGCGGCGCTCGACATGCTGGGCGCGGCCTACAGCTGGAGCACGCCGGTCTACGTGGACGGCACGGTGAGCAACGGCGTGCTCAACGGCAACCTCTACATCAAGGGCCAGGGCGATCCCAAGCTGGTGCTGGAACGCGCCTGGCTGCTGCTGCGGCGCGTGCAGGGCCTGGGCATCACCACGGTGAGCGGCGACATCGTGCTCGACCGCAGCGCCTTCGAGAACACGATCGAGAACGATCCGGCCGCGTTCGACGGCGAGCCGCTGCGCCCCTACAACGCCTCGCCCGACGCGCTGCTGGTCAACTTCAAGTCGGTCAACATGATCTTCACGCCCGAGCGCGGCGGCCAGCAGGCGCGCGTGAGCTACGAGCCGCCGCTGGCCAGCGTGTCGATGCAGCCCGCCGTGGCGCTCGCGCCCGGCGAATGCGGTGACTGGCGCGCGGCGATCAAGCCGGACTTCAGCGATCCGAACCGCATCCGCTTCCTGGGCGCACTTCCAACGGCCTGCGGCGAGAAAAGCTGGGCCGTGGCGTATGCCGACCCGCGCACCTACGGCCTGCGCGCGATCGGCGGCCTGTGGGCCGAGATGGGCGGCCGCGTGGGCGGGCAGATGCGCGACGGACGGGTGCCGGCGGGCCTGCGCCCGGCGTTCGAATTCGGCTCGCCGCCGCTCTCGGAAGTAGTGCGCGACATCAACAAGTACAGCAACAACGTGATGGCGCAGCAGGTGTTCCTGACGATCGGGCTCACGCAGAAGAACCGCGGCAGCTTCGAGGCCTCGCGCAGCGCGCTGGGCCAATGGTGGCGCGACCGCATCGGCACCGGCGAGGCGCCGCCGGTGTTCGACAACGGCTCGGGCCTGTCGCGCGAGGAACGCATCAGCGCTGCGGCGCTCGGCAGGATGCTGCAGGTGGCCTGGCGCTCGCCGGTGATGCCGGAACTGGTGTCGTCGCTGCCGGCGACGGGCGTGGATGGCACGCTCAGGAAGCGCGCGCTGCGATCGGGCGGCGCGGCCCACCTGAAGACCGGCTCGCTGCGCGATTCGGCGGGGGTCGCCGGCTACGTGCACGGCGCGAGCGGCCGGCGCTACGTGCTGGTGGCCATTGCCAACGGCGAGAACGCAGCGGCGGCGCGCACGGCGTTCGACGCGCTGGTCGACTGGGCCTCGCAGGACAACTGAGCCGGCGGGCGGCCTGGTTCACTAGGTAGACGCGCTAGGTAGACGCGCCGCTTGCGCGCGGGCGGGGCCCTGCACAGAATCGGACGCCCGTTCGATTCGACGACAAGCAACCCACGCAGGAGGCACGCCTTGAACCCGCTCCAGAAAAATACATTCACGCCGCTGCGCCGGTTCGGCGTTCTCGCCGGCGCCGCGTTGCTGCTGGCCGCCTGCGGTGGTGGCGGCGGAGGCGGCGGGATCGGCGTGGGCTTTCCGCTGCCGGTCGGCGACACCGGCCGCGGAACGGTCGTGACGGACCCGCCCCCGCAAACCGCCAAGCTGACCGCCGACCAGTTCAGGTCCAGCCTCCAGTCCAGCGACCAGGGCAAGGCCCTGCTGCAAGTGGCCGGCACGCCCCGGTGCGGGGTCGAGGTGCGCTATCTCGAATACCGCACCGTCGGCGGCAAGAGCGAGGCCACCAACGCGACGGCCGCCGTCATGCTGCCCTCGGGCACCGACGTGGCCTGCAACGGTGCCCGGCCCGTGGTGCTGTATGCGCACGGCACCACCGCGGCGCGCAACTACAACCTCGCCGCCTGGACCGATTCCACCCAGCCGGCCGCCGGGGAGGGGCTGACGGTCGCCGCGATGTTCGCGGCGCAGGGCTACATCGTGGTGGCGCCCAACTACGCGGGCTACGACAAGTCGACGCTGCCCTATCACCCGTACCTCAACGGCGACCAGCAGGGCAAGGACATGGTCGATGCGCTGGCGGCGGCGCGCAAGACCTTGCCGGGCATCGGCGCCGAGGACGCGGGCTCGCTGCTGATCACCGGCTATTCGCAGGGCGGGTACGTGGCGATGGCAGCGCACCGCGAGATGCAGGCCACGGGCAAGGCGGTGACGGCGTCGGCGCCGCTCTCCGCCCCGTCGGCCATCAGCCTCTTGGTGGACTACAACTTCCAGGGCTGGCCGGCCCTCGGCAGCACGCTCTTCGTGCCGCTGCTCTCGACCAGCTGGCAACGGCAGTTCGGCGAGGTGTACGCCAGCACCGCCGACGTCTACGAGGCGCAGTACGCCACCGGCATCGACACCCTGCTGCCGAGCCTGACGCCCCTCACCACCTTGTATGCCAATGGCAAATTGCCGCAGCTCGCGCTCTTTCCGGCCGGCGCGACGCCGGGCCCGGTGACCCCGGAGCTGTCGATCTTCTACGGCGCCAACAACCTGATCCGCCAGAGCTATCTCACGCAGGCGGCCGGCGACACGCAGGCGAACCCCTGCCCAGGCAATGCGCTGCCCGCAACGGCCGCCTCGCTCAGCACGACCTCACCGCTCGACTGCAGGCCGGCACTCGGCTTCCGCAAGGCCGCGCGCGCCAACGACCTTCGCAACTGGCTGCCGGCCCGGCCGGTGCTCATGTGCGGCGGCGCCAACGATCCGACGGTGAATTTCCTCAGCACCCGCGCCACCGCCGGCTACTTCCGCGCCCGCGGCATGCCCGCCGCCGCGCTGACCGTGATCGACCTGGAAGACACGGCCGCCACCGATGCCTATTCCGCCGCCCGTGCGGGCTTTGCGCAGGCCAGGAGCACGCTGGCGCAGAACACCGCCGGCAGCGACGCCGACAAGCGGCAGGCTGTCACCCAGGCCTACCACGGCACGCTGGTGCCGCCGTTCTGCCTGGCCTCGGCCCGGGGCTTCTTCCAGGGCGTGCTGGCTGCGGGCGGCTGAGGCTGCCCGGACCGCTCAAGCCGCGGCCGCCCTGAAGCTCAGGCCGCGGCCGCCCGGTGCAGGCGGTCGCGCACGCCTTCCCACTCGGGCGTGTCGGGCGGCGTCTCGACCCAGATCAGCTTGACGCCCTCTGCGTCGAACGCGCGCAGCACCGCGAACAGCTGGTGCGCGCTGGCGGCCGCGTCGTCGGGCATGCGCCGCTGCAGCACGCGCTGCGACGGACTGCGCAATTCGGCGCGCGACCACACCGCGATGTTGGCGGCGCCCGCGCCGAGCACGTCGAGCCCGGTCTGGATGGCCTTGGCGTCCATCAACCGCAGCTTGGCGTTGGGTGCGTAGTGCGCCTCCAGCGTGCCGGAAGCGCGCGGGTCGGGCGTCTCGAGCACTTCGCGGTCGCGCAGGCGCTCGCCCGCGGCGGCCTCGATCTGGGCGCGCGTGATCACGCCGGGGCGCAGCAGCACGGGCGCGCCGCGGCTGCAATCGACGATGGTCGATTCGATGCCGACTTCGCAGGCACCCCCGTCGATCACGGGCACGGCGTCGCCGAATTCGTCGAACACATGCTGCGCGGTGGTCGGGCTGACGCGGCCGAAGCGATTGGCGCTGGGGCCCGCGAGGCCCGGCACCCCCTGCTTGGCACAGGCCTCGAGCAGCGCCTGCGCGACCGGATGCGAAGGACAGCGAAGGCCGATCGTGTCCTGCCCGCCGGCGGCCGCGGCCGCCACGCCAGGCTGGCGCGTGACGATCAGCGTCAAGGGGCCAGGCCAGAAGGCCTGCACCAGCTTCTGTGCGAACAACGGCAGCGGCTGCGCAAAGCGCGACAGCGCCTCGGTGCCCTTGATGCCGGCCGCGACGTGGACGATCAGCGGATGGTCGGCCGGCCGGCCCTTGGCCTTGAAGATGCCGCCCACCGCCATGTCGCTGGTGGCGTCGGCACCCAGGCCGTAGACGGTCTCGGTGGGGAACGCGACCAGTCCGCCCGCGCGCAGCACGCGCGCCGCCTCGGCAATGGCATGGGGATCCTGCCCGTCGAGGATCATGCGAAGTCCGCCGCCGAAAACGGCAGCAGGCCGAGCAGCGCGGCGGCCTCGGAGGCAGCGGCGCGCACGCTCTCGAGCGTGGCGCCGGTGAGCGTCAGGTGGCCCATCTTGCGGCCGCGTCGCGGTTCGATCTTGCCGTACAGGTGCAGGTGAGCGCCGGGCAGCGCGAGCACCTCGCTCCATCGCGGCGAGGCCGGCTTGGTGCCGCCCGCGGTGAACCAAAGGTCGCCCAGCAGGTTCAGCATGATCGCCGGGCTGTGCTGGCGCGGCGGTGCCAGCGGCAGGCCCGCGAGCGTGCGCACCTGCAGCTCGAACTGCGACACGTCGCAGGCTTCCATGGTGTAGTGGCCGCTGTTGTGCGGCCGCGGCGCCATTTCGTTCACCACCAGCGAGCCGTCGGTCAGGACGAAGAATTCGACGCACAGCACGCCGACATAGTTGAGCCCGGTGGCGATGCTCCTGGCGGAATTGATGGCCGCCTGCGCCACGGTCTTGGGCATGTTCTGCGCATGCACCTCGGTCATGGCCAGGATGCCGTCCCGGTGCAGGTTGCGCTGCGGCGGAAAGTGCACGATCTGCCCGTCGCGGCTGCGCGCGAGGATG
>Ga0163161_10003788_pt1 | contig 10600 bp, 9 predicted proteins | sample S45metaG_FD_129847 | JGI IMG/M metagenome (GOLD analysis project Ga0163161, IMG submission 129847) | Switchgrass rhizosphere microbial communities from Kellogg Biological Station, Michigan, USA - S4-5 metaG | ecosystem: Host-associated > Plants > Roots > Rhizosphere > Soil | place: USA: Michigan... | reverse complement strand
TTCACCATTCATTTCCTGAAAAAAAGAAATAGAAGCTGTAGTAATAACAGGCAAAATCAAAAACAGAGAAATTTTATATAAAATATTTTTTGAAAATAGATCTGTCAATGAAAATTCTTTATTATGAAATTCTGAGACAATTAATGCAAAAACACTGATGGGCAACATCAGAAAAAAAGAAATTTCATGAATGAAAATGCTGAAAACTGCGAAAATTGATGCTGCGAAAATTTTCTTTCTCTTAATAAGACTAACCGCCAAAATAGTAAGCAGAAAAACCAGATGATCAAAATAACCAATCAGATGAGCCGAATAAATGATATATTGAGACAGGAAAAATATAAGAAAAAATGAAATTCTATAAAAACTGTTTTGATTTCGAAAGGTCTCCTTTACTGCAATTCTGAAAATCAATGCATATAGAGAAATCAATATTACAGAGGAAACAACTGAAATTGAAAATTCATTTTTCGGGAAAAACCATCTGAAAATTTCTCCTGCGAGTCCTCTTTTGATAAATCCGAATCTGTAATCCAAAAGCCAGTGCGATTCTGCCCACTCATTAGGAAATCTTACAGTTTTTAAAACACTGAAAAGCATTGCATACAGATAAAGAAAAACCAACAGAAGTTTCCTGCTCATATGCTATATCGTCATGGAGAAAATTCTGGTTTCCGGTTTATTTCTCATCATTCTGAGATCAAAAACCATCGCAACGTTTCTTGTGAAAGCTCGGCCCTTTTCGGTAATTTTTATTTGGTTGTCATGAATTTCTACCAACTCATCCCTTTCCATTTCCTTCAGCATTTCAAAGGCATTATCAAGTTCCGGAAAAGAATTTTGAATATCAAAAGTAGTTTCAAGCTGACACATTAGATTTAAAATATGTCTTCTTACAATCAAGTCTTCTTCATTCAGAATATGTCCTTTCACAACAGGAATTACGCCTTCTTCAACAATTTTCTGATATTCTTCTACCGTTTTCACGTTCTGTGCAAAAGCATACCACGAATCTGAGATTGCAGACATTCCTAAACCAACCATCAATTGGGTTTTACTTGAAGTATATCCCATGAAATTCCGGTGAAGTTTTTTCTGAATTAAAGATTGATACAAATCATCGTGTTCAAGAGAAAAATGATCCATCCCGACCTCAATGTAACCTAAATTTTCTAACAATCTTTTGCCATCTTCGTACAGGCGACGCTTTTCTTCCCCACTCGGAAGATCATTTTCATCAAAACCTCTTTGCCCTACTCCTTTTACCCACGGAACATGAGCATAAGAATAAAACGCCAATCGATCCGGCTTCAGTTCCATTGTTTTGCGGATCGTGTGCTCCATTGCTTCCCAACTTTGATGCGGAAGTCCGAACACCAAATCATGACTGATACCTGTATAACCGATTTCGCGCGCGATTTCTGTGACTTCTTTTACTTTTTCAAAAGGCTGGATTCTGTTGATCGCTTTCTGCACTTTCGGATCATAATCCTGAACCCCAAAACTCGCTCTTCTGAAACCTAAATCATACAAAGTCTGAAGATGTTGTCTTGTTGTATTATTCGGATGACCTTCAAACGAAAACTCAGGATGTTCTGCAATTTCAACCGTTGAAAAAATCCCTTCCAATAGAGTTTTTAAATTCTGCGGAGAGAAAAAAGTAGGAGTTCCGCCTCCTAAGTGAAGTTCTTTTAAAATCGGTTTCGGGTTGTTGGTTGTTGGTTGTTGGCTAAACAAATCTAAATATAACTTCCATTCTTTTAAAACACTTTCAAGATACGGAATCTCTACACTGTGTTGTTTTGTAATACGTTTATGACAAGCACAAAACGTACATAAAGCTTCACAGAAAGGCAGGTGAATATAAATTGAAATCCCCTCTTCCGAATTGCTTTCATTGAAAGATCTTATCACACTTTCTTTCCACTTTTCTGGCGAGAAAGTACTCTCGTCCCAATAAGGAACAGTGGGATAAGACGTATAACGAGGTCCTGGAATATTATATTTATCGATTAAAGAATTCATTCTGAAAATTTAAATGAGATTAAATCCCTGAGGATTCTGATCATGCAAAAATAACCATTACCGACGACTTTTTAGCCATGAATTATATTAGGTTTTATTTTATAATCAATCTAAATACTTCCTCCGCAAAGTTTTTTCCCAGATCAATATAACCTGCGCTGTCGTAATGCCAAGGATCATTTCCGTAATTGTATTTTTTGGTCGAGCGGACTATTGCAGCGTTTTTATCGGTTTTTACAAATTTTTCCTGAGCATATTGCACCAATTCACCGGTCGGCCAAATTCTTCCCTTTTCATTCTTCCCCGAATCTGAAATTTTACCGATCACTACAGGAAGATCATCTGTAAGTAGAGTTGCGCGCATTTGATTCATTAAAACCTTCAAATGTCCATAATATCTATTGGCAATTTCTTCATCGTAACTCGCATCACCTTCTCCCTGCATCCATAGAATTCCTGATGGAATGATTTCGTCTTTTTTGCCATTTCCATCGATATCTGTTTCAGTTAAAGCATTTCTTACGGTTTTTAAAAAGTTATCGTATTGATTTAAACCGTTCTTGCCATTAAAATCAGCATCCCAACAACCGAAATTTGCTGCTGCAACGCTGTCGATTGAAGTTCCTTCTCGCGCATATTTGATCAAAGCGATTTTATCATTCGGGAAAAGCTCCTTGATCCTTTTAGCAAAAGAAAGCTCCAATCCAAATCTGTCTGAAAGCGTATTTGTTTTTCCGTCAGATGTAAAACCCGTTCCGTTTCCCGGTTTTAAAATATCCCACTTTCCTGTTCCACCATTCAGATCACCATCCGGAACAGAATTTCCCTGAAAAATATAAACATCTTTAAAAGATTTTAAATCAGCCGGAAGATCTTTATTACATCCAAAACCATTCATATTCGATTGTCCTGCAAGAATAAAAACTCTGATTTTCTGAGTATAAAATAAGGTTGGAATCAGGATTAAAAAAAATATTTTCATTTTTTTCATTGGAGAAATTTTATTCAAAGGTAATTTGAAAATATTGATTGTAAAGAAAGATTTTTGACAGAAATTTAATTATAAAAAATTATACTTTCCTGGTATTAATATTCTGGAGTTCATCATCTTTTGTTATTTTTATCGCTACTAACAGACCGTTCGTACTGATCTTCGACAAATTGCGACAGTTATTTTAAAAATATATTGCTATCTCCATATCATTTTTCTTAAAAATCCTTTCAAGATAGGTACTTTCAAAAATTGAAATATCCTGATCTTTTGATTTTTTTTCGATCTCAAAAATTTGATTAATGATATTCAGCATGAAGTTTTTATGTTTTAAAAGTACAATTTAATTATTTTTTGTGGAAAAATAATCAATCCATTTTCATTTTTACGATCCTGTCTTTTCCTGCAAAAACTACGGTCTTATCATCAATCCACTCACAGACGAACAGTCCTTTTTCGTCTGAAATTTTCTTCCAGGTTTTACCAAAATCTGATGAATAACTGATATGTTGATCTCCGACAGAAATCATTTCTTTTCCTTTAGAATTTGGTTTTATTTTCACACAGGTTGTATATCCTGCATTTTTTCCAGAAGCCTGAATCTGCCATGTTTTACCGCCATCAATTGTAGTTGCAATATTGTTGATATTGGCATCTTGCTTTGTGTAATCCCCTCCTACTACGATTCCATATTTATCATCCAAAAAATCTATAGAATAAATTCCCTGTGATGAAATTCCCTGAACGAAAGGAGTATCAAAGGCTTCTAATTTCTCGTTTTTGAGATTTAATCTTAAAATCCTTGAAGAATTTCCTCCGGTTCCAATCCAAAGGTAATTCTGTCCTGCGGAAATATTGGTATTGCTTGCTGCAAAAGCTGCTTCACCAACATTCAATTTTAAATGTGACAGGTTTTTGATTTGGAATTTCCCTTTATCTAAACCGAATTGAATTAGTTTTAAATTTAAATCAGTCGAAGGATCTGAAAAAGCATAGAATTTATTTTTAGTAAAATACAAAGCATCATAAAAAGCAGTTTTTGCGGTATCCTGGTAAATCACATTAAACTTCAGACTTTTTTTATCAATTTTGAAAAACTGCGCCGGACTTTCAATATTAATTGCATAAAATGAAGTTTTATCCTGCGCCAAAGTTCTGAACTGAAGTTTGTCTTCAGACAACTTTATCTGTTTCTGATTTTTAGAATCTTTTAAATCAACATATCCGAATTTGGAATCTGTTCCGCTGTACCAAACCTTATTATCGTAAATTTCTAATGCTCGAATGCTTATTTTATCATTCAGTAAAGTTTCAAAGCTAACTTTTTGAGAAAATATTAAAATTCCAAAAAGTGAGAATAGAAGTGGCGATAGTTTTTTCATAATGAACAAAAATAAAAAAACCACAGAAAATACTGTGGTTTTTGTGAGTCTATATTTTTTATAAATCTAAATCAGGTTTTTCTAAAGGCTCCTGTTCAGCTTTGAACGTTTCGCCATAACCAACTTTATGAAGTTTACTGTTTCTAAGACTGTAAGTGAAATAAATCAAAACCCCTAAAACCAGCCATCCGATTGAAAGATATTTTGCTTCGTGACTTAGGTTCCAGATCAGATAAAGATTGATACAGATTCCTAAGGTTGCAATCACCGGCAAAGCAGGGACTTTAAAGTTTCTCTGTAATTGAGGTTCTTTTTTTCTTAAGATCCAAACCGCAACACAAACCATTGTAAAGGCAAACAAAGTTCCGAAACTTGTCATATCCGCCAATTTACTGATTGGAGTAAATGCCGCAACTGTAGCAATTAAAATTCCTAAAAGCATCAAACTTTTAGCTGGTGTTTTTTTCACAGGGTGCAAATCGCTGAACATTTTAGGAATAAGACCATCTTTTGACATTCCCAAGAAAATTCTAGACTGTCCCATGATCATTACCATTAAAACTGACACCAAACCTACGGTAGCTGCAATTGTAATAATGTAACCAGCCCATCCATAACCAGCAATTTCAAATGCGTATGCAACCGGTGCTTTTATCGCATCAGGATATTTACCCTGCGGATCAAAATCTGAATAGTGCATCATTCCGGTAAGAACTAACGACACTAAAATGTATAAAAATGTACAAACCAAAAGCGAAACAATAATCGCAAAAGGAACGTCTTTTTTAGGATTAATAGCTTCTCCGGCCTGCGTAGAAACCGCATCAAAGCCCACATAAGCAAAGAAAATTGCAGCAGCTCCGGAAACAATTCCCTGAATACCGTAAGCTTCTTTCAGTTTATCACCTTCATGAACCATTGTTTGAGCAGGAATAAACGGCTCCCAGTTTTTAAATCCAATCCCAGAATTTAACATAATGAAACCTCCGGTAATAATTACAAATAATACTGCCGAAACCTTCATAATTACAATCAGATTGTTTGCTTTTGCTGCTTCTTTCGTTCCTTTTATAAGGATAGAAATTACAAATAAAACAATTAAAAATGCTGGTAAATTCATTGAAAAACCTTCCCCCGTATAACTTGCTGGATCAGAAGTTAGATAAGCAGGAAGTTCAATATGGAACATCTTAAGAAGTTTATTAAAGTATCCTGACCAGGATACGGCAACCGTCATAGAACCCATCGCATATTCGAGGATAAGACCCCAACCGATGATCCAAGCAAAAATTTCTCCCACTGTTCCGTATGCATAAGCATAAGCAGAACCTTCTACAGGTAAAATAGATGCAAATTCTGAATAACATAAAGCTGCGAAAACGCAAGCGATCCCAGCAATTACAAAAGAAAGTGCCAAAGCAGGACCTGCATGATAATATGCACCAGTTCCTGTTAACACAAAAATTCCACCTCCGATGATCGCTCCGATCCCGATGGCTGTAAGACTCCATTTACCAAGTACCCTTTTCAATTGGCTACTTTTCATATCGTCCTCAAAAGCGCTCATGGGCTTTTTGGTCCAAATTTTAGACATATTTTTTATTTATTAAAGATTTACGAAAATATAAAAAATTTAGAGATCTTAACATTTATTAATAGAATTTCGTTATTAAATTTAAATTTTAAAATATAAAAAACTGATTTACACCTGTTTTATAATATTTTAATGTGTCTTAAATTTTAATTATTTTTGAAGTTATGAATTTATATGATCTTTTTGTAAAAACTTATGAATCTTATACTTATTTACAAATTTTACTGGAAGTTTCAGGAACCATTTTTGGAATTTTAAGCGTCTATTTTTCCATTAAAAAAAACATCTTGGTTTATCCTACAGGAATAATTTCTACGCTGATTTATGTATACATACTTTTTAATTTCGGATTATTGGGAGATTGCATGATCAATGTTTATTATACAGCAATGAGCATTTATGGCTGGATTTTGTGGTCAAAAAATTCTGATGACAGTATTCACGTAGAAGTAAATTGGGCAACCAAAAAAGAATGGGTTTTTGCGATGATTCTTTTTATACTTAGCGTATTAATGGTAACCCTCATTTATTATTATAAACCGTATATAGATAATCATTTTTATTTGGAAGGTGCAGAATTGGGATTAGATCATCTTGACTGGGCCAATTGGCTCGATGTATTTACAACTTCGACATTTCTTGTCGGAATGTGGTTAATGGCAAAACGCCGCATTGAAAACTGGATTTTCTGGATCATCGGTGATCTTATTTGTATACCGATGTTAATTTATAAAGAACTCGGAATCACTTCGGTTCAATATTTGGTATTTACCATTATGGCGATCATGGGATACGTCAACTGGAAAAAAAGTTTTAAAGAAAGAAATACAGTAAAGTCATGAAAAATTTAATCAAAATAGCATTCGCACTATTGGTAACATCAAGCTTAACAGCTTGTATGTCATACAATAACGGATACGCAGACACTTATGGAGATCCTTATTATAATAACGGATATTATTACGCACCTCAAGGTTATTATAATACGGGAGGATATTATGGTAATGACGGATATTACTACAGAGATGATATGAGGTATTACTATGATAACGGAGTACCATATTACTACGGAAACAACAGAAATAAAGTTTATGTAGAAAAAAGAAGTTCAACGCAACGACCTGACAACGGATTCAGAGACACTCCAAACAACAACAATGGTTCGTATACCAATCCGAGAAATAATAACAATACCAACGGTACAAGAAACAACAGCGGATTCAGAAACCAGGGATCCAATAACAACGGACAAAGGACTCAGCAAAGTGCACCGAGATCAAACAGTAATGGCGGTGGTTTCAGAAATAATAGTGGTAACAGTACAAGAACACAAACTCCAGCTCCTTCCGCTCCACAAAGTACCGAGCAAAACAATTCTACACGATCGAATTCGGGTGGAGGATTCAGAAGATAATCATTCTAAATAAGTAAACGGGCAGCCTTGGCTGTTCGTTTTTCGTATTTATTATAGTAATTTTGCACGCTAGTTTTTTAGACAATAAAATATGGAATTTTATAAATATCAGGGAACAGGAAACGACTTTGTAATGATTGACAATCGCTCGGGAGAGTGGAATGATTTGTCTATTAAAAATATTCAAAAACTTTGTGACCGTCGCTTTGGAATCGGAGCGGACGGACTCATTAAAATCAATACTAAAGAAGGTGTAGATTTTGAAGTTGACTATTACAATTCTGATGGTTCTAAAAGTTTTTGCGGAAACGGAGCCCGCTGTTCGGTTGCTTTCGCCCATTTTCTTTCTATTTTTAAAAACAATAAAACAGTTTTCACTGCAATTGACGGACTTCATCAAGCTGAAATCAATGATGATATTGTCAAACTAAAAATGGGTAACGTTAAAGACATCAACATTGACGGAAACGATTCGGTTTTAGATACCGGTTCGCCACATTATGTAAAATATGTTCAAGACATTGCCAACTTCAATGTTTTTGCAGAAGGAAACAGCATTAGAAATTCTGAGAATTACAAAGAAAAAGGCATTAATGTCAATTTTGTTGAAAATATTTCTGACGATGAAATTTTTGTAAGAACCTATGAACGAGGCGTTGAGGACGAAACTTTTAGTTGTGGAACAGGAGTTACGGCTTCGGCTTTAACTTTTCTGCAAAAAAGCAATCTAACCTCCGTAAAAGTTAAAACATTAGGCGGTGATCTTAAAGTTTATGCCGAAAAAAGCGGAGATTCTTTCTGTGAAATTTGGCTTGAAGGTCCGGCAAAACAAGTATTTAAAGGAAAAGTAGAACTTCTTTAATTTTAAAAAAAACTTTTAATCCACTTTAATCATAATGAAAAAAGGCATTCTCATTATTATACTACTTATTCTTGCTATAGCAGGATTTTTTGGTTTTAAATTTTATAAAAAATATTACGGAAACAATATTCAGAAAGATGGCTATGTTCTGATTCCGCATGGTGCAGATTTTAAGCAGATTTTAGATTCCATTACACCTTATGTTGACAATAAAGAGTCTTTTACGGATGTTGCAAAAGATAAAGAGATGGACAGATTTTTCAAGCCGGGACGTTACCATTTCAAAAAAGGAGCAAGTAATACGAGTTTGGTGAATATGATCAAAGCAGGAAATCAGACAGAAAATTCTTTCAGAATCGGGGATTTCGGGGATATTTATCAAATGGTCGGGAAAGTTTCAAAGAAAACAGAACTTGATTCATTAAAATTTGTAAATGATTTAAATAAAATTGCTTCTGAAAAGGGTTACAATAACGCAGAAGATCTTAAAAAATATTTTTTTATTGATACTTATAATTTTTTCTGGACAGTAACTCCGAAAGAGTTTTTCAAAAAATTTGAAGATCAGTATAACGGATTTTGGACTGCTGACCGAAAAGCAAAAGAGCAGAAATCGGGCTTGACGAGAGATCAGATTTACGCTTTGGCATCAATTGTTTATAAAGAATCTGGAGGAAAACCGGACGAAATGAAAACCATTGCAGGTTTATATTTAAACCGTTACAGAAAAGGAATGAAATTACAGTCTGATCCTACCGTGATTTATGCAATGAACAAGCAGACCAATTTTAAAGAATCAATCAAGAGAGTTTTGTTTAAACATTTGACAACTCCATCACCTTATAACACTTATGCGAATGCAGGAATTCCTCCGGGACCGATTTGTGTAGTTGATAAAAATTCTGTGGATGCAGTTTTGGATGCAGAAAACAACTCATATATTTTTATGTGTGCCGATCCTGCGAGAATGGGTTATCACAAATTTACAGCCAGCGCGGAAGAGCATGTAATCAATGCAAAAGCGTATCAAGACTGGCTTAATTCAAAAAATATCAAATAATAAATATATTTAACGTTAATTTAACAATTAAATAATTAACATTTCGCTTTCAAATGCGACCAATCTATTAAAAATAATAAACGAATCTTGAAAAACTGAAAATACAGCGTTTAATAATTTCATAATTATAAATGTGTTTTTCATGATTTCATTTAAAGAATATCTTATGAATCAGACGGAAATAATCAGCATTTTTACAAAGAAAACTTTAGGGCTTACTTTTGTATTATCTGCAGCAGCTTTTGCTTTTGGGCAGGAAAAAGTAGGCGTAACGGGGACAATTGTAGATAAAAGCAACCAGCCTGTACCTTATGCTTCTGTTACTTTTAGCAATAAAGCAAACAAACTTTTAAGCGATGCTACTTTAACGGACGAAAAAGGTCAGTACAATCTTGAGCTGACTCCCGGAAACTATGATATCTCAATAGAGGCAATCGATTACAAAAAAAGTGTAATCAACAAACAGATCACTGCAGCCGGAAATATCGGCGCATTATCCATCGAAGCCGAAGCTTCATCTACCAACCTGAAAACTCAGGATATACAGGGTGTTACTATTACAGTTGCTACAAAACCTTATAAAGTCGAGCTTGACAAAAGAACTTATGACCCGTCTCAGGATATTGTAAGTAAAGGAGGAAACCTTCAGGATGTTCTTTCAAATGTACCTTCAGTTTCTGTAGATACTGACGGAACGGTATCGATGAGAGGAAGCTCAAATGTTCGGTTCTTGATTAACGGAAAACCTTCTGCCCTTTTGGGAATTGATGATGGTGCAAATGCATTGCAGAGTATTCCGGCAGATCAGATCGAAAGAATTGAAGTAATTACAAACCCTTCTTCAAAATTTGAAGCAAGCGGAACAGCGGGTATTTTAAATATTATTTTAAAGAAATCAAAGAAAACAGGTTTCAACGGTAGTATCATCGGAACTTTGGGATATTTGCCTCAAACCAATCTGAACACTAATCTAAGCTGGAGAAAAGGAAACTTGACATGGTTTTTGAATGGCGGCGGTGGTTATCGTGAATCAAAAAATACAAATAGAAATAACGCAACATTTTTTAATGCTGCTTTAGACGGCGACAGAACTTTCACAGGTCAGGAATCAATTACAAACAGCAACAACAGCAACTACAATGCATCTTCAGGTATTGTTTACGATATTTCGGACAAAACATCTGTAAATGCATCCGCTACCGTAAGAACTTTTGAAAGCGAAAATATTGGGAACGTTAATTATGATTATCGTTTCCTTAAAAATCCAAATTC
>Ga0163161_10003787_pt1 | contig 10600 bp, 5 predicted proteins | sample S45metaG_FD_129847 | JGI IMG/M metagenome (GOLD analysis project Ga0163161, IMG submission 129847) | Switchgrass rhizosphere microbial communities from Kellogg Biological Station, Michigan, USA - S4-5 metaG | ecosystem: Host-associated > Plants > Roots > Rhizosphere > Soil | place: USA: Michigan... | reverse complement strand
CTTTTCTTAGTAGCGGGAACAGGACTCGAACCTGTGACCTTCGGGTTATGAGCCCGACGAGCTGCCTACTGCTCTATCCCGCGATGTTCGGTGCAAAGATACAACTTTTATTGACATATACACTATATTATTAAATTGTTATTTCGGTTAGCTATTATATAACATTTCATCGCGGAGATGCACCAAACCTGCGCCTGAGGCAACGAATACGTCTTTTATATGTCTTTATATCTCATCGCCTGCTCTTTCCCGCGATATTCGCTGGAGAGATGCATCCTGTCAATCCTAATTATTGTTACATTTGTCCGAAATAACTTAAATTCCAACCCGTACACTGAACAATGAAAAAAGCGATTTACCAAATAGTTCTTCCGGCAATACTATTTCTCACCAACTCTATAACAGCCCAAAACAAAGATTTTGAATACTATCTTTCCGGCGAAGAAGAAAAATTAATTATTTTAAATGCAGCAGGGAAACCAATCTCGAATGATGTTTTTGAATATGTTGGCGAATTTTCAGACAATATGTTCAAGGTGCAAAAAAATGGGATTTATGGTTTTATAAATACTAAAGGAAAGATTGTTATCCCTTATCAATACAACTGGGCTTCAGAGATGAAAAATGGCGTTGCGATTGTCTTGCTTAATGAAAAATACGGTCTCATTAATAAAAAAGGACAATATATAGTCACACCACAATATGAAAGCTTGCAATATGAGAACTTTAATAATGGCCTGGCGATATTTAAAAAAGATGGATTAGAAGGCGCTATTAACAAAAAAGGTGAGGTAATCATCCCAAATGAATTTGAGTCTATTACAGAATTTAACCACGGATATGCCGAAGCTAAAAAAAACGGAAAAACAGGACTGATTGATACGAAAGGAAAAACAATTATTCCTTTTGAATACAGCTACATTAATGAATTGTTTAATGGCTTTTCATTTGCCTTTAAGAAAGATGAAAAGCCAAAAATGGGCCTTATGGATTTAAAAGGTAATGTGCTTATAAATCCCGAATATGACTTTGTTTTTCCATGGAAAGATGGATTGGTATACCTGACTAAAGACGGTAAAGAGGGAGTAGCTGACAAATATGGTAAAATTCTATTTCCTGCCGAATATAAAAACATTGGCAGGCTTAGTGAAGGATTGATACTATTGGAAAAGGATAACAGATATGGTTTTGCCAATGCTAATGGGGAAATAAAAATTCCTTTAATCTACGATGAAGCAAACGATTTTTCAGAAGGGCTTGCACCTGTATTAAAGGAGGGAAAATGGGGCTTCATTGACCAAAGCGGCAAAACAGTTATCGATTTTAAATTTACAGGGATTATGATGCCGTTTTATGATGATTTTGCAGCTTATGGCAAAAGATCTACTTCTTCGGGTGCGCATTACACCACAGACTTATGGGGATTAATAGACAGAAAAGGTAATATTATTATTGAAAATAAATATAACAGCGTTGGCCCCGGTTATAATGGAAATTTCATAGTGGAAATTGATGGTGAAAAACTGTTAATAAATCGTAATGGTGAGTCAATCGCCAAATTAAAATACGAAGAACGTCCGGTAATGATGTCGAATTAAATTATTCCGGGCATAGTGAATAATTATAAAAGCGTAAAAAGGGCAGAAAAACAAGTTTTCTGCCCTTTTTACATTTCCTGAACGCTATAAACAAAAAAAAGCCTCAGATTTCTCTGAAGCTTTTCTTAGTAGCGGGAACAGGACTCGAACCTGTGACCTTCGGGTTATGAGCCCGACGAGCTGCCTACTGCTCTATCCCGCGCTGTTTCGAGTGCAAATATACAACGAATACTGACAACTGCAAGGAAAACAATCAAAAATCTTTTATTTACCGCTTTATTTCTACTATTGCGCTGATATGCCTACCTTTGCAGCTTAATTATTTTTTTTATGTCACACAAAGCAGGCTTTGTAAATATTATAGGTAACCCAAATGTGGGTAAATCTACCCTTATGAATGCATTTGTAGGCGAGCGCCTGTCGATCATTACTTCTAAGGCCCAAACCACACGCCACCGTATATTAGGCATCGTGAATGGTGAAGACTTTCAGGTAGTACTTTCTGATACACCGGGTATTATTAAACCGGCATACGAACTTCAGTCGAGCATGATGGACTTCGTGAAATCGGCTTTTGAAGATGCCGATGTTCTTATCTATATGGTGGAGACCGGAGAGAAAGAACTTAAGGATGAAGCTTTTTTCAACAAGATAGTAAATGCCAAAATTCCGGTATTGCTGTTACTTAACAAAATAGACAAATCGTCTCAGGAGCAGCTTGAGGAGCAGGTACAGCTTTGGAAAGAAAAAGTACCAAATGCCGAGCTGTATCCCATATCTGCCCTTGAAAACTTTAACGTAAAAGAGGTATTTGCACGTATTCTGGAACTATTGCCGGAATCTCCTGCATACTATCCTAAAGACGCCCTTACCGATAAACCGGAACGTTTCTTTGTAAACGAAACCATACGTGAAAAAATCCTTTTACACTATGACAAAGAAATACCGTATGCAGTAGAGATTGAGACTGAAGAGTTTCTTGAAGACGACAATATAATCCGCATTAGTGCTGTAATCATGGTAGAGCGCGAAACACAAAAGGGAATCATCATTGGCCATAAAGGTGCCGCACTTAAACAAGTAGGCATGGAAGCCAGGATGGATCTTGAAAAATTCTTTGGCAAAAAAATACACATCCAGATGTTTGTTAAGGTAAACAAAAACTGGAGAAGCAATGCCTACCAGCTACGCAGGTTTGGATACGACCAAAAATAAACTTTTGTTTAAAGTTTAAGTTTACATGTTTCGGGTTATTGTCGTGCCTAAGAAACTTAGTTACTCAGCGACTTAGCAACTCTGCAACTTTATACGTACTTTTGCAAAAAATTAAAAAATAGGAATGAATAATATAGTAGCTATTGTAGGAAGGCCAAATGTAGGTAAGTCTACTTTTTTTAACCGACTGATACAGCGAAGGGAAGCTATTGTAGATTCTGTTAGCGGTGTAACGCGCGACAGGAACTATGGTAAGAGCGAATGGAACGGAAAAGAATTCTCTGTTATAGATACAGGTGGTTATATAAAAGGATCTGAAGACGTTTTTGAAGCCGAAATACGCCGTCAGGTAGAGCTTGCCATAGATGAGTCTGACGTTATTATCTTCATGGTAGACGTTGAGGAAGGCATTACCCCCATGGATGATGAAGTGGCTAAACTACTTAGAAAAGTTACTAAACCTGTTCTTCTTGCTGTAAATAAAGTTGATAACTCAATGCGTGAAAAAGACGCAGTAGAGTTTTACAATCTTGGACTTGGAGAATATTATACCCTTGCAGGTATGAGCGGATCTGGTACAGGTGAGCTTCTTGACGCTCTTGTTAAACTTCTTCCGGAAGCTGTTGCACCTGATGAAAACGAAGTTCAGCTGCCTCGTTTTGCCGTTGTAGGCCGTCCTAATGCAGGTAAGTCTTCATTTATCAATGCGCTTATCGGCGAAGACCGTTATATCGTTACCGATATTGCAGGTACAACACGTGATGCCATCGATACAAAATATAACCGATTTGGTTTTGAATTTAACCTTGTAGATACTGCAGGTATCCGCCGTAAGGCAAAGGTTAAGGAAGACCTTGAATTCTACTCAGTAATGCGTTCTGTAAGAGCGATTGAGCACAGTGATATCTGTATCCTTGTGATTGATGCTACCCGTGGTTTTGAAGGCCAGGACCAGAGTATCTTCTGGCTTGCTGAAAAGAACCGTAAAGGTGTTGTAATCCTTGTAAACAAATGGGACCTTGTAGAAAAAGATACCATGTCTACACGTGATTATGAGCGCAAAATACGCGAAGAGCTTCAGCCGTTTACCGATGTGCCTATTCTTTTCGTTTCGGCACTAACAAAACAGCGTTTACTAAAAGCGCTTGAAACCTCTGTTGAAATATTTGAGAACAGGAAACAACGTATATCTACCTCTAAGCTTAACGAGACGATGCTGCCTATTATTGAAAACATGCCGCCACCGGCACTTAAAGGTAAGTATGTAAAAATTAAGTTCTGTATGCAGCTTCCTACCCCTACGCCGCAGTTTGTATTTTTCTGCAACCTGCCTCAATACGTTAAGGAGCCTTACAAACGTTTTCTCGAAAACAAGATGCGTGAGATATATAACTTCTCAGGCGTACCAATTGACATTTACTTCCGTCAGAAATAATATACTACCCCCGAAATTTCGGGGGTATTTTTTTACACTCGCCGATTACATCATTTTTAACATTTTGTTAGGTTTATATTTTTGCACAAACTATACTAATATGGTTAATTAGCTGTTTATAAAGAATAACCTTACTCAGTTTACCGCAATGCATAGAATACTCGCCTTCCTTCTGTTTTTTTTATGCTCCCTTTCAGGCTTTAGCCAAACTATAGTTTTAAAAGGAAAAGTCACCGATAACCAGGAATTTCCGCTTGAAGCCGCTACCGTTTATCTTACTACAGTAAAAGATTCAGCTATCATAGATTACACCATTACAGGAAAAGGCGGTACATGGGAAATTAAAACAAAGAAAATTGAAGCACCTGTTTTCATTAAAGTGTCCTACTTAGGGCTTGGCAACTATAAAAAAGAATATCCACTTTTAGCGAAAGACCAGGATTTTGGCAATATAAAACTCGACGACAAATCTACAGAATTGGGCGAGGTAGTTATAGAATCTGAAATTCCGCCAATCCGTATTAAAAAAGACACTCTTGAATTTAACGCCTCATCGTTTAAAGTCAGGCCTGATGCTACTGTTGAGGCGCTGCTTAAACAGCTTCCCGGAGTAAATATAGACGCCGATGGAAAAATAACCGTAAATGGTAAGGAAGTTAATCAGATCCTTGTTAACGGCAAACCTTTTTTTGACACCAACGGTCAAATTGCCATAAAAAACCTTCCGGCAGAAATTATAGACAAGGTTCAGGTAAGCGATACCAAAACAAGAAAAGAAGAACTTGCCGGACAAAAAGCAAGCGGCGATAATTCCAGTATTAACCTTACCATCAAAAAAGACCGCAATAAGGGTTACTTTGGTAAACTTATGGGCGGTTACGGAAGTGACAAGCGGTATGAAAGCAGCGCCCTTGTAAATTACTTTAAAGACAAGATGAAGATAAGCCTACTGGCTTCGTCTAACAATATCAACTCGTCAGGCTTTTCAATGAATGAGTTGTTTGACAGCATGGGCAGCGGCAGAAACAGTACGCTCAGCGCTTTTTCGGGAGGTCGCCGGGGGATTACAAAATCTGACCTGGCAGGGCTGAATTATGCCGATGAATGGTTTAAAGGGTTTGACGCATCTGCAAGTTACTCGCTTAAGAACAGCAATACAGAGAACAACAACAGGACAAATTCAACCAATTTCCTGCCGGAGGGCGACGACCCTGATAATCCCGGAACTAATATAGACAAGAGCTACAGGACAAACTCAACTTCACGCTCTGAAGCCGACAGGATATCGCATGATTTTAATACCGACTTTAAACTAAAAATAGATTCTACTGCCACACTTCGTGTAACTCCAAAATTTTCGGTAGCTAATTCTAAGACTTCTACGTCATCTAACAGCTATTCTGAAAGACTCATAGATGACCGCCTTATGAACGAAAGCACCGCATCATCTGAATCTGAATCTGACAGTAAAACATTTAGCAACGAGCTGAATTACTATAAAGCATTAAATTCAAAAAAAGGACGGGGCATAAGCGTAACATTGAGCAACTCTAATGGTACAGACGACGAAAGCAACCTGAACAGATCAAACACAAAAAAATACAAATATCCCGGTGCAGACACAGTAGTTGAAACAGAAGACCGCGACCAGATAATATACAATAATGATTCTGCCGACAGCTATTCGTTGGGTTTTGAATATTCTGAACCTGTTACAGATTCGCTGGCCTTAGACCTGTCAGCAAGTTACACCAAAAACAAATCGGTACAGAACAGGGATACTTACGATTTTGATGCGGTATCAGGCGGGTACACGGCATACAATGATTCTCTTTCTAACTATTATACATCTAATACAGGTACGGTTTCACCGAGGGTTGGCATAAGGACGAACAAAAGCAAAATCAACTTTAATGCAAGCTTCGGTACAGATATTACTTCATTTAATAACAATGCCTTCTTTGTTGACAGGAACTATATTTTTGATAGAAAATATATCGTCCCCGCTGCAAATGCAGGTCTTTATTACAGGGTTGATAAAGGCAAATCGATATCGGCGGGATATAACTATGCCGCGGGATATCCGCAGGCAAATCAGGTAATAACCATTCCTGACAGGTCTAATCCTCTAAATACATTTATAGGTAACCCTGATCTTAAAACGACAGGTACCCATACTGTGCGGGCAAGTTATAGAAATTATAACACGGCTTCCCGCAGCGGTCTCAGCATCATTGCAAACACAACTTTTTTTCAGGACAGGATTGTTTCCTATACATCTACAAACAGCAGCGGTGAAAACACTATTTCATATCGTAATGTATCAGGTGCTATGAGCAGTAATTTCTATACGTATTGGAACAAGGACATAAAAAGAGACGCGAACCTGTACAGGGTAGTGCTGGGTCTGAGTGCTGGTTATTCTATAGATAAAGGCTTTTTAAATACGCAGTTATACGACAGTAAATCTGTACGCCTAAATCCGTCTTTATCCTTTACCTATGAATATGGTGAACTATTAACCATAAACCCTAATTACAACTTTACCTATAACCAATACAACTATAACAACTACACAGTAAGCTCAAGGTCTAATTATGTACACAGATTAAGCCTGCAAACGACCAGTTACTGGCCAAAACATGTTGTTTTTGGTAACGATTTTGGCTATACCTACAATTCTAACATAACAGGAAACTTTAAAAAAGATTTTTACTTGTGGAACACAAGCATTGGCTACAACTTTTTAAAAGATGAACTTTTGTTTAAAGTTAAAGTATACGACGTGCTTAATCAAAATCTCGGTACATCCAGAACGATAGATGCTACATCTATTGTAGACCAGGAAAATACAGTGCTTAAGAGGTATGTAATGTTTTCGCTCACCTACAAATTTGGTGAATTTGGCGGTGGTAAGAATCGTGACAGGCAACGCGACAGGCCGATGGGTCCTTCGGGAGGCATGGGCCGCGGACGAAGAAATTAAAATAAAAATATTTTTAACACTAATAATCATACTAAATAAGTTAATTAGCGGTTTATATAGGCAAAACCTTACTTAAACCAAACTAACTAACCAATGCGCAATCTCTTTACGCTGCTGGTATTTCTATGTATCAGCACTGCCTTTGGGCAATCTATCGTTTTAAAAGGAAAAATAACTGACAAGGATAACTTTCCGCTGGAATCGGCTACTGTTTACATTACGTCGTCTAAAGATTCCTCAATCGTAAACTATACTATAACAGACCGAAAAGGAAACTGGGAGCTTAAATCACGTAAGCTTACAAAGCCTTTTTTTCTTAAAGTATCTTATGTAGGCCTTGCCGACCATAAGGAACAGGTAGAATCTCTTGAAGCAGACCGTGATTTTGGCACTATAAAACTCGCCGACATTTCTACAGAACTTAATGAACTGGTCATAGAAAATGAGATTCCCCCTATCCGTGTTAAGAAAGACACCCTTGAGTTTGATGCCGCATCTTTTAAAGTACGCCCGGATGCTAACGTAAAAACATTATTGGAGCAGCTACCTGGTGTAACAGTTGATGATGACGGAAAGATAAAGGTAAACGGCAAAGAAGTGACCCAGGTATTGGTGAACGGAAAACCCTTTTTTGATAAAGATGGTAAAATTGCTCTTGAGAACTTACCAGCCGAAATCATCAATAAAGTACAGGTTACCGATAAGAAAACAAAAGAAGAAGAATATACAGGTAAAGATGCTACAGGCAACAATGCCAGCATTAACCTTACCATAGACGAAGACAAGAACAAGGGTATGTTTAGCCGTTTTATGGGGGGTTATGGCAGCGACAAACGCTATGAAGCCAATGCCCTTGTAAACTATTTTAAAGGCAACCGTAAGATAAGTTTTCTTGCTTCTTCTAACAATATAAACACTACCGGATTTACCATGAATGAGGTGTTTGACAGTATGAGTGGCGGCAGAAGCAACAGTCTGTGGGTAAGTGGCGATGGGGGTTTTGGCATCAATGGTACCTATTTTGGCGGTGGCAGGGGTATTACACGTACTAATATTTTTGGCCTTACCTATGGCGACCAGTGGTTTAAAGGATTTGACCCTAACATCAATTATTTTTATACCAGCGCTGATACCGACAATGACAGCAAATCAAGATCGGAAAGGTTTTTACCGGACAACACAAATACCACTCCCGGCACCCAGGCAAACAGAAGCGTAATAAGTGAATCTTCGTCTAAAAGCGAAAGCTTTAGGGAGGCTCATAACTTTGGCTCTGAATTTGAAATTAAGGTCGATTCTACCACAACTGTATACCTCGCACCTAAATTCTCTAAATCTACTGGTAAATCATCTTCAAGATCTTTAAGCAGTACAAGAAACCAGGATGATAAATTACTGAATGAAAGCAACGGAACCAACTATAGTGAAAGTGATGCCAATACGTTCAATTCTGAGCTTACCGTAACTAAAATACTGAATAAAAGAGGCCGTTCGGTAAGTCTTGAATTCAGTTCTGAAACTAAGAAAGAAGACGAAGACGGTTACACCAACTCCTCTACTTTCTTTTATGATGACCCTAACGAGGGCGATACGCGGTCTGATATACGTAACCAGCTGGTTAAAAACAGGCAGAGCAGGGATTATTACAGGGGGAACATCAATTTTTCTGAACCTATTCATGATTCTTTACGTATTACCACTGGTGCCACTTACAGTGCCGAAACCAGTGTACAAAACCGTAAAGGGTACAGATTTAACGACATAACAGACAATTTTTCTGACATATACAATGAACTTACAAGCTATACAAAAGGCTTTACCACAAGAATAACTCCTTATGCTGGTTTCAGCGTTGATAAAAAAAGGTTCAGCTTTGGTGCTTCCTTGGGTACAGTGCTGATCAACAATAATAACTTTGGCTCTTATATGGGTACAGATTATACTGTTAACCGAAACTATATGCTGCCATGGGCAAATGCAAATGCGAGTATTAAATTAGGTAAAGCACATAACCTTTATCTTAATTATAGTTATGATGCAGAAATGCCGTCTCCAAATGAGATCCTGCCTATTCAGGATTTGAGCAACCCTCTATACACTACTATAGGCAATGAAAACCTTAGCCCTAATAAGTCGCATTCTATTTACGGAAGCTTATATAAATATGATTATGCAACTATGAGTGGATATTCTATTTATGGAAATTTCTCTTACGATGAAAACAAAGTAGGCTCATTTACAGACATTGATGCCAGTGCCAAACAAACAACACAGTACGGCAATTTTACAGGAACTCATAATTTATGGGCAGGCGCTAACTGGAACAGGCAAATTAAAACTGAGGGAGCCCACAAATACAAAATCAATATAAGTATAAACGGTACATACAGTTTTGACAAAGGAATTACAAATGGACAGGCATATGACGCTAAAAGCTATTCCATAACACCCAAAGTAGGCCTAAGTTATGATTACGGAGAATTGCTGAACGTTAGCCCTATTTATAGTTTTGAGTATAACGAAACACGATATAATAATTTCAATCCCAATATGCAGTCCAGGTTTGTACATAAAGTAGGCTTGCAGACTACTAGTTACTGGCCAAAGAATATCGTATTCGGAAACGATTTTACTTATACTTACAATTCTAACCTGGGCGCTGGATATAAAAAGGATTTCTTTTTATGGAACACCAGTCTAGGCTATAATATTCTTGGCAGCAAGGTAATGGTGAAAGTAAAAGTATATGATATCCTTAACCAAAATCTTGGCACACAGCGCTACATATCTCCATCATCGGTTACAGATATGCAGAATACAGTACTAAAACGATATGTGATGTTCTCGCTAAGCTTAAAGCTTGATAAATTTGGTACTAAGAAAAATGATAAAAACGGAGACTCGCAAAACCGTTTTTGGCAATTTTAAAAAACAAAGCGGCTGCAATTAAATGCAGCCGCTTTGTTTTTATAATGATAGTAAGATTACCAGCTTCCTCCGGATCCGCCGCCGCTAAAGCCACCGCCTCCGAAACCACCACCAAATCCGCCTCCGCCGGAGCTTCCTCCACCGAAACCGCCGCCAAAGCCACTGCCGCCGCTACTACGGCCAAGGCTGCTTAGGATAAGAATATCGGTTAGTGTAGAACCAAATCCCCCACGGCCGCCTCTGCCACCTCCACCACCTCTTTTGGCAAGGATTATAATAATGATGATGAACACAATTACAAAGAATATAATGCCGCCACCCCCTCCGTCACCATCCTTTCGCAGGTTGGTGCGTTCTTCTTTATATTTTCCGGTCAGCAGTTTAAAAATAGCATCAGTACCGGCATCAAGCCCATTATAGTAGCTTCCTGCTTTAAAT
>Ga0163161_10003785_pt1 | contig 10603 bp, 9 predicted proteins | sample S45metaG_FD_129847 | JGI IMG/M metagenome (GOLD analysis project Ga0163161, IMG submission 129847) | Switchgrass rhizosphere microbial communities from Kellogg Biological Station, Michigan, USA - S4-5 metaG | ecosystem: Host-associated > Plants > Roots > Rhizosphere > Soil | place: USA: Michigan... | reverse complement strand
GTATTGCTGACCCAAAGCAGTCCGGTTCCCGGCACCCGCACGTACTTTGGCTCGCCCTGAAGGTAAATGAGTTCAGATGGCTTGGTGCTGTAAAAAACGTGCGGCGCCTTTGCAATGGGCTTGCCCGGCAAGTTCAAGATGACATCTTTCCAATTCTCGTCGCCCGGCAATTTACGAAAGCTCTCCGGCAGAGTTCCGGCCGGAGTCCATGGACCGTTAAGGTTGGTTGCTTTGAGCCACGTCGCATCGTCACGCAGGTAATAGGTCTTGTTCGCAGGGTACTGGAAGAGGTCCCAGTTTGTGTTGACAGCAAATTTCAGATCGTTGTCTTTGATCGGGCTCCAGATCGGATCGCCGTCAATACCAAGCATGATGGCCGCTGTCTTGCTCACGAATACGATCGGGGGATCGGCCTTCAGACCTTCGACGTTCTTCGGAGTAATGATGCTCTTATCAACCTGTGCTAACACGCGATCCAAAGAGATGACACTCTCGTCGGCGGGGATGAATCTTTCGATTTGGGTCACGATCTCCTGGACCTGCTCTTTTGGCAGCGTTTGAAAATTCGTCTCGGTGACCTTGACGGTCGCGAATTTCACCATTCGTTCCTGCAGCGCCACGGAAGTGGCCGCATCAAGTTTTATCGTCCCCATCTCAGGTTTCGATGCATCTTTCTTCGTATAAGACACTGCGGCCAGGGCCACCAGATGCTTTTGGCCTTCCCAGCTTTGCGACTGTGGTTGAAAGATGGTCACCTGCGCCTCACTCGGTAGACTGTAAGCCCTCGGCCAAACGTCTCCAGACAACGTCGATTCCCTCCGAGCTGTGCGGATTAGGTCTTTGCGATAGGAAGGACTGGTATAGGCCGGGCGCCGAACTATTACCGACTGGGAGGCTTGTAATGCTGCGCGACGCACGTCAAGCGACTCATCACCTTCCGCAGCACGCTGCAATAGCACTAAGCTCTCTTCCCCTCCCAATGTACCTAGTGCCATCGCAGCGTGTTCGCGCACAATCGCCGCGTTGTCTTGCGCCAGAGCGTTTCCAACCGCGTTCCTTACCTGAGCAGTATCCTCTGCGGTCTGTCGTCCCAGGGTAGATAGCACATCTATGACTTCCACCCGAATGGCCGAGCCCATTTGAGGTTCGGTTAGCAGGTGAACCAAATCAGAAATAGGGGCAGCACCGTGAGTCTTTTGGTTCCGCGTTCGCGCGATAATGAAAGTAAAGACTTTGGATTGAGATCGAAACTCAGCGCTCGATATGAAGCTAAAATCAGGTTCGAGTTTCAGCTTGTTAAGAAATCTATCGATTTCGGCAAGTATTTCTGGTCTGCTACCGTAAACACTCCTGTACAATGCAATGTTCCAGGTGAATATGGGCTGCGATCGCGTGATTTGAAATGTATCTTTATGCTTCTGCAGTCTGGCGCGAATATCGTCAACGGTCCTCTTATCCGGGGAGTTCAATTGCGGTTTTCGCCGATGATATCGACTACCTATCGCTGGAGCCGCAATTCTAACTGTTCGCGGGCTTGATACGCTGCCGTTTAAAGCTTTGCTGTTGGCGGTTGCGAAGGGCTGCCAAGCCACGACTAGAGAAGTCAGTACTACAAAAGCGGTAAAGAGAAGTGACTTCAACATCTTGCGAATCAACTTTCGGGAACCACTCTATCTCGAAATGCGCCGAAGTGGGTGGCGTTTAACATACCATTGCCGATCTTTTGAAAACGTTGACCTTTTACTCAATACCTTTCGGACATAGTAAGTTCAGCTTTATTTGCTTCTGAGTTCATTTTACTCACCGACCATGACAAGAACGTTCCGTAGTGAAAAAGATTGCGCCGAAACCGAATATTAATTCGTTTATTTGCCAATAGGCTCGATTTCTTCACGGCGGTCCTGGTCCGCCTTTTTTCGTATGTCAGAAGCGGCAGTCACTTGTTGCACCAAATGACTTGAATCAGCCGTTGCGGCACGAGCCACTTCTCATTTACCAGATAATAAATGACGGAATTCACACGCGTTTCGCTGAGCGTTCGTTCCTAAAAGTAACGATTGCGAGCTTGGTCGGCAGGGCTTGAGCTCTCTTGGCTGTCTCCTCAGCTTCGTTACCACCTCTGGTGGACTGCAGCACCTGCGTCTTCTCTAAGGGTAGACTTATCATCTCACTGATCAGGAATGAATAGGTTTCCCGTGGTGGAACAGTCCCTCTGAACCGCGCTTCGATTTATCCGTTCGGAATGCGCCGCGTCTCGACTTCTGACGAAACTCTGATGGGATACAAGGGCTCTCGGCTTTCGGGCGTCGAGCCGTTACCGATTGGGAGGCTTCTAGTGCTGCACGACGCACGTCAGAAGAATCATCGTCTTCTGCGGCACGCTTCAGCAGCACCAAGCTCTCTTCGCCTCCCACTTTACCTAACAGCCTCGCAGCATGTTCGCGCACCATGGCCGCGCTATCTTGAACAAGGGATCTTCCAAAAACGGCTCTTAACTGGACAGCATTATCTGCGGTTCCTAATGTAGCTAGCACATCAACAACTTCCACTCGGATGGCTGAAGCGACATCCATGTCGTCTAACAAGTGAATCAAATCAACAATTGAAATGTTAGCTGCAGCCGGCTGATTATGGTTTTGTGCGATGATGAAGGTAAACAGTCTCGATTTAGACTTGAACTCTTCGGTTGAGAGGAACGCAAATTCAGGCTGAATGGTGACTTCACTAACAAACCTCTCTATTTCATCGAGTACCTCCCGTCGGTCACTGTAGATTGCTTTATAAGACGCTATATTCCATACAAATATGTCTCTGGACCGACTCGCGCGGAATACGTCCCTATGCTTATCTAATGTGGCTCGGATTTCTCCAACGCTTTCCTCGCCTTCCGTGGTACCTTGACCTCTCTTGTGGCCGATCGGATTGAGTTTCATGACTGGGAGCGCGAAACTATGTCGTCTCTGTAACGTCGCCTCGACATCGTCAGCAATTTGAGGATCAAAGCTTGGTTGCTCAAAAATTAGCGAAGCCTTGGAGTGTAAGGGAATTTTTAAGCAATACATATCTCCTTGTGATTCGCGTCGATCTAGACGATCTCCGCTGCCAATCGCAGTAGCTGTAATGCTAACGGCCCACGACTTTGGCACAGGGTTCGTAGACACGGAACTCAACACGCGGCCGTATACAGATGTAGTGTTGCAGCTTGCGGCCGTTTCCGTTTGAGCGCTCAAAACTTGAAAGGCAAATACGATTACAAGCGTTATTCCGATGGGCAAGGTTTTGGGCATTACCGGGAGTCTGATTATTGCCTCCAACGAGTGGAGCGTTGAGCAAACGCGCTGCTTATACCATATAGCCAAGGCTTACACAAGATTTTGTGACGGGGCTGGTCAATTCTCTTGTCCACCGTGAAAACTGCCCCTTTTATGTTACTCGAGGCTGTCACGAGGTTCTCCCGCCCGATGATCTCAGGATGATCCAATAGCGAGCGGCTCCAATTGTCCCGTTGGGTGCCGCTAAAGGCCGGAGTTACTGATGGATTACGTAACACAATCCATTGTATCGCTCGTTGCACTTCCCCTTGGGTTTGTCAGCGGGCTCTGCTCGGCCACCATTTATTTCTGTCAGACTCAGTTCCTACTTCTCCTGGAGATTCGGAGGAGTTTGTGTAAACTTAATGCGTTTCAAATTTCGATCCCTGGCGACCGACTTCCTTTAGGAAATGCCAGAGAGAGAGAGAGAGAGAGACGGGACGTTTTCCGCACTGGGACTGTTGAGGCTTGATCGCATTAGGTCGATTCAGGAGTTTTGTAATTGTCCAAAATCCCTCTTGAAGACGTCGTAGAGATGGTGATGCAACTTTCGGTTGAAGAGCGTCTTCAGCTTTTTGATCGAATGGTCAAGCTTAGTGAGAGCCAGGAACAACCTCGAATATCACATCCATACGATGAACCTTCATCGAAGGTGAATGCCCAGACCGCCATTAGCAACTACGAGATAAACAGGAACGAGGGAACCTTTCTTGTTTCATACTCCCGCAACGCTGTCTCGATCTTGCTCGACAAGAGATACATCTTTCAGGTTTTCTTTCATCCTGAAAACCTCAGAGAGAGCCGCCTTCAGCTGAGACGCCGTAACTTACCCAGTCCGTCTGATGAAATGAAAACTGAGACGCGCACCGAGCTTCTTCGATTCGGAATCGATGTTTCAGAGGAGCAAAATCTCATAGATCATTATCAACTGAATGCTCCAGGGCCGGATGGTTATTCTATTGGAGAAGTGGATGTTGAGGCGTATCGCATTTCAAAGGAGATTTCCGCGATACTGCCTGACATGACTTGGTTTCTGTGCAGCGCGACTATGGACGTCGCGACACTCGCTATTCAAGACTTATTCGCGGAAATAATGTCAGGCTGTCCGGATCTGGGAGACGATGAGAAGGCGAAGTATGCGATTAGAACAAAAGCGGGTGATATAGAAAAACTTTTCCACCCGTTTCTCAAACGGATGAAGACTTATGTCGGCATCACTCAAGGTGGGGCACGGGAGCGCAAGGCTCCTTTTGTTTGGGATGTCGAAAAGGCTTGGGGATTCTATACCGCCGTGCAGTTCATGCCTCGTATCGGTGATAAGCCATTGTGGGAGTACGCAAGGGAGCGCTTAAGAGATCACGATTACGATCTTGCCACGATCTCTTGGCTGAAATCATGCAAAGCATTTCTTGATGTCCCTGACGATTTACTGACGGAAGCCGCTAATATCTGGCGTCGATACGATAAGAATTGGGATTCGTTGCCAGCCAAATATAGCCCACAAGCTTTTACGTTTCGGCACGCTTGCCATCAACTGAGGTATCCCGAATATGCCTACAACACTTTACGCGCAAAGTTCTATCAGGGCCGGGAGAAATCGCGAGGCCGAAAGAAATAGCGTCATTGATTCATGGAATAGTAAGGACATATTCAATTTCGCTGTTGAAAATATCTTCAACGACCCCCTCTCAGTATATCTTCAAAAAAATATTTGACGCGCTACACATCGAAGAGTCAGCTTTGAGCCAGATACGTCAGTGGTTATCTGTGGCTTTCAGATTTCTAAAGAGAAAGCGTGTATGCATGCCTGCGAATCTTAAGGCTAAAGCTTCGACTGTGCCACCTCCGAGGCCATCGCATCCGACACTTGACTACTACTTCGACGCGGCGATTCATGTAGTGCGAAGGAGCAAAGAGTTGGCTTGGGAGTCCAAAGAGCTGGTTGTAGCTCTGCTTGTCCTTATCCTGCTCATTCAACATTCCATTCAGATCCTAGCCAAGTAAAGTTCCTAATAAGTCTGGGGTTACGTTTCGGCTGTTTTTCTGGGCTTCCCGCACACGCGTGGGCAGCTTTGCGCAGGTGTCGCACTGGCCTGCTTGTCGTAAGAAATCTTCTCGGCAAAGCGTTGCGATAGATATGTCAGATTCGTCGGGCGACCGCCCGTTTCAAAGAAACAGGCAATCACTTTTTTCGGTTAAAGAAAACGGGCGAGGCCCTCCCACAAGCCTCGCCCTCAGGCTACGTGTCCTCACCCCACGTAACCACTACGCCCACCGGGGAGGCGAGCGCGACCAGAGAATATGCTGACGGTGGGACGGATGCAATGATTTATCAACCAAAAGGTTTGATAAACTGTGGCTATTGAATAACCGCCTAGAGGGATCTTAGCCAGCAATATGGACCAGCTTCTGCTGCCTTATCTGCAAGCAAATAGCGACTCGGATCGAGAAGTTGAAACATCTGCGCGGGAGAGCCGAATCCTGAAAAGGCCGGCGTCGGCGGTTCGATTCCGTCCCTGGCCACCATTCTCTTCAACAACTTAGCGACAGCGGAAAAGCGTGTAAGAATTTCTCGCGCGAACAATACGCGAACATCGTTACTTCAGTTTCACTTTTGGCTCGCTCGTTCGAACAACTTCGCGAGGTACTGCTCGCCTTGACGGAATTTCTTTCAGGATGTGAATCATCACATTCGATTCTGCCCTTGAGGGCTTACCTTCCGGTTAGTAGCGGACGGCAATAGTTCTTCTTTAGAATAAGTATCATGTCGACCCGGCGCATTCATCGGACATGGTTAGGCTATTTTTTGGCGACGACCGGTATCGCTGTGCTGACGCTGGTTCTCTTGCCTCTCCGCGCGCATATCAACTCAACAACCGTAGGGTTTGCATATCTGCTACTAATTGTTTTCGTCGCAATTCTGTGGGGAAGCATGCCGGCCCTTTTGGCTTCAGTCCTGGGGATGCTGTGCTTCAATTTTTTCTTCCTGCCGCCGTTTCATACTTTCACGATTGCTGATCCGCAGAATTGGATTGCGCTGGGCGCTTTTTTCATCACAGCCCTCGCGGTCGGCCAACTCTCCGCAAGGGCGAAGCGCCGCGCAGAGGAAGCGGAAATCGGCAAGGTTGAGAATCGGCGTCTTTATGATGAGTTGCGAGAAGCGTTCGATCGAGCCAGCGAAGCGGAAGCGATCAAGCGCAGTGAGCGCCTAAAATCCGCGCTATTAGACGCCGTGACTCACGACATTCGCACGCCGCTGACGTCAATCAAGGCCTCGGCAACGTTACTGCTGGAAGATCGCGAAGACTCCGACGGCTCCGCAAGACTCAGCTCTGAAGAACAACACGCGATGTTGCATGTAATCACCCACGGTGTCGATCGGCTCGATCATTTTGTAGAAGGCATGGTTGATCTTGCGCGGATTGGCGCTGGAGATATTAGCCTGCATCGCAATTGGGGCGCAGTCGATGACATCATCGATGCCGCCCTGGCGCAAGCTGAACCTCTAACGCGGAATCACAGAATCAAGGTCGAAGCGCCGGATGAACTACCGGTCGTTCGTGTTGACGCGCGGGCTGTGACGGAAGTGATCTACGCATTGCTCGATAATGCGAGCAAGTACGCGCCGAGCGATACGCTAATTACAATCGAGGCCCATCGTCCCGCTGACGACGTTATCGAAATAGCCGTCGAAGACGAAGGCACTGGAATTCCGCCGACGTTGCGCGAACGAGCATTTGAAAGGTTTTATCGCGTAGCAGACAACGCGGCGCAAGCGGGGCGCAGTGCCGGAATCGGAATGGGACTGGCGATTGCCAAAGGCATCGTCGAGGCGCACGGCGGACGGATTTGGATTGAAGATGCGAAGTCCGCTCGCGGGGCTCGCGTTATTTTTACAGTTCCGGTTGGGGACGAGGGTTCACCGACCAAACCTTCCGTCAAATCGAATGGCGCGCTCACCGCTCGTCAGATGTGATCGAGAGATGGAGAACCGGAAGCGCATACTTGTCGTTGATGATGAACCTGAGATCACACTGGTGCTGCGCAGTGGCCTGACCAAACACGGCTACGACGTGCGGGTAGCGAACGAAGGCGAAGCAGCGTTGGAATTGTTTCAAGCCTGGCCGCCCGATCTTGTGGTTACTGATCTTTCGATGCCGAACATGGACGGCTTAAAGTTTTGCCAGCGGCTGCGTGCACTATCGACAATTCCGATTATTGTTCTATCCGTAAAAAGTGACGAAGCCACGAAGGTCGAGGCGCTTGACACTGGTGCTGACGACTATGTCACCAAACCATTCGGCATAGGTGAGCTACTCGCGCGCGTCCGAGCCGCCCTGCGACGATCGCCGGAATCAGCGGAAGACGAAACTGTGATCCGGGATGGTGACTTCAGTGTCGACTTATCAACGCGAACAGTGCAGGTCGCTGAAAAAGAAGTGAAGCTCTCGCCAAAGGAATTTGATCTATTACTTTATTTTCTTCGTCACGCGGGCAAAGTGTTAACGCATAGGACACTGCTCGCGAACATTTGGGGCGGCGACTACACCGAACAAACAGAATACCTGCGAGTTTTCGTGCGCCATCTCCGCAAGAAAATCGAGCCCGATCCGGCGAAACCGCGCTACATCCTCACTGAACCTTGGGTGGGTTATCGCTTCGTTTCCGGCGAATGATCGAAGCCGCCCTCCTTTTATGAACTTTTAATGAACCTTTAAGCCTCTTTTTATCGCCAGTTCGCTAGCCTTGATTCCGTTGAGGAGGTTCGGCGCGTTGCTGGACGGGATCGATGGCTAGCGTAAGAAAACAAATTCGTCCTAATCGTCTGCCAGAGGCCGCTCCGCCAATCAAGTACATCACGGAAAACGGATTCAGCATTGTTCGATTGTCTGAAACCGATCCCTCTGTAAAAGATTTGCCCGGTGATTGTCGTTTCTTGGTCTCGCCCGAAGATGGGTGCGAGCGGTTGATTCATGTCGAGTTTGACGACGACCTGGTCTCGTCATTGAAGCTACGCCGCAGAGTGACACTCTCCGAATCAAGTCTTTTCTGGCTCGTCTGCGCAGAGAGTTGCTTGGCGCGATATCTCTGGGAGGAAAACGCTTTTCCGCCAGACTCGCGGCTGCGAGTGACCGACTTATCACCTGACGAGTTGATGCTCGCGTTGCACTGGCGGGATCGAGATGAGTATGCAGAAAGGTAAACGACATCCCTTAAAGAATGACACTTCCAGCGTGAGACACGCTTGTGCGCTGTTAATTGTCATGCTGTGCGGAGTCTGTTTGATCGCAAACAACGCACCTGCGCAACAAATCGAGTTGAAATCGGAAGCGGTTAATTCAGCGGCGACAGAGATTGCCGAACCACAGAACGCTCAACCAAAACATCGCTGGCAATTCGGAGGCTTTGTAGATGTTGGATACCTGCTCGACTTCAACCATCCGGCTAATCGAGTCTTTCGCAGTCGGGGCACGGCGTGGCATGTGGATCGGCCGCAGATCAATATGGCCGCGGCGTACCTCAAAAAGAAGCCGACAGAAGATTCGCGTTGGGGTGTCGAGCTGACCGCACACGGGGGCAAAGATGCGGAGCTGTTTGGCTTTTCAGCGACGGCTTCGAACATCCGCGGCTACAAAGTTCTGCGCCAGTTCGGACCGACGAACGTTTCTTATCTTGCGCCAATTGGAAAAGGCCTGACGATTCAAGGTGGAATCTTCAGTAGTTTCATTGGCTACGATTCGCTCTACTCGAAAGACAACCTCAATTACACACGACCGTGGGGAGCCGACTTCACGCCGTACCTCATGATGGGCGTGAACGCGACTTATCCGTTCACAAAGAAAGTCACAGGTTCGTTTTTCGTCGTTAATGGATACTGGCATCTCGGGCACGCCAATAACGTCCCGAGTTGGGGCGGACAAGGCGCGATCACGCCAACCTCGCACGTAACCATTAAGCAGACTGTTCTCGTCGGTCCGCATCAGGACAACACTTCAATCAGATTTTGGCGTTTCCTGTCGGACACAATCGTCGAGCACAAAACCGAGCAGCGCACAATTGCCTTCAATACCAACTTTTCGACTGAACAAGTAGATGCTCCCACGACTCCACGCGCGTGGTGGTTCGCCGCGCAGATGCCCATGCGCTGGATTCTGAATCCGCGTTGGGCGGTAGCGATCCGCCCCGAGATTGCGCATGACAATCACGGACGTTGGACACTGGCGCGCCAAACAGTCACCGCACTGACATCTACACTTGAATACAAGCTGCCTTACAAGTCCTCCAACACAATCTTTCGACTTGAGCATCGGTTTGATCGTTCCACTGGACCTGACGGGGGTTTCTTCAGAGGGCGCGAAGTGCGAACCGGCAAAGTCGGCTTAACGCCTAATCAACATTTGATGATTTTCGCAACGATTTTGACGTTCGACCGCTGAGATTAATTTGCGAACAGAGACATGGCTACAGAACCTGGACAACTAAGAACAAATGGCCGCACGCACGTCATCATCGCGACGTCGGTGATGCTGTCGTTCATCTCGTTTTGGCGCGCAGCGGCCATTGTCCTCAACGACCTGGGATCATCCGCCTACTACGTGGGTGGAATTGCGGAAAAGGCGGTTGGGCGCGCCGCGCCATGGTTCATCTTTGGCGTAATGTTGTTCTCGTATGCCGTGCGCGCGGTTTATATCGAGTCGTGTGCGATGTTTACGCGTGGCGGAGTTTACCGGGTCGTCAAAGAAGCAATGGGCGGAACGCTGGCGAAGCTTTCAGTTTCCGCTTTGATGTTTGATTACATGCTGACCGGGCCAATCTCAGGTGTTTCTGCCGGTCAATACATTGTCGGACTCATATCGCAGACGAGTATTTATTTTGGATATCCGTGGACGCCGTCAGTCGAAACAGTGAATTATCTCGCGGCTGGCATCGCCGCTCTCATTACCATCTATTTTTGGTGGCGCAACACCCGGGGCCTTCACGAATCGTCAGAGGACGCATTGCGAATCATGTATGTGACGACTGCGATGGTCGTCTTACTGATTGGCTGGAGCGTTTTCACGATTCTCGTTCGGCCAAATATGCAGCGGCTTCCGCCAGCGCCTGCGCCTCACAATCTCGTTTTCAATACCGACGCTGTGGGTTGGATGCCGAAGCTGGCTCCGAACGCATTTCAAACAACTCAGTCGGGAGCGCCACCCGCCAATTCGTCAGAGCAAACCAAGGCTGAGCCTCACTTCAGCCTGGTGGCGAACGCTGGTGCGCTCATTGGCCTAATTGGCATTCTGATGGCG
>Ga0163161_10003784_pt1 | contig 10604 bp, 7 predicted proteins | sample S45metaG_FD_129847 | JGI IMG/M metagenome (GOLD analysis project Ga0163161, IMG submission 129847) | Switchgrass rhizosphere microbial communities from Kellogg Biological Station, Michigan, USA - S4-5 metaG | ecosystem: Host-associated > Plants > Roots > Rhizosphere > Soil | place: USA: Michigan... | reverse complement strand
TTGGATGTCGAACTCTTGAACATCCGGTGGCAAGCCGCGATACCAACTGGCCGTGCCCGGTTCGATGCGGAACAGCAACTCGCGCTCCTTGTACTTGAGCGCGCCGCAACTCACCGGCAGGCCGACCACCAGCGCAGCCATGCACAAAAGCGGCAGCCAGCGTCGGCGCAGACGGGTGAGAAGGGCAGAGGGCATCGGGTGGTCCATCGGGAAAAACATGAAGTCCGCGTTTTAACAGATGCATGCGCGGGCTGGGGAAAATTTCGACAGTCGTTCAAATACCCTCTTGTAGGAGCTGTCGAGTGCAACGAGGCTGCGATCTTTTGATTTACAAGGGCAAAATCAAAAGATCGCAGCCTGCGGCAGCTCCTACAGGGGGCGATCAATCCACGCTCAGCACAATCTTGCCCACGTGATCACCAGCCTCCATCCGTGCATGGGCCAGCGCTGCATCGCTCAACGGATAAACCTTGTCGATCATCGGCAAGCACCGACCCGCCGCCAGTACCGGCCATACGTTTTCGCGTAGCTGTCGTGCGATCTCGGCTTTCTCCTCCTTTGTCCGTGAACGCAGGAGCGAGCCAGTGACCGAGGCACGCTTGGCCATGATCGCCAGCAGATCGATCTCCTTGGCCACGGCGCCACCGAGGAACCCCAGCATCACCAGCCGACCTTCCATGGCCAGGGCCGCGACGTTGTCGTTCAGGTACGAGCCGCCCATGATGTCGAGCACCACATCGACACCGTGCCCCGAGGTTTTTTCAGCGATGACCCGGGCAAAATCCTGCTCGCGATAGTTGATCGCTTCGGCGCCCAGTTCGCGCACGACCGTGCATTTTTCCGCACTGCCCGCCGTGGCGAAGGCTTCGATACCGAACTCGCGGCAGAGCATCAGCGCGGTGGTGCCGATGCCGCTGGTACCGCCATGAATCAATGCGCGCTGGCCCTTGTGCGCGCCACCCATCTCGAACAGGTTGGCCCAGACGGTGAAGAAGGTTTCCGGAATCGCCGCGGCGTGCAACCAGTCCATTCCCTTGGGCATCGGCAAGGTCTGACTGGCCGGAACCACGCTGTATTGCGCATACCCACCGCCATTGGTCAGCGCACAGACCCTGTCGCCGATCCCAAAGTCACTGACCCCTGCGCCGAGGGCCACGACTTCACCCGCCACTTCCAGCCCCGGAATCGGATTCATGCCGGGTTTCATTGGATACAGGCCGGCGCGTTGCAGCACATCGGGGCGGTTGACCCCGGCCGCGTGCACACGGATCAGCACTTCACCCGCATCCGGTGTGGGCAGCGGCACCTGGCGCGGTTGCAGGACTTGCGGGCCGCCGGGTTGGGTGATTTCGATGTGGGTCATGGTTTGGGGCAGTGTCATGTCGGATACCTGTAGAGAAACATTCGATTCAGGTGGGAGTGATGTGTTCATGCGGTCGTCGGGCGAGCACAGGAATGTTGATCCGGTTGACGCACAAGGCGCGCCGCCAATTCCAGAAGCAGCGCCACGACAATCGCCCCCGCCGCAATCACGAACAGCAGCGCATGTTGTCCGCCACTGGCGTTGAACAGTGTCGAATAGGCAAACCCGGTGAGTGCCTGAAAGGTGGCGAACGACACCGTGGCACGGCTCCAGGCGATTTGTTGTTGATGAGGGTCGGGAAGCAGCTCATGCACCCGGGCCAACGCCAGTGGCACGATGCCCGGCGGAAACGAGCCGATGATCACCGCCAGCAATGCCAATACCGCGAAGGCACTGGAAACCGACAGCAGACCGACGGCAATCGCCTGCACCACCAGCACCACTCGAATACTCAACCTGCCGCCCAGCCGGTCGGCCAGAAAACCGTAACTGACCGGCCCGACAATCGCGCCAAGGCCGTACATCACCCAGATCATCGCACCGACCTGCTGCCCGGCACCGAGGCCGCGGGCCACGTAATCCACCAGGAACACCATGGCCGGAACCAGACCGGCCGCCATCAGCGCGTATTGGGCAAACAGCAGATAGACACCTGAATTCATCGACGTCGACCTGGCCGTGGCCGGTGTAGTGGCTGTGGCATGGGGCGAGGAGGAGGGCCAGCCAAACCAGCTGGCCGCCGTCAGGACCAGCGCCAGTACGCCCAGACCCAGCCAGGTTTGCTGTAACCCCAGGCTCAGCAGTGGCGGCACCAGGGTCCCTGAACCCGCGATGCCCAAGCCAATGCCCAGAAAAATCGCGCCACTGGCCAGTCCTCTGCGCGCGGCCGGTACGTGGGGTAATACCGTCGCCGCCACCAGCACCATGATCGCGCCACCGGCAATCCCGGAAAGCAAGCGCCAGCCAAAGAACCAACTGACCGACAACGGGAAGGCGCAGGCAAAAAACGCCAGAGTCACCGCCAGCATCATCAGGCGCAGCGCCGTTTTGTTCGAGGTCCGGCGCGCCAGCGGATGGCCGATCAGTGCGCCGATGAGATACCCCACCAGATTGGCGGCGCCAAGGGACACCACGTCGCTGGCGGAAAACCAGTGAGCCTGGATCAGCGAAGGGATCAGCGGCGTGTAGGCAAAACGTGCCAGGCCGATGCTGACCAGGCTGGCGCAGAGACCGGCGAAGATCGGCAGCCACATCGAGCCGCGAGGAAGAGCGGGAGGGGGCGAAGTGTTGGCCATGAACGTTGTCCTGTCAGGTTTCAATGGCGCTCAGCATATCGGGCTTCTACGATGCAATAATGCTGCGATTTCACTTTTCACTAATGCACAAATGCATCATGGAGTTGCCATGAATTGGGATGACGCACGGGTGTTTCTCGCGGTCTGCCGCGAATCGACACTGCGCGGTGCCGCGCGGGTGCTGGGGGTGGATCAGGCCACGGTCGGCCGGCGGATCACGGCACTGGAAAAATCACTGAGCGCGACGCTGTTTCTGCGCACCTCCGAAGGCTACGCGTTGACGGCGGTGGGGGAAGCGGCGATGCGTGCCGTGGAGAAAATGGAGCATTCGGCACTGGAATTGGAGCGACGGATTCAAGGCCTCGATGATCGATTGACGGGGACTGTGCGCGTCACCACCACCGACTCCCTGGCAATCGATTTCCTGATTCCGGCCATTGCCCGTCTGCATCAGACACATCCTGATGTGCGGGTGCAACTGGACGCCTCGACACAGTTCCTGAGCCTGGCCAAGCGTGAGGCCGATATCGCCGTGCGCAACACAAGGCCGGACAACCCGGACCTGATCGCCCGGCGCATCGCCCGTTGGCCATTGGGTTTGTTCGCTTCGCAAGCGTATGTAGATACCCACGGCGTTCCGCAGCCGGGCACGGCGTTCGAAGGCCATGATCTGGTGGTGTATCAACCGTACCTGCAGAGTGGCAGAGACATGAGTCTGGTCGGTGAGCCGCTGGGGCGCGGACGGATTGTCTCGAGTCTGAGTTCCAGCCTGCTGGTGCGCCGCTCCATCGCGGCGGGGATCGGTATCGGCGAAGTGCCGGTGTACGTCGGGGAGAGGGACGGATTGATCAGGCTATGGCCGGAGCGCTCCCGGCCGTTGCCCTATGACGTGTGGCTGGTGACCCATGCCGACTTGCGGCATACCGCCAGGGTGCGGGCGGTGATCGATGAGATTGTCGAGCAGTTCGCACATTCACATGATTGAATCGGGATCTTTCGTTTGCATGCAATCCCTGTGGGAGCGGGCTTGCTCGCGAAAGCGATATGAGATCCAACATCGTTGGTGACTGATACACCGCCTTCGCGAGCAAGCCCGCTCCCACAGGTCCGGCTTTCCAGGTTTAGCCAGCGATCAAGGCATCTCAGGCAATTCCTGTGGCCGCAGATCGAACACCAGCACTTCCGCATCCACCCCGTTGCTCAAGGTCAGCAACTGTTCATCGCGAACCCGCACGCCGTCACCTTCCTTCAGGCTCAGGCCATTGAGTTCAACACTGCCCCGTGCCACATGCACATAGGCGTAACGATTGGCTGCCAGCTCCAGGGTCGCGCTTTCCTGGCCGTCGATCAGCGCGGCATACACCCTCGCATCCTGGCGCACCTTCAACGAACCCTTGGCGCCGTCGGGGGAGATGATCAGTTGCAGGCGGCCGCGTTTCTTCTGCGGGCTGAAGTGTTCCTGCTGATAGCGCGGTTTGGCGCCGCTGACCTCAGGCACGATCCAGATTTGCAGAAAGTGCACCGGGCGCTTGTCCGAGTGGTTGAATTCACTGTGGGCCACGCCGCTGCCGGCACTCATCAATTGCACATCACCAGGGCGGATCACCGAACCTGTGCCCAGGGTGTCCTTGTGCTCCAGGGCGCCCTCAAGTACGTAGGAAAAAATCTCCATGTCGCGGTGCGGGTGCTGGCCAAAACCTTTACCGGCCGCCACGCGGTCATCGTTGATCACCAGCAGATCGGAAAAACCCTGTTCTTTCGGATTGCGATAGTTGGCGAAGGAGAAGGTGTGGAACGACTTCAACCAGCCATGATTGGCCATGCCGCGATCAGAAGCCTTGCGAAGGGTCAGCATGATGAAATCTCCTGTGGGGACGTGAATTCGTCCGAGTGAGGAGAAGCTTAATAGTTACCGGTTGGTGCAATAAGTAGATGAAAACTGAAATACTGTCCCGTTCAAGTTGACAGTATGCCGCAGACGACGCTGACGACACATTTCGCCATAATGCATGGCAACGCCAAATGCGGACCCCATGTGGGAGCGGGCTTGCTCGCGAAGGCAGTGTGTCAATCACCAACGATGTTGGGTGTCATAACGCATTCGCGAGCAAGCCCGCTCCCACAGGCTGTCCGTGTTCAGTCAGAAATCCTTTTTGATCCAAGTGAAATCCAACCCATGAAAACCGTGGCAATGGTGTTGTTCCCCGATTTTCTCCTGCTCGACATGGCCGGGCCCATGGAAGTGTTTTCCATTGCCAATCGGTACCTCAAGCCGCAAGACCACTATGTGCTGACGACCCTCGGCACCGAGCCCGGTGCGCTGCGCGCGTCCAATGGCGTCAGCGTGCAGGCCGACCTGCACATCGACCAGGCCTGTGACGGTTTCGACTTGCTGCTGGTGCCTGGCGGACCCGGTGCCTACAACGAAAAGCATCCGCCGCTGCTGGACTGGCTCAAGCGCAACGTCAATCGCTTCAGAGCCTACGGTTCAATCTGCACCGGTGCCTTTGTCCTGGGCCATGCCGGGTTGATCGACGGCTACCGCGTGACCACCCACTGGCACTACATCGAACGCCTGATCAAAGCCTTCCCGAATACCACCGTCGAGACCGACCTGATTTACGTGCAGGATCGCAACCTCATCACCTCCGGCGGGGTGACCGCCGGTATCGACCTGGCGCTCTCCGTGGTTGCCCAAGACCATGGGAAGAAAATTGCCCAGGACGTGGCCAAGGTGTTGCTGGTGGTGATGAAGCGCCAGGGCGGCCAGGCGCAGTTCAGTCCGTTGATGGCGACGGTGGCACCTCAGGAAACGGCCATCACCCGAGTGCAGAACCATGTGCTGGAACACCTCGACGAAAGCTTCAATATCGAACGCATGGCCGCGCTGGCGACCATGAGTGCGCGGCATTTCGCCAGGGTATTTGCCCGCGAAACGGGCATGACGCCCATGGAGTTCCTGCAGAGTGCGCGGATCGATTGCGCACGCGCACTGCTGGAAACCAGCGATTTGCCCCTCAAGACCGTGGCTTTCAAAAGCGGTTTTGGCAGCGTGCGCCACATGCGATTTCTTTTTGGCGAAAAACTGGGCCTGACCCCGACCCAGTACCGCGAACAATTCAGTTGAGGCTTGTGGGCATGCCGGGATGGCAGAGCTGCGCACCCTATTGGCCGTGACGCTCCCCCTGAAGAGGTTGTACCGTCATCAGAGCCTGCCAAGATAACCTTCAACTCATTGCAAGGAAGGTACGGAGCCTGGATGGACTCGCGTGCCGGGCAGGCTCCTGGCGGGTGACGTTAGATGAATAGCCTCGTAAATACACACAGCGACACGGTGCTGCGGTTCGGCCCCTACGCGTTCCACCTGCAGCAGCGGCTGGTGCTGGAGGGCGATCAGCCGATGCGCCTGGGTGGGCGGGCCCTGGACATTCTGCAGGTGCTGGTCGAACAGGCAGGCTCGGTCATCAGCAAAGAGCAAATCATCGCTCGGGTGTGGCCGCGCTCGGTGGTCGAGGAAATCAACCTGCGGGTGCACATTGCCGCGCTGCGCCGGGCTTTTCGTGACGGGGAGGACGGCCACTGCTACATCATCAATGTTCCCCAGCGCGGCTACAGTTTCGTCGCACCGGTGCGGCACGCCTCGCAAATCACCCCGATCCCCCTCGAACCACAGCATAAACCCCAACACAACCTGCCCGCGCGACTGACCTCGATCATCGGACGCGATGCGGTGGTGGGCAGTCTGATGCGACTGTTGCCGACGCAGCGCCTGATGACGCTGGTCGGGCCCTGTGGGATCGGCAAGACCACGGTCGCGCTGCGGGTCGGTGAGCTGCTACTGCCGCATTTTCACGACGGTGTGTGGTGGGTGGATCTGGCGTTGATCGATGACCCGCAGCAGTTGATCGATCACTTGACCCACACCCTGGATCTCACTGCGCAAGCGCTCGAACAGCGGCATGCACTGTTGATCCTCGATAATTGCGAACACCTGCTGGAGCACTGCCGGTCGCTGGTCGAAACGCTGCTGGCATCAAAACCGCGGCTGTCGATCCTGGTGACCAGCCGTGAACCGCTGCTGGCCGCTGGCGAAACCTTGCTGCCTTTACCGCCATTGTTAGTGCCGCCGTTGTTGGCGTTGCGCAGTGTCGACGAAGTGATGGGGTATTCGGCGGTGCAACTGTTCGTCAGCCGTGCCCGTGCCCGCCAGCAGGGCTTTGCCTTGCGTGAACAAGACCTCAGGGCTGTGCGCGACATCTGTCGGCGGCTCGATGGCCTGCCTCTGGCGATAGAGCTGGCGGCGGCGCAGATCGATGCACTGGCGCTGGTGGGTGTCCAGGCGCAACTGGATAACTGTTTTCAACTGCTGACCCAGGGTCGACGTACGGCAGTCCCCAGGCACCAGACCCTCAGGGCGGCCCTGGACTGGAGTTATGAGCGCTTGAGCCGGGTGGAGCAAACCGTATTGCAGCGACTTGCCGTGTTCAAATCGGCGTTCACCCTGGACGCCGCGCTGGACGTGGTCAGTTGCGACACACAAGTCAGCGCCAGCCTGCCCAAGGTGCTGGACAGCCTGGCACTCAAATCGCTGTTGTCACTGGAACAGATCCAGGGTGTGAATCGTTATCGCTTGCTCAACACCACCCGTCGCTATGCCCTGGAAAAATTCGAATGCAGGCGCGAGCTTCTGTAGGAGCTGCCGCAGGCTGCGATCTTTTGATATTGGCCTTAAAAGATCGCAGCCTCGTTCCACTCGACAGCTCCTACACAGCTCCTACAAAGGTGGTGCCTTGCGAACGTTGTCCTGCAACTCATCGAGTAAGCGGCGTACGGCAATCAGATCCGGTGTCCCGTGCCCCTCGGTGAAGCGCTGATAGACCGGCATCAGCAGCTCAAGGGCTTGCCGGTAGCGACGCTGGCGCTGCCAAAGCCGCGCCAGCGAGGTGGCGCTGCGCAGTTCCCAGGCGAGCGCCCCCTGAGTCCTGGCCACGTCGAGTGCCTTGAGCAGCACGGTTTCGGCGGTGCAATCCTTGACCGGGCACGCTTCGGCCATCAGCGCATCGGCCCGGGCCCGCAGGATCTCCGCCGTGCTCCAGCCCGCCGCACCGCTGTCGGCCCGCTCGAGCAAGTGCTCATCGACGAAGCCGCCGTCCAGCGTGACCATGATGTCCTTGATCAACCCCACCCCCGGACGCCGCGCGGTCTGCCCGTCGTCAGCGTCGATGACCTGCGCGTAGTGCTGCGCCCAGCTGTAGAACAGCATCACCGAATGTTTTTGCGCCTGTTCCAGCAGCAGGCGCAGCAGGTCGCGGGCGGTGTGGCTGTCGCCGTTGTAATGGGCGATCAGGCACCCGGAAAGGGCCAGGGTGTAGCAGATCGATGTGCCGTGGTTGATCTGCAGGGCAATGTCCAGGGCTTGGCGTGCCGTGCGCCAGGCCTGCTCCGGTTGCCCCTGTAGCCAGAGAATGCGCGCCAGGATGGTCAGGGCGGCCACGCTCTGGTCGTATTGCACGCCAAAACCGTGGGTGAAACGGTTGAGGTGGCCGCTGTGGGCCATGCGCTGGATCACCTCTTCGGCGTTGAGCCGCGCCCGGGACTGGTCGCCGGCAAAATGCAGGGCCAATACCCGCAATCGATGGGTACTCAGCGACAGCATCGGGTCGCCCTGCAAACCCAACTGGTCGAACTGTCGGGTCTGCTCCAGGGCCATCAGATACTGGCCGCAACTGAGGTTGACCGCCATGTGCCCGGAGACGGCGCGCAACTCTCCGACAACGTCATTGCATTGTCTGGCCAGGGCTCTGGCGGTGACGAAGGCGCCGATGGTCTGCGCGGTACCGCCCTGGACGTGGTAGCAGGCGCTGCCCAGGGCCAGTTTCAGATTCATTTGCAGTTGAGGGCAGGGCTGGGGTGCGATATCGAGCAAGGCCAGGGCCTTGCGCACATAACCGCCGTGTTCCTTGAGCAGCGACAGTTCCTGCCACAGTGGCGTGGACACCGCGGTCAGGCGGATCGCCAGTGCCTGCGGTCCCTGTGCATTCAGGCCCCAGTCGAGGGCCGCGCGCAGGTCTTCAAGGCCACGGGCATAGCGCTCGATCCAGAGTCTGGTTGGCGTCTGCTCCCATTCTTTCTGCGCTTGCTGCATCAGGGTCAGGCAACGCTCGGCGTGGCGCTCCCGGGTGGCTGGCAGTTCGCAGGTCTGTTCGAGTTTTTCCAGGGCGTAGCGGCGGGTGGTGTCGAGCAGGCGGTAGAACACCTCCTCGTCACCCACATCCACGCTCAGCAGGGACTTGGCCACCAGTTGCGTAATCGAGCCGAACACCTCTCGCGGTTCGATGTGTTCGCCGACGATCACTGCCGCGGCCGATGCCAGGGTGAAGCCGCCACGGAAGATACCCAGTCGGCGCAGGCAAGTCTGTTCACAGGCGCTGAGCAGTTCGAAGCTCCAGTCCAGTGTCGCGCGCAGGGTCTGGTGCCGGCCCGGGGAGGTCTGGATGCTGTGGGGGAGCAGGCGAAAACTGTCTTGCAGTTGCCCGAGCAGTCCGTCGAGGCCGAGGCTGGCGACCTGCGCCGCCGCCAGCTCCAGCGCCAGTGGAATGCCGTCGAGGCGTCTGCAGATGTCGATCACCAGCGGCAACTGGGCATCACTGAATTCGACGCTGTCGTGGCTGGCCATGGCCCGCTCGATGAACAGTTGCAGCGCGGAAAAACCCAGCGCCTGGGCGCGGTCCAATACGGCGATGGGAGGCGGGCAGTCGAGGGATTCCAGGCGCTGGACGAATTCCCCTTCGGCCCGCAGGCTCTCGCGGCTGGTGGCCAGGATATGGACCTGCGGTGCGCCACGCAGCAGGCTTTCGCACAGCACGGCCACCTCGTCGAGCAGGTGCTCGCAGTTATCGATGACCAACAACATCTGCCGCTCGCGCAGGAACAGGGCGAGACTGTTGCGCGGTTCGGCGTCGTGCAGGGACAGTTCCAGCAGGGCCGCCAGATGGCCGGCGATCATCAGTGGGTCAGTAATCGGGGCCAGATCCAGCAGGCGGATGCCATCACGGTAGCGACCGATCAACTGTTCGGCGACGTTCAGGGCGACGGTGGTCTTGCCGATGCCGCCAGGGCCCAGCAGGGTGATGAAGCGTTGGCGCGGCAGCTGTGCCACCAGATTGTCTACCAGCGCCTGGCGACCGATCAGGCGGGTGCTGCGCAGGGGCAGGTTGTGCCCGCGCGGCTCAATCGACCCGCTTGGCGGACGAGGCGGGGTTTGTTCGAGAAAGAACGGCGCGACGAAGCTGTAGCCGCGCTGTGCCACGGTGACGATATAACGCTGGCCGGCCTGACCGTCGCCAAGCGCCTTGCGCAGGGCAGCCATGTGCACCCGCAGGTTGATCTCTTCGACCACGGTGTCAGGCCAGACTTCGGCCATCAGTTGTTGCTTGCTGACCACGTTCCCGGCGTATTTCAACAGAATCAACAGGATGTCCAGGGCTCGCCGCCCCAGGCGCAGGGGCTGGTCGGCCTCCATCACCAGGCGTTGTGCGGGATAGATCCTGTAGGGGCCGAAATGCACCGCCTGATCGGAGGAAAGGGTCAACGGGTCACTCCTGATGCAACCTTCTGTAACGCGGGTTTCGGGGCATATTCCTTAGGTTTTTGCATCAACGCAATGCGATGCTCGGATGACTACCGGGTGTAGGGATTGACTGTAGCGTATCAATGGATGGCGTCGGTCCCGTGAACATTGGGCGCCATCCCGGTCGAGAGGCTGTCGAGGCTGTGGGCGGCCCTGGAAAATTAACAACGTTTAACTCGTCGTACTCCCGTTCTAACTCAACACTCCACCCCTGATGCAGGAGCTGCCGAGTGCAAAAGAGTGTGCCCCGTGCAGGAGCTGCCGAAGGCTGCGATCTTTTGATCTTGCCTTTGAAAGATCGCAGCCTCGCTTCGCT
>Ga0163161_10003783_pt1 | contig 10605 bp, 9 predicted proteins | sample S45metaG_FD_129847 | JGI IMG/M metagenome (GOLD analysis project Ga0163161, IMG submission 129847) | Switchgrass rhizosphere microbial communities from Kellogg Biological Station, Michigan, USA - S4-5 metaG | ecosystem: Host-associated > Plants > Roots > Rhizosphere > Soil | place: USA: Michigan... | reverse complement strand
TTCAATTTGTTTTGGCGTTCCTGAATTGCTTCAAGTTCGGGGATTACTAATAGATCTTTTGGCCGTCCGGCCGCTCGTTTAGAAGCGATCAATTTGGCGATGTCTATAACTCGAAACTCGTAACCAAAGAGATCGTAGGTCAACGCTCCTTTGATCGCATCCTCGTAATAGCCAATTCCGAGCACTTCGCCGAGTAGATCGACGTTACCGATGGTTGTGGAAAAGGTGAAGTTTAAGCCGCGACGAAGAGTTTCCGAATCCATGATAAACGGAATCTCTGCCGGGGCATTTCGAAGCCGGGCGTTTACCGATTTGAGTGCGGTAGCAAGAGCCTCAAGGTTGCTTGGATTTCGGGCATAACAGACATCGAGATCGGTTGTTGGAATTTCAGATCCGTGCAACGTTGCAGCAACCCCTCCAACTATTACGCACTCGATACTGAAGGAACCAAGAAGGCGGGCTTGCTTCTCAATAGTGAATTCAATCTCGTTGCTCAGATCTGTCATCAGTTGGGATACCGTGACTTAGCAGTTTAGCGTTCGCTCTCAGTTTGGCAATGCCCGCAATGTGATTATCGAGCTTCCGAACTCGCTGTTCCGGAGTCAGTCTTAGATTCTGAAGGGTCAGGGTGAGATCGATCCCAAACTCAACCGCGCGCGCTGCGGCGGAACCGGGTGGTGGATTGAGGAAGTAGTCGTCGGCTTCTTGCCGCATATTCGAAGTATAGCACCTTGGTCTGAGTCCTCGAGGTAATTGGTTTGCGGCTTTGCCGCCTCCCGTGCGGAAAGCCTCCGGCTTTCCGGCCCGACACAAAACACGATTGAGGCTCTGCCTCCAATCGTACGAAATGCCTTAGGCTTTTCAAATCAGCAACCAAAAGAACGGAGGCGGAGCCTCGATCATTTATATAGGCACCCCGGAAAGCCGGAGGCTTTCCGCACGGGAGGCGGCACAGCCGCAGATCCTTGCTATCATGCGCAGCGCTTTGTAGACACTCCGCAAAAGGATCGATTCATGCCGTTCGCGCTGAAAACTATTCTTGTCTGCTTTCTTCTCGTGTCCTTCGCTTCTGGTGCGGAAACAAACGCACCATTACCAGTCGCCCCTTTAAAACTAACCCCTCACCGAATCACGCTCGACAATGGAAGATCATTCACATTGAATCTTCTGGAAGAGTTCGAAATCACTCCAGCAGTTCAAAGCTTGAAGCGTGTGCGTTTCATGGCGAAGAGTCCAGACAATCGCATCTTTGTCACCGACATGTATGACCTCACCGACAACAGAAAAGGCGTTGTCTACATCCTCGACGAATTCGATCCAGCAGCTAAGCGTTTCAATAAAGTCACCAAATTCATGAGTGGATTGCGCAACCCCAATAGCGTTGCGTTCTACACTGCCAACGATGGAACACAGTGGTTCTATCTGGCGCTTACCGATCGCCTTGTTCGCTACCGCTATGAGAACGGCTCAACAAAGCCCACGGGCGAGCCCCAAGTTCTTGCCACGTTTCCCGATTACGGTTTGTCTTACAAGTACGGCGGCTGGCACCTCACGCGAACAATCGCTGTAGGACCAAACAACAAGATCTATGTCTCGGTGGGCAGCAGTTGTAATGCTTGCGAAGAAAAGGAAGACGTCCGGGCGAGCGTGCTCGAGATGGATCCTGACGGAAAGAACAAGCGACACTTCGCTCACGGGCTGCGAAACGCAGTTGGTCTTCGCTGGGTCGATGGTCAACTCTTTGTTACCAACATGGGAGCTGATCACCTGGGCTTAGATAAGCCAGACGACACGATGGGCGTAATCAAGGACAGCACTAATTATGGCTGGCCCTACTGTTTTCAATCGGGAACAAGAATCTATGTAGATCAAAAGTACAATCCAGGAAGTTCGAAGTTCGACTGCAAACAGTCTCCTGCGCTCGCCGTTGGGTTAGGCGGCCACACAGCGCCTCTCGGTCTTGAGTATTTCGACGCGAGTAACGGCCAGGAACTAAGTCGCGCATTCCTCGTCGCCTTGCATGGATCAACAAACAAACGAATCGGACGTGGTTACAAAGTAGTACGACTCGCTACCCGAACTTCGAAACCCGAGGACTTCATAACTGGCTTTCTCGTTAATGGCGTTGTGAATGGTCGTCCCTGCGACATATTCAGTTTTGGCCGTAACTCGTTTCTACTTACTGACGATAAAGCTGGCGTCGTGTATTACGTTTACAAGAAGACGTAGATAAGTAACTCGGTGCAGTAGCCCGACTGTCAAGGAGGGCTCGCTGCCGAGTGCAATCACATCAATGAGCCCTCCTTGACAGTCGGGCTACTGCACCGGGCTACTGCACCGGGCTACTGCACCGGTTCTCAAACTTGCGCTAGAATACGCGCCAGCCATTAGTCCAACCCGTTTTACCGAAAGGAATTCTCCATGCGAATCCGTATCTCGCTCCTTCTGGTCACTCTTGTCGTCTTTGCAGTTCCCGCTACCGCTCAAAAGCGCAGCATAACTGAAAAGGATCTATTCAATTTCGTTTGGATCGGCGATCCACAGGTTTCGCCCGATGGTTCGCGCGTCGCCTTCGTCCGAGTCACCGTCAGCGATCGAAAGGACAACTACAACACTTCGATCTGGACAGTGATGACAGCAACTGGTGAAGCACGACAGATGACCAGCGGAATTCGCGATTCGTCGCCACGTTGGTCACCGGATGGAAAGTATTTGTGCTTTGTTCGCGTGACGGAGAAAGACGGTCGACCGGACGCACCGCAACTGTTTATGTTGTCGATGGCAGGCGGTGAAGCATTCCAATTCACTTCCCTGCCGCGCGGCGCGGGTGGTCAGCAATGGTCGCCTGACGGCAAAACGATTTCCTTCTACAACGGCGCGACGGCTGAAGAGTTAGCGAAGGCCGCACCAAAAGCTCCCGCCACGCCGACGCCGAGCCCAAGTGCGAGTCCGAAACCTGAAGAACGTGAATCGGACGTTCGCGTAATCACTCGCGCAGTGTATCGGTCTAATGGCGCTGGCTATGTCGACAACAAGCACCCTTCACATATCTGGATAGTAGCAGCGCCCAAAACCGGCGATGAGAAGGTCACGCCAAAACAATTGACTAGTGGAAGGTATGACGATGGCAACGTGACCTGGGCGAGGGACAACGGCTCGCTTTATTTTGTCTCGGATCACAGCGAAGAGCCATACTACGATTTGCCGAGCACCGACATCTATAAGATCTCCGTCTCGGGCGGCGAAGCGACCAAGCTAACCACGCTCGACATGAACACCGGACAGCTTTCTGTCAGTCCCGATGGAAAGCGATTCGCCTTTTATGGCTCGTTAGGCAAACCGATTCAATCCTACACAGAACCCGACCTTTGGGTTATGGACATTGCTCCAAACGGACAACCGAAAAACCTAACGAAGGATTTTGGCTTCGATGTAGGCTCCGGAGTTGGTGGCGATAACACAAGTCCACGTGGCGGCGGCGGCAATCCACCGATTTGGTCTGGTGACGGCAAAAGAATCTATGCCACGTTTGCCAAAGAAGGAAAAGCGAATGTTGGCGCCTTCGATGCAACAACTGGTAGGGAAACAGATCTGACATCTGGTAACCAGGCCGTTGTCAGTGTTCGCTCAGTTCCAGACGCGTCGAAGTTTGCTCTTCTAATCTCGACACCAACGCGTATCGGTGATTTGTATTGGTTGGACGGAACTTCAGGAACTCCGAAGCAACTGACCCACGTCAACGATGAACTGTTCGGGAAATTGAATCTCACAGAACCGGAAGAGATTTGGTATACAAGTTTCGACGGTAAGAAAGTACAGACATGGGTTCAGAAACCACCCGACTTTGATCCAAACAAGAAGTATCCGTTGATCCTCAATATCCATGGAGGACCACACGCGGCTTATGGCTACATCTTCGATCACGAGTTCCAGTGGATGGCGGCGAAGGGTTATGTAGTTCTTTATCCGAATCCACGCGGCAGCACTAGCTACGGGCAGGAGTTTGGCAACATCATTCAATATCACTACCCAGGTGACGACTACAAAGACTTGATGGCTGGAGTTGATGAAGTCTTGAAACGAGGCTACATCGACGACAAACGTCTAGGCGTAACCGGAGGAAGCGGCGGTGGTCTTCTAACCAACTGGACAATCACTCAGACGACGCGTTTTGCGGCGGCCGTGTCTCAACGCGACATTTCCGACTGGGCTGATTTCTGGTACACGGCTGATTTCACTCTATTCCAACCTTCATGGTTCAAAGCGCCGCCGTTTGAAGATCCGGAAGACTACAAAGCTCGCTCACCAATCACCTACATCACTAAAGTGCAGACACCGCTCATGCTGATCCTCGGCGAAACGGACTATCGCACTCCAACTGGTGCTGGAGGCGAACAAATGTTCCGAGCGTTGAAGTATCGAAAGATTCCGACAGTGATGGTTCGTTTTCCAAATGAGACTCACGAACTATCGCGTTCGGGTCAACCATGGCATCGCATCGAACGCCTCCAACACATCGTTGGCTGGTTTGATAAGTGGCTCATGGGAATGCCGAAGCCGGAGTACGAGGTAAGTGATATTAGTACGAGCAGCGGGCAAAAATAGTAGGCAGAAGGGCAGGAGCAGTAGGCAGGATCAGTAGCGTGGGTTCTCCTGCGCCTGCTCCTGCTTCCTGCTCCTTTCACTATGAAAACACTTGGTCTAATCGGGGGCATAGGCCCGGAATCAACTATTGAGTATTACCGGATACTCGTCGCTCGCTATCGCGAACGGACTAACGGAGAATATCCGCCTGTCATAATCAACAGCATCAACCTCAACCGCATTGTGGAATGGATGACTGAGGGCGAGGTTGGTAAGGTCGCCGACTATTGCTCTAAAGAACTTGAGAAACTCGAAAACGCCGGCGTCGATCTCGGTGCACTCTGCTCCAACACTCCGCACATCGTCTTTGAGCAGATCAAACAACGATCGAAGATCCCGCTGGTCAGTATCGTCGAAGCTGCAGCCCAAAACGCTAAGACGCTCGGTTTAAAAACAGTTGGCTTATTTGGCACTCGCTTCACAATGGAAGCACCCTTCTATCCCGATGTTTTTGCCAAAGTCGGGATCAAGGTAGCGATTCCAACCGCAGATGAGCGCGAGTACATCCACCTCAAGTACATGGGTGAGCTTCTCAACAACAACTTTCTCACTGAAACACGCGCCAAAGTACTCAGCATCGTAGACGTAATGAAAGCTCGCAACGGAGTTGAAGCGGTAGTTCTCGGTGGAACTGAACTACCGCTGCTACTGCGCACCGATAGTCACAACGGAACACTCCTTATCGACACCACCCGCGTACACGTCGATGAGTTGATCCGCAAGCTCCTTGATTGATCCCGGAACCCGAAATGATCCAAGCCACCACCCGCTTTGCAGTGCTGCTTGTAGTCGTACACTTCATTGCAAGCCTATCCCCAAACGTCACGGCAAAAGTTCCGGGCCGTCTTAAGGTTTCGGACAATCATCGTTATCTGCAGTACGATAACGGACAGCCCTTTTTTTATCTCGGCGATACGGCCTGGGAACTGATACACCGACTAAACCGTGAAGAAGCTACGGAGTACCTCACGGATCGCGCGCGCAAGGGTTTTACTGTTATTCAAACAGTTGCGATCCCTCCAGCGGATGGTCTGATTTCACCCAATACTTACGGCGACCTTCCTTTTGTCGATCGCGATCCCACTAAACCTAACGAAGCATATTTCCAACACGTCGATTTCGTTGTTAACAAAGCAGAAGAACTGGGGATGTTTGTCGGGCTTCTTCCCACGTGGGGCAGTTACTGGGCATCCGGCAAATCGATCTTTAACCCAAACACTGCACGAGGGTATGGTCAATTTCTTGGTCGCAGATACAAAGACAAAGCAATCATTTGGATTCTCGGAGGCGATCGATCTATTCAGACCGATGACGAGCGAGCAATCATTGATGCACTGGCCGCTGGACTCGAATCCGGAGACGGTAGAAATCATTTAAAAACTTATCACCCCACTGGACCTGGTTTCTCCTCAATCAAACTCAACGGCGCAGAGTGGCTCGACTTCAACATGTTCCAGTCATCACATGGAGCACACGATCACGACAACGGGTTATTCGTCGAACACGATTACGCGCTTAATCCACCAAAGCCAACCCTGGATGGCGAACCGCGTTACGAAGGAATGCCGGTCGGTTTCTATTTCAAAGGAACCGCAGGAATAGATCGTTTTGATGACTACGATGCTCGTCAGGCCGCGTACTGGTCCGTGCTCGCCGGCGCGTGTGGTCACACGTATGGGAACAACAACGTCTGGCAGTTCTACAGTCCGGGCGCAAAGAGAGAAACGCATGCCGGTGATGGAGTAACTAGACCGGACGGTGCGTTGTACGGAGAACCAGGAGGGTTGATCGGAGCAAACATTCCCTGGCGCGAGGCGATGAATCATCCCGGCGCATTACAAATGGGATTTGTGCGTCGACTAATGGAAGCTATTCCGTTTAAGAAGTTAGTTCCTGACAACAAGCTGATCCTAAATGGCACATCGACCGGCCTGTCGAAGATTCGAGCGGCCCGTTCAAGTGATGAGTCATTTGTGGTCGTCTACGCTCCACGGGGCGAAAGCTTTACGTTAGACAAAAGTGCAGTGAAGGGTAACCGGCAACGCGAGTTTTGGTATGACCCGCGATATGGCGTTTCCTATGTCTTCAAAGAACAAGACAGCGCCGGGATACAAACGTTCACCCCGCCAACTAATGGTCGAGGTAATGATTGGATATTAGTTCTCGAAGACCTGGCTGCGGGCTACCCGGTTCCTGGCCCAGGTAAATGAAAACAAAGCGCGACCTTGAGGCCACCATTGCAATAACAAATCAGACGCTAAGACACGTCATTGAAAAACTGTTTCCTCAAAGACAGATCGCTTCTGCATCGCCTCTACCCGGGGGCCTCATTAATACCAATCTGAAGATCGATTTCCATTCCGAGCACGATCCCGTTGTGTTTCGTATTTATCGCGATGGAGACGGCGCATGCCGGAAAGAGCTTGCGCTTCATGACCTCGTTCAACGGAAGGTACGAATACCCAGAATCCTTCATGTCGAATCGAGCGGCTTGGAAGAAGTTCCGCCATTTGCGATTCTCGAATTCGTTGAGGGCCTAACGTTCCAACAACTGAAGCGAACCGGCGAACTCAAAAGTATTCACGAAGCCGCTTACTCTGTCGGTGAAACACTTGCTGCAATCGGAACTTTTCACTTTCCAGAGTCTGGACAACTCGTCGCCAAGGACAGCCAGCTGTGCGTTGGTTCCGCATTTATCGAAGGCCCTAATCCGGTCCCGCGACTTCTCGACACATTCCTCGCCTCAGCAAACTGTCAGGCACGCGCGGGAGGAAAATTGATCGAGCAAATATCTCGTTTTGTATGGGCTCGATCGGCAGAGATTCGAGGTTTAGAGAACGCTCGTAGTCTGGTTCATAATGATTTCAGCAATCGGAACATTCTGGTGCAGGAGGCGGATGGTCGTTGGGAAGTAGCTGCAGTTCTCGATTGGGAGTTGGCCTTTTCCGGCTCACCCCTTTTGGATGTGGGAAACTTTCTACGTTATGAAAGAGCAAACCAACCTCTTCGAGAGCCATATTTCTCACGTGGATTCGTCGAGCACGGTGGGTATCTTCCCGAAAACTGGAGAGAGATTGTCAGGGTTATTGATCTGACGGGCCTCGTCGAATGCCTCACGCATGACGAACTGCCAGGTGACGTCGAGTCTGAATTGCTGGAATTGATTAAGGCTACGATCGATCAAAGGGATTGGAAGACTCAATGAGCACATGTGCTAGCGGCTTAATTGGAGTATCATGCTTCTCGTTCACCCTCAATCACGTATTTGACGAGCGCTCATAGCAATTGGGCACCTAATAACCCCCCATACTTCGACGACGTACCCAACCTGGCCAAATCCCCCGGGGCTAATTCAGTATCTTGAAAGGAAAAACATCATGGGAATCTTTGACAAAATGTTCGGGCGCGGCGCGTCCGAAGCGGAGCAACAGCAAGGTGCGCAACAGCGCTTCAATGAACTGAAGCAAAAATATCAAACCGTCCTTACCACGGCCGACAATGAAAAGGTTCAGTTTCTAAACCTACACGTGCAGGACAACAAACTCTTCATTCGTGGAATCGCCCCGAGCGAAGATGCGAAGAATAAGTTCTGGGATCAAATCAAACTCGTCAATCCAAACGCCGATGACATTACCGCCGATATCAGCGTCGACACGAGTCGGGCTGTTGGCGCAGCTGCAGGTGGTGGCGAAGGCATAGCGGGACAAACTTATGAAGTCAAAGGCGGAGACAACCTGTCGAAGATTAGTAAACAGTTTTACGGAGATCCGAATGAGTACATGAGGATTTTCTATGCGAATCGCGACAAGATAAGTGAGCCCGACAAGATCCAGGTGGGCCAGAAACTTGTGATTCCACCGGACGACAAAGCTTAGCAGTCGGGAATTTCCCCCGGACCCCCAAGGCCGTATCGAGATAACTCGCTACGGCCTTCTTATCTCTTTACGATTCCCTTTAGTAGCTACCTTGTGGTAAATGGCGCGCTCTTCTGGGACCTTAGGCGTCCTCGCCTGCCAACCATCCACCGAACTAACCTTTAGTGCCGACGAATGCAGGCGAGGACGCCTGCGGTCGCAGAAGAGCGCGCCCATTAGTGTGAACTCGCAACTAAGATAAGAGTTGAGATATCGTTGTCTAAATCATGAAGAACTCAATCCGCTTACTGCTCGTTGTGTTGTCGCTTCTCAACTTCACGGCGCTGTCGTTTTCCCAGGAGGCCGGCGGTGGTCGAGTTCCGGCCCCACCGAAAAAACCGAGCGACGCAAAAACGGCAAAGGCGCCCGTAACTCCGAAGCGTTCGACAACACTCGATCGTATCGACGGGAAATGGTGGACAACCGGTAACGACTTCGGCCCTTCTGAAGTCGAACTTACCCAAAACGGGCCCAACATCTCCGGGGTGATCCGGTGGGCCGACGGTCGCAACGGCACCATCAACGGAACACTCGTCGGCAAACGACTTCATCACACCTGGTCCGACTCGACTGGCAACGGCGGTTCCGGCTGGCTCGAACTCAGTTGGGCAAATTTTCTCGGCGGTCCATGGCATAACCAAAGCGTGAAGGACGGATCGTGGACGTTGAATCGTATTGAAGGACAATGGTGTTTTGGCGGCGAACGGAGCCGCACACGTCGAGTCACTCACGACTCTCAAGGCCGGTTAACAATCAGGAATGAAGACGGGTCAGGAGTGGATGGACACATGGAAGGTCCTTACCTTTTTCTCGATCTTGACGGACAAAGCATCAAGGGCAATATGTTCTACAAAGGCAATCGCATCGATTTCGTAAACGGTGCTTTCTGGACTTGGTGTGGTCGCTAGTGGAACGTATGTTGTCAAACATCCTACCCAAAATTGAAGGCCACACGGTTCATCTGCGACCGCTTACTCCTGCTGACGCTGAATCTATCTACGCGATCTTTTCCGATCCTCAAGTAATGCGTTACTGGAGTACACCGCCGCTTCCAGACATGGCGGCCGCCGAGTCATTGCTTACCGAAATCATCAACGACGTAGCACAGGGCCGGATGATGAAGTGGGGCATCGCCCGAACCGAGGACGATTTTGTTATCGGCACCGCAACTCTGTTCCACATTGATTTAGATAACGGCCGAGCCGAACTGGGATACGCGCTGGCTCGCGAACACTGGGGCCGGGGCGTCATGAGCGAAGCGCTTCAATCATTACTCGAGTACGCTTTCGAGGTTCTACTTCTTCGCCGGTTAGAGGCCGACGTTGATCCTCGCAACTCTGCATCGATTCGCACTCTCGAGCGTCTCGGTTTCCAACGCGAAGGATTCTTACGTGAACGTTGGCACGTTGCCGGCGAGATTCAGGACGCCTTGTTTTATGGCCTGCTAAAACGAGAGTGGGAAAAGATAGGGGCAGTAGGCAGTAGGCAGTAGGCAGGAGCAGGTGGCAGGTCTACGACACGTCCTGCTCCTGCGTCCTGCTCCTGCTCCTGCGTCCTGCTCCTGCGTCCTGCTCCTGCGTCCTGCCCCTGACTCTTTCACCCCGCGCAAGTTTTCCCCACAACCTCCGTTCCTCCTTCAATGAACGCCAAACCGACGTCTTCGGAGAAGGAACTAAAACATGAAAATCGTGCTGCTCGCTGCCCTCTCGCTCGGACTCCTCATTTCGGGTCTCGTCGCCTGCGCTACAGGACCGTCACTTCAAATTCCGCCGGTGTCGGGTCAGGCAGTCACGCCTGTAAAGAAAACCATGCAGGCGTTTGGCTCGGAACAGGAACTCGCCAAGTATCTTCGCAAGCTTGCTGAGAAACAGAAGGCACGAGCCAGAGGAAACGCGGCCGAGAGTGCCATGGCAACTCCAGCCGAAGCTCCCGCTGCCGTTGCAAAATCCGTCGATTCCAAATCGGGCAAGGACGAGGAATCAGTCACAAACGTTCAGCATGCTGGCGTCGATGAAGGCGGTATCGTCAAACTTCATGGTGATCATCT
>Ga0163161_10003779_pt1 | contig 10607 bp, 9 predicted proteins | sample S45metaG_FD_129847 | JGI IMG/M metagenome (GOLD analysis project Ga0163161, IMG submission 129847) | Switchgrass rhizosphere microbial communities from Kellogg Biological Station, Michigan, USA - S4-5 metaG | ecosystem: Host-associated > Plants > Roots > Rhizosphere > Soil | place: USA: Michigan... | reverse complement strand
TTTTTCTTTACAGCTTCCACGATGCCGCTTATATCTGCCCCGCCTGTTCCGGGACGTATCGCCAGATGATAAGCGACCATCTGGTTGTATAGTTCCTTGAGGCGAGGAATCTCCGCTGCCGGCGTTGCCGGATCATTCATGCGAACCAGAATCTTCTCGGGATCATCGAGTGCCCCCAGCCTTGCCTGTTCTCCTGCCGGAACCCACATCGACAACGCACGCTGCTTGTTTTCGGTGCTGAACCGCGGAGGGAACATCGGCTGATACTGAATCGGCGCGGCCTTAATCGCCTTCGTCCAGGCTTCCTGATCGCTCGCACTGGCAAGCAGCGGATACACCCGCTTGAACTGCTCGTCGTCTTCTTTAGCCGCCGCTGCCCTTGCGTCTGCCTCGCCTTTCAATAGCGCCTGCGTTTGTACCGGCGTATAAGCTTCGGAATACTTCGCCTGGAATTGCGGCTCCGTAAGCGCCAGCGGCGTTTCTTGCCCGATCTTGCCCAAGCCTAAGCGTTGACCTTCCGGTTTTAGCAGGTCCATCATGATGGCTTCATCGGTTGCTGGTTGAAGCGTTGGCTGGCCCGATGCCCCTGCTACCGGCCGTCCGCGGATACCGTAATACGCATCGGCGATATCCTGCTGTTTCCTCTTCGCCAGATCGGCTTCCGCTTTCTGCTGGGTGAGTTCCGCTGTCTTCTGCGTTGCCGTTGCCGTGCCGAGCAGACGCTGGTTGTTGAGGATCTTCACCGAGGTGTCGAAGTCGAGGCCCAGTTTGGTCAGGTCCGTCAGCGAGGCGTGCTCGGGAATCTGACTCGTAGACAAGATCTGCCGTGTCCGCTGCTCATCCGCCATCTCCTGCTGCGATTTCTGCATCGCAAGCTGATGCATCTGGTATTGCTGCTCCCGGATGCGTCTCTGGTCCATCAGGTCGCGGAGGGTCAGCAGCTTCTTGCGATCCTCGACCGGATCGGGCCACTGCGGGCGCCAGGTCGATTTGAGGAGTACTGAGGGGTCCATAATTAATCGGCTCCGCCCCACCCACCGCCGCTGCTGCTGCTATATGCCGGCGTCTTCTTCCTAGCGAACGGATTCGAGCTGATGAGGTCGCCTAGCGATGTAGCCGCCCCGCTCCACATATCCCCCGTGATCCCGCTCGCGGCGAGGATGGAATTGGCTGTAGACTGATCGCCGCCGAGCCGTAGTTTTTGCGCCAAGTCGGCGTACTTCATGGCAACGTTGCCCTGCCCCGTCGCGGAGTCGATTCCATATCCGCCCTGAAGTTGTGCCGCGGTGTTGCGCCATCCGCCTGCGGTCTGCTGAGCTCCGATGAGGTTCTGACCAGCGGCGCCCGATGCGCCGTAGCCGGTCTGCATCAAACCACTGAGATTGGAGAATCGCTGCTGTCTTCCGGCCTGGTTCGTTTTGAAGGAGTCGAGGCTGCGCTGGAAGGCATTCTGATATTCCTGCGAGGCCATGTCCTGCCCGTAGCGGGTCAACGCTTTCAGCGTCCCGCCCGTCTGCCCGATCCCGCGGGCCGCTGCGCTGCGTTCCAAGGCCTTCAGGCCCTCCGCCTGACGAAACGCATAGCCGGGGTCCATTTCGAGGTTCGTCCCCGTAAAGCGCTCTTCCGGGGCCTGCGCGAGGCTGCTCAGAGTCGTAAGCGCATTGCCGCCGGCGTCGATGTACGGGTTGAGGTATTCGTTAGCTGTCCGTCCCGCTCCGATCAGGTCATCTCCCGAGCGGTTGTAGACGTCCCCAACATATCCCTGCGCCTTCTGGTAGGCGTCGGCGATTCCGGGGTTGATCGTTTCCGGCATCAGTAGCGCGTTCTGCGCTTCGCGATTGGCGGCATCGGTCAGTATGGTTCCTGCGCGCTTGACGCCGCCTCTCGCTTGCGACCCGCCGATAATGTTGCCTAAGAGCTTGGTTCCCGTCCCGATAACTTGTGCCCAACCGCCCATAATTCCTCCAACTACAAATGTAGTAATACGTCTTCGCTTTAGCGCGTTACTGCCGCAAATACGGCATCAAATCGACGTGTTTCGGCTCGACAGCCGTGATCGACAGCGCCCCTAATGTGTGCGAGTGCGCCGAGCCTGCACCCGATCCAAACGCCGGGATATCGACATCGTGATAGTGAGCGCTGCCGGTAAAGCCCGCCGGCCCGCCCACGGTAGCCGGGTATACGCCACCCACGTTTGGCGGGCCCGTGCTGGTGCTTGGCGGGTCGATGCTATGCGTATGCGCCGATTCCGGGTCCGTTGTTCCTCCGCTCACCGATCCGCTTGCCGGCACTACCGTTGGCGAGTACGCGGCCGCGCCTTTGGCATACGCCGTGATCAGGTTCGGCGTGGTGATCGCAGACGTGGTGGCATTGCCGAGCGTCCGGAAGGTAGACGTGCCGTTGCACAGCGCCCAGCCGGTGCCGGGGTCTACCGTGAACCACGCAATCTCGCCGCTGGCCCGATCCCCCGGCGCGTACTGCCAGGTGCTGCCGGTCCAACGCCAGGTGTGCGCGTAATCGGCTGCGTAAAACAGGAAGCCGGTGTCATAGGCGCCGAGGTCCGTGGGCTTGTCCGTCACCGCCAGGCCCCGCATCGTGCCCGCCACGTAAACCCAGCGTGGTTCACTACTGACGATCCGCACCTGATAGAGCACGGTGCGGTCCGTCTCGTAGAACCAGGTGCCGGGGCGGTATTGCGCGGGGTCGTTCTTGTCATCGATCCGGTCCGCGTGCGTCCCCTCGAGATACGTTCGGGTGCCGATATTCAGAATCCACTGAAACAAGCTGACCCACGGCACGGTCAGCAGGCGGCGCTCGTCCACCACTTCGTTTTGCAGCGGGAGCGGAATCGGCAGCGGAGAGATCTGGTCTGTCGCCGCAGAAAACCGCTCGGCGCGAGTCATTCCACCGAATTTACGCATAAGGCTAACGTGCTATTGTTGCTGCGGCTTGTGGAGGATCGGCCAGGTGCAGGTAACCCTCGATGATCCCCTGCGCCCCCGTCAGCGAATCAAGCAGGTACAGTTCATACATCCGGTCCCGTGCCCGGCCCAGCCGGCGGTACTTGATCTCGTGCCGGAGGGGTGCGACGGTACGTTCCTGCGACCACGTTGTACCGTCGTCCCCGAGATAGCGCATCGTCACCGCGCTGTTACCGCTGGTCAGCAGGCGCAGGTAATGGTGGAACAGCCACTGCTGATCCGCCTGCGTGTAAGGCGCGGCGCGATACCGGCGGATGCGATTGCCGTCGTCACCGTACAGATGAACGCCCTGCTCGTAGATCTTCGTGTGGTCGCCATCCGGGAACGGCGCTTCGGAAGTGCGCGCCACCAGGTGTTTGTTGAAACAGAACGCATGAAACCCGCTACCGCGCCACTGCTCCCAGTGATCCGCATTCCACCTTGCCCGCTCGTGCCACATGTTGGTTGAGAGGTTATACACCAAACACGCTTTTGCCTTCGGGAAGCTCAGCACATAGAACGTGTGTCCGTTCTCGGTATATCCCGAGCCGGTAATACACTGATCGGTACCCAGGTCGAGGTAGGTCTTGATCAGGTACTCGATCGCCTGATTACTAATCGGAACCGGCGTATAGCCTTCGGTGCGAAATACTCGTCCGTAGCCGTACTGGTCCATGCCCAGCCAGTACAGCCGGCGGTCGATCTTCGTGACACTCCAGGGGGCCATTGTGCCCTGGTCGATCAACGCGCCATCGATCGGTGCAAACGGGAAGTCGGCGTTTCCGCTGTCGTACCAGACGCGAACCGAGCGCTGCCCGAAGATCCACAGGTGCCCCTCGTGCGCCTCGAGTCTGACAAGCCGATCAGGCATCGCCTGCGATTGCCCCACGTCGAGCGGGTTCCATGTCAGTCCGTCCGTTGAGAGTTGGATCGTCTTCCCGTCCACCCAGAGAATAATGTAGTAGCCATCCAGATACACAACCGAGATCGCGCCGTCGTAGGTCTTGTGGCTGACGCCACCGGTCGCATACCAGATCTGATCGCCGCTGGCGATGAGCAACTCGTTACCCCCGCCCGCGAACTGCACCGGAGTTGCCGCGCTGAGCACACCTCCGGTGATAGCTGTTGCTGCACCGCTCGCCGCTATTTCAAATAAACCTCCCTGTGCCACGGCAAACAGACGATTGTCACCAGCCCATAACCCCCGGATAGGCGGATTCGTTAGCGTTGTGAAGACCTGCAGACCCGGGATCGGGGCGAGCTCGACTTTGGATTGCGCGGTCCCGGATGTGTCGACGATGGGGAACCAGTTCACGCTACGTGCCGCTGACCAAAGCGAGTCGCGAGTGGCGCTGGTTTCGCCGCAAAGGTTGAATGGCGAGATTGGCATAGCTTAACTCTCCTGCCAGGACACAAGCATTACGCCGGCATCTTGTGAAGGGTTCTGCGCTTTCGCAAAAAATCCGATCTCGGTCGCGGTCAGGAAATCAGTGCGGCTCACCGAGTGGTACTCGCGAAAGTTAAATCCATCGAAGGAGAGCGAGAATTTCCGGTTGACTCCATCATCCGTCACCCGCAGATACACAGGCGCGCCGTACGGGAAGTTGTTGAAGTTGAAGTTGGTATACAGGGCGCTATACGTCGATGCGTTAGACCATTTCTCGATTACCGCGTTAATAATCAGCGATGGGGACACGGTAATTGCGTAAGTCACCTGTGCGGTTCCGTTTCCCAGGCACAAGCCGACTCCCAGGTTCCCTATTTGATAGGGATTCGGAATCATCAGCGCGGTAAGCGTGTACGGCGCTGCCGGTGCGGCCTTCTTGCGGATGGCAAGATATTGCGTTGCCCCGAACGGCTGCAGCATGTAGATGCCGCCGCTCGATGCATTCACGCTTGACGTGCTCTGGTTAATCCAGGCGTACGCACTGTTCACGGGCCGGTAAACCCTGCGGCTTCCGAAATAATACTGCCATGCCGCGCCATCCCACACACAGGTATAGTGCCCATCCGACAGATAGACGGCATCGTAGCCGCCGCGCACCGTGCCGGTTGCCGTAGCCGCATCGAATGCGGCCACCGTAAGCGTGGCGATAGTTGACGTTGCGCCGCCCGATATCGTGATGTTTGTGCGATTATTCGCACCGTCGTCGGCGGCTGTGACGGAGGAACCAATAAAGTTGAGCGCCGCTCGAGCCGGTAATGCGCTGCCCTCGTCCTGAATCGTTGCGGTGGGGCCGGCGGGTCCCGCTGCTCCGGCCGGTCCGGTCGCGCCGGCCGCTCCAGCGGGCCCCGTTGCTCCCGCAGGTCCGGTGGCTCCAGCCGGTCCCGTGGCTCCGGCCGGCCCAGGGACGGTGCTAGCCGCGCCGGGAGGCCCAGCGGGTCCAGGAGGGCCGCCCGGAGTGCCGGGTATGCCTTGCGGGCCGGTGGGTCCGGGAGGCCCCGGAGGTCCGGGAATCGGTACGCAGTTGCTCATTGGATTATTGGATTATGATCGGGAACCGTGGCAAAAATAACACTGCATCTATTCGCTCTTGCGGATATGTTTGACGCCTTGGGCTATGCTCACGAACTGGTGAATGCGCTAATCGAGCACAGACCGACTGCCGCGCTCGTGCGGAATCTAAGCGTCGAACTAGACAACCTGACGAATTATTGTCTGGGTTTGCGAGCTCAGGAAGACTTCCCGTTCCAGGACGAATGCTCCCATCTGTCGGAAATACTCCGCGAGGCCCACTGGATTAAGGTGGAGCCTTCTTTTGAAGATAAGGCCCGCAGCCGCCAGATGACGTTGTACGCAGACGATTACGACGACGACGACGAAGAGGAGCTACAGGATCAGCAGTAACTGTCCGAACAAATATCGTAGCCGCAGCCACCGAATCCGGAATCCATCTCGGGGATCGGCGACGAGTTAAAACTCTTCACTGCGGCTTTACTTGAGATCGCTCGTTCCTGAATATTCGCTAACAGCACGTTCGGGATCTTCTGCATGATGGACGCGTACGGTGCCAACTCAAACGCCAAACCCCATCTCAGTGCCAGCGCATAGCCGGGAGGAAAGCCGTACTGCGAATCGAGATCCGCAAACCCGGAGAGCGTAGCCCAGCTTTGCAATGCCAGCGACTGGCCGTCAGACGGTGCGGGGTTGATGCGGACATTAACATCCGGATAAGCCCGGTCGATGTGGATGCCGCAGTTACAGCCGCAGTCCAGCCACCCGGATCGCAGGACCAACTGATGGCAGTTGCCGTCCGCGCATCCGCACCCGCAATCACACGCCACCAATGCTGCGCTCATGACCCGCTGCGGTCTGTCGCCGCTCAGCGTCCCGCCAGGTCCCAATGTGTAGGAGCCCACGCCTGCGGTCAGCGGATACACACCGCGCTGCAAGGCGGGGATCATCAGCGATTCCGTATTCCAGGAATCGACCATGTCGTTGAGTAAGCCGAATGCGTCTTCATGCCCTTCCGGGCTGGTCTGCTGGCCGGGACGCAATACACCTAAGGCGCGGTAGGCGTCGTAGATCAGACGGCGTGCGGTAACGCTGCCTGTTCCGCTGCCGCCTGAACCGCCCCAGATGGTGGAGTTCCAGAGGCTAGTATTGAATTGAGACATTGTTATCACTCTGCGAAGTCTGTAATCCCGCCCGTTACGACGATCCCGAATGGATCAGGCACCATCAGGCCCTCGAGCCGTACTCGGTCGATAAACACGTCTTCCGGCACACCAACGGAGGGCACGTCTACCGTAAGGGCTGGGAGTGGACCCAATGCATCTATGCGCTCGACACGTTGGGAGCCATCACCCCTTCCGCTTCGGGCCTGGGCGTAGGGGCCGGGAGAGAGCCGGTCATCTTCTATCTGGGGGACCGCATCCAAAACGTCACGGCTGTAGACCTCTACGGCAATGAGGGTTGGTCTGGCAGCGTTGGCAAGGAAGCCACTGCCGAAGTCGTCACGCATCCGGAGCGGTGGTGCCCGAAATCTATGGACTTCTCGCGCATTCGCTTTGTCAACGGCAGCGGAACGGACCTTGAGTTCGAGGATGACTCCTTCGACTTCTGCTGGAGCCTGTCGAGTATTGAGCATTTCGGAGGGCACGATGCCGCCTGTCAGTCTGTCCGCGAGATGGCGCGGGTCACACGCCCGGGCGGCATCATCGCTATCGCCACCGAATACCTGCTCCTGCCCGAATACCGGAATGCCGAATACTTCACGCGCGAGGAGATCGACCGTTATCTGGTCCGTGCAAGCAGTCGCCTCGAGCTAGTCTCGGAGATTGACTGGGACACCTTGCCTGTCGAGTACTTGATCGATTCGATCGTCCTGCCGAACGGTGCCGATCGCCGCCGCCGGCACGTCGTCCTGAATGACGGCGAAGTCCAGTGGACCTCGATAATGCTGGTGTTTCGCAAGGCTCTACTTCACCAGATTCCATAACGTGCCGTCATGGATAGCGTGCAGTGTTTCCCCGTTCGCGAGGCTGACAGTATTCCGGAACCCGGTCGCCCCGCCCGCGCCCGCATTGAACGCCTTCGCCCCCGTCGCATCCGTCTTGATCAGGTAGATCTCCCGGCCTTTCCAGACCGGCTGGATCGCCGTTACCGCCACGGTTCCGGTCACTGCAAACATGCATCCTGCCGTGTCGTCGAGCAGGAACAGTCCGCCACCCATGTCGGTGACTTTATAGAGCGTGCCCGAGTCGGGGACGTTGTCCCGGATCACGAAGTTCCGGCCGCCGCCCGCAATCGCGCCAGGGCCGATAATCGTCATCACGACGCCACCGGCTGAGGTGGAGCACCCGCTGATACGGTTCCCGGTGATTACCAGGTTGTCATATGGTCCCGAAAACCCGCTGTTATAGCCGAGGTTGATACCGGCACGCATCCGGTACGGCTGGCCGCCAGTGATTCCGAAAAAGTTATTCGTGATCGTCAACCCGCTCGGACTGTTTGCGACCGCGGCAATTATAAAAATCCCGTCATAGGTATCGATGTTCGAGTAGCCGGTATCGGTAAAAGAGCAACCGTCGATGGTGATATTGGCGATTGTCGAAGAGGCGACGATCAGCACTCCGTGCTGTGCGTTTAACGGAGCCCGGTTGCCAATGAACGATAGGCTCTCGATGCGGCCGCCGCTTGAAGCTTGTATGTCGATGGCGTGTCCGGACTGCGTAAAGGCCGTGTAGCTGTTGACGAGCCCGACATCCGCAAGAATCGCTCCCGACGCCTGTGCATACAGCCGCAGGGCCCCGGACCGGCAGTAATCGATCACGGTCGAGTCGATCCAGATATGCGCGGCCGTCTCTCCCGCCTGCGGGGTGACCCACACGCCGACATCGCAGTCGAAAACACTGCACCCGGCAATTCGGAGGTCGCCTGTCTTTTGAACTCGAATCCCGACTGATCCGGCCGCCGCCCCGGTAACGGTGTGGCATTTGGTAAGGCCCTGCGCATTGGTGCCGAGGATGTTCCAGCCGTTGCCGTTGAAGAACCCCACCCAGCAGAACTCGAAGAAGATGCTGTCCCCCGCGGGGCTGTCGGTTACCAGGAAGCCGTTCGCCACCAGCGACACGTTCAGGTAACGGCACCAGAACCGGATCTGGGCGTGAACCCGCACCGCGTAGTTGGTGGCCGCCGCGTCTCCGGGTCCGGAGATGGTCATGTATTGCAACGTGTTGCCGGTGCCGAGGTGCGACGAACCATTGGCCGACCCATCGAAGTTGAACAGGGCGCCCGCTTTGTAGCTGGTGACTACCTTGGTCGTATAGAACCCGTCACCGGAAATCGTGACACTGTCTTTCTGAATCGCTACCGGGGCCAGAAGCGTGTGGGTTCCCGCGGGCACCCGGATATACCCGCCCGACGCATCAAGGCTGTTCACGGCTTCCTGAATGCCCGCCGTCGCCGTCCCTATCGTCCAGGCCCCTGTATGACTATTGGCGCAACTGAACGCCAGCGTGCCCGAGGCCGCGCCCGATACCGCCGAACCTCCGGTGATCAGAACGACCTCTGCGGCTCCGGTGCCGCCGGCAATCGCCAGGTAGTGATTGGTATTGGTTCCGTTGATTCCCTTCGGCACGGGGGCGAGCGTAATCACGTTGACTCCCGGCGTCAGGTTCACTCCCGGGGATTGCGACCAGATGTACTTGGTCGAGATGATCCCGCTGCCGTCACTCGAGATATTCGACAGGTTCGGTCCCAGCGCTGTCTCGATAGCGGTGATCTCCGCGGCGAGCGCGTTATGGTGCCACGCGTCAATGTTCGTTAAAAGCGTGCTGCCCGAGGCGTGTGATGACGCGAAGGTTCCATCGAAGCCGCGAACCACGGTAAGGTTATTACCGCTGATGGAGGTAATGCTGAGGATCTCGCTGTCTATCGAGAGCAGCATATCCGGCACCAGGCGCGAAGCATCGCCGACCGTGATGATGGTATCGCCCGAGCCGATGCTTCCACGCAGTGTGGTCTGCACGCGGTTCGCAGCAACCTTCAGCGCCGTGTCGTAGGCAACGCTTGAGGGATACCGCGCAATCGGACGCACCAGGGTTGCTTGCATCAAGGAGACGCAGTTGTCCCCGTTCGTTGTAGTCATCGAGTTGTCCTTTTGCGCTAAAGCGAATTGTTTACGAGGCTGCGGGTACTGCGGACGGCGGTGCTCCCTGTCCGAGCGTGGCGGTGTTCATTGCAGCTATCGCTGATGTAGCCTGCGCCGCCTGCTGCTGGTATTCCGCGGGTAACGCCGATCCGTACTCCGGCGCCAGCACGCCGGCTAAGCCATAGCGCAACGCCTGCTCATAACCCGACGGCAGGTTGATCGTATCGCCTAGTGATGCGAACTGCGCGAGCGGCTTCAGCGAAAACAACTCGAGCGACGAGCCGGCTTGCACAATTGGCCAGAGGTACACATTCCCCGTTGGGAAGGTGCCGTCGTAGTACAACTCTTTGGCGAACTTCGAGGTAGCCGTCCTGTCCTTCGGGAGTATCCACTGCTGCGATGGCACTATGGCCACCGGGAAGGTGATGCCCGAATAGCTGACCTGTGCCGCGGTGATCCTCATGGGACGAAAGGAGAGCGGATAGACGGATGCGCCGGTAAGCGCTATCGTGTCCTTACTCTCCTGGTAGATCGGCACACCCGCAGCCGACCAGCTCCCAATGAGTTGGTTCAAAGCGGTGAGCGCGTTATCCGATTCTGTCGCGGTTGGCGTCTCGCCCGAGTCAAGCACGCGAATCAGGCGCAGAGTGGAATTGACGAATTCCTGAACGGTGGTCGCCATAGTGTATGTCTGTCCTTCCTCGCGTGCCTAATCGGTTATTTGCTCTTGTCGTTCTTTGCTTTCGCGCTGGTGTGTTCGACGTGCTCGCCGTGCCCCGCTTCAGCGCGTTTCTTGCGTTCTTCATCTTCCCGCTCGCGCCGCTTCTCAATTTGCTCCGGCGTCTCTACCGGCTTGAACTGCGGACGCGGCACGTCCTGCGGGTTGATGGCCCGCATCGGGGCGTTATCGGCGTGGCAGTCGAGGGATTGGTTTAACTGCACGTAATCGAGCGATAGCCGCCGTCCGTCCCGGATCGCATCGGCCTTCTCCTGCAGTGTGAAGTTGCCGGTGCGGGAGCGGTTCGACATCGGATCGGTCGAGCCGTGCGGC
>Ga0163161_10003778_pt1 | contig 10609 bp, 9 predicted proteins | sample S45metaG_FD_129847 | JGI IMG/M metagenome (GOLD analysis project Ga0163161, IMG submission 129847) | Switchgrass rhizosphere microbial communities from Kellogg Biological Station, Michigan, USA - S4-5 metaG | ecosystem: Host-associated > Plants > Roots > Rhizosphere > Soil | place: USA: Michigan... | reverse complement strand
GCAGGTCGGCCGAGCGCCTGCCGTGCGCGGAACGCCCGGAGCGCACCGCAAGCACCGCCACGCCGCGCTCGCGCGCCGTGCCGAGCGCCACCGCCATGCGCGCCGGATCGGGCACGTGCTCGACGTAGAGCAGCACCAGCCGCACGCCCGGGCGCCTCGCCAGCGCATCGACCAGGTCCGCCGTGTCGACGTCGGCCTCGTTGCCGGTGGCGGCCACGCAGCGCACGCCCCAGCCGGCTTCGCGCAGCAGCGCATAGGCGGACACGCCGAAGGCGCCGCTCTGCGAGACGATCGCGACGGGCCCGTCGAGCGGCGCGTGGTCGCTGTAGATCGATGCGAAGGAGAGCACCGCGCCGCTGTCGAAGCTGGCGACGCCGATGCTGTTGGGCCCCACCAGGCGGACGCCGCCGGCGCGGGCGATGGCTGCCAGGGCTTCCTGCCGGACGCGGCCCTCGGCGCCGACCTCCGCGTAGCCCGAGGCGAACAGCAGCGCATGGCCGATGCCCAGCCGCGCGCACTCGGCAAGCTGGTGCCCGGCCTGATCGGCGCCGATGCAGAGCACCACCGCATCGGGCACCTCCGGCAACTCGCCGAGCGCCGCGTAGGCCTGCAGGCCCTGCACCTTGCCGGCGCGCGGATGGACCGGGTAGATGCGGCCGGCGAAGCCCTGTTCCAGCAGGTAGCGGATCGGCCGGCCGCCGACCTTGTGCGGGTTGTCGGAGGCGCCCACCACCGCCACCGAACGCGGCGCCAGCAAGCGCTCCAGCGAGGGCCGCGCCGGCGCCGGCGCGGCCCCTGCCAGCGCCTTCAGCTGTGACTTGAGCAGCTTGCCGGTGGGGCTGGCAGGCAGCTGCGCCATCACATGGACCTCGGCCGGCACCTTGTAGGGCGCGAGGCGTTCGCGCAGGAAGGCGCAGAGCCGGGCGGCGTCGATGCAGCGGCCCTGCAGCGGCTCGACGAAGGCGACGATCTCCTCGTCGCCCGGCACGCAGCGCCCGACCACCGCGCATTGCGCGACCTCCGGGTACGCGGCAATCGCCTTCTCGACCTCGGCCGGGTACACGTTGAAGCCACCGCGGATGATCATCTCCTTGCTGCGGCCCACGATGGAAAGATCACCTGCGGGGCCGAAGACGCCGATGTCGCCGGTGTGCAGCCATCCTTCGGCATCGACCGCGGCGCGCGTCTGCGCCGGATCGCGGAAGTAGCCCTTCATCACGTTGGGCCCGCGGACCAGGACCTCGCCGCGCTCGCCGGCCGCCACGGGCCCGCCGTCCGCATCCGCAAGCACCACCTCCACGCCGGGAATCGGCCAGCCGGCGGTCACGTCCGCGGGCGGCGCATGGCCGAAGGTGCGGGTCACCGCCGGTGCCGATTCGGTCAGGCCGTAGCCGTGGTGCAGCGGCAGGCCGAGCAGCGCCTCGGTCTGCGCCTTGCGCGTGGCGTCGACCAGCGACCCGCCGATGTAGGCCATGCGCAGCCGGTTGGGGGTCAGCGCGCGGCCGTGCTGCTGCGCCCATTCGTGCAGCCGCGCGTACATCGCGGGCACGCCCTGGAACACCGTCACCTGTCCACTGGTGATCGCCTCGGCCAGCAACCCCGCCGAAAAACGCTCCACCAGGCGCAGCGTGGCGCCCGCACGCAGGCCGCAGAGCAGCGCCGAGACCAGGCCGAATGAATGCGAGATCGGCAGCGCATGGAAGATCACGTCGTCCGGCAGCAGCACCTGCTGCGCCATCGAGGCGCGCGTGACGAAATCGAGGTTGCCGTGGGTCAGCATCACGCCCTTGGGCAGGCCGGTGCTGCCGGAGGTGTAGATCATCAGGGCGACGTCTGCGCCCGAAGCTTCGGCGGCCGTGCCGGGGCCTTCGCAGCGCTGCAGCCGCCCGCCGGGCGCGCAGGCGAGCCCGCTGGCGGCGCCGCGGCGGTCGGCATGGGCCAGCGCCTCGCCCGAGGCGCCGGCCGCGAAGTACACCAGCCGCGGCTCGCAGTGCGCGCAGATCGCATCGATCTCGCCGCTCGACATGCGGGCATTGAGCGGCACCGCCCAGCCACCGGCCCGGATCGCGCCGAGGAGCAGCACCACCATGTCCTCGCTGTTCTCGCCGACCAGCACCATGCGCTGCCCCGGCGCAAGCCCGGCTTCGGCGAGCGCGGCCGCCGCAGTCTCGATGCGCGCGGCAAGTTGCGCATACGACAGCACGCGCCCGTCCTCCAGCAGCAGCGCGCGGTGGGCGCCGCGTCGGCCCGCGGCCACCTCGTCGACGATGTTGTCGATCCTCATGAACGGCCTCGGGGCGCGTCATCCGCTGCGGCCGGTTCCGAGACCTCCGCGCGCAACGCCCGGTCGCGCGCGTCCTGTCCGCGGATCGCCTCGCGCATGCCGCGCCAGGCTTCCTCGTCCAGGTCGGCCAGCTCGGTGAAGGACGCACCGTTCTGCCGATGCCCGGCGCCGTCGATGGCGATGGTCTCGCCGGTGATCCACTCGACGCCGTCGGCCATCAGGAACACCGCGAGGTTCTGCAGCTCGGGCATGCGGCCCAGCCGGTTCATCGGGTTGCGCACCGCGCCGTCTTCCCATGCGGCCTTGGGGCTGAGCCGGCTGTTCGCGCCTTCGGTCGGAAAGATACCCGGCGCGATGGCGTTGAGCCGGATGCCGTAGCGACCCCACTCGATGGCGAGCGACTTGGTCATCACGTCCACGCCGGCCTTGCTCATCGCCGAGGGCACCACGAAGGGCGCGCCGGTGCGTACCCAGGTCACGACGATGGAGATCACCGAGCCCTTGTGGCCTGTCTCGATCCAGCGCCGCCCGACATGGTGCGTGACGTAGTAGGTGCCGTGCAGCACGATGTTGGCGACCGCGTCGAAGCCGCGCGGCGACACGTCCTGCGTGCGGCTGACGAAGTTGCCGGCCGCGTTGTTGACCAGCCCGTCGAGCGGACCGTGCTCGGCCCAGATGCGCCCGACCATGGCGTCGACCGCATCGGCGTGTCGGATGTCCACCGCATGCGCGCGCACCACGCCGCCGTGGCGCGCGGTCAGCTCGGCGGCGGTGGCGTCGAGCATCGGCTGGCGTCGGCCGCAGATGTGGACCTCGGCGCCCAGTTGCAGGTAGCGCTCGGCAATTTCGCGGCCGAGGCCGGAGCCCCCGCCGGTCACGAGGATGCGCTTGCCGCGCAGCAGGTTGGCTTCGAACATGCGATGGCTTCCGGTGATGCTGCGGGCTTACTCGAGGACGATGTGCTTGGCGCGGATCAGCGGTGCCCAGCGCTCCCGCTCGCGCCCGATGTAGGCGTTGAACTCTCCCGGCGTGAGCGTCGGCGGCACCACCAGGCCGAGCGCCTCGAACTGCTCGCGAAAGCCGCGGTCGGCGATCGCCTGCGCCACCGAGGCGTTCAGCCGGTTCACCACGTCGGGCGGCGCGTTGCGCGGCAGCATGAGGCCGAACCAGGTGGTGACCTCGTAGTCCGGGTAGCCGCTCTCCGCGACGGTCGGCACATCGGGCAGGGCCGGCAGGCGTTCGCGCGTGGTGACCGCGAGCGGGCGCAGCTTGCCGCCGCGCACCAGGCCCATGGCGCTGCCGGTGGAGTCGGCAAAGAACTGGATGTCGCCGGCCATCAATGCCGCCTGGGCCGGCGCGCTGCCGTTGTAGGGCACATGCACCAGCGAGACGCCGGTGGCGTTTTGCAGCAGCTCCACGGCCAGGTGCAGCGAGCTGCCGGTGCCCGTGGAAGCGTAGTTGAGCTTGCCGGGGTTCGCCTTGGCATCGGCGACGAAGTCGCGCAGCGTGCGGTGCGGCGAGCTGTTGCCCACCACCATCACCATCGGCGTGACCGCGATGCGGGCCACCGGCAGCAGCTCCTTCTCCGGGTTGTACGAGAGCTTGGGGTAGAGCAGCGGGTTCAGCACCGCGGTGGCGCCGGTGGCAAAGAGCACCGTGTAGCCGTCGGGCTCTGCCGAGGCCACCAGGCGCGCGCCCAGCGCGGTGTTGGCGCCGGGCTTGTTGTCCACGATCACGGGCTGGCCCAGCTCCTTGCGCATGCGCTCGGCCAGCGTGCGCGCCAGCACGTCGCTGATGCCACCGGCCGTGTACGGAACGACCAGCCGGACGGGCCGGTCCGGGTAGGCGCCGGCCGCCGAAGCCGCGGCGCCGAAGAGCGCCAGCGCGGCGAGCGGCGCCCACCGCAGCAGACGCCGAGAGAGTTGTCGTCCGAGCATGTCATCTCCTTTTCCTGGACGGCTCCCGGCGATGGCGGGGCCTATTTTAATCTTATCAGTGTCAAGTTATAAGGAAAATACGAGAACTTTCCCTAGTATCGTGGCGTGACTTCGCTGGAGTTTCAGGAAATCCATCTGATCACCAGAAAGATCAACAAGGTCCACGAAGCGCCGGGCGGCGGCCTTTCGGGCCTTCGGCCAGAATAGAGCGGCGTCATCCTGCGCACTCTTGGCTTTTCCCGTGACCGCTCCCGCCCAGGCGCAACCGCCTTCCTTCTCGACCGAAGAATTCCGCAGCGCGCTCGGCATGTTCGCCACCGGCGTGACCATCGTCACCGCGCGCTCGGCCGAGGGCGTGCTGGTCGGCCTCACGGCCAACTCGTTCAACTCGGTGTCGCTCGAGCCGCCGCTGGTGCTCTGGAGCCTGGCGCGCGCAGCGGCCTCGATGGCGGCGCTCAGCACCGGGTCGCACTACGCCATCAACATCCTGGCCGCGAGCCAGAAAGAACTGGCCGAGCGCTTCGCCACCAAGAACATCGACCGCTGGGCCGACGTCGCCTTCACCGAGGGCCTGGGCGGTGCGCCGGTGCTGGCGGGCGCGGCGGCCAGCTTCGAGTGCTTCAACCGCAGCCGCTACGACGAAGGCGACCATGTGATCTTCGTCGGCGAGGTGGAGCGCTGCACGCACAACGCCGGCGCCTCGCCGCTGCTGTTCCACGGCGGGCGCTTCTACACGGAACATCCCTTGTGAGCCGCAGTGCCGTGGCCTTGTCGGTCCTGCTGCTGGCCGCGCAGGCCGCCGCGGCCGGGCCGCTGAAGCAGAACTGGTTCGACGACCCGTTCTTCCGCGTTTCAGCCGGCCTGCCGGCCTGCGCGATGCCCGAAGGGCCGCTCTATACCGCCGAGGAGCGGCGCGCCCAGACCCATTCGCGCCTGGAGCGCGGCACCAGCTGCTGGCTCGCGGGCCAATGCACCGACAGCAACGCCTACCGCTACGACAAGCCGCTCGCGCCCAAGGTGCGCGCCGCGCTGCTGGCCGTGCCGGGCGTGCAGAAGAGCAGCGTCTGGGTCGTCATCCAGCGCCGATGGGTCTACCTGCAGGGCTGCGTGCCTTCGGCCGCGCTCGCGCGCAAGCTCGAAAGCGCCGCACGCGCGGTGCCTGACGTGGAGACCGTGGTGCCGGACCTGATGACCGGCACGCGCGGCAAGCCGCCCTATCCGGTGGCCGGGCAGTGAACGATGCGACCGCAGCAGCGGCACGAGCAACGACAACGACAACGACAACGACGAGACGAATGATCCAGCGCAAGACCCACCTCGACTCCCTCGCCATCGGCCTCCTCATCGCATGCTGTGCGTTCTGGGGACTGCAGCAGATCCTCATCAAGACGACGGTGGCCGAGGTGCCGCCGCTCTGGCAGGCATCGATCCGCATGGCGGGCGCCGTGGCGCTGCTGTGGCTGTGGTGCGTGTCGCGGGGCGTGCCGCTTTTCGAGCGCGACGGCACGCTGCCGGGCGGCCTGCTGGTGGGGCTGCTGTTCGCCGGCGAGTTCGCCTGCATCTACCTGGGCCTGCAGCACACCTCGGCCTCGCGGCTCACGGTGTTCCTGTACACCGCGCCATTCTGGGTGTCGCTGCTGCTGCCGCGCTGGGTGCCCGCCGAGCGGCTGCGCGGCCTGCAGTGGCTGGGCCTCGCCATCGCCTTCGCAGCCGTGCTGTTCGCATTCAGCGAGGGCTTTGCGCAGACGAGTTCGAGCCAGCTGATCGGCGACGCCATGGGCCTCGCGGGCGGGATGCTCTGGGGCCTGACCACCCTGGCGCTGCGCACCACGCGGCTTGCCACCGCGAGCGCCGAGAAGTCGTTGTTCTATCAGGTGGGCGTGACCGCCGCCGTCTGCCCTGTGCTGTCGCTCGTGCTCGGCGAAACATGGAGCTTCTCGTATTCGGCCTGGGCCTGGACCTCGATCGGCCTGCAGACCGTGGTCGGCGCGTTTGCGAGCTATCTCACCTGGATGTGGTTGCTGCGGCACTATCCCGCCACGCAGATGTCGTCGTTCAGCTTCCTGACGCCGCTGTTCGCGCTGGTGTTCGGCGTGGTGCTGCTGGGCGAACCGCTCACGCTGCAGCTGATGCTGGCGCTGGCGGGCGTGGCGATCGGCATCGTGATGGTCAACCGGCGGAGGGCACGGCCATGAAGGACACGGACTTCCAACCGGTGCTCGACGACATCGTCGGCACCCTGCGGCCACTGCTCGGGCAGGCCGGCACGGTGGCCAGCTACATCCCCGCGCTGGCCTGCATCGACCCGCGCCAGCTCGGCATTGCGCTGCGCACCTGCGACGGCACCGAGGCTTTTGCCGGCGACGCCGAAACACCGTTCTCGATCCAGAGCGTGTCGAAGCTCTTCACGCTCACGCTCGCCATGCAGCACATCGGCGACGCGCTGTGGGAACGCATCGGCCGCGAGCCTTCGGGCAATCCGTTCAATTCGCTGGTGCAGCTGGAGAACGAGCACGGCAAGCCGCGCAACCCGTTCATCAATGCGGGTGCCATTGCCGTGGCCGACCGGCTGGTGAGCCAGGCGCTGCAGGCCGACGCCAGCGCCAAGGCCGACATCCTGGCGTTGATGGCCAGCCTGTGCGGCGAGCCGATCGCGTTCGACGACGAGGTGGCGCGCTCCGAAGCCGCGACGGGGTTCCGCAACATCGCGCTCGCCAATTTCATGAAGAGCTTCGGCAAGATCGACAACGACGTGGCCGTGGTGCTCGACACCTACTTTCACCAGTGCGCGCTGCGCATGAGCTGCCGCCAGCTCGCGCGCGCAGCGGCCTTCCTGTGCCGCGACGGCGCGCATCCGATCGACGGGCAGGCCGAAGTAACCGGCGAGCGGCAGACGCGCCGCATCAACGCGCTGATGCTCACCTGCGGAACCTACGATGCCGCGGGCGACGTGGCGTTTTCGATCGGCCTGCCCTGCAAGAGCGGCGTGGGCGGCGGCATCGTGGCCGTGGTGCCCGACCGTCTCACGCTGTGCGTCTGGTCGCCGGCGCTCGATGCCACCGGCAACTCGCTGCTCGGCATGAAGGCGCTGGAGCTTTTTGTCGCACGCACCGGGCTGTCGGTGTTCTGAGCGGCCCACCCGGAGGCGCAGGCGAAAATGGGCCGAGCAAGCACCCGAGCACCCGAATGACCGAAGCCACCGATTCCACCGATTCCGACACCCTTCCCCTGCAGGAACCCCGCCTCTGGCGCGACAGCCAATGGACCGCGCGCGTCATCAAGAACGAGGAAGACGACGGCTGGGCCGTCGAGATGACGCGCCACGGCGACCCGGAGCCGGCGCTGGTCGGCCCCTGGACCATGGGCCGCGACAAGAAGAACCCCAAGCCGCTCGATGGCCCGGCGTTTTCCACGCTGGTGAAGACCGCCGCCGAAGTGATCCGCCGCCACGAGCAGCAGCTGCACGCCACGCTCAACAAGAGCGTGACCGTGACCGCCAAGGGCGACCAGCGCGTGCGGGTCTCGCTCGCCATCGTGCCGGACGAGGACAGCCCCTCGGCCACGCTCACCGCGCACGACGATGCCGACGACACCGAGCTGGCCAGCGTCGCCGTCGCGCCCGCCTTCAGGCTCACGGCCGCCAGTGCCAGCGCGTGGATCGAATCCGGCTACGCGCGGCCCCGCTGAAGCCACCCGCGCAGCTCAGAGCTGGCGGAAGGCCGTCAGCACCTGCAGCACGCTGTGCGTGGCGCCGTCGAGCGTCGCGCGCTGGCGATGCGCAATGCCCAGCCGGCGCGTGAGCCTGGGCGTGATCGGCAGGATCTGCATGCGCTCGTTCAGTGCCGCATCGGTGGTCTGCTGCAGTGGCAGCAGCGCCGCGCCGTACCCCGCGGCCACCAGGCTGCGGATGGCCGCGTCGTAGTTGAGCTCGATGCGCGCGCGCGGCGCGAATCCGGCGGCCGCGAACCACTCCATCGAGAGCCGGTACATGTGGGTGGTGGCGTCGTTGAAGATCAGCGGCTGCGTTGCCAGCCAGGCCGGCGTGACGCGCCTGGGCGCCTTCCAGCGCTGCGGCACGAAGGCCATCATGGGCTGGTCGCGCCACGGCGTGACAACGAGGTCGCGCAGCGGCGGCTGCGGCACGGCCACCAGCCCGATGTCGAGCGTGCCCGCGGCCAGGCGCGCCATGGCTTCGTTCGAGCCCAGGATGCTCACTTCCACGTCGATGCCCGCATGGCTTGCGCCCAGCGCCTCGAGCACCTGCGGCAGCAGGTCGACCACCACGCCGGTCGAAGTGCCCAGGCGCACGCGGCCGGTGCGGCCTTCGGCCTGGCGCCTGACCGCTTCGACGGCATCGTCGGTATCGCGCAGCAGCTTGCGCCCGCGCTCGACCAGCGCCGCACCGGCCGCCGTGGGCGTGACGCGGCGATTGCCGCGGACCACCAGCGGCGCACCCAGTCGCGATTCGAGTTCGCTGATGTGCAGGCTGACGGTCGGCTGCGCAAGATGCAGCGCCTTGGCCGCCGCCGAGAAAGTGCCCAGGTCGGCGATGGCGATGAGCGTGCGCAGTTGGTCGAGGTTGAGTTGTCGCATCAGGAAAGCTGATTGATGGGGTCAGGAATCTCAACTTCCACAATAGCATGCACCGCCGCAAGATGAGCGCTCCCCCACAAGGAGCCCATCGTGACAGCGCCGACGCACTCACCCTTTCACCAACGCCTGCTGCATGCCCTGCGCAGCTGGCGCCGACGCACCGCGGAGCGCCGCCGCAGCCGCGCCGACTCGCTGCACCTGGCGGGCATGAGCGACCATGAGCTGCGCGACCTGGGCATCGGCCGCAGCGAGGTGCGCGGCGTGGTGGACCGCCACCGGATCTGACCAGGCGGCCGCGCCCGGCCGTTCCACAATTTGAGGTTCAATGCAGGGCGTGTCCAAGCCTGCCGCACCCTCCCCCATTTCCATCGAACTCACCTCGCCGCAGTCGGTCGACGGCCGGCGCGCGGCGTTCCAGTCGCTCTGGCTGCTCGCACGCATGAAGCACGCGCACGATGCCGAAGGCGGCCTCGTCCGCCTGGCCGACCTGCGCGGCGAAGTGTCCGATGCCAGCACGCTGCGCATGGTCGTGAGCCGCGCGTTCCGCGACTTCAAGGCCTGGAACGTCGAGGTCGGCTGGGGCGAAGACACCCAGCGCGAGCCGCGCTTCCTCAACGCCGAGCGGCGCAGCCAGGGCCCGTTCTGGCTGCCCGCGGCCGAAGCGAAGCGCGTGCGCATGCAGGTCGGCGGCCGCGACGCCACGCCGGCCGAAGTCGCCTCCTTCCTGGGCCTGCGTTCGCGCAAGGCGCGCGCGGCGGAACCCGCTTCGCCGCCGCCCGATGCCGTGCATCTGCAGGACGCCGCCTTCTGGAGGCAGCTGGTGGCCTCGCAGCAGGCGGCGCGGCAAGGCAGGCTGATGGCGCCGGTGGCTGGCGACGGCGCCGCCGGCCAGCCGGCCAGCGCGCTCGCATCGATCCGCCTGGCCGGCAGCCTGGCGGCCACCGATTTCCAGCGCGCGCTGGTCACGCTCAACGAGGCCATGCTGTGGCGCCGGCTCGGCGACAACGAGCAGGCGCGCCGGCAGCTGCAGGCGCTGAAGAAGCAGCGCCTCGCCCACCACGTGGCGGGCAACGACTACCGCGGCGCGATGGAATGCATCGTCTCGGCCTGGTGCGCCTACACCGCGCGCGACCTGCCGCTGGCGCAGTCGCTCCTCACCGGCATGGCCGGCCACGCGGCGCGCGGCCTGGTGCTGCGGCACCACCCCGACGTGCGCTTCGAGTGGTGCAACCTCTGGGCGCTGGTGTGCCGCTCGCGCGCCCTGGGGCTGGCCGCCGACGACAGGCCCGCCGCCGCCGCGCTGGCCGAGGAATCGCTGCAGCGTTTCGGCGAAGCACTGGCCGCGGCCTTCGAATCCCACTCCTTCGATGCCGCGCAGCATGTGGCCGCCAACATGGGCATGGCGGCCTGGCTGTTCGATCGCGTGGGCCTTTCGGACCTGCCGGCGCTCGCGCACGACGGCACTGCCGACACCACGCGCCGCGCGGTGCAGTGGATCGCGTTCAGCGAATGGCTCTGCGGCCACGCCGACGGCCAGGGCCGCTCGGCCTGGAATGCGATCTACCTGATGCGCATCGCGCGCGGCCATTGCCGGCCCGAGAAGCAACCAACGCTCGCGCAGTTCCGCGCCGAGGAGCCGCTGGACCCGGCGGCGATTTCGAAGCTCGCCGGCCCGCTCGCCGACGCCTTCGATGCGGCGCACTGGCCGGCGCGATGGGTCGATGTGGCACAGGCACGGCTGGCCGACCACCAGGCCGGCCGCCGGCGCTACCCCGGCCTGCAGCATTGCAGCCTG
>Ga0163161_10003777_pt1 | contig 10610 bp, 11 predicted proteins | sample S45metaG_FD_129847 | JGI IMG/M metagenome (GOLD analysis project Ga0163161, IMG submission 129847) | Switchgrass rhizosphere microbial communities from Kellogg Biological Station, Michigan, USA - S4-5 metaG | ecosystem: Host-associated > Plants > Roots > Rhizosphere > Soil | place: USA... | reverse complement strand
GGCATAGGTGGTGGTCACGTGGAAGAAAAACTGCGGCAGTCCATAGTGCAGAAGATATGCGCCTGCGGTCAGCTTCTTTTCCTTGGGGGTGCCGGGGCGCAATACGATCTCGCGGCTCTCGCTCGAATCAAATTGCTCAGGCTTGAAGGAGCCGATATGGGCCAAAGCCTTGGCAATCAACGCTTGCAGGTCCGCGAAGCTGACCTCAGCGTCGGGCCAGGACGGCACCTCGGCACCAGCCAGGCGGGAGGCAATGCCCTTGGAGAAGTCTGCGGCGATCTGTACCTGACGTAGCAGCGGAAACATGTCAGGGAACAGCCGCGCCTGCAGCAGCGCATTGGGATCGATATTTTTCTGCGTCGCGTGGTCTTCGGCCTTCTTGAGCACGTTGGACAGGGCGCGCAGCATCTGCTGCAGGACGGGAACGGAGGCGTTGTACAGCGGGCTGGTCATGGTGAGTTCACTTCTAGAATTGGGCACGATGGCCGGAGTTGGCGTGGCAGAGACCCTGCCGACCATGCAAGGCTAACAGCACAGAGATCCGTGCGTTCAAGCCTCGAAGGGCAGGTATTCCGTGAATATGAATCTGTTGCGAACTTTCTCCGCCGCCATTGCTTCCGCATTGCTGGTGTACGCCAGCGCGGCATCTGCACAACGAGCGACCGAAGCATCGGCGAGCGATCACGAGATGTTGGAGGCCATCGAGACTCTCAATTACTCACGGGCAGAAAAGCTTCTTCAGGGTGGCTTCGTTCCAAACACGCCATTTTCGGGATCGGGTACTTCGGCAGCGCATGTCGCTGCACGCATCGGTGATGCGAAGATGCTTGCGCTTTTCGTCGCGCATGGCGCGATAGTCGATCTACCGACACTAGACACCAGGAGGGATTCGCCACTCTTGATTGCCGCGGCTGCCGGAAATCTGGGGACAGCTCGCTATCTACTGGCTCATGGTGCAAATCCGAACTACCAAAATGGCGTCAAGAACGACGACTATGCCGTCGCTCACTACGCCACCACGAGTCAAAACGGATTGAAGATGCTGAAGTTGTTGAGTCGCTACAAGACCGACTTCAACGTGACTTCCTTGACCAAAACTTCCGTCTTGAACTCCGCCATTTTCTCAGGCCGCGCTGACGCTGCAGATTTTTTATTGACCAATGGCGTCGACGGAGAAGCGAAAGACCTTGCTGGATTGCGACCTGTTTGCCATGCAGTTCTTCAAGAAGACATCGGCGTGATTCGCGTCATGGTCAAACATCGCGTCTCACTGAATCATCTTGATTGCGCCGATGGCGTGTCGAGTGGGCTCTCACCGCTGCACGTCGCGGCCGGGGCCGGATCGATAGAAATCGTACGCGTGCTTGCGAAGGCTGGTGCGAGCCTGGAATTGCGTTCGACCCGAGGAATGCTTCCGGAAGATTTCGCCAAGGCGCAGGGGCACACAGGGACAGCGTCCTACCTAAGGGGGCTGATAATGGGACGCCGAAATCCCTAGGTATGTGAGTTGCCGCGCGGCGCCCTGCCGATTTCGCGGTTGTCTAAATGCCGAAGCGGGCGCGCGTATGGGTTAACGCCGCAATCGACGAGAGCCGGACGCTGATGTCGACGGCAGAATTTGGGGAAAGTATGTCGCTTCGCGAGACCTTGAACAACCTCCAAGGGGCCGTTTCGGCGGCCTGGACCAACTCGCCGGACGAATACCCGGATTGGAGCAGTTGGACATTCGAAACTCACATGAGGGACTTGCGACACCTATGGGCACTGGCAGAGCCACGGCTGAGAAACCGCGACGTGGCTCAGCAGGTTGGTTCGGATCTGATGAAGATGATTGCGGCATTCGAATCAGGCGACAAGGCCACCGGCAGAAGCCTTGCCGGCAAGCTGTACAACCGGCAACTCTCGAAGCTGTCTTGAGAAGCAGACACTGAACATCGAAATGACAAAGCTGCTGACCCTCGATCTTCGGCGCGACGTCCCCGCACCAGAAGCGACTCCTCATCAAGCGGACCTGACCACGATATTTGACGACTCGAGCATCGAACTCAATGAAGGTCAGCGTTGCGTACAGAACTGGGGGCGGATGAGGGTCGCTCTTCGAGATGATCGGGAAAGCCCTGTGGGGTTGACCGACTTCATCATGACGGTCCCTTTTTGGATCGTCTCACGACGGTTTGCGCTCCTCTTGGAAGCACATCAGTGCCAATGCGAATTTCTTCCTCTGGAAGTCACATATAAGAAGACGACCCTGACGGGCGAGTTCTTTGCGCTCAATGTTTTGGCAGTGGAGGACACGGCAATCGATTTATCTCAGTCGAAATTTGATCCGCGGCTGCTCAAACACGGCTTGATGAGGGATGTGAGCAGGCTCGTTCTCAAGCCCGACGCATTGACCTCTGCGCCGCTGGCATATCTGCCGCAAATTGGTCAGATTGCAGTGCAAGATGAACTGTCCAAAAGAATCGAGCGAGAGATGGTCGGCGTGAAATTGCTAGAGCCTTCGCTCTTCACCAGTTGATGGGTGAACTGTTACCTCCGTAGGACAACAATTGGCTAGGAGCAGCCACTCACTGCTACGACAGAATCGAACTGAAAGCGCCCACGCAAAGACGTTCCTGGCCGAGATCAGGGCTTTCGTCGTAGCCGAGCGACAAGTGCTGTAGCTCCGAAGGCCCGAGAAGATGAAGCGAACGAGGCTAACCTCCTGACGAGTCCATGTGGCTGATGGCCTGCAGGGTCAGATGCGCGCAGGTCGCCAAGTTCCGTGGAAGCCGAACGGTACGCGATGCGGCAAGCGGGGGACCGCGACGGGTTCCGCCGCCATGTCCATTGCATCGAACACCAGCAGGGCGATGTCGTCATAGTGCCGCAACGCGCGCACTGTCAGCCCGGTGCGCCGGGCCAGTTCACCAATCCGCAGAAACATGCCTTCCCTCTCAAGTTGGAAGGCATCCTAGACCGTGCCGTTGCGAGAGGGTCAAGCGCTTTTCGTCGGAGCCCCCTAATTCGCAGTGATCTTCCGATCGCGCACGATGGCGCTCCACTTGGCATCCTCCTTCTTCATGAAGTCGGTGAGCTCCGCCCGGGTGGTCGGCTGCGGGGTCAGGCCGTGCTTGTTCAGTGCCTCCTTCACGCCGGGGTCGGCGAGCACCTTCACGACGGCCTGGTTCCAGCGCTCCAGGATGGCCACGGGCGTCTTTCCCGGAGCCACGAAGGCGTACCAGTTCAGTGCCTCGAAGGTCGGGTAGCCCGACTCGGCGACCGTCGGGATGTTGGGCATGTAGGCCGGCCGGGTCAGCCCCGTGGTGGCCAGCGGGATCAGGTTGCCGGCTTCGACGTGGGGCAGTGCGGTTGGCGGCGCCGAGAAGTACGAGGCGATGCGCTGGCCCAGCAGGTCCTGCAGGGCGGGAGCGCCGCCCTTGTAGGGTACGTGCACCATGTCGATGCCGGCGCGTTGGTTGAACAGTTCCCCGGCCAGATGGGACGCCGAACCGGCACCGGTTGATGCGAAGTCGACGCTGCCGGGCTTCTTCTTCGAGAGCGCCACGAAGTCTGAAAGGGTCTTGACGCCCAGGCCCTTGTGGACCACCAGCACGTTGGGGAAGTTCACCCCGCCCGACACCGCCGCCAGGTCCTTGAACGGGTCGTAGCCGACCTTCATCACATGAGGCGCGATGGTCAGCGGGCCGATGGAGCCGAACAACAGCATCGAGCCGTCGGTTGGGCCATGCGCGACGTACTGGTGCGCAATGTTGCCGCCCGCACCGGCCTTGTTGTCGATGATCACGGTTTGGCCGACGTCGTCCCCGAGCTTCTTGGCGATCAGGCGCGCCGCCGCGTCCGCTGCGCCGCCCGGCGCAAAGCCGACCACCAGCGTGACGGGTTTCCTGGGCGGGAAGTCCTGGGCATGGGCATGCCCTGTGAGGCAGAGCACGGCGGCCGCGGCCACGGCGTGCAGAAGTTGAGGTTTGTTCATCGAGGTCTCCTTGGGGTTGTGGGGTTGCCGGTTCAGTCCGCACCCAGGCCAACGGGGTTGGGCAGGCGCTTCTCGACGGCGTGGCGCAGCAGCGCGGCGCTGCGGAAGATGCCGTGCCCGAACTTGCCGTAGGGCATCGTGGCGAACAGGGCCATGACGGCCCCCAGGTGCAGGCACAGCAGCAGGGCCAGGGCGGGGGTACCGCGGCCGAGCCACAGGGCCAGGCCGCTGGCGCTGGTGAGGAAGAGCAGTGCGATGAAGCCCAGGTCCATCGGCTTCTGTGCCAGGTCGCCATGCAATGGATGGCGCCTGCGGTTCAGCCGCCACAGGCCGGCCGTGCCAGCCATCAGGCTGACGCCGCCGATCACGCCGAGCAGTTTCGGCAGGCTGGGCAAAGCGTAGGGGGCGGCCCAGCCGAAGACGTAGTGATAGAGCGTCGCCACGCTGGTGGCGGCAAAGCACAGCATGAAGCCATAGAAGGTCAAGTGGTGGAAGCGCCGGCGCGCCAGCGTGTAGGCGTCGTCGTCGTCGTGGCAGCCCTCGCCATGGCCACCGTCGAGGTACTTGAGGCGCAGCACCGCGTCTGCGGCCTCAGCCGCGGCGGGCCGGTTCAGCGGGGCGCCGCCAGTGGCGGGCGTAACGTCGCGCCAGAAGCGCCGCACGCCCATGCCGAGGGCCAGAACGGCGAACAGGAACACGGGTGCGAACATGCCGACCAGCAGGTTGTGCGGGAACACGCTGTAGAAGTTGTCGCCGGGCGCCGCGCCCCACAGGCTGCCCTTCAGCGTTGCAGCGAGCACCAGGAACAGTGCGAGCGCTGCTGCCAGCGCCAACGACAGCGTGAGCCCGTTGCGCTGGTACAGCACGCCGAGCGCGGGCGGCCAGGCGTAGTCCACGTAGGTTTTTCCCCGCACCTCGGCCATGGCCCGCGGCACGTTGACGGCGAATTCGTGCGGCGGTGCGTACTGGCAGGCGTGCAGGCAGGCGCCGCAGTTGTGGCAGAGGTTGGCCAGGAAGTGAATGTCGGCCTTGCCGAATTCGAGCCGGCGCGTCATGGCCGGGAACACGGCGCAGAAGCCCTCGCAGTAGCGGCAGGCATTGCAGATCTGCATCTGTCGGCCGACCTCGGTCTCGGCGGCCGACAGGATGGGGATGACGCGGCGCGCCCCCTCGGCGAGGGACACCGCTTCGCGTGCCAGGGCTTCAAGCGATTGCATGCCGGGACTCTTTCTGTTGCCTGACCGCGGCTGCGGCCCGTGTGCCGGCGATGCGGCCGAAGGCCGTGCCGATGCTCATGCCGACGCCGGCGGTGTAGCCCTTGCCCAGCACGTTGCCGGCCATCATTTCGCCGGCCACGAAGAGGTTCGGGCTGGGCCGGCCGCCGAAGCGGACGGCAGCCGTGTCGTCCACCTTCAGCCCAAGGTAGGTGAAGGTGATGCCCGGGCGCAGCGGGTAGGCATGAAAGGGCGCGGTGTCGATGGGCCGCGCCCAATGGGTCTTGGCGGGTGCCAGCCCTTCGGTGTGGCAGTCGTCCAGTGCGGTGTGGTCGAAGCGGCCCACGCGGCAGGACGCGTTGTAGTCGGCAATGGTGCGCAGGAAGGTCGCCTCGTCCAGGCCGAGCTGGCGTGCCACTTCGGGCAGCGTGTCGGCGACGGTGCCCGGGAAGACCGGCGGCATGAAGCGGCCGATCGCCTTCTGGTCGATGATGGAATAGGCCAGCTGCTCCGGCTGCTGCGCCACCAGCCGGCCCCAGATGGCGTAGCGCTTGGGCCAGAAGTCCTCGCCCTCGTCGTAGAAGCGGCGCGCCTCCCGGTTGACCACCACACCCAGCGACACGCAGTCGATGCGGGTGCAGATGCCGCCGTCGTAGAGCGGGGCACGCGCGTCGATGGCCACCATGTGGCCCTGCGATGGATCGCCGATGACGTCTGCACCGGCTTCGATCATCTGTTTGAGCAGCACACCCTGGTTGAAGCGCGTGCCCCGGATCAGGAAGTTGTCGGCCGGCCATTCGCCGCGCTCGTTCTGGCCCCAGGCCTCGCGCAGCCAGGCGCGATTCGATTCGAAGCCGCCGGCGGCGAGCACGCAGCTTCGAGCGGCGATGCGTTCGCCAGCTTCGGTGTGTACCGCGACGAAGCGATCCCCGTCGAGTTCGACCGAAACCACGGGCGTCTCGTAGCGGATCTGCACGCCCAGGCGCTCGGCGCTGCGGTAGTACGCATTCACCAGTGCCTTGCCGCCGCCCATGAAGAAGGCATTGGTGCGCGCCACGTGCAGTGCGCCCGAGAGCGGTGGCTGGAAGTGCACGCCGTGGCGGCGCATCCAGTCGCGGCAGTTCGACGAGGCGCGGATCACGAGACGCGCCAGGTGTTCGTCGGTCAGGCCACCGGTCACCTTGAGCAGGTCCTGCCAGTACTCCTCTTCCGGATAGGCATCGACCAGGACGTCCTGCGGCGCGTCGTGCATGCAGCGCAGGTTGCGCGTGTGCTGAGAATTGCCGCCGCGCCAGGCCTTCGGCGCCGCCTCGAGCAGCAGAACGCTGGCACCGGCCTCGCGCGCCATCAGTGCGGCGCAGAGCGCGGCGTTGCCGCCCCCTATGACCAGGACATCGACCTGCGCATCGCTCATTCTCTTGTCTCCTTGTGGTTCAGGAGACTTTAGGCATTCCGCTCATCCGGCGAAACGCGATGCGGGGCAATGGGTGTTCAGTTTTCGTGAAGACTTGCGCCGACCCATCGGCCCTCGCGCACCAGCGTGCGTGCGGTGTCTGCCATCACCACCCGGGTGGCCAGCGCAGCCGGTGACAGTTCGTCGTCCGACAGGCTGACGAGCAGGCTGCGCCTGCCGACATGGGCATCGGTGATCTGGCTGCTGTGCACACCCTCGGGACCTTGGCGCGCAATGGCCGCCCCGGGCTGGATCGTTGCGCCCAGCCCGGCGCGCACTGCGTCCATCAGCAGGGCCAGGCCATCGATTTCCGCCACGATCTGCGGCGCGATGCGCGCACGGGCGAAAGCGGCGGTCAGCGTCGCGCGCAGGCCGTGTCCGGCGCTTGGCATGATCAGCGGCACCTCGGCGAGCTGGGCCAGCCGGACCTTGGAACCTGCCGGCCGTTGTGCCAGCGAGGCGGCGGCCAGCACGAACAGCTTCTCGTCGAGCAGGGGCTCGATGCTCCAGCGGCGCGGGGTGGTGGTTTCGAACAGCACGGCCAGATCCAGCTGGCGGGCCTGCAGCATGCTGGCCAAATTGCCCGACAGCGACTCCACGAGGTGCAGGCGCACGTCCGGGTAGCGCGCGCGCACGGCATGCATCAGCGGCAGGCCGAGCACCGAGGCCGTGGTCGGCGACAGGCCCACGCTCACATGGCCAGACAGGCGCGCCTGCTGCGCGGCGCGCACGGCCTCGTCAGCATGCCGCAGCGTCAGCTGGGCCTGCTGCAGGAAGGCGACGCCTGCGTCGGTGGGGCTGACGCCGGTGCTGCTGCGCTGGAGCAGCCGGGTGCTGAGCTCGCTCTCCAGCCGGCTGATCTGCTGGCTCAGCGCGGATGTCACGACGCCGAGCTCGATGGCGGCGCGGCCCATGCTGCGAAGTTCGCAGACTTTCACGAAGTACCGGAGTTGGCGGAGTTCCATTGATTGCGTGTAGCAGCGTGTCGCTATTCCTGGTGATGGCGGTGCGAAGTGCCGTTGCCATCGGCTCATTCTCCGTCGGCGGCCCACAATCGACACCCATGATCTCCGTCCATCTTCACGGCCAGCGCTTCCAGGTTCGCGCCGCGGCCATCGTGCTCCATGAGGGCCATCTGCTCGTGCACCGTGCCCCGGGCGATCCGTACTGGGCGCTGCCGGGCGGCCGGGTCGAGGTGGGCGAAGCAGCATCGGCCACGGTCGTGCGCGAGATGAAGGAAGAGCTCGGCGAGGACGTGGCCTGCGGTGCGCTGCTTCATATCGCCGAGAACTTCTTCGACCTGTCGGGGCAGCGCAACCACGAGATCGGGTTCTACTTTCTCGTCTCGCTGCCCGAGGGTTCACCTCTTCTCGACAAGGCGCGCATCTACCGCGGGATCGAAAGCCACCTGGAACTGGAGTTTCGCTGGTTCCCGGTCACCCAACTGGCGTCGATCAACCTGCGTCCCACGTTCCTGCATGCCTCGCTGGCGGCCGATCCGCTGGCGTTCTCGCATGCGGTGCAGCGGGAGTACCCCTGATGTCCACCGGGGCTGTGTTGCCGTTGCGCCTTGCTACTCCGGCTGGATCCCCGCCTCCTTGACCACCTTGCCCCACTTGGCGAGGTCGGACTTGATCAGTGCGGCGTAGGCCTCCGGCGTGCCGCCCTGGATCTCGATGCCGGCGGCCTCGAGCTTCGTGCGTACGTCGGGCAGCTTGAGCGCCGCGTTGATCTCGGCATTGAGCTTGGCGACGATGGCCTTGGGCGTGCCGGCCGGCGCCAGGAAGCCGCCGTTTGTGTTGGCGTCGTAGCCCTTGAAGCCCTGTTCGTCCGCGGTCGGCACGTCGGGCAGCGACTGGGTCCGCTTGCGCGTCGACACGGCCACGGCCCGCGCGTTGCCGGCCTTCACCTGCGGCAGGATGGCCGTGAGGGTGTCGATGAAGAGGGCGGTGCGCCCGGCCAGCAGATCGGGGTGCGCGGCCGACGAGCCCTTGTAGGGCACCAGCAGCATCTGCGTGCCACTTGCGATGCGGAACATCTCGGCCGCCATTTCCTGCGCGCTGCCGCGGCCGGAGGTGGCGACCTTGGCCTCGTCCGGATGGGCCTTCATCCAGGCCACGAACTCGGGCAGCGTCTTCGCGGGCAGCTGCGGGTAGATCGCGAACACCAGCGGCACCTCGTGCGTGTAGACGATCGGCTCGAAGCTGGCCAGCGGATCCCAGCCCAGGTTCTTGAACAGGAACTTGTTGGTGTTGTGGCTGCCGCCCACGATGCCGATGGTGTAGCCGTCGGGCGCCGACTTGGCGAGCACGTCCGTGCCGAGGTTGTTGGAGGCGCCGGGCCGGTTGTCGACGATCACCGGCTGGCCCATCGACTGCGAGAGCTTGTCGCCGACGACCCGCGCGATGGTGTCGATCGCGCCGCCCGGCGGCGCGGGCACGATGATCTTGACGGCGCGGGCCGGATAGGCCGCCTGGGCCGACGCCGCCACCGGCACCGCGGCCAAAGGCGCCGCGACCGCGAGGATCTTGAACAGGGTTGCGAACTGCATGGATGTCTCCTTTTCAGGGTTGGGTTTCTTATTGGCGAAAGGACGCCGCGCCGTGCTCACTCGATGGTGATCTTGCGGCTGCGGATGACCTGCGCGTAGCGGCTTCTGTCGTCGGCGATCAACTTGCCGAACTCCTGCGGCGAGGTGGTGCGCGGCACGCCGCCCAGGCCGGTGAAACGCGCCTTGACCGATTCGTCGGCCAGCACCGCGCGCAGGTCGGCGGCGATCCTCTCCACCACATCCGGCGGCGTGCCCGAAGGTGCCAGGAGGCCGATCCAGGAGATCGCGTTGAAGCCCGGCGCCGCGCTTTCGGCGAGTGTCGGAACATCGGCAAACGCCGGCACGCGCTTGTCGCCGGTCACGGCCAGCGCGCGCAGCTTGCCGGCCTTGATGTGGCCGGAGGCCTCCAGCACCGTCATGAACGACAGCTGCACATGGCCCGCGAGCAGGTCGGCAATGGCCGGGCCGCCGCCGCGGTAGGGCACATGCAGGATGAAGGTGCCCGTCTGGTCCTTGAACATCTCGGCGGCCAGGTGCGGCGCGCCGCCCGCACCCGAACTGCTGTAGCTCATCTGCCCCGGCTTGGTCTTGGCCAACGCCACGAACTCGGCCGCCGTCTTCGCGGGGACCGACGGATGGACCATCATGGCCAACGGCAACTCGGCCACCAGCGATACCGGGGCGAAGGCCTTGTCCGCGTCGTAGGGGAGCTTGGGATACAGCAGCGGATTGATCGCCTGCGTGCCGATGTTGCCCAGCAGCAGCGTGTAGCCGTCCGCCTTCGACTTGGCGACGAAGTCGGCGCCGATCTGCCCGGCGGCACCGCCCTTGTTCTCCACGATCACGGGCTGGCTCCAGCGCCGGCTCAACTGCTCGGCGATGACGCGCGCGCCGGTGTCGGTGCCGCCGCCCGGCGGGAACGGCACCACCAGCGTCACGGGACGGGCGGGAAAGGTCTGCGCGAAGCCCGGTGCATGGAGGGCGCAGAGAGCCAGGGCGACGGGAATGGCGAGGCGTCGAGTGAACATGGGTGTCTCCTTCATTGGTCTTGTAGGTCAGGTGGTCAGGCTCATGGCCGGGCGCTCGCCGGCCAGGGCCTGGGCGATGCTGGCCAGCACCATCTCGCCCATCGCGGTGCGGGTCTCCCAGGTGGCGCTGGCGCGGTGGGCCTGCAAGGTCGCGCGCTCGGACTGGCGCAGCGCCAGCGGCACGTGCGGTTCGTCCACGAAGACGTCCAGGCCCGCACCCGCGATGCGGCCGGCGGCCAGCGCCTCGGTGAGGTCGGCTTCGTTCACGAGCCGCCCGCGCGCGACATTGACCAGGAAGCCGCGCGGCCCGAGCGCATCGAGCACCGCCGCGTCGACGATGCCTTCGGCCTTGTCGGCCGCCGCGCACAGCACCAGCGCGTCGGCGTCC
>Ga0163161_10003775_pt1 | contig 10611 bp, 10 predicted proteins | sample S45metaG_FD_129847 | JGI IMG/M metagenome (GOLD analysis project Ga0163161, IMG submission 129847) | Switchgrass rhizosphere microbial communities from Kellogg Biological Station, Michigan, USA - S4-5 metaG | ecosystem: Host-associated > Plants > Roots > Rhizosphere > Soil | place: USA... | reverse complement strand
TTCACCGCCGCTGAAGCCGACAAGCCGAAAACCGTGATCCCGAAAGCGATCAACCAGGTGATCTACCGGATCCTGATTTTCTACATCGGTGCACTGGTGATCCTGCTGTCGCTGACCCCATGGGACAGCCTGCTGGAAACCCTCAACGCGTCCGGCGATTCGTATAGCGGCAGCCCGTTCGTGCAAGTGTTCTCGATGCTCGGCAGCAACACCGCTGCGCACATCCTCAACTTCGTGGTCCTGACTGCTGCGTTGTCGGTGTACAACAGTGGTACCTACTGCAACAGCCGCATGCTGCTGGGCATGGCCGAGCAGGGCGATGCGCCGAAAGCGCTGGCGAAAATCGACAAGCGCGGCGTGCCGGTGCGTTCGATTCTGGCTTCCGCAGCGGTGACGCTGGTCGCTGTGTTGCTCAACTACCTGATCCCGCAACACGCGCTGGAACTGCTGATGTCGCTGGTGGTTGCGACGCTGGTGATCAACTGGGCGATGATCAGCTTCTCGCACTTCAAGTTCCGTCAGCACATGAACAAGACCCGGCAGACGCCGCTGTTCAAGGCGCTGTGGTATCCGTACGGCAACTACATCTGCCTGGCGTTCGTCGCGTTCATCCTCGGCGTGATGCTGCTGATCCCGGGCATTCAGATCTCGGTGTACGCGATTCCGGTGTGGGTCGTGTTCATGTGGGTCTGCTACGTGATCAAGAACAAGCGCGGTGCGCAGCAGGCCGTGCACGCGGCAGGTGCTGCCAAGTAAGCGCTGACGCAGAAACACAAAACCCGGCCTGAGTGCCGGGTTTTTTTATGGGTGCAAATATTGGTGCGCTATTGATAGTCGGCGAGAGGATAGTCCCTGCACAGGGTTTCGACCTCTGAACGAAACTGCGCGAGGAGCAGCGGTTCCAGGGTGTAATCCTGTTCGCCGAGCGGCGCTACCGTGTTCAGAATCCGCACGATCAAATCGACGATCTGGCGGCTGCCGTGGACATCGACCCGGCGTTGCGCCAGCGCAGCGGTGCCGATACGCAGTCCGCTGGTAACCAGTGCCGAGCGGGGATCGTCGGGTACGCGATGTTTGTTGACGATGATCCCGCAGTGCCCCAGCGCCGCCTCGGCGATAGCCCCCGTGATGCCACCCCGCAAGCGCACCAGCACCGTGTGGTTTTCACTGCAGCCGCCAACCACTTCATAATCCTTGGCCTGAAACGCTTTGGCCATTTCATCCGCCGTGCTGCGGATCTGCGCCATGCAGGCATCGAATTCTGCGGACATTGCATAACCCAGCGCGGCAGCCTTCGCAGCGATCATGTTGGCAGCAGGCGCGCCCTGCATTCGCGGGTAAACGGCTTGATCAAGCAGGCGACTGAAGGTGGTCCGCAAACCGGGAATCTTGGTGTTCGCATCAGCACCGCTGAGAATCACGCCACCGCGAGGCCCGGCGAGTTGCTTGTGCGTGCAGGTGACGGTGACGTGGGCGGCGTCGATCGGACTTGGGTGGCGCCAGGTGGCGACGAGCCCGGCGATATGCGAAATATCGGCGAGCAGGATAGCCCCGGCTTCATCGGCAATTTCACGAAACCGCTGGAAGTCCACCACGCGCGAATAGGCGGTGGCGCCGCAGAGGATGACGCGTGGGCGATGGGCGAGTGCGAGCAGGCGCACCTTGTCGTAATCGATCAGGCCGTCTGCTGTCGTGCCGTACTGGATCGCCTTGTAGTAGGCGCCGGAAAACGCGGCGAGGCTGCCATGCGTGAGATGGCCACCGTGTTCCACCGCCATACCCAGCAAGGTGTCGCCAGGCTCAAGTAACGCTGTGAGCACCTGGTAAATGGCGGTCGACGCCGAGTGCGGCTGCACGTTGGCGTATTGAGCCGTAAACAGTTGCCGCGCCCGGCGGATGGCCAGCGATTCGACCAGCTCGACATTCTCGCACCCAGCACTGTGACGCTTGCCGGACATGCCTTCAGCGGTCACGTTGACCAGCACGGAAGCGCAGGCCGCCAAGGTTCGCGGCTGGACTGCGCAGGAGGAGGAGACCAGTGAAAGCGTGTGCTGTTGGCGCGTCACTTCAGCGTCGAGAATGGCCGCCAGTTCGGCGTCTTCTGCGCGGAGATCTGCCAGACCGCGTCGCAGCAAGTCAGCCTGGTTCTTGAGTGGTTCAGTAATGACTGCCATTGCTTATTCCTTCCCTGGTTTTGCGTGATTTGCGCATGTCCTTGCTTGCCAGATCTGTACAGGCGAATCCGTGTTTTGACCGCTGTGCGCGCAAAACTAAACCCTGTACAGGCCCCCCGTTTTTTCGTCCTTTCACTCTCGAGAATGGGACGCCGGATTGACGCATCATAAATTTTTCAGTGAGGAACGCCACAGAATTAATCAAAAAAATGAACATTCTTCAAAGAAAATGATTCTTTTTGTGGTCGCGTCGGGTGTAAAACAGGCATTGCCCGGTGCCGATTTTCCGGCCTTGGGTGGAAGTCGAAAGGAACTGACGAGTCCGTACGGAGGCTGAAATGACCCCGCACGTTGGCGGAAGCAGCCTGTGAAAGCTGACTTTTTATACCGAACCCAAGGAGGGAGAATGCTATGATCCTGCGCGGCACTGACAGGGATATAACTGCAATTTCCTACCTCACTTGTGTATGTCCGGAATGATCATTCGGGATGTGACATTGATTGCAGTTAAAAATGGATGATAAGCATGTGATGCACAGAAGAGAAAGATCGGAGAATCTGAAGAACAACATCAAATACCTGATAAAGAGTCGCGGGGAGACGCAGTTGTCCTTGTGTCACTCCAGTGGTTTGACCCGCACGACCATCTATAACATTCTTGAAGGTAAAGTGGTCAATGTACAACAGTCCACTGTGCGCAAGATTTCTGATTTCTTCGGAGTGTCTTACGAGGAAATAGAGACGATTGATTTTGAAGAAAAGGAAATCATCGAAAGCAGTATTTCGCCACAGGGGAATATGAATCCGGCGGCGGTTCCGGTGATTAAAGAAAGTCTGCTGCTGCAAAGTCTGGATAAGAGAATTGGTGAGTTGGCCACGATTTATCCACTGACTTACTATTTTGGCGCGTCCTTTAATCTGATTGGCGTTTTGCTGGAAAATGAAATCAGCGGCATGAATGAACCCGGCGATCTATTGATCGTGCAGAAAGGAGCGTCGACCAGCGACAGGGAAAAGCTGGTGTATGACAAAATCACAGCGAAGTTATATATAAGCCATGAAGGCAACTTTGATACGGATCGTGTATGCGTGATCGGAGATGTAATCGAGGAACGATTTAATGGATTGCAGTGTTGAATTGGAAAACAGCAAGTACAAGTTGCTGGGATTCGAAAATGGAAAAAGCCTGGCCGTCATCATGGTCATCGCAACAGGCAAAATAATTAAAATAAAGCTAAGTGAAGTGTTGAATAGTGAGATTATGGATAATCTGAATAAAATCGAAGTGAAAAACCTCTACAAGAAGTTTTACTCCCAAGGCGGAGCACTCACCGCTTACGAAATCAATGACCGGCATGAGAGTTCCTGGATGATCTACATCATCCTGAACCTGATGCTGTTCACGCTTTACATTTTTACCAGTATTGCAGCGACAAAACCGATCTACCTCGAGTATTTCGATATTGTCGTAACGCCGGGCACCTTCCTCTATCCGCTGACGTTTCTGATCGTTGACTTGCTCAATGAAACGTTTGGCCTGAGGCTGGCGCGAAAAGCGATTCTGTTCGCGTTCATCAGCAACGCCGCGATTATCATTCTGCTGGCCATCACGACCCATCTTCCGGGATTGCCGGGCTGGAAACTCGATGGCGCTTACAATGATGTTATCAGTCAGTTGTCAGCAGTTCTGGTAGCATCTTCTATATCGTTTCTGGTTTCCGAGAACATAAACTCGTATCTGTTGTGCAAGATTAAAGAACTCACAAATTCCAGGTTTCTGTTTTTGCGAGTATTTTTAAGCACGTTGTTTGCCGTGATCATCGACAGTTTTCTGTTCTGCTATATCGCGTTTTACGGGACGATGGAAAATAGCGCGATACTGGGCATGATCTACGTTCAGATCGCAATCAAGGTAGGTTTTGCGTTCTTTAATATCTTGCCGGCCTACGGCGCAAGATCATTGTTCAAGAAGTACCTGACGGGTGCGCAGACGCAATAAAGAGAGGAGGGCGCTCACTCGGCATGCTTGAGTGAGCGCTTCTTGTTGCAGTATTACTTTAAGCCAAGTTTCTCTTTCAAGCGTTGAGTCACCTGTACTTTATTGTTCAGGAACTCATTCAAGCCTTTGGCGCGAAGATTACAGGCATCGCAATCGGAACATCCAGTGCCTTTGATGCCGTTATAGCAAGTCAATGTTTCCTCGCGAACCAGATCCAGCTGATGGTGGTAATCCGCCAAGGCCCAGGTTTCTGCCTTGTTCAGCCACATCAATGGCGTATCCAGTTGCAGCTTGTAATCCATGCCTAATTCAAGTGCTTTGTTCAGCGCCTTGACGAATTCATCCCGGCAATCGGGATAGCCCGAGAAGTCGGTTTCACAGACACCGGTAATGACCGTTTTGGCCTGGACTTGATAGGCATAGATAGAGGCCAGGGTCAGAAACAGAATGTTCCGTCCCGGAACGAAGGTGCTTGGCAGACTCTCGCCAGAGCTGTTCACGGTCGGCACCGGAATGTTATCGCGGGTCAGGCTGCTGATGGCCAGCTCGTTGAGCAAGGACACATCCAGCGTTTTATGCACGGTCACACCGAGCTTTTTCGACAGCTGCTGCGCCACTTCAATTTCCGCGTGATGACGCTGACCATAGTCGAACGTGATGCAGTGGACTTCATCGTAGTGGGTCAGGGCGTGGATCAAGCACGTGGTGGAGTCCTGCCCGCCGCTGAATACGATAACTGCTTTGTTGGTCATGGTTATGCTTCCTGCATTGAGGTCTTGAGGGCAAAGGTGGAGATGATACTCGAAATAGGGATGGAGTTCGGTGCAGAGTCCAGAGGCGCGCGTGAGTCCGCGAGCGGCCTGATCCACTTTAGAGCCTTTTTTTTGCTGCCTCGGCGATCATGTCATCTTCATCTGTCGCAAGTAGAGTTAATAAATCTTTTGGTGTCTTCGGGTTACATGCAATTCTATGTCTAACCATTACGGACTTATCAGTTGCCAGCCTCTCAAAAGTACTTCTATTGATGCGCCTCTTCATTGCAACATCCCAGCGAACATCGACGTCGTCGCTTAGTGAGAGCTTCTCAAGCACATCAGTAGAGATTGATCCGTTTGCAACAACTAGTCGTGAAAGCTCAGGGTGTCTTGAGATAACCTCGAGCCAAACTTCCTCTGTCGCAACTTCATTTATTTTTGCATTTTCTATCTCGTTTTTGCTTTCCGAATAATACTTAAATTCATCAGCGTTGCTAATCATAAGGTCCTGCTCTACGTTTTTCAGTTTTTTATTAGCATTACCTTGGGTTTTTAGGAGTGCTCATATTTTCTAATGCAGCATTCAAATATTTTCTCTCCGCAAGTTTCGCTATAATCAACAGAAAGCTGGGTAGAAAGGTCAGCGCCAATTAACCTGATCTCGTCACTTTTGAATTTATCAAAATCAAAACTCGCACATAGAGAAATGTCGCTTGCGAGCATGTAAGCTCCGCAGTATCTCCAGTCCTCATCTATAAGCAAATAGTATTTACGATTTTCGATTGCTGACGAAAAAAAATTAAGTGCTTCGATGGATGACGAATATTCTCTGCGCACACAGGAGATTTCGCGCTTCGTCATAAGCGCTGCAATTATGCTATCTGTTTCTGGCAAGCTTAAAAGTAGTGACACATCAAAGGCTAGATCTGAAATGGAGGCTATCTTTTCTTTATAGTGGCTAAGTGTTTTTCCTTGCGACTTCCTATAGAGGATATCTCTTTTATAAGCGTCTATATTCATTTGAATTTTTCAAGGGGAGACCAGGCTTTCATAACTCATGATTCGCGTAGTCTCCCTCGGACAGTAGGTGGTTGTTAGAGGAAAGCTATACTTTATTAATTCTCAAGGGCATGATTCGTCCGCAAAGAGTTTCATAATGAAAAGTAATCACGAGCAGACGGGCTGCTCGCTGGTCAAACGATATGATTGAAAATCAAGTCTATAAAAATCAGTCTGCAATCTCGAGGATTTTTATCTGTCGACCAATTATGTAAAGCTCTCCATCCTCGCGTATCTGGGCAAGTGAAGTAGGCTCGGCATCCATGTCGTAATTTCCATCAATTTCCACACACCAGACGTCGTCAAATTTCAAGATCCTAACCCCAGAGCATATCGAGTTAAACTGATTGCCTTTAACTTTTGCACTTAATTCCTCGACCGCCCCAACTATCACCTTTACTTTCTTCCATACGTTGCCTTTAACTCTATGATCTCTGGTATGGAATATTACTTGCGCGGCAAGGGGTTCGTTGGGAAGGTAAAAAAATTCGAAAGAAAGAATTAACCCATCTTCAAAACGATGAAAGGCCTTCGAAACCTTGCTTACTTGTTCCATAGACACTACCTATAGGTGGTGAGGATTGCATACCTGATTGGGTTACTCCTCATTTCTGATGGGCTGTACTTGGTTTGAGGTGGATGGCACCCCGGATCATGACTAGATGAGAAGTTGTCGATTCTACCAGGGACAGACTTCGTTTGTTTGATCTTCAATAGCTTGGTCTTTTTACGAGAGATTCTTTGTGCTTGTGCACGAAAGTCAAATTAACCATTGGAGCGCGAAGAGAGTAATGCAGTTTTAGGATTTTCTTTATATCTAAAGCATACGCCGTCTCACGAAAGGAGTTTTAAGTATAAATTCACGAGTAAACGGTGTTGGAGTAGGGGCGGGGTCGGCTTCAACCAAGTTATTCGCAAGCTCTGAAAATTCTACTATCTGTTCGGGAGGTCCAGAGATTAATATTGCTCGAGTGTCAGAGTGATCTTCACCTAGCATGACGACAATGCATTTTTTCGAACATAGTACTGCTATCACTTTATGAAATAACTTTAATGAGGAGGCTTGAGAGAAGTCTGTACCTGAAGCTCTATAAATTTCGCTAATTACACTGAGAATCTCTTTTTTATCACTTTCATCCAATTCCATCTCTGACAAAAATATTAATGCATTCCATCCTTTGTGTATGGCTGTCAAAAGTATTTTTATTTCTTCGATGCTGGAGGCAGTTGAGAGGTCGCAGAAATTATGCCTCCCCTCAATGTCTAAGTTTAATTCGAGGTGTCTTCTTTTGTTTGTCGCGTCTAAACCGATCTTTCCAAATGCTCTTTTATGTAAGTCTAGTTTCTTCGCAATACTGCTACTTGAATCGAGTTCGGCAGCAAGCACAGTATATATGTTATATCGAAAGAAAATGGGTCCCAAATAGTCAAAAATCGACCCGTAATCGTAGCCTGTAGCCAGATACCATAATGAGTCGCATGAGGTATCAAAGCGAAATCCACCAGATTTGGTAGCAAGAACAGACGCAATATCAACGATGGTTTTCATTGTGGCTACCCTTTTAATTCTTGGTTCTCATATGACTAATGTTCTTCATTTAAACCGTTAGAAAAGGAGGGGTGAGATTATCTTAATTTTTTCAAGGGTGGACTATATTCAAGAAATTCAATAAGCCAAGCCAGACTGCGTGGAGATTAATCACGCCATCTATAATCAACTCAATCAGCTTATGAAAATCAGTTGAAATCATATGTAGGCCAAGGCTTTTTGTAAGCTAGTGTATTGGGAGTTGAGATGGATTATCAATCATGATCCACTCCGCGGACTCCCCTGCAACACTGTAAAATTCGTCAAAAAAGCAATTTAAGTCGCTGGAAAAAACGTCAAATGCGCCATGCCCATATTCGCCAGAAATCTTCGTGATCGCGACATATCGGCAGGCATTTTTGAAAAGATTGTATGCCTCTTGGCTTATAGAAAAGTCATCGCTCTGCAAAAAAATAGTTAGGGTGGGAGGAGTAGGTTTTTCCACCCTTCGATGCCTTGAAAGTATTTCATACTTTTTGACGTCTATTTCGTATCGCCTATGTTCGCTCACTGCGCGCTCGAACTCCCCATCTTTATCCCTAAACATAAAAAATGGCATGTAGTGAAGTTTCTTGCTTGATGGTGGCTGAAGTTTTCCATTGATATCGATGTAGTAGCAATTGGTGATCAGGGATTTAATCGCAGCAGCGCCTTTCTCAGTTTTATCGAAACCGAAGGAGCCGCTTTGATCAACTGACGCCAGCAGTGCAAAATTGTCATTAATTTCCGCAGGGATATTCCTAATGCGGTTGCTAGAGGATTTTTTGAAATCATCGAATTTTGCCCGATGACAAATAATTTTGTAGTTTTTCAACTGCGCTGTGTCAGAAGTTGGATAGTGCGCGATCATTTTTTCAATGGCTTGACAATGTTTTGATTAATTGCAATGAGATCAACATGTTTCTTGTGCGAAAAGTTTCCGAGCACGTCTTGTAGATGGATGTGCTCTAACTCGTTGATCTCCATTTCGTAAGAAGCATTGATCAAAAATAATCCCAGGTTTTTTATCGTTTCCGGATCTGCGAGAAGTGAGATTTCATCCAGCTTGATGTTTTTATCAGTTCCGAAAGGAGTTCCATAAGCAGTAAAGTTTTTTAGTTTTTTCATAGTTTAAACCCCTGAGCTCGAAGGTAATCCTTTTCTTTGCGAGTCAAATCGGACACGTTGCCACGAGTGCCATGACTCTGAGATCCATCTTGGTTAACAACAACCTCTGCCTTTCTTGATTTACATTGGCAGTGAGCATGAGCCTGTTGATTTGTGTTCTCCACATGAGGAGGGTCTATTCGAATTCGACCTGTACCCACAGGCTCCCAACGTCCAGACTTCGCCAAGCCCAGTGGATCTATCCATGTTATCGGGTTCGGTGCATAAGCATAGAGGTTCATCCCACCCGCATAGCTAATCGGGTCCTGTGAAATGAAACGCCCCACCTCAGAATCGTAGTACCGATACCGATTGTAATGCAGCCCCGTCTCATGATCGTGATACTGCCCCTGGAACCGTATCGGGTTCATCACGCCATGCTGCCGCGCCCACTTCGAGCGCTGCTCCGTCACCTGCCCCCACGCCTTGTACTGCGCGGTCCAGGCAAGGTTGCCTTGCGAGTCCGTCAATTCCTGCGGCGTGCCGAGGTGATCACACTGATACCAGGCCAACGCATCAAACGGTAATGCCGTTGCCTTGTGATTCCACACTGGATCTTCATCAAGGCTGTATTCACCGCTGTAATCCGGCAGCCCAATCAGATCGATTGGCGCGTGCCGTACAGCCTGTGCCACAGGGACAAAAGTGCCCGGTTCGAAGACGTAGTGCACCGTGCGGCCGGGCTCGCCATCGCTTTGTGCCGGGCTGCTTTCCCACGCGAGGTTGTCGCCATCCCAACCATACAAGGTAAAGCCGCAGCCGAGTTCGCGCTGTTTGCGCGCGTGTTCGTTTCTGTTCCAGAGAGAGCCTGCTTCAGGACGCTGTTTGTAATGCGCGCGGGATTTTTTGTGCAGGCGGCGTCCCAGTGCGTCGTAGGCGAAATCCACGCTCAGGCGCGGGTCCTCGAAATGCACCAATCGATCAAACAGATCCCAACGCAGGTCGCTGCGTTGGCCGTTGTGCCAGCGCTGGATCTGGTTGCCGCGTTCGTCGTAGTCGTAGTGGGTGCCGGCGTATTCGCGCAGCAGGTTGTCGACCAGTTTGCTGCGCGGTGGGGTCAGGTCCAGTGGGCGGCGAATTTCTGTCGCCTTGTCGTCGAGCAGGTTGCCGGCCGGGTCGAAGGCGAAGGTTTCCATGCCTTGACGTGTGGCGGCGCTGAGCAGACGACCGACCGGATCGTAGCGATAGGCGAGCGGCCCGCGACGGCTGTCGTTGATGTCGGTCAGTTGGCCGGCGGCGTCGTATTTGTATTCGCGCTTGAGCAGAGTGCTTTTGTCATCGCTGCGCTCCAGCAGTTGCTCCTGCAAGCGACCGGCCGGGTCCCAGCTTTGAGTTTGCAGCAAATGGTTGCCTTGATGGCGGGCGACTTCGCGGTGCAGGTCGTCACGCTCGTAGCCGATCAGTTCGTGTTCATCGAGGCGCAGGCCCAGCAGGTGGCCGCTGCCGTAAGTCAGCCAGCTGACGCGGTGGCCGTCGGGGCGCACGCTGGCGACTCGTTGGTTGAGCACGTCGTACTCGTGCTGCCAGATCGCGACGGTGGGTTTTTCCAGGCCGAGATAATGTTGGTGTTCGCGCAGCAGATTACCGGCCGGGTCATGGAACCATTGCAGGCGGCTGTCGGCGTTGTCGGCCAGCACCAGGTTGCCGTTGCCGTCGTAGGCAAAGGTTTCGCTTTGCGACTGCTCGCCCAGGGTGGCGCGACGCTCGGTCAAACGGCCCATCGGGTCGAAGCTCAACGAGATGACGCGTTGGCCATTGATCGATTGCGCGAGGCGACCGGTGAGCGGGTCGTACTGATAGCGCGTGCTGCGGCCGTCGAAACCGCGTTCCTCGAGCAGACGACCGACCGGGTCGTAGTGGAAGTGCGCGCGTTGTTCGTTTTCGTTTTCC
>Ga0163161_10003770_pt1 | contig 10613 bp, 13 predicted proteins | sample S45metaG_FD_129847 | JGI IMG/M metagenome (GOLD analysis project Ga0163161, IMG submission 129847) | Switchgrass rhizosphere microbial communities from Kellogg Biological Station, Michigan, USA - S4-5 metaG | ecosystem: Host-associated > Plants > Roots > Rhizosphere > Soil | place: USA... | reverse complement strand
TGGTGTGGCGAAAGCGGTGTTCCTTTTTCTATTGTTTTCACCAAAGCCGATAAACTGAAACCGAATATTGCCATCAAAAATGTTGAAGATTACAAAACCGAACTTCACAAAACCTGGGAAGACCTTCCGGAAATTTACGTAACCTCTGCTGAAAAGAAAACGGGAACGGATGAGATTTTAAGTTTCATTCAAAAAACAAATGAATTTTTGGCCAATAACAGCGTGACTTTTAATGAGTAATATTATTTGGAAAATAAAAAGTTTTGAAGAAATTACCACTTCAGAGCTTTATGAAATTATCAAAGCCAGAGTAGATGTTTTTGTGGTAGAACAGGATTGTCCGTACCCGGATTTGGATGGATATGATCAACAGGCTGTCCACATTTGGGCAGAGCAGAATCATCATGTTTTAGCCTATTGCAGAATTTTCAATAAAGGAATAAAATATCCCGAAACATCCATCGGAAGAGTTTTAACCACAGAAAAAGCAAGAGGAAATAGTTTAGGCAAACAATTAATACAATATGCTGTTGAGACCATCGAAAACCGTTTTCATACAAGCGAAATGAGAATTTCTGCGCAGGATTATCTATTGAGGTTCTATTCTGGATTTGGTTTTGAAGATACCGGAAAAAAATACCTGGAAGACAATATTCCGCACACAGAGATGTTTAGAAAATAATTAAATATTCAAGTTTATTTTCATATTTAATTAATAAAAAAGAGCCTGACTTATGAAAGGCAGACTCTCCATTTATAAAACAAATAATCTTAAGGATATTCATTTCTTGCTCTATTAACGAGACCTACCAGATCTGAACCCCCGCTTGCAAAATTAATACTTGGGTTATGAGCACTTTGGGTTGCCACAGCATAAGGTGCACCATCCCAGTATGCCCAGAAAGGTCCGCCACTTTGTCCCGGCCAAATATCTGCTTGATGATTGATGCTTTCGTTATCATCTGCACTCCAGAAATCACCGTCTAAGGCAATCCCTGTCTGATACGTCGGTCTTTGAGTTCCCGTTAAATCTGCAGGATAACCGGCGTGCGTGAAAGAAGCCTGCCCATCCCAAGAATCTGAGTAAGATTTTGATCCCATCCAGCCTGTACTGTTTCCAATTGGTCGGTCTAAAACTACCACTACATAATCAAACTGTATTTCTGTGCCATCAATAGTGGGGCCTGCAACTTTATGCTTATAATAGGTCATTATTCCCCATGCAGTTCCGTAAGGAGCGCTTCCGTTATAATACATCGGGGTAAATTTTAACCAGCCTGTCTGATTGTTTGGCTTCCAGTCTACAATATGAGCACAAGTCAGAAGATGTCTCGGCCCGATCATCACACCACTAGCGATTCCTAAAGGGCTTTCTACCCTGCCTACGCAACGCCACGGATACGCTGTAGAATTGTACACTTTTCTCTGATCTGGTCCGAAAATCGTTCTTGCGCCCTCAACAGTAAGGAAGGTTTCTCTTTCTATAAATTTAGGTTTGCGGTCTTTTTTAGGTTCCAGTTTTGGCTGATACTCGAAGTCTGCATGAGTGGGGTAGAAATGATCGGTCTCAATCATTTCATCATTGGTAGATTTTTCTTTCATAGTAATTCCTACAGATTTCATTCCTTTCGGGAAAGCTCTTCCGTCGATGATTTCCATTTCCGGCTCTTTGTCGATCGATTTTAAATTGGCTGATTTTTCAGCTGATTTTGCTTTAACAGTTTTAAGTCTTGCAACTTCTTCCACTGTCATTGGGTTGTTGTTTTCAATATTAGACATGATTATTTGGTGTTTAATCATTTTTTCCTACTCTTTGAATGGCTTTTCGGATTCCGCCAATATGTTTATGAAAATATCTTTTGTGAAAATTCTGCGGTGATGCTTTCTGTCTGATTGATCTGAGCAGCGCCCATTGCCGCCAAAGCAATAGCAATCTGTTTGTCAAGTGTTTTTCTGACAATACTTCCGTTTGTTGCACGAAGTATTTTACAGAAATGATACGTGAAATAACCTCTTACCTGACCGCTCATCGTTCCTTCCATAGAAACCTGATTGTCTTTGGATGCAGCCCACAAAGTGTGATTCAAACCTGCAACAGGTACTAAAGCTTTCGTCATTATCACTGCTTTTTTTGAACTTTTTGATGCCGGAATTTCACTGGCGTAGGTCATATAAAATTCATCTTCCAGCATAGGCGGAATGAAACGTGCCGCTTCATAAGAGAAATCCATATTCATATCCAGTCCCAGATCCATTCTTCTTGTTCCTGTTCCGGAATGGCAGCAGTCAAAAATAACTTCCAGATTGACCCCTGCTTTCAGTTTGCTGAAAACGGCTTTAAAATCATCATCCCGGATAACTCCTGCAATGGCGTAATCGTGCGGACAAATTGCTTCATCCAGACCGTCGATTTCCAAATCTGCTCCGATGTTGGCAACTCTCGTTCCGTGTCCGGAATAATAAAATACGAGCGAATCTCCTTTTACACTGCTGTTGACCAAAGATTTTAAATAATTTAAAATATTGGCTCTTGTCGCATTCTGGTTGGTTAAAATTCTGATCTGTGAAGGAGCAAAACCGCAAATCACTAAAGTGTTTGCCATATCACGGGCATCGTTGACACAGCCATTCAAATCTGGGCCGCCAGAACCGATAGGCGCATAATCATTGATTCCTACAATTAATGCTTTTTTCATTGTCTTGGTATTTATTTCCCCTACTCTGTTATGGCTTTTCGGGTTCTGCCGTTATTGTTGTTTGACAGGACAAAATTCTGTTATTCAACAGAACAAAAACAGAGGAGAAACCCTAATTCGGCACAGGAAAAGCACCTTTTAATTTTAAATTTGGTCAATAAAAAATCCCCATCAGAATTGATGAGGATTGTAATGATGTAGATTTTGAATGCCAGATCAGCATAAATTATGTTTTAAAGCAAAAAGCACAAGACCTACCCTGTTTTTTATTTCTAATTTAACAAAGACAGAATCTCTGTAACCGTCTATTGTTTTGGGACTTAGGCACATTTTGTCAGCGATTTCTTTGTACGTTAATTCACTGCACGCTAATTTGATAAATTCTTTTTCCCTTTCTTTTAAATCTGAAAGAAGAGATGCGTTTTTTGCGTCTTCAGTCTGTACTTTCAAAAGTTTTTGGGCAACAAAATCGGTGTAGAAACTTCCTTTTTCAAAAACAGTATCGATTGCCTGAAAAAGTATAGAAGGCTGCATATCTTTCAACAAATATCCTTTGGCACCGGCTTTCAGCATTTTTATCAAAACCTTTTCATCATCTTCCATTGTGAGGGCAATCACTTTGATGTTTGGATGATGCGCAGTGAGCCATTCTGTGGTTTCTATCCCGTTTTTGTACGGCATATTGATATCCATCAAAACAACGGCGGGAAATTCTGAAGCATTTTCTAAACCTGTAATGAAATCTTCCCCATTCGGCTGGTTCATCACCACCTGATATCTAGGATTTTCTGCAATCATGTTTTCTAATGCTTTCGACATTAAAGTATGATCGTCAACGATAGCAATAGGAATTTTTTTCATGATAAATTTTTGTGGTATATGATGGATGTTTTTGTTCCTTCCTCGAGCTTTGACTGTATTGAAAATTCTGCATGAATAAGTTTGGCTCTCAGCTCCATATTCTTCAGTCCCGAACCGTCTTTCATGATATTGGTATTAAAACCTTTTCCGTTGTCTGAAATGGTGATTTGTAACTTTTCTTGGTCATCATCAAGCTGTACAGATACGTTTTTGGCTCTGGAATGTTTTAAAATATTATTAATACTTTCCTGAATGATTCTGAATAAAATCAAACCATGTTTTGGCGAAATATCAATGTCCTGCTTTGAAGTGATGAACTCAATTTTCAGCAGCCGCAATTTCTGAATTCTTAGAATTTCCCTTTCTATTGATTCTGTTAACCCGAAATGAATAATTTGTTCGGTAATCAACGTTTTAGATAAATTTCTGATATCCTGAATGCATTCTCCCAATAATTCATTCAACTCATTTAGCTCATCTTTTTCTGCATTGGTGAGTTTGGGAATAAGCTGGTTTTGCCTTAATCGTACGACTGATAATTTTTGCCCTAAATCGTCGTGAAGCTCCTGCCCGATGTAGTTCAACGTCTGTTCTTTCATTTCGATCTGTGATGTCGCCAATTCTTTCTCAAACCGCATATCTTTTTCTTTCTGCTCAATCAAAAGTGTCGTTTTCTTTCGTATGAAAATGACGTAAACGAAAATCATCGTTAACACAATGATTAACAATGTAATCGTAAAAATTATGACCAATTTGTTTTCATCCATGCTTTACAGTCAGATTTGCTTTACCTTATCCGGTTTGTTCCAAAATAATCCGAAAACGATAACTCCGTTGTTAATCAGATTTAATAAAAATAAAAAAAAGAAATAAATATCGTATGAAATCGTAGCCCTGAAATATAAGATGGGAATAATTCCTATATAAAAAAGCAGCGAGCCAACGGAAATCCAAAAAGGTAAATAATTTTTAATCTCAAATATTCTATCCGAATTGAACGTCTGATACAGAAATAAAATAATCGAAAACGTTAGCAGAAGAATGTTCACATAAAAGGAATTGAAGGAAAAGTTTCTTAAAAGATCATTTTCTATACCCAACATTACCAATACATTACCGCCAAAAAGAGCCAAAAGAACCCATTGAAATTTTTTTAATAGTGGTAAATACAGCAATTTGTAATAATAAATTAAATAGAAAAAAAACATTACAAATATTCCAACGACATAAAACTGATCTGTTGCGACTTTGGTTATTTCATAATAGAAATAGCAAAAAAAATCTATTAGAGAAATCATGATGAAACCTGCAAAAAAAAACCAATTCACTTTTTCGATTTTTTTATACTTAAAACCAATCAGAATCAGCACCACCAACAAAATAATCATTGATATCTGTTTGCTCAATTTAATATCCCAAATCATCATCAGATATTAGTTTATTGCATCGACAACTGCCTTTGGCGGAGGTGCAAGATTTGTCATGTTCATGGGTTGGATAGATTCTATTTTTTCATTTTCATCTACTGATGAGCGACGTGCTCTTTCTACTCCTTCTTTTTGTGCAGTCGGCATCAGGAATATCGTCTGATAACCCGCATATTCTGGTTTTGCCATTTTGTTTATGGGCTGATTTGCGGGATATTTACCCATATAAATTTTGATTCCTATATTCTTAAGGTTTTGTTTTTTGGCATTTTCTTTCACATATTTGATATAACCCTCCATCTCCTCAATTGAGAAAGAATACCATCTTGAGTCAGGTTGCCCGTGTCGGGAATCGGTAAGAATTTTATTATTGGTTCTGGTATATTCATCAAAAAGAACCTGCGCATCATCATGTGTGATGAGTTTCTTTTTATAGCTGTCATCTACAGGTTCTTCCGGTGGTGTACAACGTATACAATTGATTACCAATACGCCTAAAATAAATACACAAAAAAACGCGCTTACATTCTTAAATAAAAAAGGATTTTTCATCTATAAAAATTTATAAGGTTATATAACAAAAGTAGTTATCTCCTGATACATATAAAAGAGGAAAAACACTGTTTTTTAATTTTAAAGAAAACTAAGTTGTTTGAACACTAAAAAAATTAGAAAAGAAAGGCTTTCTAAAGAGATTTGCTTAAGAAAAAATCATTGAATGACTACAGAAAAATGGTTTGTTATATAATGATGGTTTCATTATTAAAAGAAAAAAGACTGCTAATCAATGATTAGCAGTCTTTTAAAGTACCCCAGACGGGACTTGAACCCGTACATCCTTGCGGATACAGGATTTTAAGTCCTGCGTGTCTACCAATTCCACCACCAGGGCATGGCGTGGAGCGAAAAACGGGACTCGAACCCGCGACCCCAACCTTGGCAAGGTTGTGCTCTACCAGCTGAGCTATTTTCGCATAATTTGTGCGGATGAAGGGACTCGAACCCCCACGCCTCACGGCACCAGATCCTAAGTCTGGCGTGGCTACCAATTACACCACATCCGCATTATTATTGAGTTTATTTAAAGATCTTCTTTCGTTTTTGTGAGTGCAAATATAGGGCAATAATTTGTATTTGCAAGAGTTTTCACAAAAAAAATTATTTTTTTTCAAAATTTCTTTGGGAGGCATTTTTATTACATTTCAATTTAGTACTTTTACAAAGTTAATATTTACGATATGGAATTACAAGGAACGGTAAAGAAAATCACTGATGTTCAAACATTTGCGAGTGGTTTCCAAAAGAGAGAAATGGTTATTCTTACACAAGAACAATATCCACAGCCTATCAACATTGAATTTTTACAGGATAAAATAAATTTGTTGGACGCTTTGAAAGAAGGAGAAAATGTAAAGGTGGGAATCAACATCAGAGGTAGAGAATGGGTTTCACCACAGGGAGAAACTAAATATTTCAACTCTATTACAGGATGGAGAATAGAAAAAGTAATGGATGGAGGTACAGGTTCTGAACCAACACAAGCTTCATCTCAGCAATCTGCATCACCAGTTTCTAACGAAAATCCTTTTGCCGGAGACGACGACGACGATTTACCTTTTTAATTAAAGCATACAATCAAACACAATCCCGCTTTTTAAGTGGGATTTTTTTCAACTTATGATCCGACTAGACCCCAACGAAATTTCATTTCCCAACCCGCTGCATTACGACGGGCATGAGGGCATGATCGCTTTTGGCGGAGACTTATCTGTGGAAAGAATCTGGTTTGCTTATCAGAACGGTATTTTTCCCTGGTTTAATCCTGATGAAGAAATTCTTTGGTGGTGTCCCGATCCGAGGTTTGTTCTTTTTCCTGCCGATTTGAAAGTTTCAAAATCGATGAAGAAAATTTTAAAGAACAACGTTTTCACATTTACCGAAAATAAAAACTTTAAGGAGGTCATTAAAAACTGTCAGGAAATAAGTAGAAAAGGACAAGACGGAACGTGGCTCTCAGACGAACTCATGGAATCTTTCATTGCACTTCACGAACTGGGCTTTGCAAAAAGCATCGAAGTCTGGCAAAATAATGAATTGGTTGGCGGATTTTATGGACTAAAAATAGGAAAAGTGTTCTGCGGCGAAAGTATGTTTGCCAAAGTGAGCAATGCTTCAAAAGCAGGGTTCATTCATTTCGTTGAAACTTATAAAAATGAACTGGAATTAATTGACTGTCAATCGCACACCGAACATCTCGAAAGTTTGGGAGCAAGAATGATTCCCAAAAAGGAATTTTTAAAAACTTTACACAAAAACAATGAACGCAGATAAAGAAAAATGGATTCTTCTGATCGTCCTCAGTCTCATTTGGGGATCTTCATTTATTTTAATTAAAAAATCATTAGACCATTTTACTCCTTATCAGGTCGGAGCATTGAGAGTTTTGATTGCCGGAATTATCCTAATGCCGATCGCAATATCAAAATACAAACTTTTTCCTAAGAAACATTTAAAATGGTTAATTTTAGCAGCATTTACAGGAAATTTCATCCCGATGTTCTTATTTCCGATTGCAGAAACAGAAATCAGCAGCAGTATTGCGGGAATTATCAACTCGATGATGCCCATCTTTGTGATTATTGTGGGAACTTTATTCTGGAAATTTGAGACTACCAAAAGACAGATGACGGGAATTTTTATAAGCTTCACCGGAGTTTGTATGCTTGCGTTTGGAGGAGGAGATGATTCTAAATTTAAAATATTCCCTATTCTACTTTTGCTTTTGGCAACTTTATGCTATGCAGTCAGTACAACGACTGTAAAATCTAAGCTGATGGAAGTTTCTTCGACTGTTTTGTCTGCATTTGTATTCTCTTTCATTTTATTTCTGCCATCACTTATCGCTTTAATATCAACAGGTTTTGTTTCAACATTTACTTTTTCAAAAGAAAACATGATTGGATTGCTGTTTGTGAGTTTACTTTCCGTTTTTGGAACCGGACTGGCAATGATGATGAACTATCGTTTATTGAAAGTATCGACACCACTTTTTGCATCGACGGTTACTTTGCTGATGCCGATTGTTGCGATCATCTGGGGGATTTTAGATGGCGAAAAAATGACGATTTTGCAATTTGCAGGAGCAAGTGTGATTATTGCCGGTTTGATCTTTTTAAGAGCCAAAACTATTGTTCAAAAATAAATCCTGCATTGCTGCAGGATTATTTATCTGAAATTTTTAAAATTAATTCTTTTTCTTCACTTTCGCTTTAGCTTTTTTCACCTCATCTTTGATGTACGGATATTTTTTCTGCATATCTGTAATCAACGAAGGATCCAACTCTAATGCTTTCTCCAAACTTTCTGCACCTTTAGTTGTATTTTTCAGATTAAAATAACAATTACTCAGCTGATAATAAAGTTCTGCACGATTGTGATGCTGCAAAGCAGCAATCAAAACAGTTACAGCCTCTTCGTATTCTCCTACCAACATTAAAACTTCAGTATACGCATACCAGTTATAAAATCTTGAAGGTTCTGCGTCTACCAATTTTTTCAGGCAAGAAAGACTTTCTTCAAACCTTCCTGAGTCGATAAATAAAAATGCAAGTCTTTTCTGATATTCAAGGTTTCCGTCATTCAGTAAAGTAGCTTCTCGTGCAAAGTGCAAAGCTTCCGGCATCCCACCCATTTCTTCGTAAAGATAAGACTGCTCCATCATTGCCATATAAAACTGAGGATCTTCTCTCAGTGATTTCTGGAAATAATTTAAAGCTACCGTCGGTTGTTTCAAAGCCTTATAACACAGTCCGATTTTATAAAAAGTAAACGCTTTGGTATATTCTAATTCAAGCATTTCTTCATAAACTTCAACAGCTTTTTTGTATTGATTTAAAGCCTCATAACAGGCAGCTTTACTTGCGTAAACTCCAACAGCGCTGGAATTGATTGCCAACATATAATCGAAACCTTTGATGGCTTCTTCGTAGTTTTTTCTGTTGAAGTAGTACTGCCCGTACTCACTCCACGCTACTTCTGAGTAGGCAAAATTGTCTAGATAGTCATTCAGGAAAGCAATTGCTTCCTCACTCTTGTTCAAATCACTGAAACAGATCATTGCGTTTTCCAACGAGTATTCATCCGTAGGATCTTCTTTCAATGCCTGCTGATAATGTTTAAGAGCGTTAAAAGGATCTCCCAAATTCACATACTCATCTGCAATAAAATTATTCAGGAAGTTTTCTTCTTCATTTAATTCTAAAGCTTTTTTGCAGATCTCAATAGATTTTCTAGGATTTCCCAAATTCGAATAATACTTCGCGTAGCATACCAAAAAGTCTGTATTCTCCATAGAAGAACCTTTTAACTCGTCGATCATTTCCTTCGCCGTATTATAATCTTCCCATTCTAAGAGCACTTCAAGTTTTTTGATCTTGATATCCAAAGAATTGGGATGAAGTTTGAGACCGTAAGTTACTGCCATATCAGCGTAATTAAAATCTCCCAACTCCAGATAATAAACAATGATATCATCTAATTCTTCTGTATCGAAGTAGAATTCATCATTATTTTCCATCATTTCCTCGAACTTTTTCACAAGTTCATTTCCAAAATATTCTTCCAATATAGTATCTCTGCGTTATTTTCAAAGTTCAAAATTATTTTATAAACTTCGAAAAAACTTTTTTAATTAAATTTATTTTTTTTTGGATTTTGTCTGCTATCAAAAAATGAAATTATTCTTATCTCTTTTTTTGAAATACGATAACTTAATGAGAAGTATTCTAAAATTAAAACTCTTCGTAATTGTTTTGTTCTACTTTTTAGTCCAATCTTACTTTGATCTCTCAATAAATTGATCATTCGTAAAGTTTCATCAAGAATTTTTTCTGAATAGGTATTTGATTCGTTATGACTTGTCCAATACTGATAAACATTGTCAAATTGTTTTCTTGCACGAATTGACCAAATGATTTTTATCACCGTCCGTATGATTTTAAAAAATCTTCATGACTAACAACATTTCCTTCTTCAAAATCTTTTATTCCTAATATTATCAATTCTTTTTCTGCATCAGAAATTTCATTCCACCAATCATCTTCATGAATTTCTTCAACAAAATCGATTTCAACCGCCTTTAAAATCGCTTTTATTTTGGCGAGTTCCTTTTTGTTTCTTGGATTAATGGTAATTGTCATCGTACTATTTTTCTATATTAAATATACAAAAATTCTGAATTTAAATCAAACTTTTTATCTTTTCAATCATATCATCGCCTAATTTGTCAGCTTCTTCCTGTGAGAAAGCCTCTGTATAAATTCTGATAATCGGCTCTGTATTAGACTTTCTCAAGTGAACCCAATTGTTTTCAAAATCTATCTTTACTCCGTCAACCGTAGATACCTCTTCATTTTGATATTCTTTTTCCATTTTAGTTAAAAGATCATCAACATTTATTTCCGGAGTCAGTTCGATCTTCTTTTTACCCATAAAATAACTTGGGTAACCGGCTCTTAATTCAGAAACCGTTTTATTTTCTTTTGCCAAATGTGTCAAAAATAAAGCAACACCCACCAAAGAATCTCTTCCGTAATGAAGTTCTGGGTAGATAATTCCACCATTTCCTTCG
>Ga0163161_10003769_pt1 | contig 10616 bp, 9 predicted proteins | sample S45metaG_FD_129847 | JGI IMG/M metagenome (GOLD analysis project Ga0163161, IMG submission 129847) | Switchgrass rhizosphere microbial communities from Kellogg Biological Station, Michigan, USA - S4-5 metaG | ecosystem: Host-associated > Plants > Roots > Rhizosphere > Soil | place: USA: Michigan... | reverse complement strand
GGTGTTGTCCATGTCGAACACCGCGTAGTTACCTTTGTTGGCGTTGGCGGCAATCATTGCGTCCAGCGCCTTGGCCTGATCGGCTGGCCAATGCTTCAAATCCGTGGCGAATACCTGGCCGGCAAGGCCTAGGCAGAGTGCTGCGGCCAAAAATTTCGGTGCGAGCTTCATCAACATTTCTCCCTGAGTCAAAGATATCGACGCTAACAAATTAGTGTGACAGTCCTCGTCTGCCTGCGACCGCCCGCGTCCCTTTCGCGTCAGCTGCATCTCCAACAACGACACCCTCTTATTCCAAAAACGACAGTTAACAGACCTTTTTGATATTAAATCATTAGTTTTCAAGCTGTTAGGCTTGCCGGTTCGCAGCTGCCCCGGAAGGTGGCTGGCACAAGTCTCTCTCGGAGTTCACATGAATCTGCCGCTGATCCTCAATCTGCTGGTGTTCCTCGCCCTGCTCTTCGGCTTGGCGCAAACCCGACACACGACGTGGAGCTTAGCTAAAAAAGTCCTGCTCGCATTGGTGCTGGGCGTGGTGTTCGGTGTGGCTTTGCATACCGTTTACGGTGCCGGCAACCCGGTACTGAAAGCCTCGATCGGCTGGTTCGATCTGGTGGGCAACGGTTACGTGCAGTTGCTGCAAATGATCGTGATCCCGCTGGTGTTTGCCTCGATCCTCAGCGCCGTGGCCCGTCTGCACAACGCCTCGTCGCTGGGCAAGATCAGCTTCCTGACCATCGGCACGCTGTTGTTCACCACAGCCATCGCGGCACTGATCGGTATCGGTTTGACCAACCTGTTTGGTCTGACCGCCGAAGGCCTGGTGGCCGGCACTCAGGAAATGGCCCGTCTGCAAACCATCCAGACCGATTACGCGGGCAAGGTCGCCGACCTGAATGTGCCGCAGCTGTTGCTGTCGTTCATTCCGCAAAACCCGTTCGCCGACCTCGCTCGCGCGAAGCCGACCTCGATCATCAGCGTAGTGATTTTTGCTGCATTCCTTGGGGTCGCGGCGCTGCAACTGCTCAAGGACGATGTCGAGAAAGGTCAGAAAGTGATCAACGCCATCGACACCCTGCAAGCCTGGGTGATGCGTCTGGTGCGTCTGGTGATGAAGCTGACCCCGTACGGCGTATTGGCGCTGATGACCAAAGTGGTCGCCGGCTCCAATCTGCAGGACATCATCAAACTCGGCAGTTTCGTGGTGGTTTCCTACATCGGGCTGGGCCTGATGTTCGTGGTCCATGGCTTGCTGGTGTCGGCCGCCGGGATCAACCCGCTGCGCTTCTTCCGCAAGATCTGGCCGGTGCTGACGTTTGCCTTCACCAGCCGCTCCAGTGCTGCGACTATCCCGCTGAGTATCGAAGCGCAGACCAGCCGTTTGGGTATTCCACAATCCATCGCCAGTTTCGCCGCGTCGTTCGGCGCAACTATTGGCCAGAACGGTTGTGCCGGCCTGTACCCGGCGATGTTGGCGGTGATGGTTGCGCCGACCGTGGGCATCAACCCGCTGGACCCGCTGTGGATCGCGACGCTGGTGGCGATTGTGACGCTGAGTTCGGCCGGTGTGGCTGGCGTGGGCGGTGGCGCGACGTTTGCCGCGTTGATCGTGTTGCCGGCGATGGGCTTGCCGGTGTCACTGGTGGCGTTGCTGATTTCGGTTGAGCCGCTGATCGACATGGGCCGTACGGCGTTGAACGTGAGTGGTTCGATTACCGCCGGTGCGATCACCAGCCAGATCATGCAGCAGACTGATAAAGGGTTGCTGGATGCGGATGAACATGCGGAGTTGGCTCAGGCTTAACCCTAGAACAACCTTGTGGCGAGGGAGCTTGCTCCCGCTGGGTCGCGAAGCGGCCCCAATAAGGCTAACGCGGTCTTTCGGGAAGAACGCAGCGCCGGGTTTCAGGGCTGCTGCGCAGCCCAGCGGGAGCAAGCTCCCTCGCCACAGTTTTTAAGCCTTCTCCCAAACCTCGAAGTTGTACGCTGGCTTGTCGCCTTCCGCCGGATTCGGCACGTTCGATACCAGCTTCCACTGGTTCAAATCAAACTCCGGAAACCACGCATCCCCTTCCGGGCTCAGCGCCACGCGCGTCAAATACAGCCGATCAGCCTGCGCCAACCCTTGTGCATACAACTGCGCACCGCCAATCAGCATCAGCTCATCGACGCCCTGTTCTTTCGCCCATGCTTCGGCCCGAACAACGGCGGCCTCCAGCGACGGATAAACCTCCGCGCCCTCCAACACCAGATCCACCTGACGGCTGACCACGATGTTCAACCGGCCCGGCAACGGACGACCGAGGGAATCCCAGGTCTTGCGACCCATGATGATCGGCTTGCCCAGGGTGGTGGCCTTGAAGTATTTGAAGTCCCCCGGCAAGTGCCAGGGCATGCTGTTGTCGACGCCGATCACACGGTTTTCACCGAGGGCTGCGATCAGGCTGAGGGGGAGTGATTTAGTCATGCCGGCGAGGATACCAGAGCCACCCGTAACCCGATAAGCGCCACAGCGGTTATGCTCACAGCTCAATTGAGCGACGGGATGGCGCGTGACTGAACTGAATAACCTCTGGTTGACGGAAACCATTCGCCTGCGTGAAGAGCACGCAGGCCCCCTGGATGATCTGGAAGCCAACCGACTGGCCCGCAGCGCCGGTGGTGACCTGCCGACACGAATTCAACGCCGCGCGTTGTGGCTCGCCGAGCGCGACGGACTGACCAACGCCCTCCAGCATTGGCTTCAAGGCGCGCGTCTGGCGCTGATTGTGATGGCGGTGCCGGCCATTGTCAGCGGCGCCGGCCTGGCGTTTGCCGCAATGGGCGACGGACAGGCTCCGGTCAATGTGTTCTGGGCCTTGGGCAGTCTGCTCGGGCTGAACCTGATTCTATTGCTGAGCTGGGCGCTGGGCCTGGTGTTTGCCGGTGAACATGGCGCAACGCTGGGACGCTTGTGGTTATGGCTCAGCGAAAAACTCGCTCGCGATGCCAAAGCCGCGCAACTGGCCCCGGCCCTGCTGCTCTTGCTGCAACGACAGAAACTCAATCGCTGGGCGCTCGGCGTGCTGGTCAACGGTTTGTGGTTGCTGGCGATGCTCAGCGCGCTGGTGATGCTGTTGATGCTGATGGCGACCCGGCGTTACGGCTTCGTCTGGGAAACCACGCTCCTGGGCGGCGACACTTTCGTCGCCATGACCCAGGCCCTCGGCGCCCTGCCGGCCCTGCTGGGTTTCAACGTCCCGACCGTGGAAATGATCCGCGCCAGCGGCGATGCCGCGCTGAACATCGAAAGCGCCCGTCAGGCCTGGGCAACATGGCTGGTCGGCGTGCTGGTGGTCTACGGTGTGTTGCCGCGACTGTTGCTGGCGCTGTTCTGCCTGTGGCGCTGGAAAACCGGGCAAGCGGCATTGCATCTGGATTTGAACCTGCCCGGTTACGCCCAACTGCGTGAACGGCTGATGCCCACCAGTGAACGCCTTGGCATCAGCGACGCGGCGCCAGAGCAACTGCACCGTATTGAAAGCGGCGTCAGCGACCTGCAAAGCGATGGCGCGTTGTTGGTCGCCATCGAGCTGGACGATCAACGTCCATGGCCGCCGCAATTACCGAAAACCGTGGGCAACGCCGGCATCCTCGACAGTCGCGAATCGCGGCACAAACTCCTCGAACAGCTGAGCCGCTTTCCCCCGGCCCGTCTGGCCATCGCTTGCGATCCGCGACGTTCGCCGGACCGCGGCAGTCTGGCACTGATCGCCGAACTGGCGCGCAACGCCAGCGCCACCCGCGTCTGGTTGCTGCAAGCTCCACCGGGCGAAGCGCTGGATGCCGAAAGGCTGGGTGACTGGCACGTGGCGCTGCAACAGCTGGACCTGCCGTTCGCCGATTGCGCGCCGTTGAACTGGCTGGAGAGCGGTCATGACTAACCCCTGGAGACCGCCCTTGAAGCTCGCGGTAGTCGGCCACACCAACGTCGGCAAAACCTCATTGCTGCGAACGCTGACCCGGGATGTCGGCTTCGGCGAAGTCTCCCATCGCCCGAGCACCACACGACACGTCGAGGGCGCGCGGTTGTCAGTGGATGGCGAGCCGTTGCTCGATCTCTTCGACACGCCGGGCCTGGAAGACGCCATCGCCCTGCTCGACTACCTCGAACGTCTGGAACGACCGGGTGAACGCCTCGACGGTCCGGCGCGACTGGCGCGCTTTCTTGAGGGCAGCGAAGCCCGGCAGCGTTTCGAACAGGAAGCCAAGGTGCTGCGGCAACTGCTGACCTGCGACGCCGGTCTCTACGTGATCGACGCCCGCGAACCGGTGCTGGCCAAGTACCGTGACGAACTGGAGGTGTTGGCCAGCTGCGGAAAACCGCTGCTGCCGGTGCTGAACTTTGTCAGCAGCGCCAACCACCGCGAGCCGGATTGGCGCGAAGCGTTGGCACGTCTGGGCTTGCACGCCTTGGTGCGTTTCGACAGCGTCGCACCACCGGAGGACGGCGAACGTCGACTGTATGAAAGCCTCGCGCTGCTGCTGGAAAACGCCCGCCCGCAACTGGAACGCTTGATCGCCGATCAGCAAGCCCAACGCCAGGCCCGGCAACAGAGTGCGGCACGGCTGATTGCTGAATTATTGATCGACTGCGCCGCGTGCCGACGCAGCGTGGTCAGCGAAGCCGAGCAAGAACAGCAGGCCATCAGTGAATTGCGCAAAGCGGTTCGACAACGGGAACAACGCTGCGTCGAAGCGTTGCTCAAGCTGTACGCCTTTCGTCCACAGGATGCGGCGGCCAGTGATCTGCCACTGCTCGATGGCCGCTGGGGTGACGACCTGTTCAACCCGGAAACACTGAAGCAACTGGGCGTTCGGGTCGGTGGTGGCATCGCGGCCGGCGCGGCAGCCGGGGCCGGGGTCGATCTGCTGGTGGGCGGGCTGACCCTTGGCGCAGCGGCATTGGCCGGGGCGATTGCCGGTGGCGCGCTGCAAACGGCCCGCAGTTATGGCAGCCGCCTGCTGGGCAAGATCAAAGGCCAGCGAGAGCTGACCGTCGATGACGGCGTGCTGCGGCTCTTGGCGTTGCGTCAGCGGCAACTGCTGCACGCGCTCAATGCGCGTGGGCATGCAGCGATGGACAGCATTCAAGTGGCCACGCCCCAGGACAAAACCTGGCGCGAAGGCAAATTGCCCGAGGCGCTGAACAAGGCTCGGGCGCATCCGCAGTGGTCGTCGCTTAATCCGCATCCGAAGTTGAGCCAGGCGGAAAGGCAAGAGCAAGTTGAGGTGTTGGCCGGCAAGGTGGGGGAGCTTTAATCCGGCAGCATACTGCGCTGACTTGTAGCAGCTGCCGAGCCTGCGAGGCTGCGTTCGGCTGCGCAGCAGTCGTAAAATCAGCCAACTCATTCGGTCAGGCAAACCGCATACACAGGATTTGCGAGGACTTCGGTCGAACGCGACCCCGGCTCGAACGCAGCCTCGCAGGCTCGGCAGCTGCTACAGGTCCCGGTCGATCTTCAAAAAGCTCTGCGTCAACGACCGGACACGATTGCGATCCGTGCGATTCGCCCGCCCGTCGTTGTCCACATCCGAACTCAATATCAGCTCGAAAACCCCATCGTTATCAAGATCGCGAGCCGCTGCCTTGTAGGCAATCGTCAGCCCTTCATGAAAATGCAGGCGTACCGTTTCAGGCGTGCCGTCAGCGGATGGATTCTGCGAGAAGATTCGCAAGTGACGGTCCTCACCCTCCCCGCTGTTGTACCAAGCGCATTTCAAATACGTTTTGCTGAAAGACTTGAGCCGCTGTCGATCCGCCTCCGTCGCCTTGCGCTGCAACTGATCATCTTCATAGAACTCAAAATGAACGGTATCTGCCACACCCTGACCGCTTCGATCCTGTGCAATCACTTTCAAATAACGCATCCGTGCGCTTCCTGGGGAAAAGCCCAGACTGGCCCAATACCGCAAGGCAATCCATCCACCGTTTCCCTATTGCCTGTGAGACAACTCAACGCGCCTCGCCGGACAAGACCTTCGCGGCCTTGCGCTTCAACACCTCAAGATCAATCACCGGCACCGCCATTTCCTTGGCCTGCTCATCCCACTGCCGCATTCGCAAACTCACCGCACACAATGGGTCCTGTTCGAAAGCTTCAGCCTCTTCAGTGGTCATCACTCCGCCCTGGTATTCCAGAGTGCGGCGACTGGCTTCACTCAAGCGTTCGTAGTACCCAGGCTCTTTGAGTGTCAGATAACGCTTGGCCTGAACGTGGTATTCCACAAGCCGCGCCATGCGCTCGCTGAAACCTGCGCGGCGTAAATAATCCGCGCCCAACCGCTCGTGACTGACCACGCCGAAACCGCCCATGTTCTCGGCGCTCTCGGCGCAGATATGCCCGATGTCGTGGAAGAACGCGGCCAGCACCACTTCGTCATCGAAGCCCTCGGCCATGGCCAGTTCCGCCGCCTGTGACATGTGCTCGATCTGCGACACCGGTTCGCCGATGTAATCGCTGTCGCCAAAGCGCTCGTACAGACCGAACACCTCGGCGATCACTTGCTGATTGCTGCCCATCAACGCTCTCCCAACAACGTCGCTACGTTACGTTCAGCCATCGCCGGCCCGACGCTCATGCCGACACCCGTGTGCATCAGTGCCACGCTCACGCCCGGCATCGGACGCAGAAACGAGAACGGCCGCGGTCTCCGTGAACCATAGACACCCTGCCAGCGTTCGACCACTTGCACCTTGCAACCCAACGTCTGCTCGGCCAGCTCAATCATCCAGTTGTCCACTTGCTCGGCATTGAACGGCGACGGGTCGCTGCCGTAATGGTGGGAGTCGCCGATGATCAACTCACCATAAGGCGTCGGACTGATCAGCAGGTGAATGCCGTTTTCATGCAGGTGCGGTTCCTCTCGCAGGATTTGCGCTTGCACCGCCGCCGCTTCCGGCAGATCGGCGAAGGCGCCGTAGTGCACGCAACTCAAACCGGTGAGCAACGCGTGTTGCAGGTTGAGGTTGATTTGCGGTCGAGCGCGGAGCATTTGCAGGCGGCAGATTTGCGGGTTGAGTTCGGCGATCGGCTCGGCCAGTAGCGTCTGATAGTCGTGGCCGGAACAGACGATGATCTCCTCGGCGCTGAAGGATCCAGCGGTGCTGTACAAGAGCCCCGGCTCGATGTCACGCACCAGGGTGGAGAAGTGAAACTCGACGCCGAGTTCGCGGTGCAGGTAGTCGATCAGCGCTGGAATCGCTTCGCGGGAATACAGTTGCTGATCGTCCATCCCGTGTAACGCCGCGCGATGATGGCTGAACTGGCCGCCGTACAAATCGCGCAATGCAGCGCCGCGCAACAGGTCGACGCGGTAACCGTGCTCCACGGCGCGACCGGCGCAGAAGGCTTCCAGTAGATGTTCTTCGGCTTCGGTGCGGGCAAACAGGTACGAGCCGTTGCGCTTGAGTTGCAGGCCGGCGAGTTGCGCCCATTGGCCCCATATTTCGCGGCTTGCCTTGGCCAGTTCGAGCATCGGGCCCGGTGGTTGGCCGGTGACCAGTGCCTGGCCGAAATTGCGCACCGAGGCGCCTAAGGGTGTTTCGCTGCGTTCGAAAACGGTGACTTTCAGACCGCGCTTGGCGGCGGCGTAGGCGTGGGACAGACCGAGAATGCCTGCGCCTACGATCAGCATGTCGTTGTGTTGTGTCATGGGGTTTTGTCCTGAGCTCTGTGGCGAGGGGATTTATCCCCTCACCACAGGTTGTGCATTGTTTACTTGGCAACCACTTTCTCGGACTTGCCGTCATAGCGCTTGCGCCACTCGGTCAGGATTTCGTCGCGATTCTTCGAGGCCCAGGCGAAGTCGTTCTTGATCAAACGCTGCTCATAATCCGCCGGCAACTCGGTCTGCGGCTTGGCAATACCTGGCTGCGCGAGCACCGCAAAGTTCTCTTTATAAAGCTCCATCGCTGCCGGGCTTGCCGAGAAGTCGGCCAGTTTCTTCGCCGCGTCTTCATGCGGTGTGCCCTTGATCACGGCGGTGGCTTCGATCTCCCAGCCCAGGCCTTCTTTCGGCAGGATGATGTCCAGCGGCGCACCCTGGCGCTTCAACTGAACGGCCGGGTATTCAAAGGAAATACCGATCGGAAACTCACCCGCCGCCGCCAGTTTGCAAGGCTTGGAACCGGAGTGAACGTACTGCCCGATGTTCTGGTGCAGACCGTCCATGTACGCCCAGCCCTGCTTCTCGCCGAAGGTTTGCAGCCAGGCGCTGACGTCGAGGAAACCGGTGCCGGACGAGGCCGGGTTGGGCATGACGATCTTGCCTTTGTACTCAGGCTTGGTCAGGTCCTGCCAGCTCACGGGTTTGCTCAAACCCTGCTTTTCGGCTTCGACAGTGTTGAAGCAAATGGTCGCCGCCCACACGTCCATGCCGACCCAGGCCGGTGGGTTGGCAGCGTCGCGGTAGTTGCCGCCGATCTTGCCCAGGTCCTTCGGCGCGTAGCTTTGCAGCATGCCTTGCTGATCGAGGATCGCCAGGCTCGAAGCGGCCAGGCCCCACACCGCATCAGCCTGCGGGCGGGCTTTTTCGGCCAGCAGCTTGGCGGTGATGATGCCGGTGGAGTCGCGCACCCACTTGATCTCCACATCCGGGTTAGCCTTTTCGAAGGCTTCTTTATAGGTCTTCAGTTGCTCGGCTTCGAGGGCGGTGTACACCGTCAACTCGGTTTTCGCCGCGAAGGCGTTCAGGCTGAAAGCGGTGAGGACAGCAGCGGCCAGGGCCAGGGGCTTGAACATGATCTTTTCCTGTTTGAGTTGAGGGTGTGAGTCAGTTGCCGGGCGCGGTCTGCCGCCAGGCCTGGGAGCGGCGCAGCAAACCGCGCGAAGCCCAGGCCAGCAGCAGGGACACGCCCGCCGAGGTGAACAGAATCAAAGTCGACATCGCCGCCGCGCCACCAACATTGCCGGCGTCGTCCATGTTCAGCACCGCCACCGCCGCGAGGATGGTGTCGGGGCTGTAGAGGAAGATCGCCGCCGAGACCGTGGTCATGGCCGAGACGAACAGGTAGCGCACGATGTCCAGCAGCGCCGGCAGGCAGATCGGTACGGTGACGCGCAGGTAATGCCGATACAGCGGCGCCTTGAGCGAGAGCGCGGCGGCTTCGAACTCGGCGTCGAGTTGGCGCAGCGCCGTGGTGGCGGTCATTTGCGCGGTGGTCAAATAGTGAGCAATGGTGCAGACCACCAGCAGGGTCATGGTCCCGTAGAGCACATGCAACGGGTTGCCGGTGAGGTTGAAGAAGAAGACATAACCCAGGCCCAGCACCAGACCCGGCACCGCCATCGGTACGAAACTGAGCATGCGCAGGGTCAGATTCAGTCCGCGCTGGCCCTTGGTTTTTTCCATCAGGTAGGCGCCGGTGAAGATCAGCACGCTGCCGATCAATGCCGTACACAGCGCCATCTTCACGCTGTTGCCATAGGCCAGCCAGCCGCCGCCCGCCGTGTCGTTGAACTGGTAATGATTGAGCGACAGCGACAGGTTGTACGGCCAGAACTTCACCAGCGACGAGTACACCGCCATGCCGAACACCAGCAGCAACACCGCGCAGATCAGTAGCACGATCGCCAGGTAGCAGCCGTCCCGCAGTTTCGACGGTGCCGGTTGAAAGACCTGTGCCCGACCGCTCATGGAATCGCCGTGTCGCCGACGCAGCCAGGCGTCGACACCGAAGCTGAACAGCGCTGGCAGCAGCAGGACCATGCCGATCAACGCGCCGCGACCGAACTGTTGCTGGCCGACCACGGCTTTATAGGCTTCCAGCGCCAGCACCTGATAATCGCCACCGACCACCACGGGCACGCCGAAGTCGGTGATGGTCAGGGTGAACACCAGACAGAACGCCGCGAACACAGCCTGACGGGTTGCCGGCCAAGTGATGCTGCGAAAGGCTTTCGCCGGACTGGCGCCCATGCTGGAGGCGGCATCGAACAGTCGCGCATCCGCCAGGGACAGCGCCGACAGCAGAATCATCAGCGCATGTGGGAAGGTGTAGATGACCTCACCCAGAACAATGCCCCAGAACCCGTAGATGTTGTCCGAGAGCAAACCGCGCAACATGCCCTGGTTGCCGAACAGATAGACCAGCGCAATACCCGGCAACATCGACGGCGCCATCAGTGGCAACAGCGACATGCCGCGCCAGATGCCTTTGCCCGGTATCAACGTGCGTTGCAGGGCGTAAGCAAACAGGTACGCCAGCGGTACGACAATCGCCGCCACGCTGAGGGAAACTTTCAAGCTATTGCCGAGCAACCAGTGGAAATTCGCGCTGGTCACCAATTCACGGGCGGCCACCAGACCGCCGCCCTGCCCGGCTTCCGAACTGAAACCACGCCAGAAAATCGCCAGCAACGGCATCAGTACCGCAACGCCGAGCAACACCAGCAACAGGACTTTGCCGCCGACCACGAACACCCGGTCGCCGATCTCGGCACGTGAGGTCTGCCGAACCTGCTTGTGCGGTATCGGCAGCGCGAGGTTCGCGCTCATCAGGCAAACACCTGCAGGCTGCGCGGCGGCAAGGCGACCATGATCTGCTGCGCGCCGAGGCGCGGCATGGCTTCCGG
>Ga0163161_10003768_pt1 | contig 10616 bp, 10 predicted proteins | sample S45metaG_FD_129847 | JGI IMG/M metagenome (GOLD analysis project Ga0163161, IMG submission 129847) | Switchgrass rhizosphere microbial communities from Kellogg Biological Station, Michigan, USA - S4-5 metaG | ecosystem: Host-associated > Plants > Roots > Rhizosphere > Soil | place: USA... | reverse complement strand
TCTGACTGCATGCCGTTGCGTGCGATCGCCTACACCAGCGTCGCCTTCGAAGGGATTCAAGCGTCGGATATCGATCGTATCCTTGCCGCGGCGACAAGCTTCAACAAGGTGGCCGGGGTCACTGGCGTGCTGATGTTCGATGGCACCCGTTTCCTGCAGTATTTCGAGGGTCCCGAAGACGGCGTCGATTCGGTGTACCAGCGTGTGCTCAATGCGCGCAGCCATCTTTTCCTGCGCGAACTGGCGCGTGGGGCGGTACTGACCCGCTACTTCCCGCGCTGGACGATGGCGTCGGCGGCGATCGAGCCGCAGGTGCTCACCGGCATGATCGAGACCGCGTGGGAGGGCTTCAGTCCCGCAGCGCCGATCGCTGGCCAGGGCCGGGTAGGGTTCGCCCGCCTGCTTGAATTGTGGACAGGGGTATCGGGTGAACTGGAACCGGCCGCCGTGATGCTGGGCTCGTAACGCAACTGTTCGTTTGCCGTAACAAGAACATCACGGGTCCGCGCCTACTATCTCCCTACCAGCTGTGACCGGTCCTGCGGAAACTCCGCCAGGCTGTCTGAAAGGGTAGTAACCGCAGCTGGACCATTTTGTTGGCCGTCGTCCGTACTCTCCGCGGACGGCGGCTTTGTTCTTTGTGGCATGCGGCTTCCCGCGTTAGGCTGTGCCATTCGTTTCCCGGCGCCGCCCCCATGAGTCCTTCCGCCCCATTGCCGCCCCCCACCTGCACCTGCTGCCTACCCCAGGGGCGCGGCTGATGGTCGTTGGGGCAGGCGCTGCGGATGCGCCACGTATCGCGGTGATCGGGCTTGGCTACGTCGGTTTGCCGTTGGCCGTTGCGTTCGGCGCCCGTCAGCCAACACTCGGGTTCGACATCGACCATGCGCGGGTCGAGGAGCTCCAGCGTGGCCATGACCACACCCTGGAAATGGAGCCGCACGAGCTTGCCGCGGCACGGCACGCCCGCTACACCGCCGACCCCGCCGAACTGGCCGCGTGCACCATCTACATCGTGACGGTGCCCACGCCGATCGATGCACTGGAGCAGCCCGACCTGGGGCCGTTGCGCAGCGCCTCGTCGCTGATCGCCGCCGTGCTCAAGCCGGGCGACCTGGTGATCTACGAATCCACCGTCTACCCGGGGACCACCGAGGAAGTGTGCGTGCCGCTGCTGGAAGCCGGTTCCGGGCTGCGCTTCAACCACGATTTCCATTGCGGCTACAGCCCCGAGCGGATCAATCCCGGTGACCGCCAGCGCCGCCTGCCCGACATCCGCAAGATCACGTCCGGTTCGACCCCCGAGATCGCCGCGCAGGTCGATGCGCTGTACGCGACCATCATCACGGCCGGCACGTGGCCGGCGCCGTCGATCCGCGTGGCCGAGGCCGCCAAGGTCATCGAGAACATCCAGCGCGACGTCAACATCGCGCTGGTGAACGAGCTGGCGCTGATCTTCGACCGGCTCGGCATCGATACCCAGGACGTACTGGATGCAGCGGGCAGCAAGTGGAACTTCCTGCCGTTCCGGCCGGGCCTGGTCGGCGGCCATTGCATTGGCGTGGATCCCTATTACCTGTTGCACAAGTCCGAAAGCGTGGGCTACCACCCGGACCTGATCCACACCGCGCGGCAGGTCAACAACCGGGTCGGCGCACATGTGGCCCAGCGCGTGCTGGCGCTGCTGGCGGGGCGTGGCACGTCGCCGGACGCTGCGCGCATCCTGGTGCTTGGCGTGACCTTCAAGGAAAACTGCCCGGACCTGCGCAACAGCCGCGCGCTGGAGTTGGCGCAGTCGCTGCAGGCGGCCGGTGCGCGGGTGGACGTGCAGGACCCGTGGGTGGGGCCGGCGGTATTGGCAGGCAGCGGTGTGCACTGGGTGGAGCGGGCCGATCCCGGCGCGTTCGATGCCGTGGTGCTGGCCGTGGCCCACGACGAGTTCCGTGCGTTCGATGCGGCCACCATCCGCGCGCTGCTCACCCCCAACGGAGTGGTGTACGACGTCAAATCGGTCTGGCCACGGGACGTTGTCGACGACCGGTTGTAGACTCGAATGCGTTATTGATCGAGGAAAACCATGCATCGTTACCTGGTCTACGTGCTCGCCATCCTGTTGTTGCCGGTCTGCCTGTGGCTGGCCACGATATGGCCCGCCTGGTACTGGGGCGTCGGCGCCACCCTCGCGCTCGTGGTGCTCGGCACCTGGGACCTGTTGCAGAAGCGCAGCACGCTGCGCCGCAACTACCCGGTGATGGCGCACTTCCGCTACGGGCTCGAGTCGATCGGCCCGGAAATCCGCCAGTATTTCGTGCAGAGCGATCTGGAGGACGTGCCGTTCTCGCGGCAGCAGCGCGCGCTGATCTACCAGCGCTCCAAGAATGAAATGGACGTGGTGCCGTTCGGCACGCTGCGCAGCACCTATGCGGTGGACTACGAGTGGATCAACCACTCGCTGGCGCCCACCGAGATCGCGCACAGCGATTTCCGCGTGTTGATCGGCCCCAATTGCGCCAAGCCGTATTCGGCCAGCGTGTTCAACATTTCGGCGATGAGCTTCGGCTCGCTGTCGGCCAACGCGATCCGCGCGCTCAACGAAGGCGCGCGCCGCGGCAGTTTCTACCACGACACCGGCGAGGGATCGATCTCGCCCTATCACCGCGAGATGGGGGGCGACCTGGTGTGGGAGATCGGGTCGGGCTACTTCGGCTGCCGCGATGACGCGGGTGGTTTCAGTGAAGAGAAGTTCGTGGCCAATGCCAACACCGACCAGGTGAAGATGATCGAGATCAAGCTGTCCCAGGGCGCCAAGCCCGGCCATGGCGGCGTGCTGCCGGCGGCCAAGGTCAGTGCGGAAATCTCGGTCACCCGTGGCGTGCCGATGGGCGTGGATTGCGTGTCGCCGTCCAAGCACTCGGCGTTCAGCACGCCGGTGGAGCTTCTGCAGTTCGTGGCGCGGCTGCGCGAGCTGAGCGGTGGCAAGCCGGTCGGCTTCAAGCTGGCCATCGGCCATCCGTGGGAGTGGTTCGGCATTGCCAAGGCGATGCACGAGACCCAGCTGCTGCCGGATTTCATCGTGGTCGACGGTGCCGAAGGCGGCACCGGCGCGGCGCCGGCCGAGTTCATCGACCACGTGGGCGTGCCGATGCACGAGGCGCTGCTGCTGGTCCACAACACGCTGGTCGGCCTGGACCTGCGCGACCGGATCAAGGTGGGCGCGGCCGGCAAGGTCACCAGTGCCTTCGAGATTGCGCGCACCATCGCGCTGGGCGCGGACTGGTGCAATGCCGGGCGCGGTTTCATGTTTGCGCTGGGCTGCATCCAGTCCCTGAGTTGCCACAGCGACAAATGCCCCACCGGTATCGCCACCCAGGACCCGCACCGCTGGCGGCATCTGGACGCGGCCGACAAGGCCACCCGCGTGCACAGCTACCACGACAACACCGTGCGCGCGCTGCGCGACCTGCTGTGCGCGGCTGGCTTGAACCACCCGTCCGAACTGGGCCCGGAGCACATCCTGCGCCGGGTGTCGCCGGTGGAGATCCGCTCGCTGGCGTCGTTGTACCGGTACCTGGCGCCGGGTGAACTGCTGCGGCAGGTGCCCGACCACGCGGTGTTCCATGATTACTGGAGCGACGCGCGCAGCGATTCGTTCCAGCCGCCGGCGCGGATCCAGGCGCTGCGCACGAGCAAGTCGCGATGATGGCCGGGCAGAGCCCGGCGCTACGGGTGGGGACGGCCGAGGAGGCCGAGCGGCTGTGGGCGCTGCGCACCCGCTGCGTGCGCGAGCTGTGCAGCACGGCGTACCCGCCCGAGGTGATCGCGCCGTGCGCGACCTCGCCGCCGCCGGCGCAGTACGCTGGGCTGATCGCACAGGGCGGCTGCCTGGTGGCCGAGGACGGGGCAGGGCAGCTACTGGGCTACGGCATCCTCGACACGGCAGGCAATGAAATCGATGCGCTGTTCGTCGACCCCGACTGTGGCGGGCGCGGCATCGGCCAGGTGCTGATGCAGGCTCTGCAGGCCATGGCCGACCCGGCGCGTCCGCTGCTGCTGTCGGCCTCGCTCAATGCCGTCCCGTTCTACCAGCGCTGCGGTTTCCGGGCGCTACGTGAGGAAAGCTACCCGCATCCCAGCGGCATCGCGCTCGCTTCGGTGCGCATGCAACGCCCCTGACCCGGTAGTGCCGGCCGCTGGCCGGCTCTTCGTGGTGTCCATGGATGTGCGTGGAGCCGGCCAGCGTCCGGCACTACCGGGTCCACGGCGCCCGTTACCGGCGTTTCAACGCGGCCCGCTTACCGGGTCTGCAGGTACGTGATCACGCCACGCCCGGCGCGTAGCCCGCTGGCAAAGCAGGCGGTCAGCAGGTAGCCGCCGGTGGGTGCTTCCCAATCCAGCATCTCGCCGGCGCAGAACGTGCCCGGCAGGTCGCGCAGCATCAGCTGCGCGTCCAGCGCCTCCAGGCGGACGCCGCCGGCGGTGCTGATCACTTCGGCGATGGGGCGCGGGCGCAGCAGCGACAGTGGCAGCCGCTTCAGCGCGGCGGCGATGCGTTCGGCAGGCAATTGGCCGGCGTCCTTGCCCAGCACTTCAAACAGCAGCGCCGACTTGACCCCGCCCAGGCCCAGCTGGCGGCGCAGGTGTTCACCGAAGCTGCGGCCCTGGCGGGGGCGCTGCAGCTTGTCCAGCAGCTGCGCCTCGGTCTGGCCGGGCAGCAGGTCCAGATGCAGCGTCACCGCGCCATCGCGGGCGAGGGTGTCGCGCAGGTTGGCGGCCATCGCATAGACCAGGCTGCCTTCGATGCCGTCGGCGCTGATCACGCACTCGCCCTGCAGCGTGCGCGGTTGTCCATCCAGCCCGACCCAGTGGGCCACCAGCGGCTTCAACGGTGCACCGGCCTGGCGCTCACGGAAGTACGCGGTCCAGTCGACGTCGAACCCGCAGTTGGCCGGTTGTAGCGGCGCCATCTCAATGCCGCGTGCGGCCAGCGGTGCCACCCAGGCCGCATCCGAACCGAGCTGTGGCCAGCTGCCTCCGCCCATCGCCAGCACCACGGCATCGGCCTGCACGGTCACCTCGCCGTCGGGCGTCTCCAAGCGCAGGGCGCCGTCGTCGGCCCAGCCGGTCCAGCGATGCTGCACATGCAGCCGCACGCCCTGTTCCTTCAGGCGGCGCACCCAGCCACGCAGCAGCGGGGCGGCCTTGCGGTCCACCGGGAACACCCGGCCGGAACTGCCCACGTAGGTCGCCACGCCGAAACCGAGCGCCCAGTCGCGCAGCGCCGGGCCATCGAAATCGGCCAGCCATGCGCCCACCTCGTCGGCCCGCTCGCGGTAGCGCGCCACGAACACGTCGTGCGCATCGGAGTGGGTCAGGTTCAACCCGCCCTTGCCGGCGATCAGGAACTTGCGCCCGGGCGAGCCCTTGGCCTCATACACATCCACCTGGTGGCCGGCGGCGCGCACGGTTTCGGCCGCCATCAGCCCGGCCGGGCCACCGCCAATGATCGCCACGCGTCGCGCGGCAGTGCTGGAAACGGTCATGCGGGCCAATCAGCGCGGGGTGACGTCGAGCAGTTCGACATCGAACACCAGCGACGAACCGGGGCGGATCGGGCCGGCACCGCGGTCGCCGTAGCCGTACTCGGCGGGAATCATCAACGTGCGCTTGCCGCCCACCTTCATCCCGGCGAAGCCTTCATCCCAGCCCTTGATGACCTGGCCCTGGCCGAGGTCGAAGCTGAAAGGTTCGCCACGGTCGACCGAGCTGTCGAACTTGTCGCCGTGCTTGTCGGCGGTGCGTTCGTCGTAGATCCAGCCGGTGTAATGCACGGTCACCTTGCTGCCGGGCGTGGCCTCGGCGCCGGTGCCCGGCTGGGTATCGATCTTCTCGAACTGCGCGATCGTGCCGCCCGGGGGCGGGCCGGGCGGGGTGCAGCCGGCAAGCGCCAGCAGCATCAGGGGGGCAAGCAGATAGGAGGGCAGGCGGCGCATGGCGGCTCCGGATCGCAAAAACGGGACGCAAGGGTAGCGCATCGCCGGGCGCTATCATGGGCGCATGTCGAAACTGCTGCTCAACCTGCGCAATGTCGCGGACGATGAAATCCAGGACGTGATCGCCCTGCTGGAGAAGGCGGGCATCGCCCATTACCGCACCGAACCCAGCCCGTGGGGCATCTCCTGGGGCGGAATCTGGATCCGTGACAATGAGGACCTGCCGCGCGCCAAGGCCCTGATGGCGCCCTACCAGGAGGCCCGCGGGGTGCGCGTGCGGGCCGAGCGCGAGGCGGCGCTGCGTGATGGCACCGCCGAAACCTTCGGCAGCCTGCTGCAGCGCCGACCGCTGTTCGTGGTCGCCGTGCTGCTGGGCATGGTTGCCGCGGCGGCGCTGGTGTTCCTGCCGTTCGTGCTGCTCCGCGGCTGAACCGCGGCGTCCACGGCCCCGGCAGCGGGGCGGTCGGCATTTATAATGGGCCGATGATCGCCAATACCGCCGCCTACCATTTCACCCCCATCGCCGACCCCGCCGCGCTGTGCGCCACGCTGCTGGAGCGCGCCACCGCGGGCGGCCTGCGCGGCACCATTCTGGTGGCGGGCGAGGGCATCAACCTGTTCCTGGCCGGCACCGAAACCGGCATTGCTGATTTCTACGCTGCCCTCCACGCCGACCCGCGCTTTGCCGGGCTGCGGGTGAAAACCAGCTACAGCCAGATGCAGCCCTTCGCGCGGCTCAAGGCCAAGGTCAAGCCGGAGATCATCAGCTTCCGCATCGACGACGGCCAGCCGCTCGCGTATCCGCGCGCGCCGTCGGTGGACCCGGCCACGGTGCAGCGCTGGTTGCGCCAGGGCCATGACGATGCCGGCAAGCCGGTGGTGATGCTGGACACCCGCAACACCCAGGAAATCGAGTACGGCACCTTCCAGGATGCGCTGGTGCTGCCGATCACCAAGTTCACCGACCTGCCCGACGCACTGGCGCCGCACCGCGAGGCGCTGCGCGACAGCACCGTGGTCAGCTTCTGCACCGGCGGCATCCGCTGTGAAAAGGCCGCGCTGTGGATGCGCAACGACGGCATGGACAACGTGCTGCAGCTGGACGGCGGCATCCTGGGGTACTTCGAGGCCGTCGGCGGCGAAGGCTACCAGGGCCGGTGCTTCGTGTTCGACGAGCGCGTGGCGCTGGATGCACGGTTGCAGCCGCTGGTGGATCAACCCGGTACTGAAGCCGCCTGAGCGCCGCTCGGCGGGCAGGGCGCGGCGCTACCGGCGGCCGGGTAGCGCCCTCACGAACCCGAACCGCAGGAATCAGCATCCCGCCACCGGCACTGGCGGCGGACGGTGGCCAGCCCCATCTGGAAGGGATGACTCCTGGACGGAACCCCTCCATGCAACTGTCGATTCTTGATCTGGCCCCCGTCTGCGAGGGCAGTGACACCACCCAGGCCTTCGCCAACATGCTGGACCTGGCCCAGCACGCCGAAGGCTGGGGGTACCACCGCTACTGGCTGGCCGAACACCACAACATGCCCGGTATCGCCAGCGCCGCCACCGCCGTGTTGATCGGCCACGTGGCCGGCGGCACCACGCGTATCCGCGTAGGCGCCGGCGGCATCATGCTGCCCAACCATTCGCCGCTGCAGGTGGCCGAGCAGTTCGGCACGCTGGCCTCGCTCTACCCCGATCGCATCGACCTGGGGCTGGGCCGCGCGCCCGGCACCGACCAGCCCACCGCGCGCGCCCTGCGCCGCTACTTCGACAGCGCCGACCAGTTCCCGCAGGACGTGCGCGAACTGCTGCATTACTTCGAACCGGCCCAGACCGGCCAGGCGGTGCGTGCGGTGCCTGGTGCCGGCATCCCGGTGCCGGTGTGGCTGCTGGGCTCCAGCTTGTTCAGCGCGCGCCTGGCCGCCGCGATGGGCCTGCCGTTCGCGTTCGCGTCGCACTTCGCGCCCGATGCGATGGACGAGGCGCTGGCGGTGTACCGCCGCGAGTTCCGCCGCTCGCAGTACCTGGAGGCGCCGTACGCGGTGCTGGGCATCAACGTGGTGGCGGCCGAGTCCGAGGCGGAGGCCAAGCGTCTGTTCACGACCCAGCAGCAGAGTTTCGTCAACCTGCGGCGCGGCAAGCCGGGGCTGATTCCGCCGCCGATCGACGACATCGAAGACTTCTGGCAGCCGCATGAGAAGCTGGGCGTGCAGAACGCGCTGGCGTGTGCGGTGGTCGGTGACGTGCGCCAGGTGGGCGAGGGCATGGCCGCGTTCGCGGCGCGCCACAAGCCCGACGAACTGCTGCTCACCGCCAACATCTTCGATCATGGCGCACGCAAGCGCTCGTTCGGGCTGGCGATGCAGGCGTGGAAGGCCAACGCGTAGGGACAGCGTTGCGACTGCGCGCGAAGGTTGCGTGACCGCGCGGTTCACGCTGCCGTGGCTGCCGATCGGCTGTGATGGGGGCTCCCGTTTCAGGAGTCACCCCATGGCAGAACACGACCGACAACAGCACATCAAACAACTGGCGGGCATGATCCGCGATGTCGACATCGCCATGTTCACCACCGTCGGTGTCGACGGCCGGCTTTACAGCCGTCCGCTCGGCACGCAGGAAGTCGAGTTCGATGGCGACCTCTGGTTCGCCACCGAAGCCGACAGCCCCAAGGTGGCCGAGATCGCACTCAACCCGCGCGTCAACGTGTCCTATTCCTCGCCCTCGGGCAACACCTACGTGTCGGTCGCCGGCACCGCGCGCATCGTCGATGACCGCGCGAAGATCGAGGAACTGTGGTCGCCGGCGATGAAGCTGTTCTTCCCCGGTGGCAAGGACGACCCGAACCTGCGCCTGATCCATGTCAGCGCCGAATCGGCCGAGTACTGGGACGGCCCCGGCGGCCTGCTTGGCAGCGCGTTGTATTTCGTGTTGTCGGCCGTCACCGATGACCCGGGCGCGTTGTCCGACACCGGTACCGTGGATCTCAAGCCCGGGGCGTGAGTGCCGGGCGATTTCCGGGCAGCCGACCAGCGGTCGGCTCCACCCGGAGTAGCCCCGAGCGTTGGCCGACGCAGTAGGCGCACCCCGAAACGCAGGTACACCCCGACCGTGGATCGGCGCGCGGCAGGCGCACCCCGAAACGCAGGTAGGCCCCGACCGTGGGTCGGTGCGCAGCAGGCGCACCCCGAAACACAGGCAGGCCCCGACCGTGGGTCGGTGCGCAGCAGGCGCACCCCGAAACGCAGGTAGGCCCCGACCGTTGGTCGGCGCGCAGCAGGCGCACCCCGAATCACAGGCAGGCCCCGACCGTTGGTCGGCGCCTGTCGGCGCGCCCCTCAGAACCAGCGCTGGACCTGCTCCACCGTATAGCTCACCAGCTGTCCGGAACTGAAGCCGAAGAACAGCACCGCCGCCAGCGCGCCGATCCAGTTCAACAGCATCAGCATGCCGTCGCGTTCCAGCAACGCCAGCGCGAACAGCAGCAGCTGGAAGCCGAACAGGTAGTTGGTGAACGGGATCGGCAGCGACAGCAGCAGCGCCACCAGGATCAACAGCAGGCCGGTCAGCGCGTGCGCCGGTCGCGGCACCAGCAGGGCGGGCAGGCGCGGCTTCAGCAGCTTGTCCAGCCGCCGCAGGGCGCCGTCGATACGGGCCAGGAAACGGTGCATGGTGCCGCGCTTCGGGCCGCGGCTGGCGATGAACTGCGGCAGCCACGGCCGGCGCAGGCCGAACAGCATCTGGCCGCCGATCAGCAGGATCAGCGGGCCACTCACCGCGCCGCCGACGCCCGGGATCGGAATGAAGGCCGGCAGGATCGCCACGAACAGGAACACACCGAACGCGCTCTGCTGCAGGTCCTGCAGGATGTTGCCCAGCAGCAGCCGCTCCTCCGGGTCGCCGTGGTCGAACATCGCCAGCAACGTGCGGATGCCTTCGTTGCGGTACGCCGGCCGGCCCGCGTCCGGCGGGGTTGGATCAGCCGGTGAGTTCATCGGTCTCTTCTTCGGACAGCGTGCGCAGCAGCAGCTTGTCCACCCGCGCACCGTCCAGGTCGACGATCTCGATGCGCCAGCCGGCCCAGTCGAAATACTCGCCCGCGTGCGGAATGCGCCCGAAGAAGTGGATGCACATGCCGGCCAGCGTGTAGTAATCGCCGTCTTCGGCATCGGGCAGTTCGGCATTGCCCATCAGTTCGCGCAGGTCTTCGATCGACAGCGACCCGTCCACCAGGTAGGAGCCGTCCTCGCGGGTCACTACCAGGGCGTCCTCGTCCACGTTCTCCACCGATTGCAGGCGGCCGACCACCGCGCCCATCAGGTCGCTGATGGTGACCAGGCCCTGGATCTCGCCGTATTCGTCCACCACCAGCGCCATCGACTGCTGTTCCTCGCGGAAGATCTCCAGCAGCTTCATCGCATGGGTGGATTCGGACACATACAGCGGCTCGCGCAGCTGCTGGAACAGCGAATGGTCGTCGCGCACCAGGCGTGTCACCAGGCTCTTCACTTCCAGCACGCCCACGATGTCCTGGTCGTTGTCGCGGTACACCGGGTATCGGGAGAACTCATTCTCGCGCATCGTGGCGATGTTCTTCTCCGGGTCGGCCACGGTGTCCAGCCAGGCGATCCGGTTGCG
>Ga0163161_10003767_pt1 | contig 10616 bp, 9 predicted proteins | sample S45metaG_FD_129847 | JGI IMG/M metagenome (GOLD analysis project Ga0163161, IMG submission 129847) | Switchgrass rhizosphere microbial communities from Kellogg Biological Station, Michigan, USA - S4-5 metaG | ecosystem: Host-associated > Plants > Roots > Rhizosphere > Soil | place: USA: Michigan... | reverse complement strand
TCTCTCCTCTCTCCTCTCTCCTCACCAGATCCTGACGCGATCTTCGGGCTTTAAGTATAGTTTGTCGGCGGGCGCAATGTCGTACGCCTCATACCAGGCGTCGAGGTTGCGCACCGTATCGCTGCGGTATTCGCCCGGAGCGTGAGTGTCACTTGTGATCTGCCGGCTCAATGCAGCTTCGTTCAGGATGTTTCGCCACCGTTGTGCAAAGGCGAGGAAAAATCGCTGATCCCCTGACAGCCCGTTTATCACGGTATCGGTCTTGCCCTTTAGTGATAGAACGTAGGCGTCATGCGCCACCAGCAATCCCGCCAGATCGGCGCTGTTTTCACCCATTACCTGCTTTCCTTTGACACAAAGACCGGGAAGCGGGCAGTAGCCGCTAAATTGCTCTATCAGCTTTGCAGTTCGCACCCCGTATTCTGCCGTGTCCTTCTCGGTCCACCATCTTGCGAGGCGGCCCTGATCATCGTAAATATTGCCAAGCTCGTCAAAGCTGTGCGTTATTTCGTGAGCAATGCCGGCACCCGCCGAACCGTAATTTGAGGCATTGTCACCGTGCGGGTCGAAAAAGGGCGGCTGGAACAAGCCCGCGGCGAAAAATTCGGAATTCGGGCTGAACATGATGATCGCTCCGATCGTTTGAGCATCTATTCGCCATTCTGCCGGATCTGCGGGCTGTTTTAATTGGGCGAGGCTTCGCTCGCGATTGAAGGCTTCAGCTCGACGCATATTGCCGAGGGCGTCGCCGCGAGTAACATTCAGCGTCGAATAGTCGATCCATTTGTCGGGATAGCCAACGCCAATCGTAAACGCGGCCAGTTTGGCCAATGCCTTTTGCTTGGTCTCAGGAGACATCCAGGGGATGTTTGGGATGCGAGCACGATAGGCGGTGATCAGGTCATGGACCATGGCCTGCACCTTTGCTTTAGCTTCGGGCGGAAAATAACGCTGCGTGTAAAGTTGTCCGACGGCCTGACCCAAGGCTGCATTCGTCGCGGCGATGGCGGCCTTGTCGCGCTCCTGCTCCTGTTGTACTCCAAGGATCTTACCGTAAAAAGCGAGATCTTCAGCGGCGGCAGCCCTGGGCAAAACAGTGGCATAGTGCTCGATCAGGTGAAATCTTAGATAATCTTTCCATACATCAACGCGTTCGCTGCCGACGAGAGCGGATGTCCCGGTCACCGCCGTCGGCTGCCACACGATGAAGTCAGACTGCCCGCTTAGGCCTGCCCCTTTTAAATAAGCATCCCAATCCATACCAGGCGCTTTGACCGGAAAGTCGGCGCGTTTCCAGGGATTGTTCTGCTTAAAGGCGTCTGCAGCATCCGTGTCCGGAGCGTGGGACCGGGCGATTTGGGTTTCAAGCGACAGAATTCCAGCCGCCCTGGTATCAGCGTCCGAAACACCCGCCAGTCTCAGGATAGCCGCTATGTGGGCTTGGTATTGCGCGCGCAGCTCAGCCGACTTAGGTGATTGCTCAAGATAGCTGTCGCGATCAGGCATTCCCAAACCGCCTTGCAGCAAGTGAGGATAATTGTTCTTCGACTCGTGAAACCCTTGAGCAACCCACAATCCAAAAACATGGTCGGAGTTAGCGGTGAGGGCGTCCACCTCCGTATTCAAGGAGCTGCCGAGAAAAGCTGACAGCGATGTCTTATCTTTGATCCTGGATATCTCCGACATTTCTTTATCAAGCGGCGTCATACGTTTCGCATCGATCCCGTCTTGATCCATGAGGCTTGCGTAGTAGTCGCCTACTTTCTGAGCAATGCTGCCACTTACAGGATGGGACGCTGCCGCCTCTTGAATAAGACCACGTACCCGCTGGTTTGTTTTCTCCCTTAATATCGCGCGAGTATCGTAACTCGACCGCCCGGCGGGTAAGGTCGTAGCTTTGAGCCAACCGCCATTTGCATAGCGGTAGAAGTCGTCGCCTGGCTTGATCGACCGGTCCATGTCATCCAAGGTCCCTTCCGGAGCGGCTGACGTCAGGCCAGGGACCAACGAAAACACGAAAGAGAAGATAATGGCCAGAACCATCGCGCTGGGGAAAGTGTCCTTGTGTTTCATAATTCTTAAGCTGAGCCTTTTTAGCTGCCGCGTTCAATCGACGATCAAAGCCTGCGACACAGTCTTGTGGTGGTGAAAGAGACATTAGATGCATGTGCATTGGACATTTGCGGACCTCAATCCGGGACAGGGTGATCACGGTCCGGAAACGTCTAGTGCGACCGGCAAAATCAACTATAATGTTAGCGGGTCGCCTGACGGCGATCGCGATAAGTTGGGTTCCTTAAGGTCATGACGTTAGACTTGCAGGTATGTTCGCGAGCGCGACTGTCGCGCGACCCGCGCTTTGACGGCAAGTTTTTCATCGGTGTGCGTAGCACCAGAATTTATTGCCGGCCAATTTGCCCCGTACCTACAGTCAAAGAGAAGAATGTTCTTTATTTTCAAACGGCCGCGGCCGCGACGGAATCCGGTTTCCGTCCGTGTTTGCGTTGCCGGCCGGAATGTTCGCCTGGAACGCCGGCCTGGTGCGGAACTTCGAATACCGTTTCGCGGGCGTTGCGATTGATTGGTGAGAGCGGTTTAGAGGAAGGCGGAATGGAAGGTCTCGCGGAGCGCCTCGGCGTAAGTTCGCGTCATCTTCGACGACTATTTATCCGGCACCTAGGCGCTCCGCCTAGCACGATCGCAAAGACGCGCCGTTTGCACTTCGCGAAAAGACTGATTGATGAGACAAGGCTGTCGATGACAGAGGTTGCATTCGCAGCGGGTTTCGGATGCGTGCGTAGGTTCAATGACGCGATAGGGAAGACCTACAAGCGGACCCCTACGCAGATCAGGCGTTTGCAAAAAACGATCCAGCAGGAAGATCATTATCTTTTCCACTTGCGTTTTCGTCCACCGTATCATTGGAACGGCATCCTGGCTTTTCTCGCTGTGCACGCTACACCGGGTGTTGAGGTGGTGGACCAAAAAGGCTATCGACGCACGATCTCGTTGAGCGGCCGCCGAGGTTACTTTGATGCCTCGCTCGATCCGAAGCAAAATGCGATCAGGGTGCGATTGAAGATCGCAGATCCTCGCTTGCTTTACGTGATCATTGAGCGGATTCGAGGTATTTTTGACCTGAATGCAGATTGGGAGACGATCGCGCAATCCCTTGGTACCGATCCTGAGTTGGGGTCCCGCATCACTGTCGACCCGGGTCTCCGCGTCCCCGGCTGCTGGGATGGTTTCGAATTAACCGTGCGAACCATCCTTGACGGAGGGACCGGTGTGAAACGAGCGACCGCGCTTGCGGGAAAGATCGCCAAGGCATTTGGCGAGCAGATCTCGGACGCAGATGGTCTGACATATCTCTTTCCCGAGCCTCCAGCTCTTATTGATGCGAAATGTGAAAGTTTTGGCGTAGCCCAGAAGAGTGCAAAAGCCATACGCGCTCTGGCGCGTGCAGTTTCCGATGGAGACATCAGTTTCGAGCGGATCGCTGATTCCGCTCGCTTTCTGACGCAACTCCGTGAGATCACCGACATTGATCGTCTGACGGCCGAAGTTGTGGCTATGCGAGCCTTGAGAGAACCGGATGCGTTTCCAATTGGCAACCCTCGCCTTATTCGTTCTTTGGGTCTAAAAACCTTGGGCGATCTTCAAATGCGCGCTGAATCTTGGCGTCCTTGGCGCTCGTACGCGAGCATGTACCTTTAAGGTCGGGCCACAGTTGAAGCATACATAGGAGCAAGGTAGAGCCTACAATTTGTTTATGTCGTCCCGAAGCTTTGAGACCGCGGCATTCGACGGGTCAAGCTGTTCAAGCTTGGCTAGAGTGGATTTTGCCTTTTCGACGTCGCCTTTCTTGGTATACGCGACGGTAAGATTTTGGAGTGTTTGAATGTGACCGGGATCTATCTGGAGCGATCGGTTGAATTCCTGGATAGCACGGTCATAATTCGGCGGATCGCGAAAGATAAACGTCAGTCCAAGGTCCGTCCGGACGTTAATATCGTCGGATTTCATGGTTAACGCTCGCGTGTACCATTTCTCAGCTTCTGTGTACTTATCCGCGTCGAAGTTGGAATTACCGAGCTGGACAATGACATCGTAATCATTCGGCTTAAGCTGATTCGCCCGTGTAAGGAATTCGACCGCGCCATCAAAGCGTTGTATTTGGTTGTAGAGTTCCGCCGCTTTCATTTGGGCGTCGAAATTATCTGGCTCCTTCCGTGCCTTCTCGATAGCGGCCTGAACCTCGGGCACGGCAGCCGTCGGTTGTTGGTTTTGCCCGCCCGGGACATCGGGATGACCAGGCGGAAGCGCCGAATTGGCGGCTGTGGCTGTCGAAGGGGCCGCCGTCGAAACCAATCCTTGCTGGTTTACCGAGTTGGCAAACACAAAGCCGATTATCACCCCCGCCAATAGCCCGACGATTCCAAATAAGATGTTCTCTTTATTCATAAAACTTATGCGTAAGAGTGCAGCCCGGGTAAGAGATAACTTACTCCTAAATATGTGAAGATCACAAATAGAAAGGCCACGATCGCAAAGTAGGCCGACCGTCGTCCTTTCCAGCTATATGCTATGCGCGAGTGCAAGAATCCGGCATAGGTTAACCACGCGACCAAAGCTCCGACTTCCTTAGCATCCCATCCCCAATACCTGCCCCACGATTCGTTCGCCCAAACCGCTCCCGTCATCAGCAGAAGAGCAAGGCCAGCGAAAGCGACACCGCCGAGCTTATACATGAGCCCGTCGAGTGTATCCGCGGCTGGGAGTCCCTCTCGCAAACGGTCGGCATCGATATTGAAAAGGATCACAAAAAATGTTCCGGCAAATGCCGTTATCAAAGCTGACAGCTCGACCGGGTTCGCGTTTAGGCTAAGATGAAGCTGACCTGCATTCTGGCCGACCCAGTTCGACGCGATGTTATACAGCTGAGCCGAGCCCATTTCATTGATCTGCTGCTGCGGTACGTCCTGCTGCTGCAACATCCAAATGGCGAACTTGGGATATTGCCCTGTGCTGATGTGGCCCACTATGTTTTGGAGCGTTTTGATCTGATAAACCAGCACGGCAATGCCGGCTCCCTGTGCGGTCAACGCTAGGGCCAATAGGCGAAGGCCCAAAGCCTTCGCCCTGTTGTTTCCGTCATAAAGATAAGAAGAGTACGAAGTGATCGCCGCGATCAAAAATGCAGTCGCAAGTATTATCAGCCAGCCGACGTAGGGAATATCAGCTCGTAAGGCGAGAGACATTCGCGAGTTCCCGACAAACGTCGAGGCCGCGTAAGTACCAAAGGTGTTCGGTGAAAAAACACTGAACTTGCTGATCGTCGCAAATACGGAGATCGCAAAGACACCTGCCCATATCGCCATCTTCTCGGTCTTCACGCCATCCTTAAGCAGATACAGCACGGCAACGGCGAAACAAACCAAGGCGATCCCATAACTGAGCGATGCAATGCCAACGTGTATAGGGCGCCAATACGAATCGAGTACCGGCGGAAGATCTATAAGATCCGTTCCGATGAATCGCGCGAGGACGAGAATGATCGCGGCAAGGGGTAGTGAAAGCGCAGCCACTACCCGGAAATGCGGACGACGCATCACGAGCAGGGTCGTGACGCCGGCTCCGAAAGCGAAGGCGAGACTCAGATCGTAGAGGTTTGCAAACGGAACATAGCGAAATACCCACGGCATGTCCGCAGGATTTGCACCCTGGCTCGTGAACACCTGAAACTCGCGATCGTAGGCCGCGACCCACCGCAACAGCCAGCTGGAAAGGTTCCAGAAAACCCCAAGTGTCGCAGCCCAAAGACCCAGACGTTCAGCGAATCGAAAAGGGGCATACAGGTTTGTAAGGAAAAAAACTGCAGCGATCAAATACGACGCAAGAGCAAGCATCATGCAGGCTCCGTCCGAGATAAAATGTTCCCCGCCGAAATTGACTCGTGCGGTAAGCATTAACAATGAACCCGCGATCGCCAAAAGAAAGGGCAAAAATGGGCGGAGCGACATTTGGGGCGGGGAGCTTGTCTCACTCTCGCTTGTCAATAACACGGGTTGATCGATCACTCGCTGATTCATCAGATCATTGCCTCCCCTTATTTCTCTATCATGTTTTGCACAAGCCCGCTAAATCGGTCGGCAAAGCCGTTGTAGTTTCGATTTGCGTTTCCCGCATAGATCACTTTCGTATGGTGATCAGACGAACCTTGAACGACCGCCCACACTCTCTGGTGTGAAAAGAAAAATACGGCCACAAGGGTCAGGAACAAGAGCACAAAACCGACATAAACGACGGTAGCACCGGGATCCCGCTGGATCGAAAGAATATGCTGGTCGGCCACCTTTTCGAAATCGATCAGCTTAAATGTATAGCCCCCGACTGGCTTTCCGGCCACCGGTATATTTGCCATTTGTGGTCCGAACGCATAAGCCCGCTGCGGCGTGTCACCCTGCTTGCCGACCTGCAGGACTGCGCCCGGATTCGGATACTCCGTCGTGTTTTCGTTTGGGTCTTCAGGCCCGATACGAAAGTCACCTCGAAATTCCGCAAATTTGACCCTCGTACCGTCCGCCAGGTTCGCCCAGCCGTCGCGTGGAATAGAAATAACTTCGGAAGTACCACCGGTTGCGGGCGTCGCCTCTACGGTAATATTGCGTGCTCGCCCTACTGTCGTGAAACTCGCCTGAAAGAACCGATATCCACGATAGTCGAACGGGCGATTCAATTGGACGAAAGCTTCATGCGTTCCGGTTTCGTCGGATATCGTAAAGCGGGTCATCCAGTCGATCGTGTTCATCGCAGAAATCGAACCATCCTTCTTGATCAATTTCTGTTGAATGTCAGTGCAATGTATCTGAAAGGGAAGTTGCTGGGTCACCTCGTTGGCTCGGTCCAGATCCACTACAGTGTCGGACATCAGGTTGCTTGATTGTCCTGGAGAAAGGGGCATTGATCCAGTATTGCCAAGCTGTGCCGTCAGGAACCCGCCAAAAAGAATCGTCAACAAAGCAACATGGACCGCGTAAGCCCCAAACCGATTCCAAAGTCCGGATTCCGCAAAAAGAAACACCTGTCCTTTTTTTTCAGTTGTACTGATGCGCCGCCATCCAGCCTTTTGCATGGCAGAGGAAACATGGCGAACGGGATCTTCGTTCTGTCCCAAAATCTCTATCTGGGCGAATTGTTTTTGGCCCTTTAACCACCGAATCGGCGGGGTCAAGACCGGTTTTGAGACAAATCGCCACGTCTTCGGAAACCGATCTACCGAGGCGAGGATTATGTTGACTGCGAGGATCGCCAATAAGGCGTTGAAATACCAGGAGTGGTAAATGTCGAAGAATCCGAGTCTTCCGTAGACCAACCTCTGTGCAGGCGTTAGTTCCGCAAAGTACCTCTGAAATCCGTCGACATTTTGCTGCATGATCAACATACCGATAAGGCACGCCGTTCCCAGCAGGATCAACATCGTGACCCCAAAGCGAACAGAGCACAGCAGTTTTAGAAACTGAGTAGGGGCAGATGTGTGAACGGGTCTCGCGGCGGACAGAGTTACAGGTTGGTCTCTTATGGTTTCCTCAAGGGCTGACATATGGCCGTAAATTAAGCAGCGTGAAGCACTTTCACGCTATCGTATCGCAGCTACGGGCGTTGCCCTGTGATGTTCATCACAGCCCCTAATGGCCTCGCACCGATAGGCTGTTAAGAGAATCTTCTTCCTGGGGGTATTAGTGCGTCACGGAGGGAAACCGTATACAACCCGTCTCGCAGTAAGCCTGCTTTTCATCGGCTTTGCTTTCGGGTCTTTCTATTTTTCCGGAGACGTTAGCGCGGTAGCCGGCTCGGAACTTGAACCGGAGACTTTCTTCGGCATACCAGAGATGGCAAAAATTAGATACAGCACGTTTTCGCATTCGGTCAAAGCCCACCGAATGGAGTGCGCGAAGTGTCACAAATTTCCGTCCGACAACTGGAATAAGGTCAGAACGGGAGACGACGCTTTTCCGGACGTAACGGCGTATCCAAAACATGACTCATGCCTTGATTGTCACAGGCGGCAGTTTTTTCGGGGAGCCAAACCTCCGATTTGCACGATATGCCACGTGAATTCCTTTCCGCCGCGGGACAGTACTCGTTGGCCGTTTTACAACCCTCGCGAGGTATTTGACCTTTCGCCAAAGGGGAAAACTGCAGAATCGGACTTTGCCGTAAAGTTTCCGCATGACAAGCATGTTGACATCGTATCTCGGATCGAGCCTCGAGATCGGTTTGTTAATGCCGCGTATGTAGGAGGATCCCGAACGTTAGGGGAGGAAAGCTGCTCTGTTTGCCACCAAACATACAAGCCTCAGGGTAATTCAGAGGACGAATATGTAACTAAGCCGCCGGAGACTCTAGGCGACAGTTTTTGGTTAAAAAAAGGAACTTTTAAGACGGCCCCGATCGGACATTCAAAGTGTTTTTCGTGTCATTCGGCGGATAGTGGCCTGTCGCCAGCTCCGACGGACTGCGCTGTCTGTCATACTTTGAAACTGCCCGAGCCCAAGACGGATTTTGACGCAAAACTTTTTACGAAAATGCGCGTCGACGACAAGATAGTGCGTTCGTCGTGGATTCGACGGCAATCGTCGGGCACCTTTAGACATGAGTTTTCGAGTCATTCTGATCTTGAGTGCTCGACATGCCATACGGTGGCCACGATCAACACGGCAGACCCGGCCACTCAGAAAGTCAGTATTTCATCATGCGCAATTTGTCATGTGACTGGTACCGTCGAGGACGGAGGCGCGGTGAATATCGAGGCCGATGCCCGGAAAAAAGACGCGAAGTTTGAATGCATCAAGTGTCACATTGTGTTCGGCAAACTGCCGATCCCGGTGTCCCATGTGAAAATTCTGGCTGAGGCGAAATGAAGATCATTGTCGGAAATTAGTTGAAAGAGGCATCGAACATGTCATTAGGCACCCGTCATTTCTTTTCTAAGAAACGAATCGAGGTTGCGGTTCTTATCATGGGAATTACTTTTTTTGGTTATGGGGTTTTTGTTCGATCCGGTAAAGCGGGGCCGCCGGTCGATCCTGCGTCTGTTCCGGCAAAACTGAACGCCCAGGATTTCTCTCAATTTCATCATGGTAACCCCATGCATGCCCGGCTTCCGTGCCTTTTGTGTCACAAGCGCGATGACGCTTCCGTCGCTCCGAAGTTCTCGGGTCACTTGCCGTGCTCGGGATGCCACGTTCAGCAGTTTGCAGATAGCTCGAGCGGAATCTGCACGATCTGTCATACAAATGCCTCGACCGGAGCGATGCGGCCATTTCCGACCCTTCGCGACTTTGACACGCGATTCGATCACTCAAAGCATGTCAGCCGGGCAAACTGCGCAACCTGCCATCGGTCGTCTCGAGGCGGTATCGCACTTTCAGTACCCGCAGGGACGGGTGGACATGCAACGTGTTTCAAATGTCACGGACCGCAAACCGAGGTTGCTGGGCGAAACATTGGTTCATGCTCAATCTGCCACGTGTTCGATCGTCCGAGGCGAAATTCCGACTGGGCAAAAGCGTACTCAGTTAACTTCAGCCATTCAAAACATCTTGCGGGTGGAAAACTGAATTGTGTGAGCTGCCATACAGTTCGGGCTGCGGCACGCGTAGATCAAGTATCGGAGCCGTTAGCGTCGATGCATTTTGCTCCTGCGAGCCGAACAAGTTGCGCGACCTGTCATAATAATAAGAGGGCCTTTGGTCCCCAGGATTTTGACAATTGCAGCCGTTGTCATACCGGGCGTTCTTTTAAGTTTTGAAATCGCTCGAGCCTTGATAGTCTAATGGGGTTTGATAACTCAGATCCAGAGGTAAACAAATGATCAGCAATGTAAAAAAGTTTGTAGTAATAATTCTGGCGGCGATCTTCGCCGCTGGAATGGTAACATCGCGAAACTCCCCGATAGGGACACGAGTAGCGGCGTCGGACGATGACGCGGCAGCGATCTATAAATCAAAGTGCGCCATGTGCCATAAGGCAAAGGCTGAAAAATTCTATGACGCGGCACTTCCGGACGACGAACAGGTCCAGGCGATCCTAAACGGTAAAAAGGCTGCCAAGCCGCCGGATATGCCGGCTTTTGGAAGTAAAGGAATCACTGCGGACCAGGCAAAAGCCCTCATGGCTTACATGAAATCGATAAAAGAGGCGCCGAAGCAATAATCCTTCGCACTGAGGTAGGAAGGGTGGCGATCGATCGCGAGTTTTCGCGGCAAATTCTGACTGTTTGAAGTCGAAAAAGGTGATAAAGCTGTGTTTTTCGGATAAAGACTATGAGCGAAGAGCCGGAAATTGCTCAAGAAGCCGATTCGAAGGTTAAGCCGTCGAAGACGAGCCTGTTGCGCAATTATATTAGCTTTGCGGGATTTGCGATCGCGGCCTCGAGTCTCACCTGTATTCTGCTCTTAATACTTATTGAGCTAACCGGTTCGTCGGGCGACAATCCCTATCGCGACCTGGTCACCTTTATATTTTTTCCATCGATATTGGGTTTCGGCCTCTTTGTTGTCCTCGTTGGTGCTTTGCTGGAAAGGCGAAGAAGACGGCGTTCCGGAGCCGTG
>Ga0163161_10003765_pt1 | contig 10622 bp, 10 predicted proteins | sample S45metaG_FD_129847 | JGI IMG/M metagenome (GOLD analysis project Ga0163161, IMG submission 129847) | Switchgrass rhizosphere microbial communities from Kellogg Biological Station, Michigan, USA - S4-5 metaG | ecosystem: Host-associated > Plants > Roots > Rhizosphere > Soil | place: USA... | reverse complement strand
CAAGCCGTCAACAACGCGACCCAGTTCATCTATATCGAGAACCAGTATTTTCGCTGGCCGCCATTGGCCGAGCTGATCAAGGCTGTTGCCGCCGGCCAGACTCGCGCGGGACGCGACCCAGGCATCTACGGCAACTTGCACCTGTTCGTGATCACCAATGCCGGCGACGACAGTGTAAAACCCGGCGCGCTCAATACTCAGCGCGTGCTCCAGAGCTTGGGACGGGGCGAACTCATTCCCCAGGTCACCAAACTGCAGCGCATTGAAGAAGTGAAACAAAACGCCCCGCCCCGGCCGACCTTCGAGCCTCGTGACCGGGTCGGCCAGCGGGAGCTTGACGACTGGGAGTACCAGTTGGATCGGCAAATCCGCGTAATCAAGGAAAGCACGGTCAAGGCAGAAGGCCGTACGGGCCTGAAGGTGCACCTGTGCTCACTGGTCGCTCCCGACTCAACGCCCGGTAACTGGATGCCGGTGTACGTCCATTCCAAGCTGATGATTGTCGATGATGTGTTCACCACTCAGGGCTCGGCCAACATCAACACCCGCAGCATGCAGGTGGATAGCGAGCTGAACATTATTCATGAATGGGCGAGTGTGACGAAGGCATTACGGCGCAGATTGTGGGATCTGCATACGGGTGGGATGGGGGCGCAGGATGATCCGGCGAAGGCGTTCGACGAATGGCAGAAGATCATCGAGAAAAACAAAAAGCTCCAGGACGACAAATACGGTGGAGTGCCCTACGCCCCGCTCGTCGAGTTCTATTACGACACCGCCACGCTGAGGAACATCGACTGATGCATCGAATTTTCCTGCTGTCTTTCCTGCTCCTGACGGCCTGCGACAGCCGCAGCACCTTTACCTATATGAAGAAGGACCCTCATGTGAAATCACTGAACGAGATCAAGGCTGATCTGGCCTTCACCTGCAAGCACGAGCAGATTCCCGCACCCTCCGCCGAAGCCGATGTGCTGTTCCAGTACGCCCGCTGGCTACAGAAAAACAATCAACTCAAAGAGGATAAAAGCGTCGATGCCGAGATCGAACGGCTGTACCGCATCGCTGCCGAAAATGGTCATTACAAGGCCAACATCAATCTGCAGAACGGTGCCATGCGTGGGCATTTCCAACTGCGTGGCGATGAGCATTTGCGCTTGAGCGAGAGACTGATCAGCGAAGGAGTGGCGACGGGTTATTACTTTATCGGGATCTTTCTGCAGCAGGGTTCGGCGGGGCTTAAGGAAGACCCGGAAATGGCCTTACGTTATTACCGCAAGGCGGCCGATATGGGCAGTGCCCAAGCCCAGGCCTATGTGGGCGACAAGCTGTCGCCAAGCAACATGGCTCCCGACATTGCTCGTCAGATGCGTCGCTGCGCTGCCGAGCAGGGCCACGGTAAAGCAGCTTCCATGCTATCGATCTATCTTATGGACGAAGAGAAATACACGGATGCAATGGAAGTTTTACAGATGGGCGTTGCTGCTGGTAACAGCACCTCTGCTTCTCGATTAGCAGAAGGCTTTCGCAATCCCCCCCCTTCCGATGAACTTAATTACCTCGGCCAACAAGAAGACCTCGAACGCGCCGAGCGCTACGGAAAAATCTGGCGAATCCTCGCCAACTATTCCTATGCCAACCCCGTTGTCCCCGAAATCAACGAAATCCTCCCATTACCCCCCGCCCAGTTGCCCGCCTGGGACGGCAAACTCCAATGGCTCGAAGCACGCCTGGCCAACATCCCGCCAGAAAACCCCGGCACCGCACTAATCAACCAACTGGCCAAGGCCATGGTGCTCGATCCTGCCACGGGCAAACCCATGCCGGGCTCTCCCTCGTTCAGCGAAAACCACTTTCTGGAACCGACTTGTGGCAGCGGCAAAGCCTGCCCGGAAAGCGGCTACTGGAAAATCAGGTGGGACGGCCACGGGCGTTATTACTTGGCGCAAGCGAATACCGCTCGCTACTTCAAACAAGGCGAGATCATGCCGAAGGCCAAAGTCGAGTTCGATCGCGAGCGTATGTGGCCACTGTCCGTAAAGGTCGTAAAGACTCAGCGGGGTGTGACATGGGGGTTGCTCGGATGATGCGTTGCGCTCTGATGTCGCGAGAAAACTGGCGAAGTACTCAAAAGTCCGAATTTTTGCATTAAATCAGAATGTCGTTCGAATCATCACAGCTACATATTTATTAATTTTATGAAAAAGGAAAATTCGTGCGAACACTCACAACGGTTCTACTTCTGATTTTCGCTGGCTTGGTTTCGGCACAACCATTAAACAAAAGTCTGGAGGAATTCAATAGTTCGCCCGCATGGGAAAACAGTTCGGGTGAAACCAGCGACAATCCAAGTTTGACAAGGCCGTTTCAGGGAAAAAACTTCATCTGTCGTGATGAAGAAACTTTCACGCCTACAGAAAAAGCCGCGGCATCCGACACCTTCAGTAAATTCGTTGAGTATGTTTCTCGCGCCGATCAAATTGAAAACTTTTTTATAGACCCTGCTCACAGAAAGAAGCGTGAAGACTTGTTAGAGACGGCGATTAAATCTGGGAGCTGGAAAGCAAAATACTTCGATAGCGTATGGTCATATCGACATACAAAAGCCGGTGATTCGAAGAAACAAGCCTTTGCCCGCCTCGTCGAACTCGGCGGACAAGGGATTCCCATCGCAGCTTACAAGATAGGAACTTATTTCGGGAGGCAGGACGACGGCATGTATTATTGGCTTGATGCCGCAATCGACCGAGGAAGCGTCGACGCGATGACAGCGGTAGGATCAACGATAGTAGTACAGTCGAAGGCGCTACGGCCCATCGGCAAGTTGATGCTTGAGTGTGCAGTGAGTAAAAATCATGCAAATGCTTATAAATCACTTGGCATCCTGGCGGATATGGAGGGTCGGCGGTTGGATGCTTATCGACTATGGATAAAAGGAGTCAACGAAGGCTGTGAACCATGCCTGATGCATGTGGAGAGCATAGCCAGGACGCTTAATTCCAGTTCCAGTGACCTCACAGTGAGCAAAGCCAGTAACAACCCATCACTGCGCCCGATAGAGGAAGATTTAATGTCAAGAAACACAACGCCTGAACTTGAGCTGATTAAGAGGTTTTATGGAAATAACTGGAGCTATGAAATAAGTGAGCTTCCGGATTTCGCCCGCCGCCTTCCTAAACAAATGGAGTTTCGTCCCAGTGACGCTACACTATTACTCACGCTTGAATTGGAACGCCGTCAGCGCGCTGAACAAAAGAAGCATAGCTATTAGCTTTTACGTGCGGAAGTGATTACTGGATGAATATCTGGTTAGAGTCTGCGCACAGATTTAATTTCGATAATTTTCCAGTGTTATTTGTTACAGTGCGAATTCTGGCAACGTGGTGGAGAAAATTGAAGGAGGCATGAAAATCACTCGCCCGGACGGGGCAACGATAATCATGAATGACGGTGGTGTGTCCATCGAAAATCTTATCCCCAAATCGGTAGGTATCCGGGATTTGTCCCATATTGAATCATTTACAGTGCGAATCGAGGATCAGGTGCGTATTTATCGCATGGATTTTTTTGGCGGCGGTCATGTCGAGGTGCGTATTCACAAGATGGTCAAGTGATGGGAGTCACTGGTCAAAACATTGAGCAAACAATCACCAATGACGACGCAATTATCGTTAGCCGAGGTGATTCGGCCAGTGGTCCAGTGCATTGAATCGCGAAAACTCCGGTTGTCAGCGTGCTTGACTGAAGGCTTTCCTTTGGTACTGAACGAAAGCAACGACATGCAGCGAATGAAGAACTGGAAGCGTTCGACGCATTCACGTTGAGAGTTACGGTTGGCGATGGGCGTTCATCCTGTAGGAGCTGCCGCAGGCTGTGATCTTTTCATTTGGGATGCCGCTACAATCGGCTCATTTCCCCCCAGGAGCAGACTTCCATGAGCATTTCCCACCGCCGTCCGGTTCCCTTGTCCAAGGCTTATCGTCTGCTCAATCATGGCCCGACCGTGCTGGTCAGCGCAGCCCACGGTGGCCAGCGCAATATCATGGCGGCAGCCTGGGCCATGCCGCTGGATTTCGAGCCGCCGAAAATTGCCGTGGTGCTGGACAAGTCCACCTGGACTCGCCAGTTGCTGGAAGCCTCGGGCGCTTTTGTGCTGAACGTTCCTTGCGCTGCCCAGGCCGACATTGTGCAGACCGTCGGTTCGACCTCCGGCCTGGAATTGACCCAGGGTCAGGGGCGCGACAAGTTTGAAACCTACGACTTGCAGACGTTCGCCGGCCAGGCGGTTGATGCGCCGATGCTCGAAGGTTGCGTGGCCTGGCTGGAATGTCGCCTGTTGCCGGAGCCGAACAATCACCAGCAGTACGACCTGTTCCTGGCCGAAGTGATTGCCGCCCAGGCCGACGAACGCGTGTTCAGCGAAGGCCGCTGGCATTTCGAAGGGCAGGACGCCTTGCGCACCTTGCACCACGTGGCGGGCGGGCACTTCTTGACCATTGGTGACCCGGTGGACGGCAAGAGCTTGCAGGCGTGAGGCAGGCAGCGCTCAAATCCAGACATCATTCTCGGCCGTGCGCTCGCCACCTTCGCGGCCGGTATTGAGCACGCCCTTGGGTTCGATCAGCAGGAGTTTTACCTCCTGCCCGGCGCTGGGTTTGTGCTCGACGCCTTTGGGCACCACATACATTTCCCCGGCGTTCACCAGCACATGGCCGTCACGAAAGTCGATGCGTAACTGGCCTTGCAGAACGATGAAGGTTTCGTCGGTATCGAGGTGGTCGTGCCAGATGAAATCCCCCAGCAGTTTCACCACCTTGAACTGGTAGTCGTTCATTTCGGCGATGACCCGGGGCGACCAGTGCGTATCGATCCGGGCGAGTTTTTCAGCGAAGTTCAGGCTTTCATATGTGTTCATGGAACAGCTCTCGCGGTTGTATGTGAACCCACGATAGCCAGCCACCCGGCGCGATTCTTGAACGATTGTGCGTGGCTCAGCGCCGCTGCAGGCTCAGCCAGCGGGCCGGTGGCAAGCCGTAGGTTTTGCTGAATTGCCGAGTCATGTGGCTCTGATCGGTGAAGCCGGCGATCAGCGCGGCGCTGACCAGTGTCTGTCCCTGAGTCAGCAGCGCGCGAACCATGTCCAGGCGTCGCATGGTCAGGTAGCGATAGGGACTGGTACCGAACAACAGGCGAAAATCCCGGGACAGGCTCCAGCGATCCCGACCACTGTGTTGCGCCAGCTCATCGAGTGTCACGGTGCGATCGAGGGCGCTGTGGATGTATTCCCGCGCGCGTTGCGCGGCCACGTAATCGAAACCCGAGCGTTTGGTTGGCACGCCGGAAACGCTGCTCAAGGCTTGCGCCAGATCGAACAGCGCATCCTGTTCTTCCAGTGGGTCGAGCGGGCAATCAAGGCTGCGCAGCAAGGCTCCCGTGGCGGCAAACAGGCGGGGGTCGTTCGACAGTCCGGTCTTGATGAACGGCAGCGGTTGGCCGCCGAGCATCTGCTGGATCAGCGCCGGTTCGATGTACATCATCCGGTACTGGAAACCGGACTCGGTGCCAGCCTCGCCATCGTGAGCTTCGTCCGGGTGCAGCACGATCGTTGCGCCAGGCTGGCTGTGCCGCCAGCCACCGCGATACTGAAAACTCTGCACCCCGGCCAGGGTGTGGCCGATGGCATAGGTATCGTGGCGGTGAAGATCGTAGCCATGGCCGGCAAAAAACGCCTCGAAACGCTGTAGCCCACCGACATCGGGCGCGCGATGGAACCAGTCAGTGCGAGGCGGGTACTTGGCCATGGTGATGATTGTCTTGAGCTCGATGCGCAGCACGGTAACCCAGTCAGCGACTCGCTGTCTTCTGATCGCAAGGCGACAGGTACGCTAGAAAACCAAGGGCAAATACTGCACTGTGTGACGCATTCTCTGCAGGTCGTTTTTTCTTTTTGTCAGGATGAGGCCAGGTCATGAGCAAGTTGCGCGTGGGGATCATTTTCGGGGGCCGTTCGGCTGAGCATGAGGTGTCGCTGCAATCGGCGAAAAACATCGTCGATGCGCTGGATCGTTCGCGCTTCGAGCCGGTGCTGATCGGCATCGACAAACAGGGCCACTGGCACCTCAACGATCCTTCGAATTTTTTGCTGAATCAGGAAAACCCGGCGCTGATCGCCCTCAACCAGTCCAACCGCGAACTGGCCGTGGTGCCGGGTAAGGCCAGTCAGCAACTGGTGGAAACTTCCAGCCAGGAAATGCTCGGCCACGTCGATGTGATCTTCCCGATTGTCCACGGCACCCTCGGTGAAGATGGTTGCCTGCAAGGCTTGCTGCGCATGGCCGATTTGCCGTTTGTCGGCTCCGATGTACTCGGCTCGGCCGTGTGCATGGACAAGGACGTCAGCAAGCGCCTGCTGCGCGATGCCGGCCTGGCCGTGACGCCGTTCGTGACATTGACCCGCGCCACGGCGGCCCGCACCGGATTTGCCGAGGTGCAGGGCAAGCTGGGCTTGCCGCTGTTCGTCAAACCGGCAAACCAGGGCTCCTCCGTGGGCGTGAGCAAGGTCACCGACGAGGTCGAATACACCGCTGCGGTGGAACTGGCGTTAAGTTTCGATACCAAGGTGTTGATCGAATCTGCCGTCAGCGGCCGCGAGATCGAATGCGCGGTGCTCGGCAATGAAGAGGCCATCGCCAGTGGCTGTGGCGAGATCGTGGTGCATAGCGGGTTCTATTCCTACGACAGCAAATACATCGACGACAAGGCGGCTGAAGTGGTGGTGCCGGCCAATATCAGCGTCGAGGCCAGCGAACGCATTCGCGCCCTGGCCGTCGAAGCGTTCCAGGTACTGGGCTGTTCCGGCCTGGCCCGCGTCGATGTGTTCCTGACCGACAGCGGCGAAGTGCTGATCAACGAAATCAACTCGCTGCCCGGCTTCACCCGCATCAGCATGTATCCGAAACTGTGGCAGGCCACCGGCATGACCTACAGCGAACTGGTGACGCGACTGATCGAGCTGGCGCTGGAGAAGCACCACGTTCGGCAGGGGTTGAAGATCAGTCGGTAAGTGGAGTTCTGCATCGCCCGTATTATCGGTGGGTATGCTTGCAAGAGCCGACCCTGATCAAGCGTGCTTGACCGGTTTGATCAGGCTCTGGGCGGGTATCCCGAACAGCTCGTGCAGTTTCCAGATCATCGGAAGCGTCAACGCTCGCTTGCCGTTGAGTACTTCATAAACACGATTTGTGCGGCCGATGGCGGGTGCAAGATCGGCGGCGGACAACCCGGACTGCTCCATTCTGAACTTGATCGCATCGATAGGGTTGGGTAAGTCGACCGGGAAGTGCTTCGACTCATACGACTCGATCAGCGTAATCATGATGTCAAAGTAATCTCCCTCGGGAGTGCCAATTTCAGGTTCATTCTCAAACAGTGCAGACACGCTCTTGAGAGCGGCGCGGTAATCCTCGTCGGTGTGAATCGGGTGAATGTTCATGGGTTACTCCATTTCGACGTTATCAGCGTCGACCGTGTCGTACTGCTTGTGAGTGCCGACAAATTTTATGTACACGGCGCCAAAGCGATAAGCCACGGCGACTATCAGCCTGAAGTCGTTACCCTTGATGTTGAACACGACTCTGCGGCTTTTGAGAATACTGGCTGTAGCGAAGTGCAGCTTTATGTCGGCAGGTGTTTTCCAGGCTGCATTTCTTACCTCGTCAATCCAGGCCAGCAAGGGTTGTTCTGCGCTCGGGTATCTCTCCCAAAATTGCTTCAACTGATTGATGGCGATGATTCTCATGGCATGATCCTAGTCCCATTGTGGGACTGATGCAAGTCTGTGGAGGCGTGGAAACTCTAACCAGGACGCAATTATTTGCGGGTAGGAAAAAGCAGCGGGAGAGAGGCGACCTGGACTCTTTACCTATAAAAAGGGCCTACCCACCGGTAAGCCCTTTCTCACACCTGTGTACGACTCAATCCCCCAACGCTTGTCCCTCACGCCGCGGATCGGCACCTCCGGTCAGCGATGCTTTCCCCTGGGCGTCCTTGACCCGAACAATCGCCTGGGTGCCGCTGGTCATGTCGATTTCGCTCACACTATGCCCTTTGTCTTTCAGCGCCTGAATCAGCGCGGGGCTGAATTGTCCCTGTTCCAGCTCGGTGGGGCCGTTGCGGCTGCCGAAGTTGGGCAGGTTGATGGCGGCTTGTGCATCGAGGTTCCAGTCGAGCAGGCCGATGGTGGATTTGGCGACGTATTCGATGATTTGCGAGCCGCCGGGGGAGCCGACAGTGGCGAGGAATTCGCCGCTCTGGCGATCGAAGATCAGGGTCGGGGCCATGGATGAGCGCGGGCGTTTGCCGGGTTCGACGCGGTTGGCGACTTTCTGCCCGTTCTCCTCGGGAATGAACGAGAAGTCGGTCATCTCGTTATTGAGCATGAACCCCTGAACCATGATGTGGGAGCCGAACGCCGACTCAATGGTGGTGGTCATCGACACGGCGCCGCCTGCGTCATCGACGGCCACCACTTGCGAGGTGGAAATCCGCAGCGGCGAACGGTCCGGCGCGTAGGCCACCTGAATGCCCGGTGGGGTGCCGGGTTTGGCTGTGCCCATGCTGCGTTCGCCAATCAGGGCGGCACGGCTGGCGAGGTAGGCCGGGTCCACCAGGCCCTTGACCGGCACGGGTACGAAGTCGGTATCGGCTACGTACTGTGCGCGGTCGGCGTAGGCCAGGCGTTCGGCTTCCGAGATCAGGTGCACGGCTTGCGGGGCGGGTTCGATGCCGGCCGGGGCCGTGGTCTTGACCGGTTTCAGCGGTGCCAGCGCCAGGTGCTTGTCGCGAGCCTCCAGGGCTTGCAGTGTGCCGAGAATCTGCGCCACGGCGATCCCGCCCGACGACGGCGGCGGCATGCCGCAGACTTGCCAGCGCTTGTAGTCAGTACACAGTGGAGCGCGTTCCTTGGCCTGGTAGTGGGCGAGGTCGTTCAGGGACAGGCTGCCGGGATTGGCGTGACCTTGAACTTTGGTCGCGATTTCCTCGGCGACCGGGCCTTTGTACAGGGCATCGGGACCTTCATGGGCGATGCGTTTGAACACGGCGGCCAGCGGCGGGTTCTTCAGGTTTGTGCCGACGGCTTTCGGGCTGCCATCGGCATTGCGCAAGTAAGCCATCATTTCCGCTGAGCGCGACATGGACGAATCTGCGGCGATCAACTGGTGCAGGCGTGGCGAAATGGCGAAGCCTTGCTCGGCGAGCTGGATGGCCGGTTCAAACAGCTGCGCCCAGGGCAGGCGCCCATGCTTTTGATGGGCCAGTTCGAGGGCGCGCAGTACGCCCGGCGTGCCCACCGAGCGACCGCCGATCTGTGCCTGGGTAAACCCCATCGGTTGTCCGTTGGCCTGCAGGAAAAGCTTCTCGGTGGCGCCGGCCGGGGCGGTTTCACGGCCGTCGTAGGTGCGCACGGCCTTGCCATCCCAGAGTACGATCAATGCGCCGCCTCCGATGCCCGAAGACTGCGGCTCGACCAGCGTCAACACGGCTTGCATCGCAATCGCGGCATCGATGGCCGAGCCGCCCCGGCGCAGCATCTCCCGCCCGGCTTCGGCCGCCAGCGGGTTGGCCGCCGCTGCCATGTATTTTTCGGCGTGTTGGGTGCGCAGGTCGGTGCGGAACCCGGAAGCGCTTTCCGGAGCGAGCGGTAATGTTGGCACCGAAGCGTTGTGGCATGCGGCCAGGGTCAAGGCACTGGCGAGCAGAACCAGGGCTGGCAGGCGATAGCGGCGCAAGGGGAAGGCTGAAAACACGTGGGGCACTCCGTCCGTTGGATCTACGATCAGTGGACTGTATCGGCCGACCGGAAGGGACGCAAACCAGGTCCCGTGGCATTGACGTTTTTGTCCTTCATCAATGGCAGGATTTTCTGTAGGGTCGTTGCCAACAGGCAGGCCAGAAAATCAACAAGAGGCAGACATGCAAACCGAATTCCCCACCCAGCCCGGCTATCGCACCCAGCGTGAACAGTTCCTGGCCGCCGCGACTACCGCAGGCGCAACGCTGACTGAATATCCACACCCGCTCAAAGGCCCGTTCGGCGAATCGTTGAGTACCGATGTGGCGGTACTCGGTGATCCGGGCGCCAGGCGCTTGTTGATTGCGTTGAGCGGCACCCACGGGGTTGAAGGTTTCTACGGCTCGGGGTGCCAGATCAAATGGCTGCAGGAGTTGGGCAGGCGTTCCCTGCCATCGGATGTCGCCGTGGTCATGATCCATGCCATCAACCCTTGGGGCATGGCGTGGTTGCGCCGGGTCAACGAAGACAACATCGACCTGAACCGCAATCACCTGAACTTCCAGCGCCCGCTGCCAGACAACCAGGCGTACAACGCCCTGCATGAAATCTATGCCTGTCCGCAGTTGCACGGCCCGGAGCGTGATCGTGCCGATGCCTTGCTCGACGAGCAGATTCGCCTGCATGGCTGGCCGGCGTTGATGTCGATTGTCGAGGGCGGTCAGCATGCTCATCCCGATGGCCTGTTTTACGGCGGGCTGGCGCCGAGCTGGTCGAACCGCACGCTGCACCGGATCGTGCAAAAGCACGTGGCCCATGCTGAAGTGGCCAT
>Ga0163161_10003764_pt1 | contig 10625 bp, 7 predicted proteins | sample S45metaG_FD_129847 | JGI IMG/M metagenome (GOLD analysis project Ga0163161, IMG submission 129847) | Switchgrass rhizosphere microbial communities from Kellogg Biological Station, Michigan, USA - S4-5 metaG | ecosystem: Host-associated > Plants > Roots > Rhizosphere > Soil | place: USA: Michigan... | reverse complement strand
TTTAATTATGCAGTGGCTGATAAGCCTATCCGTGTGGGTATAAACGTTGCCAGAAAAAATAATAATGAACAGTAATAGCGCGAATAGACAGAAGTGGAAAATGTTATTGGTAACTATGTTGTGTTACCTCTTCTTTTATACGGGCAGGCACAATTTCGGCTGGGCTGTAAAGGGCATGGTTGCTTCGTTAAATATATCCTATAGTACCATTGGCTGGATTAGCTTTTGTATGTTAATCGGCTATGCCATAGGCCAGTTTATCAACGGTAACCTAGCTGATAAATTGAGTCCTAAACTGATGGTGGTAGCCGGAGCTTATCTGTCAATCATGACCAATATTGCAATAAGTTTTTCGAATACTGCCAACATGATTATGATCCTTTGGGGACTCAACGGTTTTTTCCAATCTATGGCTTGGGCACCAGGTGCCAAACTGATTAATAATTGGTGGGATGAGCATGAGCGAGGCAAGGCATTCGGCTTTTATACCATGGCGGCCGGCTTATCTTCTGCAGTAACATATTTCATTTCTATTGTGCTGTTGCAAAAGGGAATTGAATGGCGGATGCTGTTCCGCTTACCCGTATTATTACTGTTGGTTACAGCAACGATATTTTTGATCATTGCTAAAGACCGACCTGATGTGGAAGAGAAAGATGACCACCAGTTACCGGCTGCAGATAAATCAGGTTGGCTCGACCGTTATAAGGAAGCGTTCAGAAATAGAAAGTTTTTGCTTACCTCTTTATCCTTTGGTTTTGAGAGTATGGCCCGCTACGGACTGATATTTTGGGTTCCCGTTCATTTTTTAGGTAAAAACTGGAAAGATAATCCTGGCAATATCTGGGTTACATTTTTGTTGCCTGTTGGCATGGCCATTGGTGCATTATGCTTCGGCATTTTATCTGATACCCTTTTTAAAGGAAACCGCTTAAAAGCCATAGTAGTTGGAATGTCGGCAAGTGCCATACTCTCTTTGCTTATTTTCATCGTACCTACGCAACAGATTGTACTTAGTTGCATTTTAATGCTATTAACCGGTTTCTTTGTTTACGGGCCGCAAGCCTGTTACTGGCCTTTAAGCCCTGATATGCTGGGAAATAAGCTTACAGGTACAGGCGTAGGCATAATGAATATGTGCGGTTATCTGTTTGCCGCAATTGGCGAACCATTTTTGGGCTATGTAATTGATATTACAGGCAATAGCAACAACATTTTTATTGTAACTGCGCTAGCCTGTATATTGTCTGCTTTAATTGCGTTTTTTGTTTCCAGATCCAAGCCAGTTAAACTGGCATAATGTTAAATTAAGGGTACAACAATGCGGTTGTTGCCTCGAGAGGCAGAAGTAATTTTTGCCTCCGGAATAATTTTAAGGTCTTTTTTTAGAATAATTATGAGTTTGAAAGGGATAAGTAAGACTACAGTAGAGAATTTGATCGGTCTTCTTGATCAGCTTGAAGAACTGGAAAGGATAATCGGAACTAACCCTGATGGATGCGATGAAGTTAAAAAACTTAAACAGGAACTAATCGAAACCTATCAGAAATATGAATGTATGGTGTGCGAGATAACCGAGCAAATTGGCGTATATCAGGATCTTTATAGTAAAATCAGATTTAGGTTTGTGCCCAAAAAATTAAAATCGTTAAGGCGGATTATCCCGCAAGATAGTTACGAATTTACGCTGCTCAAAGAAAGTATCCAGAAAAGCCACTTAACCTAAGCGGTTAACAGGGCGTTAGTTGTGAAATCGAAAATATCATATTACTCGGATCGGTTTGTGCATCCGCCAGTACAATTTACATGAATCATTAAAATGATCTCTGGTTTTTTAGATCTTGATCATGCGATAATGAGTATAGTTTGTTTTAAATTATAAAGCTTAATATAAAAATGTTGTTCGTTTCTGAAATGATGCACTTCTATTTTTTTTATCCGTCCAGAATATGATTCGTATGTAATATAATCACCCTCCTGAAGCGCTTGAAGCTCAGCACGGCTGGTCCATCTTTGTATTCTCATATTTGTGATAAACTGGCTCCTGTAACAGGACCAACATTAAGGATTGCTGAAAGAGAGCGTCCTTTTTAACAGGAAGTTTCACCCGTTATTTGTCAGTATAGCTTTTATTTACTCACATAGAACATATGTTACATTAGTTTTACGCATACATTAAAATTGTTTGTTTGGCGCCGTAAAATAGTCGTCAAAAGGAAAGCATTTTTGCAACTGGTAACCCGGATAACTTTATAAAAATCGAAATTCTGCCACATGTTTTAAATGAAGCTAATCATTAAACAATATAATTGCAGGCAAGAATATTTTTCTACAATACTGCTAAAGAAAATGTAAAGCAAATTGTCCGTCAATTGTGAAGTATAATAAACCGTTAATTCCATAATTTGCATTTGATTAACCGGTGAATATGAAAAATAAGAGTCTGCCATTTTTTAGTTTCATTTTATTTATTTGTTTCAGCTGTAGCTCAACTAAGAGTTTGACGGCTTCTCATGATATCGGTACAACTACTGAGCAAATAAAGGATAGTAAAAGAATAGATGGCAACCAGTTAATTGATTCACTTTTATCCAATCGGTTCAGTTACAACAAAGCACTGATTGAAGATGGTTTTAATTCAAAAAAACAGCTCCCCAAACCCAAAGCAATCATTAATAATACTCCGCATGAAATCATATCGTTCAATGGGTTAAATTATTTAGTTAAGGATGATAAAGTTGTTAACATCAAAGGGCTTAAGCTATCTGCATCAGCGCTATCTATGATAAGCGAGAAGTTGGCGAGCTTAGATCAGGTTCAGCAGTATTGTTGTGAAAAAGCAAACCTGGAATATCAACAGAAAAAGCGAGATATGAATGCCATTAAAACACTGGATCGTCAGTGTTTTGCAGCACTGAATACCTTAAAAGATGTTACTTCAAGCATAGCAACCGAAGCCAGGAAACAAAATGCATCTATATCGATAGAAATGTCGCTAGCCAAAATCAAGTTACCCGATATCAAGAATCCCTGTATAAAAACTAAGCGTAATTATGTAGCCAAAATTGAATGATCAGATGAAGTGATACAAGAATACTACATCACCCACATATGCTGGTTTTGGTTGGTCTTTAATCACAAGTGTAGCTTGAATCGTAACTTTTGTTATTCCCCTCAAATTGCTAATGCAATTTAATTTTGCTTTTAGTTGCACTTCACTATCCACTAAAACTGCCTGACCAAATTTAAAACGTTCAATACCATAATTGATTTCCATTTTAATATTACGTACGTCCGCAATCTGCTTCCATAAATATGGAATTAAGGATAAGGTTAAATATCCATGTGCTATTGTTGCCTTAAATGGCCCTTCATTTTTAGCTTTTTCCGGATCGGTGTGTATCCATTGATGATCTAAAGTTGCATCGGCAAATTTATTAATCTGTTCCTGGTCTATGGTATGCCATTGCGAAACACCTAGTTCTTTACCTAGATGCGATTCATACTCTTCAAAATTATTAATCACCAACATATATTCTGTTTATAGGATTAGCACTGTTTACGACTCCTTTAGGCATAACAATCCTTCAGGTATATAGTTTCATTCACTCTTTTGTATTCAATGATAATCATAATAACGGTGTATTTGCAGGATATGATTGAAAATATTCAAAAGATTTTTCGGCCCATTTTACGTTGATTTCTGAACAGCAAGTGCAGGTTGTTTATAATCAGGTAGATAAGTATCGACGCTGTTTATTCAAAATCGATTAAATTTTTTTAAAAAAGAAGCAACTGGAAACGAAAGATACTAACCTGACCAATGAGCTAATAAAGGGCGCTGGAGGAAATGCAACATAAGATCGAGAAGGTACGATGGGAGATGTGAATGTATGATAGAATATCTTCCTAACTATTATTCGAGTTCAAAAAAAATAGCATCACTCAATGCTAAGTAAGTTTTTTTGTTTAAATGCTTTGATTTTAAGTGGGTTAAATATTATCTAAATATTTTATTTGATATATTTAAATTAAAATTTAGATTTGTCTAAATTTATATTTAGATAAACCATTTTTGTCCATGAAATCCTTCTTACTATACTGCTTCTGTTTTTTTATATCGCTAAATGCCATCGCGCAAAAAGTTATGGTTAAAGGTTTGGTCACCTCCCAGAATGAACCTGTAGAAAATATCACCATTAAAATTTTAGGATCTAAGGGATCCACCAAAACAAATGTTTCCGGTACCTATCAGTTAGGTGCTATTCCATCCGGAAATTACGACCTCATTTTTTCGGGTATAGGCTATCAGTCCAAAAGAATTAAAGTAACGTTAAAAGGAGATACTGTACTGGTTAACGCTGATCTGTTAAGCTTAGCATCTGATTTAGGCGATGTGGTAATTACCGGGGTTAACCGGGCCACACAGTTGCGTAAAAGCCCTGTGCCTATTGCAGTCCTCTCTAAAAAATCAATGGATCAAAATGTAAATACCAACCTGATCGAAGCCATTGTTAAAGGCGTTCCTGGAATTACAGCTGTTACTACAGGGCCAAATGTTTCTAAACCCTTTATTAGGGGTTTAGGGTATAACCGTGTATTAACTTTGTATGATGGCTTAAGGCAGGAGGGGCAACAATGGGGCGATGAACATGGGATTGAGGTAGATGAATATGGCATTACCCGGGCCGAAGTGGTAAAAGGTCCGGCCAGTTTAACCTATGGTTCTGATGCATTAGCTGGGGTAATTAATATGATTCCATATACACCGAACTTTGAAGATGGAAAATTGAAAGGCGATTTTACTGCAAATTATCAAAGTAATAACGGGATGATCGGTTCGTCGCTCGGATTGGCCTACATTAAAAACGATTGGAAATACACGTTTAGGGCGACTGGGAAAACAGCACATAATTACCAAAACAAAATTGATGGATTGGTTTACGGAACAGCTTTTAGAGAATACAATCTATCCGCAAGTGCCAGGGTAGATAAAGCATGGGGTTTTTCTAAAACTGCCATTACCTATTACGATAATTTAATGGAAATTCCTGATGGAAGCAGAGATTCTCTGTCTAGAAGATTCACCAGGCAGATTTTGGATGACGGAGATGATATTAAAAACAGACCTATTGTGCCTGAAAGCGATCTGAATACCTACTCCATTAATCCCTTACATCAGCACATTCAACATTATCGGTTTTATAACACCAGTCAGTTTAAATTTGGAACGAGTGATTTAAATTTATTGATTGGCGGACAGCAAAGTGTAAGGAGAGAATATAATCACCCTACTTTACCAAGTCAGGCTGGGCTTTATGTAGTGTTAAACACTTTTAATTATGACCTAAAATACAACCTGCCGGATTTTGCTGGTATCGAGAGTACCATAGGGGTAAATGGCATGTACCAGGGAAACAGGAGCAAGGCTGCTACCGATTTTCCCATTCCCGATTATGATCTTTTCGATATCGGTGCTTTTTATTTTGCAAAGAAATCGATGGGTAAAATTGATGTTTCAGGGGGAATCAGGATAGACAGAAGGAATATACATTGGAGTGATTTTTATGTAGGTACCGATGCACAAACAGGTTTTGGTAAACAGGTGAGCTCGACTGATGCCACTGGAAAATTGCAATTCCCTTCTTTTGATAAAAACTATTATGGCTTGTCAGGAAGTTTGGGTTTAACCTATAACATTTCTGAAAAACTGCTCATTAAAGCGAACATTGCCAGGGGATACCGTGCACCAAACATTACAGAAATCGGTTCTAATGGATTAGATCCCGGTGCGCACATTGTGTATTTGGGCAACAGGACTTTTAAACCTGAATTTAACTTACAGGAAGATATTGGCATTATTGCTTACTTAAAAGATGCTGAAATAAGTATGGAACTGTTTAATAACAATATTCAGCATTACATTTATCAATCGCGCTTAACCGATGCCAACGGAAATCCAGTGGTTATAGTTCCTGGAAACCTGACTTATCAGTATCAGCAGTCGAAAGCCAGATTATATGGTGCAGAAATTTCGGTAAATCTGCATCCTTCAGCTATGAAATGGTTAAGTTTCAACAATAGCCTGGCCTATGTTGTTGGGTTAAACCAGAATCAGGAACTATTAAATAAGCACGGTAGAGAAGCTAAATACCTGCCCTTTATTCCGCCATTGCAGGTGAGAACAGAGATTAAGGCGACCGCTCAAAAGGCTATAGGCATTTTTGATAAGCCTTATATTAAAGTTGATGCTGCTTTTTTCGCTGATCAGGATAAATTTTATGCTTTAGATGATACCGAAACCTTTACGCCAGGTTACACCTTGATCAACGGAGGAATAGGATCAACACTAAAAACCAAAAAAGGAAAAACCTTATGTGATATTTTTCTTCAGGCTGATAATATTTTCAATGTTGTATACCAATCCAATTTGAATAGATTAAAATATTTCGAATATTATAACCCTTCGCCTAATGGCAGATCAGGAATTTACAATATGGGCAGGAACCTAAGCTTTAAAGTTATTATTCCGATTTAAGGATGGAAAATGTAAGATGAAATGGTTGATGGATCATGGTTGATAGTTAATGCTTATGATCAATAAAATATCTGCAGATAGAAATGTGTACCATGGCTATAAACTATTGACCAAAAAAACATTGACTATAAACCTCTAATCGAACTATAGCAAGGTTATATAATCATGTTTTAGGGTTAAATGTTTCGTTTAGGAAATGGGAGGTATTTATATCTTCCATTTCCTTTTTGCCATCAAACCTTTTTTCTGTCAACCGTTCCATCTTATGGACTATGGACTATGGACTATGGACTAATAAAACTATTTTACCTATTTTTATCCGATATGAAACCCCCTTTAAGCGAACAGCGTTTAACTTTTTTAAGGCAATCAATTGGCAAGGTAATTGCCAATTCGCCCTCTAACTTTATGAACTGGCTGGCTCCTGTTTTAGTTAAAGCAGAGTATGGCATATTGGTGTGCCAGTATACAATCCGTAAAGAAATGACCAATCCTTATCAAATATTACATGGTGGTGTAACAGCAGGCATTATTGATGATTTAATAGGCGCAACGGTTTTTACAATGGGATTAAACGAACGGTATACCACTGTAAATAACTATATCGATTATTTTGCCCCTGCAAGCGAAGGGGATGAAGTGATCGCCGAAACATCAATAGTGAAAAAGGGGCGAACGATATTAAATCTGCAATGCGAGATATTTTTACCTTCAAAAAAGCGTTTAATAGCTAAAGGCTATTCGAACATGTTAAACATAGGTTAAGCCTTTCCTTGTAGTTTTAAGAATTAATTATTAATTCCTTTAAATTAACGAAACATTCTCGTTTATAATTTGTTGTAAATTAACCAAAAATATAATGAGCCATGTTAGAAAATTATTCCACCCTGCAATTCATTGTTAGAGGCAAAATTTTTAAGGGATTTTGCATGCGTATTCAAGATGATTTTCACGAAACTTATGCCGTTGTTTTAGACGGTTACCATTCTTTCTGTATCTGGCTAGATAATAAAACAGAAACATGGTGTGCTTCCAAGAACGTAGCGATTGATCCTGATGCTATTGATGAAATCATCAACAGGATATCTATCCCCCAACCATCTTGCTAATACTGCGTAATAAAAATGTTGCAACATAAATTCTGCTACTAACTTGCAGGATTTTGCTGTTTTATGCGACATTTTCTATTTTTCTCGTTTGAGTTCCCCCCAAAACGAAGTTCGTAATGGATTTTGATGCGTTAAATTGTGTATTTTAACAAACAACTTAACTAATCAATTAACCTAAATCTTTCATTATGAACAAAAAATTACTAATGCTATTAGGAATTTTAACTTGTTACGTGGTTTCCTATGCCCAAACAACCATAAAAGGCAAAGTAACCGACGAAAACAATGTTGGTATTCCGGGCGTAAGCGTACTGGTTAAAGGCAGTACAACAGGCGCTTCTACGGGTGGTGATGGTACTTACAGCATTTCTGTCGCCTCGAATGATGTTACACTGGTTTTTAAATCAATAGGCTTTGTAACCCAAGAGGTATCTGTTGGTGGCCGAACACAAGTTGATGTTAAACTCTTATCCGATTCTAAAGAACTTTCCGAAGTGGTTGTAACAGCTTTAGGCATTAAAAGATCTGAAAAATCGATTGGTTATGCCACTCAAAAGGTTGATGGTGATGCATTAACCATGACCAAAGAAACCAATGTAATCGGTTCGTTAGCTGGTAAAATAGCTGGTGTTCAGGTAACTGGTTCATCAGGCGCAAGTTTAGGCGGAACGCAAAAAATTAAGATCAGAAGTGTAAATTCATTAACTGGTGGTGGCTCACCTTTAATGGTAGTGGACGGCACACCCATTACACAAAATAATTTTGGAGGTTCAGAGAATGGTGTAGATTACGGAAATACCTCTCAAGATATTAATCCCGATGATATCGAGTCGATCAATGTTTTAAAAGGACCAGCTGCGTCTGCGCTATATGGTATTAGAGGTCAATATGGTGTGCTGTTAATTACCACTAAAAAAGGGGGTAAAGGCGCCAAAATGCAGATTGATATCAGTTCTGCTTATACTATCGATAAAATTGGAAATTTTTTGCCATTACAGAACATTTATGGGGTAGGAAATAGCCAGGTTTTTTCTAAACTAACCAATGGACAAAACTATGTAAATGGAAATGATGAAAGCTGGGGACCAAAAATGGACGGTACTCCAATCAGAAAAATCAACAGCTTTTATCCACAGGATCCAGAGTATGGTCAGTTAAGTCCGTTTGAACCGCAACCGAACAATATTAAAGATTTTTTTGAAACAGGCCAAAATGTAAATAATGGAATATTTCTTACTGGTGGTTCAGAAAATTCTACTTTTAAAATCGGTTATACCAATGCTTATACAAAAGGGACTATTCCAAATACCTGGTTAAAAAGAAATAATCTAAGTTTAAGCACCACATTCGATTTAACTAAAAAGCTTACGGTAGGTGCCAATGTAAACTATGCTAATAATTCAGGACAAAGGCCAACCCAAGGTTATCAGGGTTCATTTACCGGCGCTGTGCAATGGTTCCAGCGTAACCTAGATATTAATACTCTTAGAAATTACAGGTATGCTGATGGTACGATTTTAAACTGGAATGTAAATCCAAACACGGCGGGTGTAATTACCACCAACAAACCTAGTGATTGGAACAATCCATTTTTTGATGCTTATGAAGTATTAAATAATGATGATCGTAACCGTTTATTTGGTGATGTAAATCTGAGTTACCAGCTATTGCCAGAATTAAAAGTCAGTAGTTTTGTACGCTCAGATATGTTTAGTCAAAATATTACGCACAAAGAGCCTCTTGGTGGTCGGAATTTAGATAACTATGCCATTACCAAAGCAGATGGAATAGATAATAATTATGAATTTTTAGCTCAGTTCAATAAGAATATTAACGATTTTTCGATCAACATTAATGCAGGTGCCAATCTTTACACTACTAAATTTACCCAAACATCGCAATCAACAGTTGGAGGTTTATCCAGTCCAAATACCTATACCATTGCGGCTTCAGTAGATCGGCCAAACAGCAGTTCGTATCTCCGCCAGAAACAGGTAAGAAGTATTTATGCCATGGGTTCGTTCGGTTACAAGGACACCTATTTTCTTGATGCATCTATCCGTAATGATATATCATCGGCCTTACCAGCTGCAAATAACTCTTATTGGTACCCATCTGTTTCAGGAAGTTTTTTATTTAGTAACCTGATCAAATCAAAAGTTCTTACTTATGGTAAATTAAGGGCGAGTTACGCTATTGCAGGTTCCGATTTCGATCCTTTCCAGACTGCAATTACCTATGCTTTTGGTAGCCCATATCCTGCAACAAGTGGAACAATCAGCTCTCTAACGGTACCAGATATTTTAAAAAATCCCGACCTTAAACCATCATTTGCCAATTCTTATGAAGCTGGGGTAGATTTAAGGTTTTTGAATAATCGGGTGGGGGTGGATTTTACCTTATATCAACAGCGAAATAAAAATCAGGTGATTAATTTATCTGTGTCTGGTGCTAGTGGCTATGAAACATATGTGGTTAATGCTGGCTTGATAGAAAACAAGGGTTTAGAGCTTACGTTATATGGTCAGCCCATTAAATCCAAGTTGTTTACATGGGATATTAGCATAAATTATGCAAAGAATAAAAATACCATTAAAGAATTATACCCGGGAATAGGGGTTTATCAGCTCGATCAGAATACCTATTCAAGTCAAACCATCTTTTTAAATTCTTCACTAAATCAATCTTTCGGAAACTTAGTTGGCCCAGGGTATAAGCGTGATCCTGCCACAGGAGAAATCCTTCTGGGTGCAGATAATATGCCTATTTCTGTAATTGGAGTCGATTTCGGAAGTGTGGTGCCAAACTATACAGGCGGTATTACCAACAATTTTAAAATCTGGAAGTTCGATCTCGGTGCTGCATTCAGCTTTCAGAGTGGGGGTAAGTTTTTCAGCTGGAGCCAAATGTTAGCCGCAAAATCGGGACAATCAGAAATTACAGCTGTACTTAACGATAAAGGAGTGAACGTTCGTGAA
>Ga0163161_10003761_pt1 | contig 10627 bp, 12 predicted proteins | sample S45metaG_FD_129847 | JGI IMG/M metagenome (GOLD analysis project Ga0163161, IMG submission 129847) | Switchgrass rhizosphere microbial communities from Kellogg Biological Station, Michigan, USA - S4-5 metaG | ecosystem: Host-associated > Plants > Roots > Rhizosphere > Soil | place: USA... | reverse complement strand
TTAGTGATGCTGAATTCTGTTTTTTTGCTGTCTATACCGGCTTCCCTAAACGCAGCTTTAATGGTTTCGAAATCGTGATGCATGGTGTATTATTAGAATGTTTACTGTTTTTAAGTGCAGGATATAAAAAAAGCTCCGGGCACTACTACGAAGCTTTTTTTTCAATTATAAAAAGTAAGGAATAAAATTTCTGTTATAACTGGTCATTCTTAACGATTTGTACTTTACCCGGAGGCACATCTCCTGACGTATCTTTAATAAGCAATACGCCTAATACATTTAGCGGGATATCTATTGGCTCATCCGAATGCCTTATCTCTTCAATTATGTTCTCATAATCTGAAGTGCTAAGTACAAGCGAATCGCCTTTACCTATTTTTTTTGCAAAAAGATAATCCCTTATTGCTGCTGTGGAAATGCTGGTTCCTATAACTACAAATTCTGACATGGCTTTTATTTTTATATAGCTAAGATACCTAGGCTAAATTCAAAATTTGAAAAGGTTTTGTTAAAGTGTTAAAGAAACGTGCGTCTGTTAATCAGGCTCCTTCCGCTTAAAATGCCTATATTTGCACAAAATACAGCATTTACATGGCCACATTCCACGATTTAGACCTGCCGAAAGCACTCCAAAAAGCACTTGACGAGTTAGGTTTTATAACTCCTACCCCTATCCAGTTAAGGGCAATGCCGGTAATACTTTCAGGCCGCGACATGATGGGTATTGCGCAGACAGGTACAGGTAAAACCTTTGCCTATCTATTGCCAATACTTAAGCAATGGAAGTTTGCCGATATACACGTGCCTCGTGTCGTAATTGTCGTGCCTACCCGCGAACTTGTAGTTCAGGTTGTGGAAGAAGTGGAGAAACTTACGCAATTTATGTCGGTTCGTACGCTTGGTGTATTTGGTGGTGTCAACATCAACACACAAAAGAAAAGGGTATACGAAGGTGTAGACGTTCTCGTGGGTACGCCCGGAAGGATGATGGACCTTGCCCTTGACAATGTTGTACGTTTTGACGAGGTTAAAAAACTGGTTATCGACGAGTTTGATGAGATCCTGAATCTTGGTTTCCGTACACAGGTAACCTCAATCCTTTCAATGATGAAGGCTAAAAGGCAAAACATTCTCTTCTCAGCAACAATGACTGATGAAGTAGATGATATGCTTAATGATTACTTTGATTTTCCTGAAGAAGTGTCACTGGCTGCAAGTGGTACGCCGCTTGATCAGATAGAGCAGTTGGGCTACCGCGTACCTAACTTCCTTACAAAAGTTAACCTCCTTAAAAACCTGTTACACCAGGATGAGAGCATTTCGCGTGTACTGGTTTTTGTAAACAATAAAAGAACTGCCGACCTTGTTGCTGATTCACTGGAAGATTTTCCGGGGCAATTTGGAGTTATCCACTCTAACAAATCGCAAAATTACAGGCTTAATACCATGGCTTCTTTTCAGGAAGGGGAATTAAGGGGTATCATAACTACCGATGTAATGGCGCGTGGACTTGACATATCTGACATCACCCACGTTATCAACATGGAATTTCCTGAAGTACCGGAGCAGTATATCCACCGCATTGGCCGTACAGGCCGTGCAGATAAAACCGGTATTGCCATAAGTTTTATTGCGCCGTCTGAAGAAAACATTGAGGTAGAAGCAGAAGTGCTGATGGAAAAGGAAGTTAAATTCCTTGACCTGCCTGAAGGACTTGAAATAGCAGAGCGTATGTTGGACTTTGAGAAAGACAAAGTAAAGATGAAAGTGCTTGTAAGGGCTCCTAAAAAATCTACCGGAGGTTTCCACGAGAAGAAAGAAAAAAATAAAAAGGTTAACCTTGGCGGTCCCGGGAAAACCAAACCCCGAAAAACAAAATCACGTAACCGTGGTATTGAAAGGGCTCGTGATAAAAAGAGAAAAGACAAGGACAAATAAAATATACAAGGCGATGCAACAGCATCGCTTTTTTTATGCTTTAGATTTAAGAAGATGCAGTACGTCGATAAAATTGAAGTATGCACTCTGCCTTTTATATAGTAACAAAATTTCTGCTAACTTTAATATGCCTTTTACCCGATCATCTACTAACCAATACTATATATGGGCAAATTTACTATTAAAAAAAGGTCAGACGGCGAATTCCAGTTTGACCTGAAAGCCGGCAATGGCCAGGGCATATTAACCAGCGAAGGCTATACTACTAAAGCAAGCTGTATGGGAGGCATAGATTCTGTGCGGAAAAATTCGCAGATAGATTCCAGGTTTGTGAAAAAGACCGCCTCTAACGGAAAATATTATTTTACCCTCAAAGCAATGAATGGCCTGATCATTGGCCAAAGTGAGATGTATGAAGGAAAAACATCGAGGGACAACGGAATAGAATCAGTAAAGTTTAATGCCGCTACAGCAGATGTAGAAGACAAAAGCGAATAGATTGTATACTAATTTTCAATAAAAAAGGCGCTCAGTATTGTGAGCGCCTTTTTACATATTTTTTTATTCTCTTAGTGTCCTGAAACCTTCGCAGAATGCTCTACATTCTTAAGTTTACGTGAACAGTAAATACCGAAGAACAGTATATATAAATAACAGAATACCGGCACTATGAATGAGTGCTGAACTCCGTATACAGGATCTGAATCGGCAATAGCGCCCTGAATTACAGGAACGATAGCCCCGCCCAGGATTGCCATTACAAGCAGTGATGAGCCCTGGCTGGTATACTTGCCAAGCCCTGATATACCTAATGTATAAATATTAGAAAACATGATTGAGTTAAAGATACCCATACCAAGTATGCTGTACATAGCCAGTTCTCCTTCGTTAAACATCGCAGATAACAACAATATAACATTGATCGAAGCAAATACAGCCAGCGTTCTAGCCGGAGCCGATTTACCTATCATAAATGCTACAAAGTTAAGTGCGATAAATACAAGGAAGAAACTTATCTGAGAGAAAGTAAGGTCTACCACACCATATATTACAAGGAATACAACCGCTGCTGTAATAAGCATAAACAGGTATTTCTTGGTTTGCCCCAGCGAATGGTTTAACGATATAGCTCCTAAAAATCTTCCTATCATGGCACCACCCCAGTATAATGCTAGGTAGTTTTTACTCACAGCCTCACTAAGGCCCATGATATAATCTTTCTCAAGGAAACTAATGATAAAGCTCCCTACCGCAACCTCACCACCTACATAGCAAAAGATACCTAACACGCCCAGCTTAAGCTGTGGAAATTTTAAAGCACCAAGGCCTTTTGTCTCAATTTCCTCTTCCGCCTGGAATGACGGTAGTTTTACGTTATAGATAAGCAGTGCTACCAGTAGTAATATACCAGCAAATACAAGGTATGGTATACGTGTAGCCTCAGCTGTGATCTCGTGTGACGCGCTTGACCCGAAGATAAGGAAACCACCTAATATCGGCGCGATTGTAGTACCAAAGGCGTTGAATGCCTGTGTCATGTTTAGTCGGCTTGATGCGCTGTCTTCTGTACCAAGCAGCGATACATAGGCATTGGCAGTGATCTGCAGGATTGTAAATCCTAAACCTAATACGAATAGTGCCCCAAGGAACAATCCGTAAACTGAAAAAGTAGCTGCAGGGTAAAATAAGATACACCCAAGAGCCGACACTATGATACCGGCGATGATACCATTTTTGTATCCTACTTTATTTACAGGGTCACCATAGCTGTATGACACTAAAAAGTAAGCAAGAGAGCCTAAAAAGTAAGCCCCAAAGAAACAGAACTGCACCAGCATAGACTCCAGGAAGGTAAGCTCAAACAGTTTTTTTAGATACGGGATCAATATGTCATTCATACAGGTAATAAAGCCCCACATGAAGAATAAAAGTGTGATGGTAATCAGCGGAACCGTATAATTTGTTCCCTGATTCTTTTGTGTTGAAGTACTCATTAATAGATGTTATTTTGGACGCACAAATTATAAATTTATTAGCTATTGGCCTTACTGTTAAATAACTTTTAAATTATTCTAAAAAAAATAAGGGCATTGAAAATTATTCAATACCCTTATATATAAATAACGACGTTTTTATCTCTAATTAAGCCATAAATTGTTAAAAATGAAAAACGAAAACGTGGTAAACTGCATATTTTAGGATTTTGAACCCTAAAAATATACCTTAAATTTCATTTTATTTATTTGGAGTGAACACCAGGCATACCGGAGAGCAGATGTCTATTCTCTTACCCGTGTCGCTAAGGAGGCCTGTTGTCTTATCCCTCTTAAAAATGACAATAGTATTAGCATTTTGGTTGGCCATAAGCAGATAATTATCTGTAGGGTCTATAACAAACTGGCGAGGGCCCTCGCCCATTGTACTTATCTGCTGTACCTGGTTCATCATCCCGTTAGCGTGTACTTTGTATACCGTTACATTATTTGCATCTCCCCTATTGGTAACATATAGATATTTACTGTCATTAGAAAACGAAATATGTGCAGCACCATTAAAATCGTTGCAATCTTTTGCATTAAGCGTTAGTTCCTGTATAAGGACCATCTTTTCTTTCATGTAACTAAAAACATCTACCGTACCGCTTAACTCGTTTACAAGATAAACGAAAAGGCCGTTAGGATGAAACACAAGATGTCTTGGCCCGCTTCCCGGCTTGACAGCAACGGTTTCCTTAAGTGTAAGCGTTTTTTCGCCGCCATCAGGGGCGTAATTATAAATGAATATCTTATCTACTCCAAGGTCATTTACGAATACATATTTTTTATCTGGCGAAAAATACACCATGTGTACGTGTGCTTTTTCCTGGCGGCTTGTATTTATACTGCTTCCTGTGTGTTTAACCACCTGTTTTGCATCGGTAAGGCTGCCATCATTCTTTTTACCAAACACGGCTATGCTTCCGCCTGTATAGTTGGCAACAATAACATTTTTGTCGTCGTTGATGATGTAACAAGGGTCGGCGCCTTCTGCATCCCTTTTGTTCATCTGCTGAAGTTTTCCTGTAGACGGAATATATTTAAAAGAGCTAACGTTGCTTTTTTCTCCGTCCTCATTAACGCTGTATACCACAGAGTTACTTCTATTTACGGTAACGTAGCTTGGATTGATAACGCCATCAGTACTGTTCTTTTCTTTAAAGGCAAGCGTATTTACATTAAAATCATACACATAAATACCTTTACTGGCACAGGCGTTTGTATAAGTACCTATAACAAGGTTGTAGTTATCCTGTGCTGTCGCATTCATACAAAGAAGTATTAGTAATACTTTGATAATTTTCATTCGAATAAATTTATGGAAAAACAAAAGTAAGGCATTTAAAGATGATGTGAAATTTATCGTAGGGATTTGCTATGCGGTTTACAATAAAAATTAGTATTTTTGACAAACTTTCAACCGAAATGCAGTTCAAACACCCGGAAATTCTATACTTTCTTTTCCTGCTTGCAATTCCCATACTGGTCCATTTGTTTCAATTGCGCCGTTTTCAAAAAGAATATTTTACCAATGTACGCTTCCTTAAGGAGCTGAGCATGTTAACCCGCAAAAGCTCTAAGATCAAAAAATGGCTTTTACTCGCAACCCGTTTATTACTGCTCGCCTTTCTTATTGTTGCTTTTGCGCAGCCCTATTTTAAGGCTAAAGACGATGATAATAAAGGTAATGAAATGGTTATCCTGCTGGATAATTCTTTCTCCATGCAGGCTAAAGGCAGCAAGGGCGAACTGTTGAAACGTGCAGTACAGGATATCCTTGAAAATACACCCGAAAATCAGCAGTTCTCACTTATTACAAACACTAACGTTTGGTGGGACACCGATGTAAAATCAATTCAAAAAGACCTTCAGAACATCAAATATAGTGATGTGCCTTTCCGTCCGGATTTTCTTTTGACAAAAGCACAGGCTAAGAATCCGAATAGTGGTAAAGATATTGTTGTTATTACCGACGCTATCAACCTTGACAGCAAAGACCTTTCTAAATTTGATGGAAAATCGCCTACCTATTTTATAGTGCCCGAAGCAGAGAACACTGCAAACGTCTCTATAGACAGTGTATACATCTCTCAGGTTATGGACAACTTTTACGAGATAAAAGTAGATATGGAAGCTTTTGGCGATGTAGAGAACGATGTGCCTATTTCGCTTTACAATGGCAAAAGCCTTACCGCTAAAACACTGGTAAAGTTTGATGGCAGCACGAAAAAATCGAGCACCTTCACCATTCCTAAAAAAGACTTTCACGGATATGTATCCATCAATGATAACAGCCTGATGTATGATAACAATTATTATTTCAGCATTTCAAAGCCACAAAAATCAAACGTAACTGCCATTGGCGATACCTCCAAAAATAGCTTTCTTGCGAGGATCTACACCGATGATGATTTTAACTTTACCGCTTCAGAGCTGCGTTCGCTGGACTATAACAGCCTTGACAAACAGGATGCGATCATTTTAAACGAGGTAAAAGACATTCCACAGGCGCTCATTACGACACTTAAAACATTTTATGCTAAAGGCGGAAACGTGATTATAATACCGGCACAGGACAGCAGTCTGCAAAACCTGAACAGCCTTATGGCAGCCTTTGGCGGAAGCCAGTTCAAAAGCCAGAACAGCAACGAAAGACAGATTACCAAGATTGCCTTTAACCACCCGCTCTATGCTACGGTATTTGAAAAGAAAACAGATAACTTTCAGTACCCTAAAGCAAACACAGGCTTTACCCTTGGTGGAAGTGCGCTGCCGGTTTTAAGCTATGACGACCAAACGCCGTTTCTTGCATCCGTAAGCAATAAATTGGGCAATGTATATGTATTTACTGCAGCCATTAATAAGACTAACAGTAACTTCCAGAATTCTCCGCTCATCGTGCCTACCTTTTATAATATGGCACAAAACAGCGGGAAAACAGGAATTAGCGCTATCACTATTGGCGAAAACCAAAACCTGCTACTGGATGCCCTATTATCTAAAGATGAAGTGCTGACGGTTAAAAACGAAACGTCTGATTTTATCCCGATGCAGCAATTGCTGAATAACAAGGTCAAGCTTTCTTTTGGTGATTACCCTGAGGAAGCGGGTAACTTTGCAGTTTATAAAAACAACCAAAACCTTAAGAGCATAAGCTTTAACCATGCACGAACAGAAAGTGACCTATCCCTGCAAAATAAAGCTGTAACAGATAAATTTACAGCTGCCACTTCGGTAGCGACAGTATATAACGATATTAAGTCAGAACGTACCGCTAGTGAATTATGGAAATGGTTCATCATCGGCACGCTGATTTTCCTTTTAACTGAACTTCTTATTCAAAAATTCGTAAAATGAACCTGATATTCAAAAACGCCGTTATTATAGACAAAAACAGCCCTTTTAATAGGCAGGCTGTAGACATACAGGTGGAAAACGGCATCATTAAAAAAATAGGCCAAAATATTGCAGCAGATGGTTTTGAGGCTGTTGAACTTGATAACCTTCACATTTCTAAGGGCTGGTTTGACAGTTCGGTAAGCCTTGGCGAACCCGGCTATGAAGACAGGGAAACCCTTGCAAATGGTCTTGACGTTGCCGCAAAAAGCGGCTTTACCGATATTGCGCTTCAGCCAACGGGAAACCCAATTGCTGAAAGACAGGCTGACATCAATTTTCTTTTAACAAAATCGGCGCATGCTGCAACAAAGCTGCACCCTATAGGAGCGCTGACAAAAAACAGTGAAGGCAAAGACATCGCTGAGCTTTTTGACATGAAAAATGCAGGGGCTGTTGCCTTTGGCGATTATAATAAATCGATTACCGATGCAGGCATCTTAAAGATTGCACTGCAATATGTTCAGGACTTTGACGGACTGGTTATTGCCTTCGCACAAGACAGTAACATAAAAGGCAAGGGCGTTGTTCACGAAGGTATTGTAGGCACGCGCCTTGGCCTTAAAGGAATCCCTACCCTTGCCGAAGAACTCCAAATAGTGCGTAACCTATACCTTTTAGAGTATACTGGCGGCAAGATGCATATACCAACAATCTCTACAGCAAAATCGGTTCAGCTTATTAAAGAAGCTAAAGCGAAAGGGCTTAATGTTACCTGCAGCGTGGCTATCCACAACCTGATATTGACAGATGAAGTGCTGGTTGACTTTGATACACGCTACAAAGTTATGCCTCCCCTACGACCGGATGCTGAACGTAAAGTATTGATTGAAGCGGTGTTTGATGGCACGATAGATATAATAACGTCTGACCACAACCCTATTGACATAGAAAACAAAAAACTGGAGTTTGACCTTGCCAAAGATGGTACAATAGGTTTTGAAAGTGCTTTTGGCGCTCTGCAAACCATATTGCCGCTTGAGGTCATCGTTGAGAAATTCACGGCAGGAAAACCTGTATTTGGGTTTGCCAACCAGGATATCACAGAAGGTGCAGCTGCATCGTTTACTCTGTTTAATCCTGCCACGCAATGGACTTTCAGCAAAGCGGACATCAAATCAAAATCAAAAAACTCTGCTTTTTTAGGCCATGCGCTTAAAGGAAAAGCATACGGAATATACAATCAGGGAAAATTAATACTGAACGACTAACATGACCGATTTAGAAAAAGGCAAAACAAATGCCATTATCTCATACCTGCACATTATTGGCTGTATCATTGCCATGGTAATGAACAGCGACGCAGAAAAGAAAAGCGCATTTGCATCTTTCCATATACGACAATCGTTGGGATTAACCCTATTGTCTATGTTATTAGGATCAACCATCTCAAATTTTGATAGTTGGTATGTAACAGGCCCTTTTTACCTGTTTTTTATTGTTCTTTGGACCTATGGTTTTATAGGGGCAATTCAGGGACAAATGAATATGATTCCGTTATTGGGCCCATTCTTTCAGAAACTTTTTAAAGGATTATAATATATGGACTTATCATTATACCATCTTGTAAGAGAACCAAAAGTAAAAAAGGATAAGAATCCGTTACTCTTGTTACTGCACGGCTATGGAAGCAACGAGGAAGATCTTTTCTCGTTTGCAGCGCAATTACCGGATGACTATTTTATCGTGTCGGCAAGAGCACCGTATAACCTTCCGCAGTACAGCGGCCATGCGTGGTATGCCATTACGTTTGATAACGACATGAATAAATTCTCTGACGATAAACAGGCAGCACAATCCCGTGACCTTATCGTAAAGTTTATTGATGAGCTTATTGCTGCCTACCCTATTGATAAAGATAATGTAACGCTTATTGGCTTTAGCCAGGGATCAATATTAAGCTATGCCGTAGCGTTAACACACCCTGAAAAAATAACACGTGTAGCAGCACTAAGCGGATATTTAAATATGGATATCGTAGGCAACAGCCTGCATGCAGAAGATGCCGCTAAAGTGCGTTTCTTTATTTCTCACGGAACTGTAGACCAGGTTATCCCTGTTGAATGGGCCCGCAAAGCGCCGGAGTTCCTTAAAAACTTAGGTCTTGATGTTGAGTACCACGAGTACAACGCCGGACACGGTGTTGCACCGCAAAACTTTTACAATTTACTAAACTGGCTGAATAAGTAAAATCACACACAATATTAAAATCCCTTTTAAATCTAACAATTTAAAAGGGATTTTAATTCCACATGCAGTATGCAATCAAAATGAAAATGACTGCAAAAATTATATAACAAAGATTATATAAACTAAAGTTACTCTCTATTATTGAATGTTTAGGTTTCTCAGAATTATAGTATACTGTTACTGATTTACCAATATGATAATTTTCATCAATTTCTACTGCATATCTTGAAAAATGAAGCAAACCTATATTCTTCGAAAAATTAGTACTCACGAAGATTGAGGTTCCAACATTAAAAGTATACTCAATTGAGTTCTCCCAACCTCCATCACCTCTTGCATCTTTATATTTCACCTCAATATTTGTAATAACTCCAATAGCAGTTTCCCATCTTTTAATGATGGTTTTATAAAAATATAAAATCCAGAAAAAGCGTATCAAACAACACACAGCGCCAATGAAAGGTAATATTGCTAAATACTTTTCTGAATTTTCCATTAAGTTCTAATGAGGCAATTTGCTTTTCACAATACCATAAAAGTAAGTCCCAACTAATGCGCCTAATAGCACTACGCCTATTCCGTAGAAACCGGCACCGATAAGAATATACATTGGCCCCGGACAAGTGCCTATAAGCCCCCAGCCTAAGCCAAACAATATACCTCCTACAAGATAATTGGTAAAGCCTTTTTCTTTGTCGGGGATAACAATTGGTTCTCCTGTAATATCTTTTACATTATTACGCTTAATTAACTGTACGCCTATAGTACCTATTACAACAGCTGTCATGATGATGCCAAACATGTGGAAAGACTGAAAGTGGAACATTTCGTAAATACGGTACCACGATACCGCTTCAGATTTGGTCAGCACAATACCAAACACAACACCAACCAATAAGTATTTTATAAATTTCATGAGATGATCTTAATTAAAGAATAATGGTAACAGCAGCCATGACATAATAAGTCCGCCAATAAAAAATCCTATAACTGCAATAAGTGACGGAAGTTGAAGGTTGCTTAAGCCTGTAATTGCATGCCCTGATGTGCAGCCCCCGGCATAACGC
>Ga0163161_10003759_pt1 | contig 10628 bp, 9 predicted proteins | sample S45metaG_FD_129847 | JGI IMG/M metagenome (GOLD analysis project Ga0163161, IMG submission 129847) | Switchgrass rhizosphere microbial communities from Kellogg Biological Station, Michigan, USA - S4-5 metaG | ecosystem: Host-associated > Plants > Roots > Rhizosphere > Soil | place: USA: Michigan... | reverse complement strand
CGGCCTGCGAAAGATGTCAACGATGTCGATGGGCTCGCCGAGCTGGGCCAGCTCGCGCCAGACGAATTCGCCGAACAAATGCTCGCCGGTGATCTGCGGATTGATCGGGATGACGCGATAGCCGTGGCCCTGGAGGAAGCGCATGACGCCGTTGGAGGCGCGGTCGGGCCGGTCGGACGCGCCGACCATGGCGATGGTGCGCGCATTGGCTAGCAGGTCGTAAATGTCCTCGTCGCGGGTCAGCGGCACTTGTGTCTCCTTGCGCAGTGACAATGCTTCAGCCGCGGATTGTCTCCAGCTGGACGAGCAGCTTGCGGGCAAGGTCTGCGAAGGCGGCGGCGGCCGGGCCGTCGCCGGCGGCGGGCGGATTACCGGCGTCGGAGGCCTCGCGCAGGCTTACCGACAAGGGCAGGCGGCCAAGGAAGGCGACGCCGAGGCGTTTGGCTTCAGCCTCCGCGCCGCCATGGCCGAACGGATCGGAGGGCTGGCCGCAATGCGGGCAATCGTAGCCGGCCATGTTCTCGATGACGCCGGCGATTGGCACGTGGGTCTTTTCGAACAGGTCGATGGCGCGGGCGGCGTCGATCAGCGACAGGTCTTGCGGTGTCGAAACGATAACGGCGGCGGCAGGCCGCGCCTTCTGGATCAGCGACAATTGCACGTCGCCGGTGCCGGGCGGCAGGTCGACGACGATTAACTCGGCATCGCCCCAGTCGGCATCGATCAGCTGGTTGAGGGCGCCCGACGCCATCGGACCTCGCCAGGCGAGGGCGGTGCCTTCGGCGACGAGCTGGCCGACGGAGAGGATTTTTACACCGTGCGCCTCGACGGGGATCAGTTGCTTGTCTTTGGCCTCGGCGCGCTGCGTGGCGCCGAAGAGTCTCGGCTGGGAGGGGCCATAGATGTCGGCGTCGATCAGTCCGACCTTCTGGCCGAGGCGCGCCAAAGCGACGGCGAGGTTGGCGGCGAGGGTCGATTTGCCGACGCCGCCCTTGCCGCTGCCGATGGCGACAACCGTCCGGCCGCGCTTGGTTGCGGTGAGTGCAATGCGGGCTTCCTCGACACCGGGAATAGCGAGCGTCGCCTCCTTCAGGCTTTGCTCCAGTTTTTCCTTTTCTCCGTCATCCAGGCCGGTGGCATCGGCGACGATCGTGACGACGTTGCCGGTCAGGCGCCGCGAGCGGATGCGGGCGGCATCGAGATGATGATCGAGGGCGTCGAGATCGGGCATTTGGGCCACTTAGGGACTCATCGTCAGCTTGCCACTGTTTTTCGGCCCTGCAGCTTCCTATAGTGGGGCTTATGAGCATCTTCTCGGGGCTGGGCTCGCTGGGTCGCGGCCTGTTCAGCGACAATAAGGGACCATGGGGCCAGGCGCCCGGCGGAGGCGATGGCGGCGACAAGCCGCCGCCCGACAAAGGCGGGCCCTGGGGCGATGGACCCAAGCGCCGCCGCAAGGGCGAGCAGCCGAGTTCGGGCAACGTTTCCAGCCTCGACGAATGGCTGACGCGGAGCCGCGAGCGGTTTGGCGGCGGTGGCGGCGGTTCCGGATTCTCCGGCCAGGCGCCGTCAGGCCTCATCAAATGGGTCGTCATCGCGCTGGTCGCGATCTGGCTGGTCGGCACCAGCATGCACAGCATCGCGCCGGAGCAGAAGGGCGTCGTCACCCGCCTCGGTCGCTACAGCCACACATTGAACTCGGGTGTAGGCTGGACACTGCCAGCGCCGATCGACCGGGTGCAGAAGCTGGATGTCGAAAACATCCGCGAGATCAACCTCGGTTCGGCGAGCGAAGAGACGCTGATGCTGACCGGCGACCAGAACATGATCGATATTGCCTACCAGGTCCGCTGGAAGGTCAGCGATCCCGAACTTTTCATGTTCGAGCTTGCCGAGCCGGAGGACACGATCCGCCAGGTTGCCGAGAGCGCCATGCGCCAGGTCATCGCCAATGTTTCCTTGCAGGGTGCAATGGGCAACCAGCGCGGCGAGATTGAATCGCGGGTCGCGGAGGAAATGCAGCAGACGCTGAACTTCTACAAAGCAGGCGTCTCGGTGCAGGGCGTCGCCATCCGCCAGGCCGACCCGCCCGCCGCGGTCAACGACGCGTTCAAGGAAGTGACGGCAGCACAGCAGGATGCGCAGGCGACCGTCAACCGTGCGAACACCTATGCGCTGCAATTGCGGCAGCAGGCGCAGGGTGAGTCCACCGCATTCGACAAGGTCTATGAGCAGTACAAACTTGCGCCCGGCGTGACCAAGCGGCGCATGTATTATGAAACGATGGAGCGCGTCCTGAAGAGTGTCGACAAGACGATCGTCGAGGCGCCGGGCGTCAATTCGTACCTGCCACTGAATGAGTTGAGGCGAACTCCGCCGAAGGAGCCAGCCCAATGATCGACTTCGTTCGCCGTCATCCTTTGTGGGCAGGCCTGCTTTCCCTGTTCGTGCTTGCCCTGATCACGAGCAGCGTCTCGATCGTGCCCGAGACCAGACAGGGCGTGGTCGTCCAGTTCGGCAAGCCGGTCCGGATCATCAATCGTTACGACCCAAAGAGGCCCTTCGGCACGGTCGGCGCCGGCATCAATGCGCGCATCCCGTTCGCCGAGGATATCGTATGGATCGACAAGCGCGTCCGCGACATCGACATGGAGCGCCAGCAGGTTCTGTCGACCGACCAGCTGAGGCTGGAGGTCGATGCTTTCGCCCGTTATCGCGTGGTGGATCCGCTACGCATGTATATTGCGGCGAGGACCGAGGACCGTGTCGAGAACGCACTTCGGCCGATCCTCGGCTCGCAACTCAGGAACGAGCTCGGCAAGCGTCCGTTCGCATCGCTGCTAAGCCCCGAGCGCGAAGGTGTCATGGAGAACATCCGCACCGGCCTCAATCGGGTCGCCCGGCAATATGGCGTCGAGATTGTCGATGTCCGCATCAAGAAGGCGGACCTGCCCGACGGCACGCCGTTGCAGTCGGCCTACAACCGCATGATCAGCGCCCGCCAGCAGGAGGCCCGTTCAATCCGCGCCCAGGGTCAAAAACAAGCGCTGATCATCCAGGCGGAAGCGGATGCGGAAGCCGCGCGCATCTATGCTGCGAGCTTCGGCAAGGATCCGGAATTCTACGACTTCTATAGGGCCATGCAGAGCTACCGGACGACCTTCCTGGGTGACGGAACCGAGAAAATTGGCCCCACGACCGTCATTTTGTCGCCTGACAACGCCTATTTGAAGGAATTTTCTGGACGATAGGCATCCAGCGATGTTCAATTTGCGTTCATGAGCTCGACCTAGCGTCGCGTCCCATAAACGTCGGCTCGAGCTGAGAGGTAAGTAATGGTTTCGAAGGAGTCCGGACTGGTGCGCTACGCCTATGGAGTCGCGACGGCACTTTTAATCGGCGGAACGGCATTTTCGGTTGCGACCGGGCCAGTTGGAGCACAGGTCGCGCAGAATGCGCCGGCTGCCATGCCCCCGCACGGCGCGCCTATGTCGTTCGCCGACCTTGCCGCCAAGCTCCAGCCAGCGGTGGTCAACATCTCCACACGCCAGCGCGTGCCGCTGAAGGCCCAAACCGATCCGTTCGAAGAATTCTTCCGGCGCTTCGGCGGCCAGGACCCGACCCAGCAAGGACAAACGCCCCAGCAGGGACAGCCGAAGACTCGCGAAGCCGGCTCGCTCGGCTCCGGCTTCATCATTTCGCCCGACGGCTACGTCGTCACCAACAACCACCTCGTGCAGGGCCTGACCGGCACGGGCACTGTCGATACGGTGACGGTGATCCTGACCAACCGCCGCGAATATACGGCGCGGATCGTCGGTCGCGACACGGCGTCCGACCTGGCGCTTCTGAAGATCGACGCGACCAACCTGCCGTACGTCAACTGGGGCGATTCCACCCGCGTCCGGGTCGGCGACTGGGTGCTCGCCATCGGCAACCCTTATGGCCTTGGCGGGACCGTGACGGCCGGCATCATCTCGGCCCTCCATCGCGGCATCACAGGCGTCGGCGCCTATGACCGCTACCTCCAGACCGACGCCAGCATCAATATGGGCAATTCCGGTGGCCCGATGTTCGACCTCAATGGCAATGTCATCGGCATCAATTCGGCGCTGATTTCGCCGACCGGCGCCAATGTCGGCATTGGCCTCGCCATCCCGGCGGAGCTCGCCAAGCCGGTCATCGACTCGCTGCGCCGAGGCGAGCGTCCGTCGCGCGGTTATCTCGGAGTCGGCCTCCAGCCGCTGGACGAGAACATCGCCGCCTCGCTGGGGCTTCCCAAGGATAATGGGGAAATCGTTCGCTCAGTCGTTGCCGGTGAAGCCGCGGCCAAGGCCGGCATTCAGCAGGGCGACGTGATCGTAAAGGTCGGCGGACACGAGGTGAATCCGGACGAGACAGTTTCGTACCTGATCGCAAATACCCAGGTCGGCGCCCGCGTCCCGGTTGAAATCGTCCGCGACGGCCGTCACCAGGCCGTAACGGTCGTCGTCGGCCAGCGCCCGACCGAGGAGCAGCTCGCCCAGCAGGCTGGTGGCGATACCGACCAGGGCGATGGAACCGCGGGCACCGCGGCGACACCTGGTTCCGCTCAGGCGCTTGGGCTGACTTTGGTCCCGTTGACTCCTGAGCTCGCCCAGCGCTCCAACGTGCCGGCGACGGTGCGCGGCGTGCTGATTACGGCCGTCGATCCGTCCAGCAAGGCGGCCGACGAGGGCTTGCGCGCCGGTTACGTAATCGTTTCGGTGAACCGTCAGACAGTGACTACGCCGGCCCAGGTCTCGGCGATTATCGAGACTGCGAAGAAGGCGGGCCGCACGAGCGTCCTGTTGCTGGTGAAGGCGGGGAACGCACCCGAAGCGTTCGTCGGCGTCGACATCACGCCGCAGTAATTCGCCGAAGACGTATCGCAATTAGCCCCCCGCGCCGTTGGCGCGGGGGCTTTGTTTTAGCCGGCCGTCGGCGCTGCCGCGTTGTCCGGTGACACGGCTTTGTCCGTTGCCGCGTCGGCGAAGCCGCATTGCTTCTGCTCCATCGGGATCTGCTTGGTGATGCGGGTGGCATTTTCCGCATAGGCTTCGGTCACCGAACCCTTGTTCACGGCCTTGCCCCTGAGCGGGCTCACGCCCTGGCAGATATGGAAGACGTGCGGCGTCGCCGCCTTCTTGGCGCCGTTCTCCGGAGCTATCCAGTAGACGACATCGAGGCCGTTCGGGTTCGCGGCGCTCTTCGTCGCGTCCGTCACCGTTTTGGTATCGTCGGCAATGGCTTTCGCCTGTTCCGCGACTTCGGGCGAGCAATCTGTGGTCGGCTGTCCGGACTTAATCTCGGCAGCGCACTTGTTCATGTCCTGCGTATATTGCTCGGTCGACGGCGGGTTGAAATCGACCCCGATCACGGTCGCCAGCGCGGCGAGGGCAACCCCGATACCGCCGGCAATCTTCTTGTTCTTCGGGTCCATGTCCTTGTCCATGAAGATCAGGACAAGGAGCGGCAGGAAGGCGATGACCGTGATAATCGCGCCGAGCTGGTTCTGGAAGAAGAACCGGGCCGAGTCCGCCTTGCTGGCCGGGTCGTGCTTGTTAGCCGCCTTCCACATAAGGCTGCCGGCGATCGCGAAGACGGCGATGGCAACGAGCAAGCCGATCAGGAGCGGCATGTTGCCGTGGTCGAACTTGTGCTGGCGCAGCAAGACGATACCGAAAACTTCGGTGCCGATCGCGATGACCCAGGAGATCGCTGCGAAAATCCGAAGCCGCGTTGCCGCAGACTTCTGGCCCTGTGTCGCGCGCCACTCCTTGGTGACGTCTACCTCTTCGGCCGGCTTGTTGTCGGGCATGTTCAACTCCCCCAGATCAACTTTTCAAGACCGACATGAGTGACCGACGTTGGGGCCGGGATCAACCCCGGCGGTGTTACGCGGGTGTAACGCGACTTGCGCTTCGCCGCCCGCTGCGCAAAGTGGTGCGCGGAAGAGAGGTGCGTTGAGCGACAAAACCGACATCCGCGACCTCGAGCGACAATGGCGCGACGCCCTGTTCGCCAAGGACGTCGCCCGGCTGCGCGAGCTCATCCATCCGCAATTCAAGCTGGTCGGCATTCGCTCGACAGGGACTGTCGGGGTCAGCCTGGAAGACTGGCTGATCGCACTTCAGAAAATGGACCTGATCAGCCTGGAAGTCCGGGTCATGGACTCGCTTCGGCTGGACCAGACGATCGTCGCCACGGTCGATGCGCAATGGAAGCTCCGCTTCATGGGCCATGCGATCGACGAGCGAGTCCTGCTTACCGATGTCTGGGTCAAGACCGATGAAGGCTGGCGCGTCGTCCGCCGCCACTCGAGCCCGGTGCCCGCGGGCGTCAGCATCGAATGATAGCGTTGATGGCCGCGCTCCTTCTTGCGGCCGGCGCGCCGACGACTGTTGCTGGCGACTATCGCACGCACCAGATGGAAGTGGGCGCGGAGCTCCTGTTGAAGGATGACGGGACTTTCCTTTACTCGCTCGACTATGGCGCCGTGTCCGAGGCGGCGCAGGGGCACTGGTCAGTCAAGGATGGCGAGGTTCGCCTGCAGAGCGAGCCGCTGTCCGCCGACCTGATGCGGGAGATCGAGCGCAGCGACGCCAAGTTCCAGAATCAGCGCTTGCCTATCGACAAGGGCAACCTGCTGCTCCAGCGTTGGGACACAGTCTTCACTTTCCAACGAGACGATGAATGACACTGGAAGTCTGGAGCGAGGCCGCGGAAGCCGAACAGGAATCCACCGTCGCGCTGCGCCGAGCGATCCATGCCGATCCGGAACTGGGCCTCAACTGCCACAAGACGACCGCCAAGCTGAAGGCGGCGCTTTCCGGCCTGCCTCTCGATATTCGCGACAGCCAGTCGACCAGCGGCTTCATCGCCCGGCTGGACTGTGGCCGGCCCGGCCGCACCGTGCTGCTGCGTGGCGACATGGATGCGCTGCCGATCCATGAGGAAACCGGCCTAGACTTCGCTTCGCACACGCACGGCCACATGCACGCCTGCGGGCACGACACGCATTCGGCCATGCTGGTCAGCGCGGCGCGGATATTGTGCGCCAGGCGCGAGGAACTCGCCGGCACCATCCTCTTCATGTTCCAGCCGGGCGAGGAGGGGATGCACGGCGCCCGCTACATGATTGATGAGGGTCTGCTCGACGACCCGACGCCAGAGGCCGCGTTCGCGCTTCATATCTTTCCGAATGTCGCCGGCGGCGTAATCGCCTGCCGTTCGGGAGCCATGCTGGCCTCGGCGGACAGGGTCGGCGCGATGATCACCGGCAAGGGCGGGCATGCCGCCATGCCTCACGACGCCATCGACCCGGTGCCGATCGCCTGCGAAGCGGTGATGGCGTTGCAGGCCCATATCGCGCGGCGGACGACGTTCACCGATCCGGCGGTACTGTCGGTAACTCAGATTTCGGCGGGCAGCACGCACAACGTCATCCCGGACGATGTCGAACTCGTCGGAACGATGCGGACCCTGTCGGTGAAGACCCGCAAGGCAGTTGGCGAGGCCTTTGAACGGATCATCACCAAGGTGGCGGAGGCCCATGGCGCCAGTGCCGGCGCGTGGATCGAGGAAGGCTATCCGCCGACGATCAATGACCCGCGCGCGGTGAAAATGATCCGCGAGCTCGCGGTCGGCCAGTTCGGAGACGATGCCTTTATCGAGCCGCCGGGACCGAGCATGGGCGCGGAAGATTTCTCCTATGTGCTGCAGAAAGTGGCCGGTGCCATGGCGTTCCTGGGCGTCGCGCCGCACGACGGCGATGCGTCGACGCGCGCCCCGCTGCACAACCCGAGCATGATGGTCGACGAAAGCGTTTTACCGCGCGGCGTCGCCATGCATTGTGCCTTTGCCACGCGTTTCCTCGAGCGCGGCTGGGACTGAGTTTCAAGAAGGATAAGACATGGCCACCGACGCGCGTACCAGCCAGCCCTTGAGCGGCATCAAGGAACTGACGATCCGGGGCATCATCCTCGGTGCAATCATCACCGTCGTGTTCACCGCGGCCAACGTCTATCTCGGCCTCAAGATCGGCATTACCTTTGCAACGTCGATCCCGGCGGCGGTCATTTCGATGGCGGTGCTGAAGGCGTTCAAGGACGCCACCATCCAGGAAAACAATATCGTCCAGACCATCGCTTCGGCAGCGGGTACGCTGTCGGCGATCATCTTCGTGCTGCCCGGCCTGATCATGGTCGGATGGTGGACGGGCTTTCCCTACTGGCTGTCGGTCGCGGTCATCGGCCTCGGCGGCATTCTTGGCGTCATGTATTCGGTGCCGCTCAGGCGCGCGCTCGTGACGGGATCGGATTTGCCTTATCCGGAAGGCGTCGCGGCTGCCGAGGTGCTCAAGGTTGGATCGGGCGTTGGCGGCGCTGAAGAGAACAAGCGCGGCCTCGCGCTGATCAGCGGATCGACGATTGTCGCGGCGGTCTATTTCCTGCTCGCCAAGACCAGGTTGCTGACGGACACCGCTGGCCGGACCTTCAAGGTCGGGGCGGGTGCGACCGGCATTTCCACGAGCTTCTCGATGGCGCTGATCGGCGTCGGTCACCTCGTCGGCATTGCCGTCGGTGTCGCCATGCTGATCGGCATCCTCATCAGCTGGGCATTCATCGTTCCCCACTGGACGCAGGATGCCGGCCTGATCGCGCAAGCGGCGGGGAACATCGAGACCCTGGTCAGCACGGCGTTCCGGCAAAAGGCACGCATGGTCGGCGCCGGCGCCATCGGTGTCGCCGCCATCTGGACGCTTCTGAAGATCATCGGCCCGATCATCGCCGGCATTCGCTCCGCGCTCATCGCCAGCGCCGAGCGCAAGGCGGGCCGGGCCGAGCAATTGCCACTGACCGAGCGCGACATGCCGATCGGCATCGTCGGCGGGACGATCCTCTTGTCGATGATCCCCATCGGCCTGCTCCTCTTTGCGTTCGGCAACACCGCGCCGATCTCGGGCAATGCCGGCCTGACGGTCGGCATCAGCCTTGTCTACATCCTCATCGCCGGCGTCGTGATCGCGGCCGTCTGCGGCTACATGGCGGGGCTCATCGGTGCTTCAAACAGCCCGATCTCGGGTGTCGGTATCTTGTCCGTCCTCGGTATCGCGCTGATCCTTGCCGCGATGTACGGCGGCGCGACCGGCGACGAGACCAAGGCGTTGGTTGCCTACTCGCTGTTCGTCACGGCGATCATCTTCGGTGTCGCCACCATCGCCAATAACAATTTGCAGGACCTGAAGACCGGTCAGCTCGTCGATGCGACCCCATGGCGGCAACAGGTTGCCTTGGTGCTCGGCGTCATCTTCGGCGCGCTCGTCATTCCGCCGATCCTCGACCTCATGAACACGGCTTTCACGTTCCAGGGCGCCCCGGGGGCAAGGGCAACCGCGCTGCCTGCGCCGCAAGCCGCAATCATTTCGACGATTGCGCAAGGCGTGCTCGGCGGAAATCTCGATTGGGGCCTGATCAAGGAGGGCGCGATCATCGGCGTCGTTGCAGTGATCATCGACGAAGGGCTGAAGCGCTTTTCCAATGGCCGCCTGCATCTGCCGCCGCTCGCCATCGGCATGGGTATCTATTTGCCGATGGAGGCCAACCTGCTCATCCCGTTCGGTGCCGCCCTTGGCTATTTCTACAATCGCTGGGCTCTGGCTTCGCGCAGCCCGGCATTCGCGGAGCGCATGGGCGTGCTGATGGCGACGGGTATGATCGTTGGCGAAAGCCTGATGGGGGTGGTCTACGCGGCCGCCGTCGCGGGCGCGGAGAAAGCTGGATCAGCCGACAGCGCCAATGTCTTCGCCCTGATCCCGGCCTATTCTTCGGTGATGGTCGTCAGCCTGGTCGTCTTCACGGTCGCAATCATCGGTCTTTATATGTGGACCAAGTCGCGGGCCTCGGATGCCCCCGCACCCGATGACAATGCGGCGGTCCCGGAACCGGAAGCGAGCTTCCGCTAGCGACCCAGCACTTTGCGGCGGAGGGTGCCCGGCCCCCAGGGATCGACGCCCCTCTCCGCAAGGCGGACCAGTTCGACGATGCGGCGGTTGATCGGCGCGTCCATGCCCAGGCGCTCGGCCAACGCGACAAGCTCGCCGTTGAGATAATCGACTTCCGTCCGGCGGCCAGCGATGAGGTCGTCGTTCATCGACGACCGTGCCTTGGCGTCGATCTTCCATTTGGCGAGGAAGACGTTGCGGAACAGCCAGTCGGGCGAGCCGATGATGAAAGGCAATAGGCTCGGCGCGACACCGCCGATCTTCGCCGGCTCGATGCCCGCACGTTTCAAGAGGCGGAGGCCCTCTCGCTGCGAGGCGGCGACGACACGACGGTAGTCCCGCTGGCTCAGCTCATCGAGCAAGGTCCGCCCAGACAGTGCCGCGACGGCATTGTTGAGGTTGATGAGCAACTTGCCCCAGGCGATGCCGAGCATGTCATCCGACACTTCCAGCACTGCCGGGCCGTCACCGATCCGTCCGGCCAACGCCCGGGTTTCGGGAAGGTCCTCGGTGTAGAGATGGCCGGCGACGCCCTTGTGGAAACGGCCCTCGCCCAGGAACGCGACATTGTACTGGACCATGCCGCGCGCGACCTGGAAGCGAT
>Ga0163161_10003758_pt1 | contig 10628 bp, 9 predicted proteins | sample S45metaG_FD_129847 | JGI IMG/M metagenome (GOLD analysis project Ga0163161, IMG submission 129847) | Switchgrass rhizosphere microbial communities from Kellogg Biological Station, Michigan, USA - S4-5 metaG | ecosystem: Host-associated > Plants > Roots > Rhizosphere > Soil | place: USA: Michigan... | reverse complement strand
TTTTAAGAGGAAATTCACCTCCTGACTGATCCAGTCAAAGGCACGCCAGTCATCATCATCCCAGTGGATGATAATGCTTCCCCTTGCTTTTTCAATGGCATCATTTCTTTTCAATCCAATGCTTCCTATGGGTTCCGAATAGAAATACCGGATCTGTGGATGGGCAGGAAGCAGTTCAAGGATAGATTTTTCTCCATCATCAATGATCACCAGTTCTTTATTAGGATAATTCTGTTCTGTAAAGTAGGCTATAGCAAACGGGATAAATTTCTCGCGGTTTGCAGTAGGCATGATGCATGAAACAAGTGGTAAGCCCATATCTTTTTTCAGCAATTTATAAAGGAATGATTTTAATGAATAGGGTCATGTGTTACATAAGTGCTTGTAAGATAGTTCTGTATGTACCTGTTTCTTATCTTAGGTTTAATCAAACCGTTAAAGAAAAATGAAAAAAATTAGACTGATAACGGCATCTTTTGGAGATGATAAGAAGGAACTGACAGTAAAGTCCCCCATCATGCATGATGATTATATCATTGATCAAATGTATTACAACAATACCAACACAAAATCCAGGATCAATAGCCTCCATCCCAGAACAAAAGGAAAGATTCCTAAAATGATGGAATGGTATGAGCACCCGGATTATGATTATTATATCTGGGTTGATTCAAAATTTACCTTATTGGATGGATTCATAGATTCCATGCTGGAATATGCGGGGGATGAAAATGCGGATATCTGCTTCTTTAACCATCCTGAACGGTCTTCAACCAGAGATGAAATGCAATTTATGAGAGAGAAGATGAACAATGGAGACTCCTACCTGTTAAGCCGCTATGAGGGAGAGATCATGGAAGAGCAGCTGAACAAGTATCTTGCTGATCCGGATTTCAAAGACAACCAGCTTTTTTATTGTGGTTTGTTTATGTATGCTAAGCGACTGGTGCAAAACAGGGAGAGTAATCTGCTGACAGACTGGTTTCTGCATTGTATCTTATATCATACCCAGGATCAGTTATGGTTCCCATATTTATTGTATAAGCATCAGGTTAAATATAAAGTATATACCCCTCATATGTTAAACAATAGTTTTATGAGGTACAATGTCTGATGAAAGAATTGCATATAAAGTACTCATTTATCTTTTCCTCCATAGGACATAGCTCAGGAAATTTATACTCTGATAAAGAGCCCCATTGTCTGGGCTCTTTCTTTCAGATATGCTTTACAGAACACTATTTACCGGTTGCTTTTTTCTTTTCTTTACAAATTCGCTAAAGGCCCAGTTACCATCTTTAACACCTCAGCCAATAGCCTATAGTGATATAGAGATGTCAGGAGAGCTCGCCCTCCGTGCAGAAAAAAATTATGATCGTTTGGAGAGCTCCATCTATACACCTTCAAAGATATTCCCGGTATTGAATAAAAATGTGCCGGTGGAGTGGCCAGGTGATGTCGAAGGACGTATAATCCTCGGCCTTGTTCTGGAAGCACAGGCCACGCACAGGAAGCCAAAGTATCTCGACGAAATTATCCGTATGCTTCCGGCAAACCTGAATAAGCAGGGGTACTTCGGACCTTTGCAAAAGGATACCGTCAATGAGCAGCAGCTTTCTGGTAATGGTTGGTATCTGCGAGCCCTGTGTGAATATTACAGATGGAAAAAAGACCCGAAAATAAAAGGATACATCGCAAAGGTGATTCATCACCTTGCATTACCAACAAAAGGAAAACACGGTATATATCCGATTGATCCGTCTTCCAGAAACAGAACAGTGGGCGCCGCGTCCGGAACTACGCAAGCGACGGTAGGAAAGTGGAGGCTTTCTTCCGATATAGGATGTGATTTTATATTTATGGATGGTGTAGTCCAGTCGTACGAAGTTGTTCCGTCTGCAGCATTAAAAAGCCTGATAGATGAGATGATCGGCCGCTTTCTGCAAATGGATATGAAAGCTATCAATGCGCAGACCCATGCGAGTTTAACAGGGCTCAGATCTTTGCTGAGATACTACGTGTTAACTAAAAAGACTACACTACTGAAAGAGCTGCGCCAACGATATAATCTTTACCGCTCAAGTGCAATGACGGCGAATTTTGAAAACTTTAACTGGTTTGGCCGGCCGGAATGGACAGAACCCTGTGCTATTGTAGATTCATACATGCTGGCTGTTCAGATGTGGCAGCTCACAGCAGATCCGATGTACCTGGAAGATGCCCATCATATCTATTTCAATGCCATTGCAAATACACAACGCGCTAACGGAGGTTTTGGACTGAGCAATTGTACAAGGCCCAACTTCAATTCCCTGCGGGTTGATATTGATGAAGCTTCCTGGTGCTGCACCATGCGTGGCGCTGAGGGCTTGGCTGCTGCGGTAAAGTACAGTTACTTCAGACATCGAAATGAATTGATTGTTCCCTTCTTTAACAGTAGTACAGCAAATATCAAATATAACAATGGATCTGTTTCCATCCGGCAAACTTCAGCCTATCCATTTCAGGGAGAAGTGAAATTTGAGGTTTTGAGCTCCTCCCTTAATGCCATACTGAAAATAAAACTGCTGGCGCCCTCCTGGACCAGTAATCATCAGTTGAAGGTAAATGGAACAGCGGTGCCATTCAGGATCGAAAAAGGATTTATTGTGTTTGAAAAAAAAATGCGAAAAGGCGACCAAATTACACTTAGCTTTTCGCAGGAGGTACATCCCCAAAAAATGCTGAATAAAGAATATAGTTTACCAGGTTTCTACACCCTGAATTATGGTCCCCTCGTGCTTGGTTACCATACAACTCAAAGCGGGGAGACCTCCTTCAGTACAATTCCTGAATTCGCAAGAATCTCGAAAACTGACTGGATAGTTAAAGATACTGATATTCATCTGTCTCCTGTATACCACCTGCTCGATCCCGGAGTGACCAAAGAATCAGGTGATGCTAAACAAATTCTTTTCAAAATTGCAGGTCAAAGATGAGGTGGTCAACTGTCCCATAATCAATAACTTACTATGACTGTGCTGCATCATTGCTTATCTTAGAAATAAGCAAATACCGATGTATGAAGATCAAGTTTTTCTCTAACTATGACAGTTCTGAGGGGTTATTAAAAAGATTTCTGTCTAACTATTCTGTCTGGGACGACGAGTTATCATTCACCATCGCAGAAGATTATGATTTTGCAGTTGTCTTTAACCAGACCAGTGATCTGATTCTCCCTTCTGCAAAGATTATCACTGTTATTCAGGAACCATCATGGAGTCCTGCACATCAAAATACGAAATTCCTGAAGGGCAGTGATTACCTGATTATTCATGATCCTGAATTATTTGAGCAAAAGCTTGGCCTGAAACTTGGCGGGGAAGTGATTGCATCTCCATCCTACATGTTTTATGACGACCGTGTAGACAAGACGTTTTTTCATTACGCCAGCAGTACTCAAAAAATAAGAAAGCTGAGCATGATTGTTTCATACCTGAATATTCCTCTTGGGATTTATCAGAAACGGACTGCATTGCTCCAAAAAATATTGGACTCGGATCTGGATATCGATATCTATGGCCGCAGGCTGCAGACAAAGGATCCCAGGTATAAGGGGCATGTCGACTACAAGTTCACAGGCCTGCTTCCGTATGAATATTCCATAGCTGTAGAAAATTCTGAAGAAAAAAACTACCTGACTGAGAAGTTTGTGGATTGTGTGCTCTGCAATACTATTCCTATCTATCATGGTGCACCAAATGCGGCAGAGATCTATGACAGCCGCTATTTTAAACAAATTGATCCGGATAGTCCGACGGTCATCGAAGATATCAGGGCAATCATTGCTGAACCTGCACCGTACTCTACAGTGAACAAAACCATCTACTTCCAAGAGTACAATCTGTACAAAAAACTCAAAGAAATCATTCTCGACTAAAAATTATGACTGTAATTGATCAACCAGGGCTGGAGACTTCCAGATTGTCCCTTGTCCCGCTCACATATGCTCAGCTATTGAAATACGCTGCGCTTGATTATTCCCTGGAATCCGAATTGAAACTGCTTCAGCGTGAAAGGGAGATGAAAGCAGACTTTAAAAGCACTATTGAAACTTATCTGATTCCCTATATCAATCAAAATCCTGATCTGATCCTGTTTGCCACCATCTGGCTGATCATTCATAAAGATCAAAACCTTGCCGTGGGTGACATTGGATTTAATGCAGGGCCCAGTGAAAAGGGGGTGGTAGAAGTAGGCTACAGCACGTATCCCGGCTTCATGAACCGTGGATACATGACAGAGGCTTTGGGCGCCATATCGGCCTGGGCATTTGATCAGCCAGGGGTTCAAATCATCATTGCACAGACGGATAAGGATAATCTCGCCACCCATAGGGTTTTAAGTAAAAATAGTTTTACACCTTTTGCTGAGGCAGATCAGTTTTATTGGTGGAGACTGGACAAGGAAGACGAATAAAATAAATAAACCATGAACATACATTTGATCAGTTATGGCGATGCCAACTATACCCTGCAAAAAGAATTTTTACGGGAAACAGCAATAGCTTCGGCTTATTTCGATGATATCAGGATTTTCTCACCTGCAGACCTGGATGCTGATTTCGTGCAGCAGGTTTACCGTTTCGTAAAAGGAAGCCGGGGAGGGGGATATTGGGTTTGGAAACCCTACTTCATCAAGCTAGCACTGGAAGCTTTGCCGGAGGGAGATATCCTGATTTATGTTGATGCGGGCTGCATGATCAACGGTAAGGCCAGGGAAAGATTTCAGGAGTACATCTCAATGGTGAGCTCTTCAGAAACAGGGACGCTCGATTTTGAGCTTCCTTTTCCGGAGTATCAGTACACCAAGCAGGAAGTATTCAGTTATTTTAATTCCGGCAATGCAGTGATCCATTCCAATCAACTCATGGCAACCATTCTCATCATCAGGAAATGCAGCCATAGCTCAATGTTGATTAACAAATGGTACAACACCCTGATGGATGACTTCTCCCTGTTCACAGATGAAATTGTGATGCCAGGGCGCGAAGGATTTATTGATCACCGGCATGACCAGAGTATTTTTAGCGTGATCCGTAAAACCTTTGGGGCTACAATTATTCCTGACGAAACCTACTTTTCTGACTTTCTGAAGGATGGTCAGGGCTCACCGATCTGGGCAACCCGGCTGCGCGGATAAGTGCCGGAAAAACATTTGTAAATAATTATCAGCTAATTGGCTATTGCTAAAACATTTTATATGTAGGTGTTTGAATTTTAACTACTTGTGCCTATTTGTTTAAATGGTATATCTATCTATATTCGCTCTGCCAAATATATAAATATGAGAAAAATCCTTGTTGTTGTTATGCTGTTCTACTCGGCATTTGGTTTAGCACAAAGCAATATTTCTGCACTTCCTGCATGGAATGAAAAAGCTGAACCAACTGCCCCCGGGGACTGGATGATCAATACAATCAACCGGCCTGCAGAGGTTTACAGAAGCAGTGATAACATGGAAGTGATTCTTGACAATGGACTCATCAAACGTTCTTTTCGCATGCTGCCAAATTTTGCCTGCACAGACTTTAGCAATCTCAGCACAGGAGAACAAATGTTAAGGGCCATAAGCCCGGAAGCAAAACTAACTATTGATGGTAAGGATTTTAATATAGGCGGCTTACATGGTCAGAAAGAGAAAGCTTATCTCAAAAAGGAGTGGATCAAAGGTCTTACCGCTGATCCTTCAGATTTTCAATATGAATCATTTACTATAACAACTATTACAACCTATGTAAAATGGAGCCCATCTAAAAAAGCCAGCAACGCTGTACACCAACTGCAGCCTGCTGGCAAGATGGTCACCTTTATTTTTAAATCCCGTTTGCCGGAATTGGAAGGTGTAAAGGTTGAGGTGCATTATGAATTATACAATGGCATTCCTCTCATTTGCAAGTGGCTAACTGTAAGGAACAACGGACGCAGGCAGATCAAACTGAATAAAGTACGGAACGAAGTATTGGCAGTACATGAAGAAGAATCATCTGTAGCTGGATCAACAGCGCAAATGAGAATCCCTCATGGCATTTATGTGGAAAGTAATTATGCCTTCAATGACGCGATGAATGCCAGGTTATCTGATCAGACTACCCATTGGAAAGCTGATTCTACCTATACATCGCAGGTGAGCTATGATTTAAAAACACCCTGTTTGCTGGAGGTATATCCTCCTGTCGGTCCGGGCGTACAGTTAGCACCTGGAAAGAGTTTCAATTCTATCAGGACCAATGAACTATTGCTGGATAGCTATGACAGGGAACGCAATGGCTTGGCACAGCGCTTAATGTATCGTACCATAGCACCATGGGTACTGGAAAATCCGATCTTTATGCATCTGATTTCCAATCAGCCACAAAAGGTAAAAGAGGCAGTAGATCAATGCGTTGAAACTGGTTATGAAGGTATTATCCTCAGTTTTGGAAGCGGAATCAATCTGGAGGATACTTCCGCTAAAAATATAAAGGCCATCAAAGATCTGGTTGATTATGCACATAGTAAGGGAATAATGCTTGGTGGGTATACCTTGTTTTCGAGCAGGAGAATCAATGACGATGAAGATGTTATAGATCCAAAAACCGGAAAAGCAGATGTACACGCTGCTTTTGCAAAAGCACCTTGTCTGGGCAGTAATTGGGGAATGAATTATTTGAGTTCATTAAAAGAAGTGCTGAGTAAAACAGGCCTCGATATTTTGGAAAATGACGGGCCCTATCCGGGAGATGTTTGTGCTTCGGTTAAACACCCGGGGCACAAGGGACTGGACGATTCGCAATGGGCACAAATGGAACTGCAGAAAGAGTTTTTTCGCTGGTGTAATGAAAATGGCATCTATGTGAATGCCCCCGACTGGTATTTTCTGGATGGTACCAATAAAATTGCCCTGGGCTACAGAGAGGTTAATTTTTCATTGCCCCGTGAACAACAAATCATCCTCAACCGCCAGAATATTTATGACGGTACCTGGGAAAAAACACCCTCAATGAGCTGGGGATTTGTGCCTCTAACAGAATATCATGGGGGGGGGGCTGCCGCAACTCTCGAACCACTGTCGGAGCACCTGTACGCTTATAAACAATTGATGATGCAATATTATGGAGCCGGGATACAGGCTTGTTATCGCGGCCCGCGTTTATATGATACAGATGAAACCAAAGTGATGGTACAAAATGTAATCACTTGGTACAAAAAATACCGTACAATTTTAAATGCAGAAGTGATCCACCTTCGCAGGCCAGACGGCCGTGACTGGGATGGGATTTTGCACGTAGATCCCAGAGGGAAAGAAAAAGCATTTGCAATGTTATATAATCCTACGGCTGAAGTGATCAGCAGAACTATCAATTTACCGCTTTATTATGCCGGTTTAAAGGAAAAAGCTGAAATCCGGATAATGGATGTTCCCTCAAAAAAATATAAGCTTGATCCGTCGGGAAGGGCAACAGTAAAAGTAACTATTCCTGCCCATGGCAATACCTGGCTGGTGGTAGAATAGAATAACTGCCTTCTGATCATTTACAACTCAGAGATGACTATACATATGAAGATATTTACTATTTTATCCCTAATCCTGGTATTTCATATCACTGCAAATGCAAAGGATTACACGCTACAATCACCCGATAAAAAAATCACTGTAAAGGTTACTGCTGATAAAAAAATCTACTGGTCTGTGCTGCGCAATCAGGAAACGCTGATCAAGGCTAGTCCGATGAGCCTTACCCTCAGCACTGGTATTAGCCTGGGCACTTCGCCTGTGGTATTAAAATCAGTGAGCAGCTCTGTTGATGAAATAATCACTGCAATTGTGCCGGTGCGTAATAAATTGATACCAAATAATTACAATGAACTCAGGCTGCTCATGAAAGGTGGATATGCCATTGAGTTCAGGGCCTACAATGATGGAGTAGCCTATCGGTTTGTAGCAGAGCTGGGAAGGGATGCAATTGAGATCAATAAAGAAGAAGTAACTTTCAATTTTAATGAAAATTGTCAGATTTATCTTCCCAAAGAGGATAATCCGGAACTGCAATCACATTATGAGGCTGATTTTAAGCCAATGAAGATTGCGGATGTTTCGGTAGAAACCTATGGATATCTACCCTTATACATATCAACAGATGCCGGTACTAAAATGGTAGTTACTGAATCTGATCTGCATGATTATCCAAATCTTTTTCTTTACGGGACCGGGGGGAATAGTCTTTCGGGGAGGTTTCCAAAAGTAATCCTTGAATCAAAACCCAAAGAAAATTCAGACCGTGCGGAGCTGATTGTGAAGAAAGCTGCTTATCATGCGAAGACCAATGGCAACAGGTCCTTTCCATGGCGAACAGTGGTAATCAGTCCTGACGATAAGAGTTTATTGGAGAATGAACTTGTATATAAACTGGCCAGGCCAAATGTGTTAAAAACAACCGGCTGGATTAAGCCGGGAAAGGTAGCCTGGGATTGGTGGAATGATAATAACATTTACGGAGTTAATTTCAAGTCGGGCATTAATACAGAGACTTATAAATACTATGTTGACTTTGCTTCAGAATATGGACTGGAATACATCATCCTGGATGAAGGATGGTCGCGTACCACCACTGATCTCATGGCAGCTACGCCGGCTTTGAACCTTGCTGAACTGATCAGATATGCAAATCTGAAACATGTCGGAGTCATTCTTTGGGCATTGTGGAAGCCCCTTGATGATCATATGGATGCTATACTTGATCAATATGTGAAATGGGGGGTAAAGGGTGTGAAGGTTGACTTCATGGCGAGGGCTGACCAGTACATGGTTAATTTTTATGAACGTGCTGCTAAAGCTACTGCCCACCGGAAATTGTTGCTGGATATGCATGGAGCATACAAGCCTGTTGGTCTGAACAGGGAGTACCCCAATTTAATCAATTATGAAGGCGTGCGGGGAATGGAAAATAACAAATGGGAAGAATCTATCACTCCGGTTCATAATACCACGCTACCATTTACGAGAATGGTGGCGGGGCCTATGGATTATACCCCGGGAGCCATGATCAACAGTAATCAGAAGGAATTCCATATTAACTTCAATTCTCCAATGAGCAGAGGCACCAGGGCACATCAGACTGCTATGTACGTGATTTATGATAGTCCCTTGCAAATGTTGTGTGACAACCCTTCCAACTACAGAAGAGAACCACTATATACCCGTTATATTTCAGGTATTCCAACCGTGTGGGACAAAACAGTTGCGCTGGAAGGCAAAATCGGTGAATATGCTGTCGTAGCCAGGAAAAATGGAGCCAACTGGTATATTGGAGGAATGACAAACTGGGAAGCAAGAACCTTCAAAATTCCATTGACATTCCTTGATGGCAGGAAGTACAGGGCTGAAATCCTGAAAGACGGTATCAACGTGGAAAAACATGCTGCAGATTATCAGTTGCAAAAGATGGACCTGAAGTCGGGTGACACGCTATCCATAGATATGGCTTCGGGTGGGGGATATACCGCTATATTAACACCACTGAAATAAAAATACAACCGGAGGCCAGACTGTCGCCGGTTTGTATTTAATTCAGTCCTTCATGTTTAATTTCTTAAAAGCACTATGTGCGATTCGCTATCAGCTGGTTGTGCTTCTCCAATAGCCAATGCATTTGCAATGTGCATTTTTAGTTTATTCGAAAACTCGAAGGGTTGATCTTCATATCCATCAGCGTAGATTGCACATAGATTTTTCCCATTTGAGCATCTTGGTTTAAGGTTTACCAGCTGATAACTTTCCGTGTTGAATGGATGACCATGCAAATAAACGTACCAGTGCTTATATCTTGATTTATCCCCCATAACAATTATGTTTTTTTACTAAAAAATTCTAAAACTTGAGGTGTTTGCCTACTCTGACCAGGGTTTTCAGCTTCCCCCTATTTATCCTAAAAATAGAAAAAACATGATCAGCAGAACCGGACAGCTGACACTAAATGCGCTCGGTTTATGTGACCGATAGGGCTATCACACGTCTTTTATTTTCAATAACTTTTATGGTAAATATGGTAAAGCCGAAAACCAGAAAAGTAGGCATCAGTTAAAGTTTTTACATGTTTTTACGGAAAAACATGCTGTTATGTGTGTAAGAAAATGGTATTACTACACCGGAAATGGAGATGACACCAATCCAATTAATTATATCTGTGTTCCAGGTCTGGATCCTTCTATGGTATGCCCGGGGGGGCCGCGCATCTGTGCTGTTTTGAGTTGCCCAAATACGGTGAACCCGAGGATTCCGGCTCCTTTTACTGAAAACCTTTTAAACTATATGATTATTGCGAAGGCCATTCAGTGGTATTATCCGCTGCCGCCGGATAAACCGTATGTGTACACACAACCATGGATTTGATCCCTGGTTAGTTCATGAAATTACTAAAGTCTTTCTCCTGATTCTAAACGGAGAGAACCATCAGGCCGAGTAACTGCGGCCTGATTTGCATTATTTTTTTTTGCGCATGATTCAATGTGACCTTTGACCAAAACAGGCAAATCGTATTTTGTTAAATTACATCATTCCGGATACTATAGTAATGTTGTTGTATAACAGATTTATCGGGGCATTGCTGC
>Ga0163161_10003757_pt1 | contig 10632 bp, 10 predicted proteins | sample S45metaG_FD_129847 | JGI IMG/M metagenome (GOLD analysis project Ga0163161, IMG submission 129847) | Switchgrass rhizosphere microbial communities from Kellogg Biological Station, Michigan, USA - S4-5 metaG | ecosystem: Host-associated > Plants > Roots > Rhizosphere > Soil | place: USA... | reverse complement strand
TGTTATATTTCACTTGAGCATTCCTTAACATTACGATAAGCAGAGCAGACCGTCTGTTTGTTGCTACACACTCCAGCCAATTATGCGAATTGCCGTACTCGATAGCGACCATAGCCAGGCAGAGCTGATCTGCCAGGTGCTCACCGCCGCCGGCCACGCTTGCCACGAGTTTCAGAGTGGTAAGGAAATGCTGGGGCAACTGCGCAAGGACAGTTGCGACATGCTCATCCTCGACTGGCATGTGAGCGATCTGGACGGTGCGGAAGTCTTGCGCCGTGCCCGCGAAAAACTGGCGCCGAAGGCGCCCGTGTTGTTTATGACCAACAGTTCCGGCGAAGACGATGTGGTGGCGGGCATGACGGCCGGCGCCGACGACTACATGATCAAGCCCCTGCGGCGCAGCGAACTGACCTTGCGCACCCAGGCGCTGCTGCGCGTGGCCTACCCGGCCCAGAATGGCGCCGAGTACTTGCAATTCGGGTCCTACACGTTTGAAACCCGCCCCGGCCGCCTGCTGCGCGATGGCGAAGTGCTCGACGTGACGCACAAGGAATTCGCCCTGGCGCTGCTGTTTTTCCGCAACCTTGGCCGTCCCCTGTCGCGCGCCTACATCCACGAAGCCGTATGGCAACGCGACACGGCCCTGCCTTCGCGCACCATGGATACCCACGTCTCGCGCGTGCGCAACAAGCTGCAGCTGAAACCGGAACACGGCTACAGGCTCGTGCCCGTCTACAGCTACGGTTATCGCCTCGAAAAACTGGGCGGCTGAACGGCGGCAACGGCTGACCTGCTCAAAGCGCGGGCACAAAGCGCTATAATGTCGGCATAAGTCACCCCAACAGCCCTGAAATGCAACTGCTCGCCGTCGGTCTCAACCATACCACCGCCCCAGTGTCGCTCCGCGAACAGCTGGCGTTTGCGCCTGAGCACTTGGGTTCGGCGGTGATGGCGGCGCGCACCTGGTTCCAGCGCATCGACTTGCGCGACAACGATGAAGCGGCCATCCTGTCGACGTGCAACCGCACCGAGCTGTATGCGGCCAGCCACGTGCCCAATCCGCTCGACGCGGGCGCGCATTTCCTGGCCGATTATCACAAGCTCAACTACAGCGAGCTGCGCCCCCACTTGTATATGCTGCCGCAGCACGATGCCGTGCGCCACACCTTCCGCGTCGCATCCGGGCTCGATTCGATGGTGCTGGGCGAAACGCAGATCCTGGGGCAGATCAAGGACGCCATCCGCACGGCCGACGAGGCGGGCGGCCTGGGCACGTATCTGCACCAGTTGTTCCAGCGCAGCTTTTCCGTGGCCAAGGAAGTGCGCAGCAGCACGGAAATCGGCGCCCACAGCGTGTCCATGGCGGCCGCCGCCGTGCGCCTGTCGCAGCGCATCTTCGACAAGATCGCCGAGCAGAACGTGCTGTTCATCGGCGCCGGCGAAATGATCGAACTGTGCGCCACGCACTTTGCGGCGCAAAACCCGAAAAGCATCACCATTGCCAACCGCACCATGGAGCGGGGCGAGGAACTGGCGCACCGCTTCAACGGCAAGGCCATCCGCCTGGCGGACTTGCCCGAGCAGCTGCACCAGTTCGACATCGTCATCTCGTGCACGGCCTCATCGTTGCCGCTGCTGGGCCTGGGCCTGGTCGAGCGTGCCATCAAGGCACGCCGCCACAAGCCCATGTTCATGGTCGACCTGGCCGTGCCGCGCGACATCGAAGCGGAAGTGGGCCGTTTGAACGACATTTTCCTGTACACGGTCGACGACCTGGGCAAGGTCGTGCAGACGGGCCTGGAAAGCCGGCAAGCGGCTGTGGCACAAGCCGAAGCCATCATCGAGACGCGCGTGCAATCGTTCATGAGCTGGGTCGACGACCGCGCCATGGTACCCGTCATCCAGCATTTGCATGAAAACAGCGAATCGTTGCGCCTGATGGAAGTGGAACGGGCGCGCAAGATGCTGGCCAAGGGCGCCGACATCGATGCCGTCCTCGAAGCGCTGTCGAAAGGCTTGACGGCCAAGTTCCTGCACGGCCCGCAGCAGGCGCTGCACCACGCGCAAGGCGACGAGCGCAAGCAGCTGGTCACCCTGCTGCCGAAACTGTTCCGCCCCCGCCGTTAGCGCAGCCCCGCAGGCCGCCCGCGCGCGGCCGCCCCTGCCCGCCTGCCGTAGTTGCAGAACCTGCACCATCCCTACACTCTTTACCGCGAATCGCTATGAAACCATCCATGCTGGCCAAACTCGATCAACTGGCGAACCGCCTGGTCGAACTCGACGAATTGCTGATGCACCCGGACGCCACGTCGAACATGGACAGCTACCGCAAGATGACACGCGAGCACGCCGAACTGGGCCCGCTGGTGGCCCTGTACCGCTCCTACCAGGAAGCGGGCAACGATATTACGACGGCGCAAGAGATGCTCGGCGATCCGGACATGAAGGAATTAGCCCAGGAAGAAATCGAGGCGGCGAAAACCACCATGGCGCGCCTGGAGCGCGAACTGCAGACCATGCTGCTGCCGAAGGACGTCAATGACGAGCGCAACATCTTCCTGGAAATTCGCGCCGGCACGGGCGGCGACGAATCGGCCCTGTTCGCCGGCGATTTATTACGCATGTACACGCGCTTTGCCGAGCGCAACCGCTGGCAGGTGGAACTCGTGTCCTCATCCGATTCCGACCTGGGCGGCTACCGCGAAGTGATCGTGCGCGTGGTCGGCAATGGCGCGTATTCAAAGCTGAAGTTCGAATCGGGCGGCCACCGCGTGCAGCGCGTGCCGGCCACGGAAACGCAGGGCCGCATCCACACCTCGGCCTGCACGGTGGCCGTGATGCCGGAAGCCGATGAAGTCGAAGACGTCAACATCAACCCGGCCGACCTGCGCATCGACACCTACCGCGCCTCGGGCGCGGGCGGACAGCACATCAACAAGACGGATTCCGCCGTGCGCATCACCCACTTGCCGACCGGCATCGTGGTTGAATGCCAGGATGACCGCAGCCAGCACAAGAACAAGGCGCAAGCGATGAAAGTGCTGGCCGCGCGCATCAAGGACGTGCAGCTGCGCGAACAGCAGTCGAAGGAAGCGGCCACCCGCAAGAGCCTGATCGGCTCGGGCGACCGCAGCGAGCGCATCCGTACGTACAATTTCCCGCAAGGCCGCCTGACGGACCACCGCATCAATTTGACCTTGTACAAGCTCGACTTCATCATGGATGGGGATTTGACGGAGTTGACGAATGCGCTGGCGGCTGAGCATCAGGCGGAATTGCTGGCGGCACTCGGTGACTAAATGCTGGCGCCGTTGCGTCGGCTTACGCTGCGCTAAGCCGACCTACGCCGACCTACGCCGCGATTTGTAGGTCGGCTTGGCGCGCAGCGCGTAAGCCGACAGCTTTAAGTAGCGGCTAAGCAATAAAAATCGGCCCTTGTGCGAAAATGACCAGCTCGATTCCATCCACCTCACCGTGTCGCCCATGAAAAATTCACGCACCGTCCTCCTGTTGACCGCCGCCCTGTGTTTCCTGATGCTGGGCGTGGCCATGTATTTGCAGCATGCCATGAACATGGCGCCGTGCCCGCTGTGCGTGATCCAGCGCTACCTGTTCCTCGCCATCGGCATCGCCTGCCTGGCCGGCGCGGTGGCCAACCGGCCGAAAATTGGCGCCAGCGCCGGCTTGCTGGCAGCCCTGGGCGGCCTGGGCGTGGGCGCCAAGCATTTGTACGTGCTGGCCAATCCCGGCTTCTCGTGCGGCATCGATCCGGTGGAAACGGCACTGAACAAGGTCTTCACGGCCGAACTCATGCCCTTCATGTTTGAATCGTACGGCGCCTGCGAAAGCGCTGGCGAGCCGTTTTTCGGCCTGTCGATCCCGCAATGGGCATTCGCCTGGTTCGCCATCTTCGCCATCGCCATGCTGTGGACCTTGCTGCGCCGTCAGAAATAATTGAAAGCACCATGCCAGAAACCTTGATTCCCGCCGGCAGCACTGTCGGCGCCCTGCAAATCCGTCCGCTGCTCGATCCGCTCGATAACCGCATTTTGCTCGGCCACGCGCTGGGCCTGTCGCGCGTGAGCCTGATCACGCAATCGGAGCGTGTACTCACTCCCAACGAAACGGAACGGCTGTCGAACTTGCTGGCGCGCCGCCTGCAGGGCGAGCCGATCGCCTACATCGTCGGCCAGCGTGAATTTTTCGGCCTGCCGTTCGAAGTCAACGACGCCGTGCTGATCCCCCGCCCCGACACGGAAGTGCTGGTGGAACTGGCACTCGAGCGCCTGCCGCCCGGCGGACGGGTGCTCGACATGGGCACGGGCAGCGGCGCCATCGCCGTTGCGCTCGCGCACACGCGGCCCGACGCCGTCGTCACGGCCCTGGACGTGAGCAGCGCGGCGCTGGCCGTGGCGCGCCGCAACGCCAGCGCCAACGGCGTCAACATCACCTTCATGGCCAGCGACTGGTTCGAAGCGCTGGGCACGGAAAAGTTCGACCTGATCGTCTCCAATCCCCCCTACATCGCCAGCGGCGACCGCCACCTGGCCGAAGGCGATCTGCGCTTCGAGCCGGCGGGCGCGCTGACCGACCATGCCGATGGCCTGTCGGCCCTGCGTACCATCGTTGCCGGCGCCGCGCGCCACCTGGCGTCCGGCGCCTGGCTGCTGATGGAACACGGCTATGACCAGGCTGCCCAGGTGCGCGAGCTGCTGGCCGCTGCCGGCTACAGCAAGGTGCAAAGCTGGCGCGACCTGGCCGGCATCGAACGAGTCAGCGGCGCCCGCCTGGGCTGACCGCCGCCACCTGCGCAAAGCTTGACCCGGCAGCGCGCCAGATCCCCCCGCAGTTTGTTAAAATATCAAGCGAATTCCTGACCGAAGCGCCGTCCCCGTTCCCCGGGACGGACGCTGGCGACGCGGCGTTTTTTGGGCCGGCGCCGACGCATTTGCCAAAATTCGGTTAATCTCAGCACAAATTATTTATATGCTGCACAAGAAAGGAAGCTCAAATTGCCCAACCTGTTGACTCGCCGCCTGGCATTGCTGACCGAAGATGCCAACCGCGCGCTGCTGGGCGGCTTGCGCGGCATCGAACGTGAAACCCTGCGCGTCGACCACGCCGGCCATCTGGCTTCCACGCCCCATCCCGCCGCTCTGGGCTCGGCGCTGACGCACCCTGAAATCACCACCGATTACGCCGAGGCGCTGCTCGAATTCATCACCCCGGCCGAAGCCGACATCGGCGTCACGCTCGACAAGCTCGACACCGTGCACCGCCACGCCTACAGCCGCCTCGGCGACGAGTTGCTGTGGAGCCAGTCGATGCCATGCCAGCTGCCGCCCGAAGCGGACATCGAGATCGCCAACTACGGCACCTCGAACATGGGCATGCTCAAGCACGTCTACCGGCGCGGCCTGGCCTTGCGTTACGGCAAAGCCATGCAATGCATCGCCGGCATCCATTACAACTACTCGCTCGACGAGCAGCTGTGGCAAGTGCTGGCCAGCAATCCGGACACCAGCGCCAGCGCCACGCAAGCAGCAGCCACGCCGAAAGACGTGCAGTCGGAAAGCTATCTGGCAACGATCCGCAATTTCCGCCGCTACAGCTGGCTCCTGATGTACCTGTTCGGCGCTTCGCCGGCCCTGTCCGCCGGTTTCCTGCGCGGCCGCGCGCACAAGCTCGACACCTTGTCCGACGACACCTTGTTCCTGCCGTACGCCACCAGCCTGCGCATGAGCGACCTCGGCTACCAGAACGACGCCCAGTCGGGCCTGCGTCCGCACGAAAACAGCCTGGAAGACTACGTCAACGCGCTCACGCACGCCGTCAACGACCCGTATCCGCCATATGCGGCGCTGGGCACCAAGAAGGATGGCGAGTGGATTCAATTGTCCACCAACGTGCTGCAGATCGAAAATGAATACTATTCGACCATCCGCCCGAAGCGCGTGATCCGCACGGGCGAGCGCCCGATCCAGGCTCTGTGCCTGCGCGGCGTGCAATACATCGAAGTGCGCTGCATGGACGTCGACCCGTTCGAACCGGTCGGCATCAGCCTGGAAACGGGCCGTTTCCTCGACGCGTTCCTGCTGTTCTGCGCGCTCGACGACAGCGGTCCCATCTCGGCCGAGCAAAGCGCCTGCTACACGAACAATTTCGCGCGCACCGTCAAGGAAGGCCGCAAGCCGGGCTTGACCCTGCGCCGCGACGGCGAGGAGATCACCCTGCAGGCCTGGGGCGAGGAATTGCTGGCACGCATCGCACCGGTGGCAGCCTTGCTCGACTCTCGCCATGGCGGCACGCAGCACGCGGACAGCCTGGCGGCACAAGCCGTCAAACTGGCCAACCCGGATGCCACGCCATCGGCGAAGGTATTGGCCGAGCTGCGCGCCAACGGCGGCTCGTTTGCCGCCTTCGGCCTGCAGCAAAGCGAACGCCATGCGGCGTTTTTCCGCGCGCATCCGCCCACACCCGAGCAAAGTGCGTATTTCGACGCGATGGCCGCCAGCTCGCTGGCCGAGCAGCGCGCCATGGAAGCGGCACCGGCCGGCAGCTTCGACGATTTCGTCGCCGCCTACCGCGCCAGCACCCTGTGTTCGCACACCTGATCCTGCCCGACTTTTCGCCTGGCACCCCATGCTGACCTTCTACAATGAATTGCACGGCCAGCACCGGGGCCGCTTCGAGATGTTTCGCGGGACCATGGTGCCCTGCTTCGAGACGCCCGAACGGGCCGACATGGTGGTGGCCGAGCTGGGACGGCGCAACCTGGGCCGCATCGTCACGCCGCACGGCGTGCCGCTGACGTCGTTAGAGCGCATCCACACGCCCCGTTACCTGCATTTTTTGCGCCACGCCTGGCATGACTGGCTGGCGCTCGACCCCGACAACGCGGGCAAGGATGCACTGCCATCCGTGTGGCCCGTGCGCACCTTGCGCAGCGATATCGAACCGGACGACTTCACGGCCAAGCTGGGCCTGTACTCGATGGACAACGGCACGCCGCTGACGGCCGGCACGTGGACGGCGGCCAAGACGGGCGCCGACTGCGCCGTCAACGCGGCCCACGCGCTGCGCCTGGGCGAGCGCGCCACGTTCGCCCTCACGCGCCCACCGGGCCACCACGCGGGCAGCGACTTTTTTGGCGGCTACTGTTTTCTGAACAACGCGGCCCTGGCCGCACAGCATTTGCTCGACGATGGCGCCCGCAAGGTCGCCATCCTCGATATCGACTACCACCACGGCAACGGCACCCAAAGCATCTTTTACCAGCGCGACGACGTGCTGTTCGCCTCCATCCACGCCGACCCGCGCAATGAGTATCCATTTTATCTGGGCCACGCCGACGAGACGGGCAGCGGCGCGGGGCTCGGCTACAACGTCAACCTGCCGCTGCCGGCCGGCAGCACCACGGCCAGCTGGTTCGCCGCGCTGGAAACGGCCTGCCTGCGCATCAATATGTACGCGCCCGACGCGCTGGTGGTGTCGCTCGGTGTCGACACCTTCGCCGGCGACCCGCTATCGCACTTCGCCCTGCAAAGCGGCGACTACCTGCGCGTGGGCGAGCGCCTCGCGCACCTGAACCTGCCCACCGCCTTCATCCTCGAAGGCGGCTATGCGGTGAAGGAAATCGGCATCAATGTCGTCAATGTGCTCGAAGGCTTTGAAACGGCTGATTAAGAGCGCCTGACAGAACCGTAGCGAGCGGCAGTGAGTTGCGGCTGAGAGGCGCAGCTGTGCGAATGCACAGTGAGCATCGGAGGCCGCAAATCGCGACGCGCAGTAGATTATGTCAGGAGCTCTAAGCCGGCCTACATATTCCGGAACAAGGCCATGAACGGCTGGCTCACGGCCAGCGTTTCCGGCCGTGTCTTCAGGCGCAAGGCGCCGCGTCCCACCTCGTCGCGCGTCACCGACGCCACCATCTTCATGTTGACGATGGTGGAGCGGTGGATCTGCTTGAAGATGGCCGGGTCGAGCACGTCGAGCAGTTCGCGGATCGGCTTGCGCAGCAGCGCCTCGCCGTCCGCCGTCATGACGGCCGTGTACTTGGTGTCGGATTGAAAATAGGCGATGTCTTCCACCATGATCAGCCGCGTATCCTTGCCGCTGCTGGCCGTCAGCCACACCAGCGGCGGCGACTTGGCGGCCGCCGGCAAGGCGCGGCTCAATTGCTGCAGCAAGCCGGCCAGCGCGCCGTCGCCCGCCCGGGCCTTGCCGGCCCGCGCCTGCACGCGCTGCAGGGTCGCTTGCAGGCGCTCGCGTCCGATCGGTTTCAACAGATAATCGACGGCGCCCTTGTCGAAGGCATCGATCGCGTACTGGTCGAAGGCCGTGACGAACACCACCTGCGTGGCGGGACTCGCTTCAAGCGCGCCGGCCGCCACTTCCAGCCCCGTCAGGCCCGGCATGCGGATGTCGAGGAAGGCGACGTCGGGCTTGTGCGTGGCGATGGCCTCGAGTGCCGTGCCGCCGTCGTCGCAGGCGGCGACGATGCGCAAGTAGGGCCACTCTTCGGCCAGCAGGGCCACGAGCGCATCGCGCAGCAGGGTTTCATCTTCGGCGATGATGCAAGTCATCTCAGGCTGATGCATACGACACTCCTTGCGCCGTGCTGTCCGGCACCGTGATGGTGGCCGTCACGCCATCGGGGAAATTGGCGACGATGGCAAACGCGGCGGCGTTGCCGTAGGTCAGGCGCAGGCGTTCGCGCACATTGCGCAGGCCAATGCCCGTGCCGGCGCCGTCGTCGCTGAAGCCCTTGCCGTCGTCGGCCACCGTGACGATCACCGTGCCATTGCCGCTGCGCGCCATGATCCAGATGGTGCCGCCGCCGCTTTTCGGCTCCAAGCCATGCTTGATGGCGTTTTCCACCAGGGTTTGCAGCATCATCGGCGGCAGCTCCACCTGACGCAGGTATTGCGGCACTTCGATCTGCAGGTTCAAACGCCCGCCCATGCGGATTTTCAAAATATCGAGATAGGCGCGCGCCCGTTCCAGCTCCGTGCCCAGGGTCGACATCGCTTGCTCCGTGCGTGGCAGCGAGTGGCGCAGGTACAAAATCAGGTTGCCCAGCATTTCATCGGCGCGCACGGGGTCGCTGCGCGTGAGCAGCTGCGCGCTGGCCAGGGTGTTGTACAGGAAGTGCGGCTCGACCTGCGCGTGCAGCAGGCTCAGTTTGGCCACCGTGAGTTCCTTTTCCGTCACCGTCTGGCGCGCCTCGGCCTGCTCGCCGCGGCGGCGCTGCGCCACCCGGCGCGTCATCGCCCGCGTCACCGCTTCCGCGTTTTCCAGGTTGCTGCCATGGTCGACGAGGAACCAGTCGGTCCAGGCGTTGCGCGCCGGCTCGCAGATCAGGGTCACGCTGCCCGCCTCGCCATTCGGCGTGACGGTGGCGAGGATCTGGTTCGGCCGCGGCTCGAGGAAACCAAGCACGCGCATGCGGGGCAAGCCCGTGTGCGTGTACGGCGCGGCGCGGCGCACTCTAGCCTGCACTTGCAGGCTGTCGCGCGCGCTTTCGACCACTTCGCTGCCCGGCAGTTCGCGGATGGCCGCATCGATCATGTCGAACGCCTCGCCCGCCTCGAAAGGAATCTCGATCTGGCGCCGCTGGCGGCTCGACAGGGTGCCGGCGTTGACGGCGCCGGCGATCAGGCGCACGCGCCGCACGTGCGAAAACGCATTCGTGATGACGGCGCTGGCCAGCAGCGCGCCGACGATGACAAAGAAGCCTTCCGTATTCCCGAAGATATAGCGCAGGAAGTTCTCGACCAGGATCGCCGTGGCGATGATGTAAGTGAGCATCGTGGCCACGGTGATGCGCAGGATAAAGAAGAGGCTAGTCATGATTTTTCCTTGGGGGTGTGAAGTGGGCCAAGCATAACCATCGGCCCCGGCGGCGGTGGCCATTATGCGATGGAAGCCAGGTAGTGGCGACAAAGGCTGCAAAATAAAGCATCAATTCGCGCCACCCCAAAATAAAATCGCTTGCAATTAAATAGCGCACGATATATATTGTGTACATGGACGCCGGAAAGTGCTTCTGCAGACGGAGATCCTGGGGCGAGAGCCCACGAAACAAGTAGCACACTATTTAGTAGCCACCTATTTATCTACCTAAAGGAAACCATCATGTCGATCAAACAAGTCCTGTACCGCGCTCAAGCCACCGCCACCGGAGGCCGCGAAGGCCGTGCCGTCTCGTCCGACAATGTGCTGGACGTCAAGCTGACCACGCCAAAAGAACTGGGCGGCAATGGCGCCGTCGGCACCAATCCGGAACAACTGTTCGCCGCCGGCTACTCGGCCTGCTTCATCGGCGCCATGAAATTCGTCGGCGGCCGCGACAAGATCGCCGTACCAGCTGACCTGTCCATCGAAGGCAACGTCGGCATCGGCGCCATCGAAACGGGCTTCGGCATCGAAGTGGAACTGAAAATCTCGCTGCCAGGCATGGAACGCGCCGCCGCCGAAGCGCTGGTCGCCGCCGCCCACATCGTCTGCCCATACTCGAACGCCACGCGCGGCAACATCGACGTCACCCTGACGATCGTCTAATCCCCGCCGCATGAGTCGCACATCCCCGGACGCGCCACTTGGCGCGGCCGGGGATTTTTGCTTTAGCGC
>Ga0163161_10003755_pt1 | contig 10638 bp, 9 predicted proteins | sample S45metaG_FD_129847 | JGI IMG/M metagenome (GOLD analysis project Ga0163161, IMG submission 129847) | Switchgrass rhizosphere microbial communities from Kellogg Biological Station, Michigan, USA - S4-5 metaG | ecosystem: Host-associated > Plants > Roots > Rhizosphere > Soil | place: USA: Michigan... | reverse complement strand
GGCACCGATGGATCGATCGACATCCACATCCAGCACGCCAAGACCAACGGAAATTGGCTACCAGCGCCTGCTGAACCGTTTTTCGTGGTGATGCGTGCCTACAGTCCGAAAACAGCGATGCTCACAGGCCAATGGCTTCCGCCGGCAATCAACGCGAACTGATAAGAGGTCTAGGAAAGCAAAGACTATAAAGCGCCAGAAACCCTGGAATAATTTGGCCATTCTTGAAGATACTGCTGGGACAATCGGCCCACGGCCCATCATTATCCCTAGATATCTGGACGTTTGACCGCGTATATTCACGCTCATTTATTTTGGCGTTGGCGGCGATAAGGGCAAAGGGTTGGCATGAGAGAATCGTCCCGTCCAGTGGACGATTCTCTCATGCCCTCAGATATACCCGCATTGTTCCCGATTGATGCGACTTCGTCCACACAGACATGGCACTGAAAGCGGCTGATTTCAGCCCTTCTGCGAACGTCCGTGGACGCCGGCAGGAGAACAAATGGTGCCAGAAGAGGACTCAAACGTGAGCCACAACCACTTGATACGGTGTGCAAAATTGCGTTTGATCGATATAAATGGCCCTATTCTTGGCCCGGTTCATAGTACTTAGTAGCGGTTCGATGCCTAAAAATGCTAATATTGTCGCATACATTCTCATGAATACCTATGCCGATCGCCTACTCCGCGGCACTATTTACAATATCTCGCAACGTCACCAGAAAACCAAATTTGATAGATCATTCGACTACAAGCGCGGGACGCACCATCATCTGCCCTGATTGAAGAAGTTGCGGCTTCCTTTTATAACTGCATAGGCACTGGTGCAATTTATGCCGCCGCTGCCCGCGGCAGGGTGCGCCGACAATGCAGCCGCTTCCAACCCTGCGGGGTCGCCCAACGCGACTAACTGTCAGCTCCAAGACCGACGCGTTGCGATGCCGTGGTCTGGGACATTCCGGTCCCACACGCGTACTACTTTGAACGTCAGCTACTATCAGAACCTGACATTCAGCGCCTGTTCGACTGGCATGGCGGAAATCGCAAGCTCGCGCGGCGATGGCGTTGCTCTCGTTAGCTAACCGCCGGTCGAATTTGCTCCAGCGGTCGCCTAACTTGGACCTAACATTATCTTGTCTCGAATACGAGGCGATCGCACGGCACCATCACACGTCGCGTAAAGCTTGGGGTAAGGGTTTCCTGCATGGCGCAGTGACCGCAGCTCAGCTTGAGTCCCGTCAACAATTTGTTTGATGAGTGATAGTCAAGCTCTGCGTTAGAGTTAAGCAGCTGAGACGACAGCGTCAGGCACCGACAATCATTTTCCCAGAGAGCGAGGCAGATCCTGCTTCGCCGACACTCGTCGCGTGCACAGGACCCATTATGCTTCGTCGTACCTCTTCCGCGGCAACCCCGCGTCATGCCCTTGCGCCTATTCTCCCGCCTGCGGCACGACGTTGGCAGTGGCATACCTGCGCCGCAGCACTCGCCGCTGTGGGCCTTCCTGGCGGAGCGTGGGCGCAGGACGTGTCTGTCTCCGGGACGCCCGCGCCCGCCCCCGCGCTCGAAAGTGATGCCGAGGATACAGATGCTGCGGACGCCATCATCGTAACCGGCATTCGCGGCGGCATCGAGCGCGCGGTGCGGATCAAACGCGATGCCGACAGCATCGTCGATGCGATCAGTTCCGAGGATATCGGCCGGTTCCCCGACGTAAATGTGGCGGAGTCCGTGCAGCGCATCTCCGGCGTGCAAATCAACCGTACGCGCGGCGAGGGGCGCAGCGTCAACATTCGCGGGCTGCCGGACACCTTCACATTGGTCACCCTCAATGGTCGCAGCGTTCCCAATGCCTTGAACGACCTGTTCTCGAGCTTCTCGCGCTCGTTCGACTTTTCGGCGCTGCCGCCCGAATTCGTCCGCACGCTGGAGGTCTACAAGTCCCCTACTGCGGACCTCGAAGATGGCGGTCTGTCGGGGACTGTGAACGTGCGGACGCCGCACGCACTAGATATAGGCAAGCGCGTGCTCTCGCTTTCAGTCCAGGCCGAACACGAGAGCAATTCCGGCAAGGTCTCACCCAGAGTCGCCGGACTTTACGCGGACACTTTCCTGGATGGTCGGCTCGGGCTGACGATCGGCGGCTCCTACACGCAGCGCCGGCCTCAGACCCACCAGATCAACACGAGCTGGAATACCGTTACCGAAGCGCAAGGCGTACCGCTGGGTGGAGGTAGCGACGACCTCAACGGCGATGGGCGTATCGAGCCTGGCAAGCTTGTGCGAATCCCCGGCGTCATCATCGGCGATATGTTCACCGAGGACAATCGCCGGCTGAGCGGCCTGGCCTCCGTCCAATTCCGGCCCTCCGACACACTCGAACTCTTCGTGGACGCGTTCTACACCCGGGTGAAAGTGGGAGCGGTGCGCCAGGAAAACTACATGAACTTCGCCGGCTCGGGCGGCGTGGTCGCCTCCCAGTCGCAAGTTTTGGAGGGCGTTGACACCACGACCGACTTCACGGTCAGCAACCTGGATCTGCGCGGAGGCGGGCGATTTCAGGATCGCAACGGCTACATTCGCTCGTTCGTGGCGGGCGGCAAGTTCGAAAGCGGCCCGTGGTCCGTCACGCTGGATGGATCGGAGCAGCGCTCGCGCCAGACCCGAAACACACTTAACATCGCCGACAGCATCAACGGGACCGCGCGTTTCGTCGCCGAGCCCGGGGACTCGATCCCAAGCGTCACCTACCTGGGCGATTTCGACAGCCGCCGCCTTGTCGCGAGCAACTACCGCCTGCTCAGCCTCAATGGCGAGCTAGACCGGCTCACCCGCGATCGTTTGCGCGACGTGCGGCTCGATGTCCGCCGCAACTTCGGCGAAAGCGGGCTTACCGCCTTGCGGTTCGGAGCCAAGTTCACCGACCGCGCGATCTTCGCCGACAACAAGACACTGACGATCACGGCCGCCAATGTCTCGCGCCTCTACGGAGGATTGCCGGCCGGGCCAACTGCGGGATCGTTCAGCGCCGCGCCCTTCATGATCCCAGTCCGGCCGGGAGCCGGATCTTTCCTGGGCAGCTACTCGGGCGATGGCGTCTTTCCGACGCAGTGGCTGGGATCCGACGTCCGTTCCTTCGTCAAGGATCTGAGCAACGAGCAGCTCATCGCCGCGGGCGCATACACCAACGATCCCACCGGCATCCTGAACGTGAAGGAGCAGACACTCGCGCTTTATGGACGTGCCGATTTCGCGTTCGGTCGGCTGACAGGCAACCTGGGCCTGCGCGCCGTGAGGACGGAACAGACGACCAAGGGCGTCGCTCCCGATCTCAACGGCATCACGGTCGCGGTTGAGACGGGCCAGACGACCCGCGTACCCGCTGCGGGCCCGCTAAATGTGGACCGCAGCTATTGGGATTATCTGCCGAGCCTGAACCTGAAGTTCGCAGTCAACGACCAGCTGCAGCTCCGGTTCTCCGCCTCGCGCACCATCACCCGGCCGAACCTGGCGGATATTTCCCCCACGACAACCGCGAACGGCAACGCGCTGACCGTCACGCGCAACAACCCCTACCTCGATCCGTTCCGAGCAAATAACGTCGATGCCACGATCGAGTACTATCTGGGTCGCGATGGCCTTGTGGGCGCTTCGTTCTTCTACAAAAACCTGGAAAGCCTCATTCGCCGCGAGATCACGGTCCAGTCCCTGCCCGTCACCTACATCCGCACCACGGGCAACACGACAATCCAGACCGACTTCACCGTCAGCCAGCTGGTGAACGGGTCGGGCGTCAACCTGAAGGGTGTGGAGTTGTATTTCCAGCAGGCTTTCACCTGGTTGCCAAAGCCGTTCGACGGGCTCGGCGCGATCCTGAACTACACCTACATCGACAATAGCGACCCAACCCAGCTGACCGCGGCATCCAAGCACAACTACAACCTGATCGGTTACTACGAAAAGGGTCCGATCGGTGCGCGCGTGTCCTACTCCTGGCGCAGCAGCTATCTCGCCAGCGCGGCGGTGGCACCGGCCATGGGCCAGACCAACCGGGCGTTCGGCACGCTCGACGCCAGTCTCAGCCTCAAGGTGACACCGCAAGCCTCGTTTGTGCTCGAAGCCGTGAACCTGCTGGATCGCGACGAGATCGTCGAGTTCACCACCGGCTTGCCCGCCAACTACCTTGATGCCGGCCGACGCATCTTCGGTGGCGTTCGGGTGAGCTTCTGAAGAAAAGCCTTAGGCGCAAGCGCCGCACGTACAGTCTGCATTGGAGAACAAAATGACCGACAACCTCGATCGTCGCGGCGTCCTTCTGGGCGGTGCCGGAGGCGCCTTCGGCCTTTATTCCTGGTCCACGGCGGCGCAGGCCGGGGCGCAGCCCACGCCGACACCGCAGGATCTGCGCCTGCCGCGCCAGCCTGGAACCAAGCCGAAGAACATCCTGTTCATCCTGACCGACGACCACCGCTATGATGCGATGGGCTTCATGAAGGCGCAGAGTTTCGGCGATACGCCAACGCTCGATCGCCTGGCCCGCGAAGGCGTCCACTTCCGCAATGCCTTCGTGACGACCGCCCTATGCTCCCCTTCGCGCGCGTCGATCCTGACCGGGCTTTATGCGCACCAGCACAAGGTGGTGGACAACAACCACCCGATCCCAGCCGGGCTGGTCTTCTACCCACAATACCTCCAGACAGCGGGGTACGACACCGCCTTCATCGGCAAGTGGCACATGGGCAACACCGGTGACGCGCCGCAGCCCGGCTTCGACCACTGGGTTAGCTTCAAAGGCCAGGGCACCTACCTCCCGAGCGAGGACGGGCTGAACGTCAACGGACGCAACGTACCCCAGAAGGGTTACATCACCGACGAACTTACCGACTACGCGATTGATTGGATCGAGAAGCGGGACCGCAAGAAGCCCTGGATGATGCACTTGGCGCACAAGGCGGTGCACGCCGAGTTCGTTCCTGCCGAGCGCCACAAGGGCCGCTACGACAAGGAGACCTTCCGCTATCCAGACAGCATGAAGCCAGGCGTACCCGGGCGCCCGATGTGGGTCGAAAACCAGCGCAACAGCTGGCACGGGGTCGACTACGCCTATCATGGCAGCCTCGACATCGCCGACTACTACAAGCGCTACATGGAAACGCTGCTCGCGGTTGACGAGGGCATCGCCCGCATCATGGACCTGCTCGAGCAGCGCGGCGAGCTTGACGATACGCTGATCGTCTACATGGGCGACAACGGCTTCATGTTCGGCGAACATGGTCTGATCGACAAGCGGACCGCCTACGAGGAGTCGATGCGCGTGCCATTGCTCGCGCGGTGCCCATCGCTGTTCAAGCCGGGCAGCACGGTTGATGCCGTGGTTGCGAACATTGATATCGCGCCGACCATGCTGGCCGCAGCCGGGTTGCAGACACCCCAGCACATGGCCGGAGCGGACATGCTTCCGCTCACACGGGATGGCTCCACGCCTTGGCGCACCGAACTGGTTTACGAGTACTACTGGGAAAGAAACTTTCCACAGACGCCCACCGTCCACGCCCTTCGCGAAGACCGATACAAGTACATTCGGTTCCACGGACTATGGGACCTGGATGAACTCTATGATCTTGTTGCCGACCCACACGAGAACGACAACCTGATCGCGAAGCCCGGACATGAGGAAATCGCCGCTAAACTGAGCGACAAGCTGTTCGCCATCCTCGAGCAGACCGGGGGCATGCAGATTCCACTAAGCGAGGACGCGGGTTTCCGCGCGCAATCGCGCAGCCCCAAGGGACATGAGCAAGCGACATTCCCGCCCTCGTACCTCGCGCCGCCGCCTCGATTGCGGCGATAAGGGCAGAGTGCAGGAGGAGACTCATATTGTGATAAGCAATCCTGCTGCCATCGCCCGCGAAAGCGGGCGCCCTGCTGCCGCACAACACCGCGGCTGGGGCGCGGCAGATTCTGGCGGAACCTGCCATTGAAGGCTCCAATGGCTAACAACGCATTTTAGTCGCGAGCTGCCGCCCTGCTCTCCTACAGCGAGAACCGAATAATAATCGCTCGAAGTCCTGTGAGCGCTTCTCCGACGCAGACGCTTGTTCATCGCAGTTTGGCTTAGCACTCATCCGAGACTGCCCGCGAAACGAGCCGCAAGTCGCTGCTCCTCGAAGGCGTTGGCGATCCAATCGATGAAGACACGCGTCTTGAGCGGAAGCAGTGCGCGCGATGCGTAGTAGATCGAGATCGCCCCCGCATCGGCATACCAGCCTGGCAATAGGCGCACCAGGTTCCCCGCCTCGATCGCCGGCAGCACATCGGGCATCGCGAGCATGGCCACGCCAAGCCCAAGCACTGCGGCCTCTCGCATCGCCGCCGGATCGTTCACGACGATCGACTCGCTTACGTTTGCCAAGTCCTCCTGACCCGCCGCATTGCGCATGGTCCAGCGCCGGATACGGCCAGTCTGTAGCGAGCGCATCACGATCCCTTCCATGGAAGAGAGCTCTTGAGGGGCCGTGAGACGTGCCTTGTCCTGAAGGTAGGAGGGCGCCGCAACCGCTACGATGTGCGCTGGCGCCAGTGCTCGCGCTACCACTCCAGGCGAGAGCTCGAACCCGCCGCCAATCGCAACATCATAGCCCTTGGCCACTATGTCGATGGCACGGTTGTCGAAATGCCACTCAGGCTTGATGCGCGGGTAGCGGGTCAGAAATGAAGGGAGCAGCGGCAGGATGTGGTCGATGCCCAAAGTTGGTGGCAGGCTGACCTTGAGCGTGCCCGCCGGCTCGCCACCTTCCCCCGTGATGCCTGCGATCGCGGCCTGGATGCCGTCCAGATTGGCGCCGATCGCCACTTGAAGTGCCTCGCCCGCTTCAGTGAGCGATAGCTTGCGCGTGGAGCGATGGAACAGTCGGACACCAAGATTGCGTTCGAGCATCGCGACGTTGCGGCTCACCGCCGCGGGCGTGAGCGACAGACGGCGGGCAGCTTCTGAAAAGCTTCCATGCTCGGCGCTACGCATGAACGATTCCAGATTGGCAAGTGTCTCCATCGCGCCACCTTCAACATGTGCTTGAAGATGAAGCAAGCAACTCGCGACTAATCCTCTGCGGTCGAACAGGTCATTTAGGCTTCACAGACGCAAAGGAGCGAAGATGATGACCCAGAACCACACACCCCTGATCGGCAAGGCCGCGCTTGTGACCGGCGGATCACGCGGCATCGGAGCTGCCATTGTACGCCGGCTTGCTGTGGACGGCGCCGATGTCGCATTCAGCTACGTCGCTTCTCGCGACAAGGCAGAAGCGCTTGTCTCTGAGGTGGAGGCGCTCGGTCGCCGCGCGATAGCGATCCGGGCTGACCAGGCGGTGCCAGTACAAGTGGCCGCCCTGGTGCGTGAAGCTCATGCTGCGCTGGGAGGGCTAGATATTCTCGTCAATTCGGCAGGTGTCTTTGTCACGGGTATCGTGACCGATCCGGAGAGCGACATCTCAGACTTTGATCGTCAGCTCGACATCAACGTCAAGGGCGTGGCTGCAGCGGTACGCGCGGCCGTACCCCTCATGTCCGAGGGTGGCCGCATAGTCTCCATCGGCACGACTGGCGCCGATCGGATCTTCTTCGCCGGGCTAGCCGATTATGTCGCGAGCAAGGCCGCCGTCTCAGCCTACACGCGCGGGTGGGCGCGCGACCTGGGTGAACGAGGCATCACCGTCAACCTGGTCCAGCCCGGCGCAATCGACACGGACATGAACCCGGACGAGGGACCGTTCGCCGAGACGCTGAAAAGCATGGCTGCGCTCGGTCGATACGGTCGCCCGGAAGAGATCGCCGCGGCCGTTGCTTTCCTGGCCGGTCCAGACGCCAGCTACATCACCGGAGCCACCCTCAACGTCGATGGCGGCCAGTCCGCCTGACAGCAGCAATCGCAGGAGATACCAACATGCACAGCATCGGCATAATCGGCGCGGGACAAATCGGCCGCGCTGTCGCCACAGCCCTCGCCCGCGCAGGCATCGCGGCCACTATCGCCAACAGTCGGACGCCGGACACCCTAGACGATCTCGTCGCCCAACTCGGGCCGACGATCACCGCCGGCACACGCGAGGAGGCCGCGGCCATGGACATGGTCATCGTCGCCGTCAACTGGTCGAAGCTGCCATTGGCCTTGCAGGGCTTGCCTCCGTTCCAGGGCCGCGTCGTGATCGACGCGAACAATCCCATAGAGGCTCCGCTGTTCAAGCCGGTGGATCTCGGCGCCCGATCGTCATCGGAGGTGTTCGCAGACCACGTCCCAGGTGCACGCGTGGTGAAAGCGTTCAACCATCTCCAGCCGCACCTTCTTGCCGGCGATCCCACCAGCGACGGGGGCCGCCGAGTGCTGTTCTACTCGGGCGACGACACGGACGCCAAAGGCCAGGTGGGCACGCTGATGGAGAAGCTCGGCTTCTTTGGCATCGACCTGGGAGCGCTCTCGGTAGGCAGCCGGCTTGTCCAATTCCCAGGTGGCCCGTTGCCCGCGCTGAACCTGGTCAAGATCGCCTGAGCTCAGGTCCGCCGACATGGAAAGGAGTGAAGATGTCGAAAGTCTTAAACCAGTCCGCTGCCGAGCCGGACTACGATCGCCTGCTGCGTGCAAACTTGCAGCGCGTCTTCAATGAACATGATCCAGACTTGCGGCGCGCCGCCATCGCAGAGCTGTTCGCGGCAGAGCCGATCATGTACGAGCCCGGCGCCGTCGTAGTTGGGCAGGAAGCGATTGCAGAGGTCGCGGGTAGACTCCTCGACCAGTTCGGACCTGACTTCACCTTCGTGGCCATCGGCAGTGGCCTCGGGCATCATGGTGTCGGATCACTGCGGTGGAAGGCTGGAAAGGCGGACGGATCTGACATCGTCACCGGGATCGACACGGCGGAAGTACGTGACGGCAGGATTGCCCGCTTATGGGTGCTTTTGGATACACCACCGGCTTGAGCGTCTTGAACAGTCAAAAGAGCTCAGCTTCCAAGACGATCGTCGTGCGCAGGGGACGTGCTGCTACCTGCGTGAACTAAGGCACGTTCCCGTTGTGAAGGAGCGACGACCCACAAGGCGACATTCAGTGCCGCTTCTGCGGCACCCAGAAGCAGACCCTCGTTCATGTTAATTACCCCCCGCCTTTGAAGATCGACCAAGACGTACCACATGTCGCTAGTGGATGATCGTTGCTCCGATATTCGCGAACGCTTTTTCGGGTAGATCAGCTATGGCGAGTGCTACGTTAAGCGAAAGCGCCCGATGCACAAACTTCTAGTGATCTTGATTGCTGCAATCGCGCCAGTGCACGCGCAGGCGCAGGGCTTCGCGATCAATGACCTGACCCGCATCGAGGCCGCAGTCACTCGCGCGTTGGGCCAAGGCTTCGATGGTCGGGCGCAGGCTAATCGACTGACCCTCACCTGCTTGAGCTGCACAGGTAAGCCCATCATAGACATCCTCTTGGGCCAGCAGAACGACGGCACCGAGAAGCGCCTCCGTTCGGGCGAGACAAAGATCAGTGACCTCGAGCGCCTTTGCCAACAAAATAGCCCCGAATGTCGCCTCTCAGACTTGGAAGTTGCGCCTGCGGTCGGCTGGATCACTAGCTATCCAATCGGCGACAATGCAGGCGCGACAGCCATTGTTATCCAAGACGGCGACCTTTTGACGATCCGTTCGCTGGCAAAGACTGCTGCAACGGCCCGGCGCAGCATCGACAATCTGATGCCGCTGATCCGCGCTCATGTGATTGGAAAGTGATGCGCTCGCGCGGCCGTACGCTCAGCAGACTCAACATTGTGCTCCGTGCGTGCCCAATGCTCCTCGCCTTTGGGGTGCCAGCAGCCGCTCAGCTGCCTTCAAACAGCGTTCCCGTGTTCATCGGCGACGAGCGCGTACTTGTCGGAAAGTACCATTATGAAGAGGCTGGCGATGACTTCAAAATGGACGTGCATCTGAACGCAGACCACACGGCACTTTATCGCATAACGACGGGCAGTGAACAGACAGCCTTCATCGATTTAAGCGGCTACTGGACGCTCGATAATCCGTACATTCACATCCACAATCGCCCAGGGCCGGTCCGCTTAGAACCGACTGGCACTCCAACGCGCGACGCATCCATCGGGTTTTCCATTGTCGCCATGAACGCCGATGGGAGCCCTGCTGAAGGCTTGGGAGTGACTTGGGACGAAGCAAACGGCCTCTACATGCTTTCAGAAGGCCGACACACAGCGAGCCAGATTGAGATCGCCAAGGCGACCGCCGTCGAGGTTGTGCGATCATCCGATCGCAAGGTACTATTGACCGTGAAGGTCAAGCCTGGAGAACAAAACAGCTTTCGTTTCACCTACTATCCTAGCGATCAGGAACCCTTCGACATTCCAGCGATTGCGCTCGATCCTTCCGCCGATACACTTGAGGTTGAGGTCGGCACCTCTCAGGCGCAGCTAAAACGCGTTTCGAAGTAGCCGGCTTGCTGATCTGGACCGTGATCGGCGACCATCGCCACGCATCGAAGCCTCTTTATGGCAAGAAGAGTAGAGTCAGGAGGTGGCGCGGTATCGTGCGGTTGGCCTGTGGGGCTCACCAGACAACCCGTCTCCACCCCCTGCTCAT
>Ga0163161_10003752_pt1 | contig 10641 bp, 13 predicted proteins | sample S45metaG_FD_129847 | JGI IMG/M metagenome (GOLD analysis project Ga0163161, IMG submission 129847) | Switchgrass rhizosphere microbial communities from Kellogg Biological Station, Michigan, USA - S4-5 metaG | ecosystem: Host-associated > Plants > Roots > Rhizosphere > Soil | place: USA... | reverse complement strand
GGTCCAGCCGACCATGCCTTTGTTGCCACCGTGGATCGGGTCGCAGAAGAACCCTTCCTTGGTGTTTTGCAGCAGCAGATTGAAGAAAATCTTCGCCGGCACCGCATCGAATTGCGGCTTGCCCGCTTCAAGTTGCTTGAGCAAATCGTCTCGGGTAGCGCTGTCTTGCTCAGCAAATACTTTACCGTTGAGGGATTTTGCCCACTGATCCGTGGCGGCAATGCCGAGGCGATAGATCTCTTTGGGCACCAGTTTGCTCTGCCAGCCCATTTCCGGCGCGGCGTCGGCATTGAACGGGCCTTGCATGTACCAAAGGGCACCGGCGGCGTACGGCGTGTTCATCTGCCGGTCGATGTATTCCGGCACACCGGCTTCGAGCGCACCCGGGCCTTGGGCATCGTTGGGGATCAACTGCGCGACGGCGGCATTGATGAATGCCCATTCTTCGGCGGTGAAGTAGCTCGGCTGATAAACCCCGGCATCAGCGCGGACCGGTTGCGGCGCGGGTGCAGTGGGTGCGGCTTCGGGCGCCGCTTGCAGCACGCTGCTGCCCAGACCGGTGCCGGCCAGGGTGACCACCGGGATCAGGGTCAGGGATTTGCGCAAAAACTCACGCCGCGGGTTGTCTCGATTTTCATCAGACATGGTGGTGCACCTCATCAGGCATTAAGGGACAGCCGCTTCTGCGAGCGGCTTGAGGATTTTTCGTCGCGACAACAGCGGTCTGACCCAGGAAAAGGGGACGCGCCTGCAACATCATGTGACAAATGGTAGCAGGCTAAGCTTCTCGATGAACCGATTCATCGGAAAAAACACCGGTTTTCTGAGTGGCGATGAATGAAACAGTGTCCATTCACAATTCTTTGACAAGCGCCTCACAGGGCTTTGACCGCGCAACGCCGAAGCTGCGGTTCCTATCACCGATGAACCCCGACACGGTTACCCCAGCATGTCCCGAGTGCGTTTGTTCCCTGCTTTGTGTTTATCGCTTGTCGCGCTGTTGCACTGGCTGCCAGCCCAGGCTGCGGCGACTGCGACTGCGACTGCGACTGCGACAGCGACGGCCCGTCCCACTGATTGGGCGCAACCGGTCGAAGTGCAATACAACCTGTTCCAGATGTCGCCGACGCTCTATCGCAGCGCATTGCCGGATGGCGGCGTCGTACCGTTACTGAAAAATCTCAAGGTCGCCACGGTGATCAACTTCCTCCCGGAAGCCGACAGTAATTGGTTGTCCGAGCCGGACATTAACCAGGTGCAACTGCCGTATCGGACCAATCACGTTGACGACGCCGACGTGCTCAAGACCCTGCGGGCTATTCAGTCTGCCGAAGCCAAGGGTCCGGTGTTGATGCACTGCAAACACGGCTCCGACCGCACCGGCCTGATGGCGGCGATGTACCGCGTGGTGGTGCAGGGCTGGAGTAAAGAAGACGCCTTGAGCGAGATGACCCAGGGCGGTTTCGGTGAGAGTGGGCACTTTCGCGACAGTGTCCGCTATGTAATGCAGGCCGATGTCGACAAACTGCGCACAGCGCTGGCCAATGGTGATTGCAGCACCAGCGCGTTTGCCACCTGCTCGATGAAGAGCTGGTTTCAGTCAGTCAATCTGAAGTAATCCACGACCTTCCACGACGTTGCATCGTGGAAGGTTTTCCAGTCGCAGCTCAGTCCTCGGACTTTTTCTTCAGCTTCGGATTCGGAAAGAACTGCACCGCCTGCACGGTCTTGTCCGCCGCAGGTTTGTTCAATGCACTGGTGTTGACCCGCGTGCCCAGTTCTTTCGGTACCGACAGCCCTTGCTCGTTCAGCGTGTCGGAGTAACCGCAGGCCACACATTCACGGTGCGGCACGCTGTCCTCGTTCCACATCATCAACTTGTCCGGCTCGCTGCACGCCGGGCAGACCGCCCCGGCGATAAAGCGCTTCTTGGTAATCACAGGTGACTCACTCATGCTGCCGCGTCCTCACTCAGGCCGCTGTGGCGCAAGAGTGCGTCAATCGACGGCTCACGGCCACGGAAGTCGACGAACAGCACCATCGGCGCCTGCGAACCACCGCGCGCCAGAATCGCTTCGCGGAAGGCACGACCGGTTTCAGCGTTGAGCACGCCGTCTTCTTCGAATTTCGAAAAGGCATCGGCCGAGAGCACTTCAGCCCACTTGTAGCTGTAGTAACCCGCCGCGTAACCGCCGGCGAAGATGTGCGCGAAGCTGTTCGGGAAGCGGTTGTAGGCCGGTGGGCGCATCACCGACACCTCGTCACGCACGCCTTCGAGCACTTGCAGCACGCTGCGGCCGTCACCGTGGGTGGCGTGCAGCTCGAAGTCGAACAGCGAGAATTCCAGCTGACGGACCATCATCAGGCCGGACTGGAAGTTCTTCGCCGCGAGCATCTTTTCCAGCAGGTCCTGGGGCAGCGGCTCGCCGCTTTCGTAATGACCGGAAATCAGCGCGAGGCCTTCCGGCTCCCAGCACCAGTTTTCCATGAACTGGCTTGGCAGCTCGACCGCGTCCCACGCGACACCGTTGATGCCGGAAACGCCAGCGTGATCAACGCGGGTCAGCAGGTGATGCAGACCATGACCGAATTCGTGGAACAGCGTGGTCACTTCATCGTGAGTCAGCAGCGCAGGCTTGCCGCTGTCGGCCGGGGTGAAGTTGCACACAAGGTTCGCCACCGGACTTTGCAATACACCGCCAGCCGTGCGGCGACGGTCGCGGGCGCCGTCCATCCAGGCACCGCCACGCTTGTTGGCGCGGGCATAGAGGTCGAAGAAGAAGCGGCCGACGTGCTGACCGTTTTCCTTGATCTCGAACAGGCGTACGTCCGGGTGCCAGGTATCGAAGCCTTTCTGCTCGGCGATTTCGATGCCGTACAGGCGCTGAACGATGGCAAACAGACCGCCCAGCACTTTGTCGATCGGGAAGTAGGCGCGCAGGGTTTCCTGGGCGACGCTGTAGCGTTGCTCACGCAGTTTCTCGCCGTAGAAACCGCTGTCCCAGCTTTGCAGGTCTGCGCAGCCCTGTTCGGCGGCGTAGGCGCGCAGCTGTTGCAGATCCTGTGCGGCAAACGGCTTGCTGCGCTTGGCCAGATCACGCAGGAAGCTCAGCACCTGATCGCTGGACTCGGCCATTTTCGTCGCCAGGCTCAGCTCGGAGAAGCTGGCGAAACCCAGCAGCTTGGCCAGCTCCTGACGCAGGTCGAGGATCTCTTCCATCACCGGGCCATTGTCGTTCTGACCGGCGTTCGGGCCTTGATCCGAGGCGCGGGTGCAGTAGGCGGCGTAGACTTCTTCGCGCAGTGCGCGGTCTTGCGCGTAGGTCATCACCGCGTAGTAGCTCGGGAATTCCAGGGTGATCAGCCAGCCATCGAGGCCTTTGGCCTGTGCGGCGGCCGCCATCTGCGCCTTGGCCGAATCGGTCAGACCGGCGAGGGCGGCTTCGTCGGTGACGTGCTTGGTCCACGCCTGCGTGGCGTCGAGCAGTTGATTGGAGAAGCGGCTGCCCAGCTCGGACAGTTTGCTCTGCACTTCGGCATAGCGCTTTTGCTCGGCTTCCGGCAGGTCGATACCCGACAGACGGAAGTCACGCAGGGCGTGTTCCAGAATAGTCTTTTGCGCCACGTCGAAGCCGGCGGCTTCCGGGCTGTTGGCCAGCGCTTCATAAGCCTGGAACAGTTCGCGGTTCTGGCCCATCTCGGTGGAGTAGGCGCTCAAAGCCGGCAGGCACGACTCGTAGGCTTCACGCAATTCGGCGCTGTTGCACACGGCGTTGAGGTGGCTGACCGGGCTCCAGGCAGCGCCGAGGCGATCATTGAGTTCGTCCATCGCCAACACCAGACCGGCCCAGGTTGGATTCTGGACTTGGGTCTTGAGGATTTCGGCAATGGCGGCGCGGTTGTCGGCCAGGATCGTTTCGATGGCGGGCAGGACGTGTTCGGCACGGATCGTGGAGAACGGTGGCAGGTCGTAGGACTGCAGCAGAGGGTTGTTCACGCTCACGGTTGGCACCTTGGCTGGGGAAACATTGCCCCATCTTAATTACAATCGGCATTCACCGCAGCTATCGGCGACAGAGAGAGAAATTATCGTGTCCGTTCGCAAGTACCAGAATCACACCCCACGCCTGTGCAAGGGCGCGTTTGTCGATGGCTCGGCAGTGGTCATCGGCGACGTCGAAATCGGCGACGACAGCTCGGTCTGGCCGTTGACCGTGATCCGCGGCGACATGCACCGCATCCGCATCGGTGCGCGCACCAGCGTCCAGGACGGTTGCGTGCTGCACATCACCCATGCCGGTCCGTTCAATCCGGACGGTTTCCCGCTGCTGATCGGCGATGACGTGACCATCGCCCATAAAGTGATGCTGCATGGTTGTACCGTCGGTAGCCGCGTATTGATCGGCATGGGCAGCATTGTCATGGATGGCGCGGTGGTCGAAGACGATGTGATCATCGGTGCCGGCAGCCTGGTGCCGCCGGGCAAACGGCTGCAAAGTGGCTTCCTTTATGTCGGCAGCCCGGTAAAACAGGTGCGGGAACTCACCGACAAGGAAAAAGCCTTCTTCACCTACAGCGCGGCGAACTACGTGAAACTCAAGGACCTGCATCTGGCCGAAGGCTACGACCAGCTCTGAATCGCCTTACACCTGCTCAGGATTTCTCATGCATTACCAGACCGTTCTGTTCGACCTCGATGGCACCCTGACCGACCCGCGTGAGGGCATCACCCGCTCCATCCAGTTCGCCCTTGCCAAGCTCGGTATCGATGAGCCGGACCTGACCAGACTGGAACACTTCATCGGCCCACCGTTGTTGCAGGCGTTCATGCAGTTCTACGATTTTGATGAAGCCAAGGCGTGGCAGGCGGTGAATTTTTATCGCGAACGCTTCAAGGTCACCGGCCTGTATGAAAACCGCGTGTTTGATGGTGTTACGCCTTTATTGGAAACCCTGAGCGGGCAGGGACGGCAGCTGTATATCGCCACTTCGAAGCCGTGGGAATTTGCCCGCGAGATTGCCCGGCATTTTGATTTTGCCCGGCACTTCAAGGTGATTTACGGCAGCGAGCTGGATGGCACGCGCACCAACAAGGTTGAGCTGATTGCGCATCTGATCAAGGAAGAAGGGCTGGATCCGTCGGATACGCTGATGATCGGTGATCGCAAGCATGACCTGATCGGGGCACGCAGTAATGGGCTGGATGCGGCGGCGGTCGGTTATGGGTTTGGCAGTTTTGAAGAGTTGAGCGCGGAGGCGCCGGCTTATCACTTTGAAACGCTGGACGCGTTGCATCAGGCGTTTCTGCAGCGCTGATCAGTACGCCATCGCTGGCAAGCCAGCTCCCACAGGTGAGTGATGTACTCAGGTTCACCGCTGTCCCTGTGGGAGCTGGCTTGCCAGCGATGAGGCCAATTCAGCCACGAAAGGTCTGAGAGTCAGCCAACGCTTTCAGCGCCGCTTTGCGCTCGGCGGCCGGCAGCTCCCCTAACTTCTCCACCTCCGCATAAAACCTCATCCAATCCCCCCCGACCTTTTTGAACAACGCCGCAAACGCCGGCACCCACTGGTCATAAAGCCCAAACGGCAGCAACCGCGCATTGTTCAGCGGCGCATTCACCCAAGCGTCGTAACGCTTGTCCCCGGCCCACTGGGTGTCTCGCTTCACCCGATAGTCCCGGCGAAACCGTTCGAACTCGGCTGCTTTGCGTTCGCGCATCTGTTCGGCTGCTAATGGCTGTGCATAAAGCTTCTCCAGCCGTGAGCGGGTATCGAGTACCAACTCAATAAACTGATCACGCTGCTTCAGCCGCGACTCGGTGTCCGCCGGCAACCCACGAAACGCCCGCCACTGCCGCGTGCCTTCCTGCTCGACAAACGAGGCGAAGGATTCGTTGAACTCGGTGTCGTCCTTCACGTAAAAGCGCTGATGCGCCAGCTCATGAAAGATCAACGTGGCCAGGCGCTCATCACCCCAGCCCATCATCGAATTAAGGATCGGGTCGTTGAACCAGCCCAGCGTCGAATAGGCCTCAACGCCGCCAATCGACACGTCCATGCCTTGCAGGCGCTGGATCGCCGCTTCGCCCCGCGCGGCGCTCTGGCTGTAATAACCGCGATAGGCCACACACCCGGCAATCGGGAAGCAATGATTCTGCGGCGTCAGGGAAAACTCCTGCGTGGCGAACACATTCCACACCACATACGGGCGATGGATGTCGGCGTAAAGACGATAGCTCTGGTTATCCGGCAGGTGCAGATGCTCGCTGGCAAAGGCGCGGGCCTTTTGCGATTGAGCCAAGTGTGCGCGCAGTGTCGCGTCGCGGTTCGGGTCGTTGATCACCTTTTCAACGGGCTCGCGTGCCCGCAGCAATTGCAACTGACCGTTGGCCAACTGAGCGTAATAGCTGACGCTGGCGCAACCGTTGAGCAACAAAAACAACACACCCGGAAACAAAACCCGAAAAACGCGATCAAGTAACCCAAGGCTTGGAAACGGCCTGATCAAAATAAGAAATCCCCCGGAGAGTCTGCCCGCAAGACTATCCCGCCTAAAGGAGCACCGCTATGCGCATGTTGATGCTGTCAGGAGGCCTGCTGACGCTGGCCGGTTGTGCCGGATTCGGAATGCCCGATCCTGACCCTTCGCAAGCCTGGATCGATCTTGATGCCCGGCAACAGGACACGGCGCTGCAAGCGCTGCAGGTCGATACCCAGGCGACCGTCGATAAACGCTATTTTGAAGTGCAGCCCGGCAGCCATGAATTGAAAGTGCGTTATCAATTTCCGGTGGAGGCGACCAACATCGGTCCCGACGCTGAACCGCTGTGGCGCGATTGCCAGTTGAGTGTGAAATTCAAGGATTTCAATGCCGGTCAGCGATACCAGCTGCAGGCCGGCAGTATCGGTTTCCGCCCTTGGGCCAAGCTCTATGACGAGCAGCGCAAAGTGGTAGGCCAGGGCACACCGGCAGGCTGTCAGCGCACCTGATCGGCGCTATGCTGAATACTCGGATCCGTGGATATTCATCATGCGCCAGTTGCTGTTGTTGTTCGCTGCCGGTCTTTTGGCCGGTTGTCAGACGCCGTTACCGCCGGTCGATCCGCAGATGGCCTGGGTCGACTTCTCGACACCCACCCCGGGCGGCAAGCTGTTGATGGCCGAGCGGCTGGATAATCAACGCCTGAACGACGGGCGTTTTTTCCAGGTTACGCCCGGCAGTCATGAGCTGCGCGTACGCTTTGATTTCGAAGTGTTTGGCGGTGGTGGCGCGCTGATGACCGGCCCGGTGGAGCGGTTGTGTTACCTGTACATCCGCTACGACCATTTCGAGGCCGGGCAGCGTTACACGTTGGAAGGTCGCTCGCTGGCGTTCACCCCGAGTGCCCGGCTGTACAACACCAAGCGCGAGATTGTCGCCGAGGACTACGACTACAACTGCATTATCTGAGGTGACTCAGCGATCGTTCTTTTGATAGATGATCTTCTTTGTGCCGTTTTCACACGAGCCAACGACCATGTTCTGATCATGGACCTCGTCGTTGGTGACAATTTCCAGTGTGTACGATGTCACGCCCTGAGCCTGGATCTTGGCCTCGATTTCGGCTTTGAGTTCTTCGCAGGGTTTCGGTGCTGCGAACGCTGAACCTGTCAGCGCGAGACCGAGAACTGCCAAAGCAAAACGTTTCATGAGTGAAGCTCCCTGAGGCAGCGCGCACGGGCGTGCGCTGAAGCTGCTGTCATTGATTCGACCATACTTTTACAGCGAGGGTTCTGACTTCGCTCACAAGTTGTGTTTACGGTGTTAGATCGGCAGTGATTGTCAGATTGCTATCGCGAGCAGGCTCACTCCTACAGTTGATCTCCAGTGGGCACAACAATTGTGAACAACCGAGATCCCCTGTAGGAGTGAGCCTGCTCGCGATAGCGTCAGACCGGTAAGAGTCGAATTAGCTGACCAACGAAGCCTCAAGCGTAATCTTCGCATTCAGCACTTTCGACACCGGGCACCCTTCCTTGGCCTTGTTGCTGAGCTCTTCAAACTGCTCCTGCGTCGCCCCCGGGATTTTCGCCTTGAGAATCAGCTTCACCGCGGTGATCGCGAACCCGCCATCCACCTGATCGAGGGTGACTTCAGCCTGAGTATCAATGCTGTCGGCCTTCAGGCCCGCATCGCCGAGAATCATCGAAAACGCCATAGAGAAGCAGCCGGCATGCGCCGCGCCGATCAGTTCCTCCGGGTTGGTACCTTTGCCGCCCTCAAAGCGCGCCTTGAAACCGTAAGGCGCCTCTCTGAGGACACCGGTTTCGGTGGAGATCGAGCCAATGCCGGTTTTCAGATCGCCTGCCCAATGTGCGGATGCTTTCTTCACGATAGCCATGTCTGCCTCCTCAAGATCTGACGCGGAAACGCCGCGTCGTCGTGGTTTTGCTTGCAAGGCTTCTGAGGATAGACGCCGCAGCAAAGTTCAGCCCGGCTGAATCGTTGACTTTTTTAGTAGGAAATTTCATCGCTGCTATTGAAACTCGGGTATATGCCCTCATTGCACAAAACACGCTTATGGATTTGGCAGGTTTTCGTTTGCAAGAAAAGCCTGCCTCCTCACTCGGAGACGCAGGTTTATGAAACAACTGTCCGACGTAAAATTTTCCACCCTCGATCTGGTACCGGTGCGCGAAAACGGCAGCCCGGCGCAATCGTTGCGCAACTCGCTGGATCTGGCGCAGCACGTCGAGAAATTCGGCTACACGCGGTTCTGGGTGGCCGAACACCACAACATGGACGGCATCGCCAGTTCTGCGACGTCGGTATTGCTCGGCTATCTGGCTGGTGGTACGTCGACGATTCGTGTCGGCTCCGGCGGCGTGATGCTGCCCAACCATGCGCCGCTGGTCATCGCCGAGCAGTTCGGCACCCTCGAAAGTCTGTATCCGGGGCGGATCGACCTCGGTCTGGGCCGCGCGCCCGGTTCCGATCAGATGACAGCCCGTGCTCTGCGCCGCGAGCGCTCCGGCAGCGCTGATGACTTCCCGGAAGACGTCGCCGAACTGGTGCGCTACCTCGGCCCGCGTACCCCGGATCAGCGCGTGATCGCGATGCCGGGCACCGGCACCAATGTGCCGATCTGGTTGCTGGGTTCCAGCCTGTTCAGTGCGCAACTGGCCGGTGAGCGCGGCTTGCCTTACGCCTTCGCCTCGCACTTCGCCCCGCGTTTCATGCACGAGGCGATTCGCGTTTATCGCAATCACTTCAAACCCTCGGCGGTGCTCGACAAGCCTTACGTGATGCTCGGCGTGCCTTTGGTGGCAGCGGACACCGATGAGCAAGCCGATTACCTGGCGACATCGGTGTACCAGCGCATTCTCGCGTTGATGCGTGGGCAGAGCCTGGTGCAGCGTCCGCCGGTGAAAACCATGGACGGCCTGTGGCTGCCGCATGAGCGTGAAGCGGTGGGTGATTTCCTTGGGCTCGCGATGGTGGGTAGCCCGCAGAAGATTCGCGCCAAACTTGAAGTGCTGATTGAGCAGACCCAGGCGGATGAGCTGATTTTTACCAGTGATCTCTACGAACACGCTGATCGTGTGCATTCCTACGAGTTGTTGGCGCAGGTGATGAAGGGCTGAAAGGCCAAAAAACACCCTCACCCTAGCCCTCTCCCGGAGGGAGAGGGGACTGACCGAGGTGTTCTTGCGCCCAACATCGACCTGAAAACTCCAGTCGTACTCAGGTTCTGAACAACTCCCGATCTGCTCCCTTTCCCCCTCGCCCCTCTGGGGGAGAGGGCTGGGGTGAGGGGGATCAATCTCAAACACACCACAAAACTTTCAGACACAAAAAAGCCGACGCCTTCACGTCGGCTTTTGTATTTCAGGCGCAATCAACCGCGCTTGTAGACGATTTCCTTGGTTCCGCCTTCGCAGGTACCGACGACGTCGCCGCCAGCCGCTGCGCCCTTATCGACAATCTCCAGCGAATACCCGGAAACGCCCTTGGCATCCAGCTTCGCCGCGATCTCGCTTTTCAGCTCTTCACATGGCTTACCGGCAGCAAACGCACCACCCGCAAGGCTCAACAAACCTACTGCCAACATGAACTTCTTCATCGGTCGCACTCCCTGGTCGGATTAAAAAAGGCGGGCATCGAGCGTTCACCCGATGCACTCACCCTGTAGCGCTTTGCCATTCCTATGGCACTCGGCCAGCGCGCAAGTTCAGAAGACTAGACCAAACTCAGCTGCTGGCAATGCGGAAGCCGACTTTCAGCGTCACCTGAAAGTGCGCAGCCTTGCCGTCCTTGATGTGGCCACGGGTGTCGACCACTTCAAACCACTCAAGATGCTTGATGCTCTTGTTGGCTTCGGCCAGCGCGTTGTTGATGGCGTCTTCGATGCTGCTGGCGGACGAACCGACCAGCTCGACTTTCTTGTACGTGTGATGGTCACTCATAACGATCTCCTTGGCGTGTGGAATTGAGACTAGCAGTGAATCTGCACTGTTGATTTCGGTGGCTTTGTGCAGGCGAAGTTCAGATTTTCTGCACTTTCTCAAACCGCTGAAGTCCCAACCAACACACGCCACTCATCACCAATGCAGGAGAGCCACCATGGCCAACACCTCTTTACGTAAAGCCTCGTTGCAAAG
>Ga0163161_10003751_pt1 | contig 10641 bp, 10 predicted proteins | sample S45metaG_FD_129847 | JGI IMG/M metagenome (GOLD analysis project Ga0163161, IMG submission 129847) | Switchgrass rhizosphere microbial communities from Kellogg Biological Station, Michigan, USA - S4-5 metaG | ecosystem: Host-associated > Plants > Roots > Rhizosphere > Soil | place: USA... | reverse complement strand
CTGACATCAGTGAAAGAGCGGCGACGGCTGCGATAGACATTGCTTTAATGATTTTCATGGCCCTACTCCTTTGATTACATGGATGAAAGCATGTTTGCTTCCGATGGGATAATAATAACTATGGTTACTATAACAAAATTAACAATAAATGCGGTTATCGTTAACTTGCTGGTTTTAGCCTGGCAGGCGTATGTAATGAGAAGGCTGAGAGGTACCTGTTTGATATGAAGAAAGCTTCGCACGATTAAATTCATACGGCTGCGCTTATTTCTTTTGAAATCCGGCCGATAACTTTAATACCCTTACCAGGGAATTATGACGACTCAAACTACAGCAAGACTTTGGCTCCTCCCGGGAGCCATTTTTTCGCCTGGAGTTTACCGCTGGCTTGCTGAACCGTAGTTTTACTCCATGCCTGATATGAGCCGCGTCCACTGCAGGAAGCGGCTCGTTACCGTAAATTGTGAACTTGCTTTTGTTCAGCCCGCTAATGGTGGCGGGTTTTTACGGCCTGCGGGTTATCAGCCTGCGTTGCAGCCGGATGGACATACCTGATAGCCGGGTAAGGCACTCGTGTAACTTGTGGTAAGAAGCTTCGCGATTAACATGCTGTCAGGGGACGTACATTGAAAATGTCTGACCATAAGGGGGCTTTTTCTGTGTAATCCTGAACCGGGCATGAGGTGACGTAGCAAAAACGTCATTTAACTTTTCTGAGTCCGGTGCCGATATTAAAAACACCGATGTCAATTCAGAGATAAGAAATGTTGAATCGTATAAAAGTCGTCAATGCAATCATTTTAATTTTATGCCTGCTGGGCTGCATGCAGCTTCTTACTGGTGCACTTTCTCTCCATGCGAGTCTTGCCGACAGAGAGGGCTTCAGGACATCCCAGAACGTCAGTAAAAGATTGAAAAGTTTCACCGATGCCTGGATTAATCTCAATCAGACGCGCATAGCACTGAACCGTGGCATGTTGCGCCTGCAGATGAATGAAGGCTCGCTGAACCAGACCAGCACGCTTGAAAGCGTGGTGAATGAAGGTAAACAGCTACTGGCTCAGTCAAGAAAAGACTACGATCTTTTTATTTCTCTGCCAGTAAGCCCGGGAACCAATCCGCAAAGTATCGCTGCACTGGAAAAAGATTATCTGGCGTACTCTGACATTCTGGATAAAGCATTGTCGCTGACCATGCAAAATAAACTGGATGACATTCTGCGTCTCAATATCCAGAAATATCAGATCGCGATGCAAAGCAGTTACTCAGCCTGGCGTTTTTCCGTTGAAGAGGTCAGTAACAGAGGAGTAAGCGAAAACAAGAGAGCGTTTGTCCAGATGCTCTGGACCCTGGGCTCTGTGATGGTGCTGGTTGTAATCATAATTATGATTGCCTGGACCGGGCTGCGGAAAGTACTCATCAGGCCTCTTGAGGAAAATATCAGGCAGATAAGCGCTATTGCACAGGGTGACCTGACGCAGCCCATCAGGGTGGAAGGCGACAATGAAATGTCAGTGCTTTCCAGAAGTATTCGTCAGATGCAGGAATCGCTTATCACTACGGTCAGCGCTGTCCGAAGCGGGGCTGATGCAATATACAGTGGTGCGGGTGAGATATCATCAGGCAGTAATGATCTGTCTTCCCGAACGGAGCAACAGGCAGCTTCACTTGAAGAAACCGCTGCCAGTATGGAACAGTTAACGGCTACGGTCCGGCTTAATGCAGACAATGCACGAGAGGCATCAAAACTTGCCGTTACGGCTTCAGATAAGGCATCAAAAGGGGGGGAGGTCGTCAGCCAGGTAGTGGTTACCATGAATGATATCGCCAGCAGTTCGGGGGAAATTTCCGCCATTATTAATGTTATTGACGGCATAGCTTTCCAGACAAATATTCTTGCCCTGAACGCCGCTGTTGAGGCCGCAAGGGCCGGAGAGCAGGGGCGGGGATTTGCGGTCGTAGCAGGCGAGGTTCGCAGTCTGGCTCAGCGCAGTGCGCTGGCCGCAAAAGAGATTAAAGACCTGATTCAGAAGTCTGCCACCCGTATTGAGGAAGGTTCCTCGCTGGTACAGCGAGCCGGAGAATCGATGACGGAAATCGTGAGCTCGGTCATACGCGTCACTGATATTATGGGCGAAATTGCCTCAGCATCCGATGAGCAAAGCCGCGGTATTGAACAGGTCGGCATCGCCGTAAACGAAATGGACAGCGTTACCCAGCAGAACGCGGCGCTGGTAGAAGAGTCAGCCGCAGCGGCATCGGCACTGGAGGAGCAGGCCAGAACGCTTATCAGGTCGGTTTCAGCATTTCAGCTTCTGAATGAAAATACCAGGGCAGAGGTACCGTTACGGGTTATTAAAAATGTAAAATATCCTGAGGCTTCTGTTGAGCGCAGTGGTGAATGGATGAGGTTTTAAATTCTGATGTTTTCGGTTCTGCAGGCCGGGCTAACCGGCCTGGAGGAGCACAGCACCAGACGCTCATATTTAACAGATACAGTGGCAAGGTTAAGTTACTTAAGAAATATAAACCGTGGAAGGGCCTGTAATGCCGCTACCGGCGGACTAAAAACGGTGTTCAAGCTCCGACGGAAGACGCCGCTCTGATGACGGTGGATGCGTTCGCGGACGTCTGAGATGGCAAATCTTCTAAAATCAGCAAAAGCTGGCGTGCTCAATGGCGAAATCTCAATACGTTCTTCGGCTACCCGCCTGATGTACGCAAGGCAATCTTCACCACGAATGCCATCGAGTCGCTGAACAGCATTATCCGGCAGGCGACAAAGAAACGCAAAGTGTTCCCGACGGACGCCTCAGTACGGAAAGTGATTTACCTGGCGATCAAGGAAGCGTCCAGGATATGGAGTTTGCCGATCCAGAACTGGCGGCTGGCGATGAGTCGTTTTATCATTGAGTTCTGTTACCGCTTGGGCGATCACCTTTAATAGGGTGGCAGTTATACAGAATTATTTACAGGGTCTGGCAGGTATTCATCCCTGTAGCCTCTGTAATGCAATACTACTTTGACGTCTCGGTGCCTCTCATCTCCGGAGCTCAGTCGTGGCTTCCATTATTGCCCCCAAGACTACCATGACCACCTAACCGCCAGGTCCCGCGTTGCTGCCGTCATTCCCTCCGTTACCGTCTCCACTCTCATTTCCACCATCTCCACTGTCATTTCCACCATCTCCGCTGTCACCGTCCATGGAGGATTTTTTATGAGCAATACGACCACCACATCTGCTGTCGACGTTGGCACCTAAAACAAATACAACTGCGGCAGCATTTCCGGCAAGTGGTTTGACCTGACGGAGTTTGGCGGCAGGAAGGATTTTTACAAGGCATGTCAGGTGCTGCATGTCGAGGATATGGGATGCCGAGTTTACCTTTTAGACCTTGGAGGGTATCCCGTCACAGTTCGGTAAGTGTCACGTTTGGACCGTATTGACGCCGGGAATATATTCCTGAGTGGCAAGGGTGATTAACCACGACCACTGTATGTTTCTCCGTTTATGCCGATAAGACAACTGACACTCAGCATTTCTCCTTTCACACATAGAGAGAATATATGAAAATATCGACACGTCTTTTATCAGGCTTCGGTCTGCTTATCCTGCTTTTTATAATCTGTACGAGCATCGCACTTAACGCACTCAATAACGCCAGCGACGGCATGGATGACGCCGTCAACGTCAAAATGAAAAAGTATCAGCTGGTGCTGGACATGCGCGGGGGTCTGAGAGATATGGGCATTGCGGTCCGCAACATTGCGCTGCTCACTGATCCTAAGCCTATGAGGCAGGAATGGGATCGCCTACAGAAGCAGAAAGTTCTCTATATCGAAAACCGGCTCGCTCTGGGCGAGATGATGAAAACGGACTCAACGCCTCAGGAGCGCGAGGTATTCAGCCAGATCGCTGAATCTGAAGGCCCGACGCTGGCTGCGCTGGAGCAGGCGGGCCAACTCGGGCTGGCTAATCATTCGCAGGAAGCCTCCGCTTACCTCATGAACGTTACGCGTCCGGCGCAGAGCATCCTGCTAAAAGCCCTGAACGATATGACGCAGCTTCAGATGAAAAACACGCAGTCGGCTGTTGAGCAGAACAGCCAGGCAGCCGACCGGGCATCACTGATACTGGTCTTACTTGCAGCTGCATCGGTGATCGTGGCAGCCGGAACCTGCGTACTTACCATCCGGGTGATGATGCGTCAGCTGGGCGCCGAACCCGCGCAGGCGCAGGCGCTTGCGGCGACTATCGCGGCGGGCGATCTGACCACGCCGGTGATTCTGCGCCGTAATGACACTAGCAGCCTGATGGCGTCCCTTGACAGCATGCAGGCAAATCTCCGGGGTCTGGTGTCGCAGATTAAAGACTCCTCTGCCTCAGTGGCACTGGCTGCGGATGAAATTTCTCAGGGCAACACCGAGCTTTCCTCACGCACCGAGCAGCAGGCGGCTGCCCTGCAGGAAACCGCCGCAAGCATGGAACAGCTCACTGCCACGGTAAAAAGCAACACGGCGGGTGCGCAGCAGACTGCGGAGGCAGCCCGCGAAACGGCGTCCCTCGCCCGCACGGGTGAATCGGACGTGCAGCGCATGTCGGAAACCATGAACGCCATTTCGCTGAGTGCGACAAAGGTACGGGATATCACCGCCGTCATTGAGAGCATCGCCTTTCAGACCAATATCCTCGCCCTCAACGCTGCGGTTGAAGCCGCACGGGCCGGTGAAGAAGGACGGGGTTTTGCGGTGGTGGCCGGCGAGGTCAGGACACTTGCCCAGCGCAGCGCCACCGCCGCGCGTGACATCAAGCTGCTGATTGAACAGGCCGTGGTACAGGTGGAGAGTGGCGTGGAGGTAGCTGCGGGGACCGGTCAGAGTATCCTGAAAATCGTGGGCATGGTGGGTGAACTGGCGGAAGCGATGGACAACATTTCGCTGGCCTCATCTGAACAGATGCAGGGTATTTCTCAGGTCAGCATAGCGGTAAGCCAGATGGACGGGGTCACGCAGAATAACGCCGCGCTAGTCGAGGAATCTTCGTCAGCTTCACAGTCGCTTTCGGAGCAGGCTCATGGGCTTCGCAGAATGGTGGAAACCTTCCGGGTCTGAAAGGCTGGGTATCAGACAGATGTCAGGCAGGTGTTCCAGGACGGCAGATTGTGCACCCGGTTCACCGGCCACTCCTGAATATCAGCAATGACGTAGAGAAGCCTCGCTTCAGGAACCATGCCGTTCAGACGGGAGGTCTTGATAACGGAGTACAGCACGGCGGTGCGCTCACCGCCGCTGTCTGCTCCTGCCAATAGCCAGTTTTTTGCGTCCAACTGCCACGCCGCAAAGGGCGTTTTTCGCGGTATTATTGTCGGTTTCACCCCACACATTGCTGCATTCAGGTTCAGAGCTCTTCACTATTTCAGCAGGTAAGCAAACGCTTTCGCCGTATCTGAGTGACACTACAACTTTGGCATCTGCCCCTGTATCCAGTCGTAAAGTGACTGCATCATCGGGATGGTTCTGGCTTTCCTGACCGATAGCCGCCATGATTCGGGTAACGCAAACCCTGCTACCGAAAGTCGAAGAGTTATAACTACCATTATCTGGGAGCGTATCGCACTTTGCGAACGGGAGGCGTCAGCCCGGAGGGCTGCACATGCCTGATGAGATCGACCGCGATCAGGAATTTAATGAGCAGCGACTGGAGGAGATGATTGAACTGAGTCGCTTTAAGCCAGGGTCTGCGCCATTATTATTCAATTATCGTGTATGGGGTAAGCCCATTTCTGAAAAGCGACGGCAGGCACTGCCGGGCATAACAACCTAGCCGCCGGACACTGAACCGAATAACGGCAGGTTGTCAGGGACAGACCTGCCAGCCTGCAGACGCGACGTTGCGGCAGCCCCCGGGCCTCACACATGACTTCCACCGCTTCCCGCTTCTGCTCTGTCGTCAGAACTTTCGGTCCAGCGTTATCTGAAGCGGCTCTTTATCCATCATGGCATCAGCGAGAAGCTTCCTGAGCCTGGGGTTTTCTTTCTCCCTCAGGCACCCTGAGCCGCTTCATTTAGGGTACCGCCATGCAGCCATGCCGCCAGACTTCCTGCGGCAGGTGCAGAAGGTGGCATCTGCAATAGCATAGCGTTCGGGCAGAAACTCCGGCTTCGGCCTCGCGAAGGATACTGATGATCTTTTCGCCGGAAAAAAGCTTCTTCATGGTGATGCCCTCACGTGACTGATGAAGACATTACTGACATCGCGGTGTGTTAATCAACGGGCAAAAAATCAGTTGTAAAAAATGGATTCAAAACCAGTCAATTATAATGATGTAATTATTAGGAATTGTTGAGGGGGTAAAATTGACAGTTTTAAGCATAGACGCGAAACACAGAATGCTTGATTATACTAAATAACTATGTACTGATTAATGATTAATTTGACTATGTTTACTTCTGTAAAATTGAATTTTTTTGCACGTTTGCGTCTGCTGGTATCCATAACTATAGGAATATCTTGCTATTTTTTTCTGTCAGTACAACTTGGGCAAATGCAGCGTTTACTCATCAGCTGGAACGTATGGGCTTGGTTATATCTATCGTTTCTATGGCTCCGTATGCTTCGAACTAATGTTAATGACATTAAGCGTATTGCCCAGCAGCAGGACCAAAGTGCAGCGTTAGTACTGGGAATGGTCATTGTGACATGCATGATTAGTATTATTGCAATCTTGAGTGAACTCCCGACCCTGAAACATCTTGCTGGAACCCCACGCGATCTTCATCTGCTACTTACTGCGCTTACACTCATAGCATCATGGGCACTGCTGCCGAGTTCTTTTGCGATGCATTATGCTCATCAGCACTATCTTGAAAGGAACAACTGCGTAAGCCCACTACTTTTTCCTGAAAAATTAGCTAATCCAGGCTATTGGGATTTTCTATATTTCTCTTTCACCATCGCTGTTGCATCACAAACAGCTGATGTGGCAACGGGTACTACAGAGATGCGTAAGCTTGCCTTACTGCATTCCGTCATTTCTTTTATTTTTAACCTGGCCATTCTTGGCTTATCAGTGAATGTGGCGGCTGGATTACTCGATTAATTAATTTTGGTCAATAGAACTGAAGATAGATTGTCGTGATAATGAACTTCAATTTTATAATAATTTCCAATTAATTTTTAAAAAGAACCAGGTTTTTCAACTTTAATTTTATTTCAACGAATCTGGTTATATTGGTTTTTTGGTAATGCCCCTGATTAGTTGAATCAGATATATAATGCTGGATTATGAGGTTTACTCATGGTCAGCATTACCATTCATTGCCCCCGTTGTCCGTCTGCTCAGGTCTATCGCCATGGGCAGAACCCGAAAGGACACGACCGGTTCCGCTGCCGGGAATGCCAACGGGTGTTTCAGCTCACTTACTGATACGAGGCACGCAAGCCGGGGATTAAAGAACAGATCAACGAAATGGCTTCAACAGAGCCGGGGTTCGCGATACTGCCCGGACACTGAAAGTCGGAATCAACACCGTCATTCGGACTTTGAAAAAACTCTCGCCACAACCAATAACGTCATCTCCGGTAGCCCATGCTGATGTAGCGCTTATCTGTGAACTCAACGAGCAATCGAGCATTATCGGCAGTAAGGCCCGACAACACTGGCTCTGGTAAGCATGCAACACAAAACGCGTGGCGTGCGGGCTTACACCTTTGGCTCACGAACCGATGCAAGCTGTCGCGAATTACCGGCACTATTGACCTCCTTTAATATTGGTATGCAGACTACATATGAATGGGGCGGCTATGCCAGAGAGGTGCAGAAAGAGAAACATCTTGCCGGCGAGATTCTTCACTCAACGTATTGTGCGCAACAATCTGACACTGAGAAATCGAATTAAGCGTCTGGCTCGCAGAACCATCTATTTCTATTGCTCTTCATAACTTTACGAAAAATTCATGGGTGCCAGATTTTATGTCGCGACTCACAGCCTTTATTAATTTAAAGTTCAATGACTTCAACTGATTGTAATCACTCAATAGCAAGGCGGCAGAGTAAGTACGCACTAAAAAAATAAACAGAATTTTCGCAGGTAATTAACTTACATATCATTAGTAATTTTTACCAATAATGTTGTCGTTTTGATAGCTACCATTGACATTGATGGAAAATCTATGCACAGGCTACAGAATTTAGAATCAGATTGCATAATCAGTATTGAAATTTTCAATGTGGATATTAAAAAACTCATTAAAGATCTTGTTAAGGCGACCGATAAAGAAATTGAGTCGTGCTAATGGTGGTGGGTTTTTAGAGTATCAATACGTAAGGTTAATTTATGAAAGTAAATTTTTTTCCGAGACGGTTATTTAGGGTTTTTTTAAGTTATTTAATTATTTTTATATTTCCAGTCGCATCTCCGGCTATGGCCGGTGAAAATGGTTATAAGGTTTACGAGAGTAACAAATGGATGTTGCGTGCGATGCTGTTGGATGTCAGGACTGTAAAATCCAATTCAAATATATCAACTATTGGTGGTGATATTAAAACTCCTGATAAACGCACTGTTGGTGTTGATATCAGTTATTTTTTAACGCCTGAAGTTGCGCTAGAGTTTCAGGGCGGAGTTTTCTCTCGCGATTATTCTATCAGTAATTCTAAAATTGGTTCTTTCAAGGTTGGTACCATTGAAAGTAACTCAGTTTCTCTTACGTTACAGTACCATTTTGTTACGTGCTGCGCTTTTACGCCCTATCTGGGAGTCGGTGCTAACCATGCCTGGACACGTAAAGTAAAGCCTGCTTCTGGGATCCCCGAATTTCAGGTGCAGGATGTGAACAGCCTGATCTTAAGTGCTGGTATTTATTACTATTTATCTGAAAACTGGTCTTTTAACACAAGTCTACGCTATCTTATTAGTCCGGATTATCAATTTGAAGGGCATGGTTTTAGTGCGAGTGTAAAAATGGATACTATTATAACCGGAGTTGGTGTTGCTTACCATTTCTGATTTTTAATGTTTTTCTGCAAGGTCAGGAGATTTGATATGGATATTGAGACACTTTATTTTAGTAGTGGTGTAAGTCGTATATCTATTCTTGTGATATTTATTGTTATGGCATTTACACAGCAGAATAACAAAAAGCATATTTTACACTGGTTCGGCGCTTTGCTGTCTTCAAGTTTAGGCTCATTAGTAGAAATGAATTTTTCTGATTCGGCGGTGCTGCCACTACATATAGCTTTAATTGTATACCCGCTCTTCTTTTTTAGCCTTAGTGCTTCGTGGAGTGGTGTAAGAGTTTTCTATAATCGACAGGTGTCATTACATACATTACTGTTAATAACTTTTTCTCCATGCTTAATCTATGTGTTGGCTGAAACGCTTGATACATCACGTCATTATAGCATTTCTTTTGTCTTTTTTATGGCTGCACTACTTGTTGGGATGATTATTTTTGAAATACTCACTACACCGGACAAAAGAATTATTTCTCAATATGTTGTTGCACTAGCCTTTTCATTTTATTTCTTTGCTCTTATTACACCTGCATTTATGATATTATTCGAATTGATGCCTGCAAAACAAAATAGCAGTGCATTTTGGGCTCTATTGTTTGACCAGTTTTCAAGTATCCTTATTTATTTTGGATACATCGCTATGGCAGGAGAACGCGCAAATCTTTCACTTAGAAAACAAGCAGAAACTGATCCGTTGACAAACCTGATTAACAGGAGAGGAGCTCAGGAATTTCTTGAGCGTTATCATATGAAATCGCGCTCGGGTGGAAAGTGTTGTGTATTAATAGGTGATGTTGATTTTTTTAAAAATGTTAATGATACATTGGGACATAAAGCTGGAGACACCGTACTTACGGGTATAGCTGAAGTAATGCAATGTAATATGCGTAAACTCGATAAAGCGGTTAGGTGGGGAGGGGAAGAGTTCCTTGTCGTTTTACCTGATACTACTATTGAAGAAGCGGAAAAACTTGCAGAAAGGATTCGTGTTCAAGTGCAAGAGAGTTCATTCCATTATGAAGACGTGCATATAAATGTTACAATAAGTATTGGTGTGGCACAATTCGAGCCAACAGATTTTAATCATGAACCAGCTATAGCGCGTGCTGATAGTGGACTTTATAATGCCAAGAAACTTGGACGAAATAGAGTGAGTTCTTAGCTTTAGCTTTAGCTTTAGCTTTGCTGATTGTACTAAAAATACTTACGCCACATTTTAAAATAAAATGCTGTATCTGCTGTATGGCAAAAGAATGAAATAACCATTCGTTATCCTTTCATGAATTAACTATTTTCTCTTCACTCATGGCTTTGCATATCAATAAATTCCCACTGTGTGATTTATATTTATTTGCAGGTAATCATAAAAACATCGCTCCCCTGACCCGCCTCCAGAATCAGATACAACGGTCAGTTAGTAACATCGTTTTTTACCTTCAAATTTCCCCTTTCTACAGCCTGCTGCAAATTCAGATGGCGTCTGGTAATTCAGCGATGGATGAGCTCTGCACCCGTTATAGTCCTGCCGCCAGCCATTGATGATTTTCCGGGGATAAAGAGTATCGCTGAACCCGTGCTCATTCAGGCATTCATCGCGGAAGCAGCCGTTAAAGCTCTCTGT
>Ga0163161_10003749_pt1 | contig 10646 bp, 13 predicted proteins | sample S45metaG_FD_129847 | JGI IMG/M metagenome (GOLD analysis project Ga0163161, IMG submission 129847) | Switchgrass rhizosphere microbial communities from Kellogg Biological Station, Michigan, USA - S4-5 metaG | ecosystem: Host-associated > Plants > Roots > Rhizosphere > Soil | place: USA... | reverse complement strand
TTCGACAGATTAAAACAAAATTTTTATGGAAAATTCTACTTCATATATTACTACCGTATTCAGCAACCTCGATATTCCTGAAGTATTATTAGAAAAGCTGGCGAGGACAAGATCTGAAATGAAAACTTCAGAAATAGTGATCCCTCATATTCTCGAAACAATTGATCATCATTCAACAGAAACATACACTACCGTAAATGTGGAAGTTATCTTCATGAGTGGTGACCTGGAGGATTTTGAATACATCCATGTTCCCGTTATCACCCCATTTCTTTTTACGTGCACCAAAGGCAGCAAGGATCAATTTAATGTTGATTGGGCCGCCTCACTTTCTTAGCAGGTCACCATCCATTCCATCCTAAGATTCCCGGGCTGATTCCGCTCCTTCTCTTTACCCCCCTGTTTCCGCCATTCACCGAGTTTACTTCGTCGAAACTCTGTTATCTCTTGCCTTTCTGGTATTCATCATAGTATTTTTGGTGAAAATAGAAAATATGGATTTTGACAATAAACATGATGAAAGAAGAAATTGGCGGGAACAAAGACGGGAGGAAAGAAGAAGATGGAGAGACGAGCGCCACAGAAGATGGGAGGAAGAAAAAAATTATATGCCCGGAAAATGGCATGACCGGAGTCAATCCGGGAGCAGTGGCGTTTGGACGGGAATATTGTTACTTCTTATTGGCACAGATTACTTCCTTGTACATAACGGCTTACTGAATTGGCACTTACCGGAATGGATGTGGAGCTGGCATGTTCTTTTAATTGCCATGGGTCTGTTCATCGGCATACGACACAATTTTAGAAGTCCTGCCTGGTTCATTTTAATGGTGGTAGGTGGTGTTTTTCTAATTCAGTCAAAAGAATTTGCAAATGACTTAGGAATAAAAAATCTAGACTCCGTTTGGCCTTTAGCTCTCATCGTTCTTGGATTATTTTTTATCCTGCGCCCTTATCGCCGTCATCGTCACTGGCAAGACTATGTAAATGATAAAGTAGAATCGAAAATAGATGACGCATGGGGTACACATGGTGAACCAAGTGATGTCAAAGCCGATCCTGCACCTGGTCAACCTGCCCAGGCTAATTTGAGTGAGGACTTTATTGACAGCACTTCAATTTTTGGAGGCGTTAAAAAAAATATTATCTCCAAGAATTTCAAAGGCGGAGATATAACAAATATCATGGGTGGCAGTGAGATCGACCTTACCCAGGCTGATATTCACGGGACCGTGAGGATCGACCTTACCCAGGTTTTTGGAGGAACAAAATTGATCGTGCCATCAAATTGGCAGGTAAAAGCTCAAATGGCTGCGATCTTTGGCGGTGTCGAAGACAAGCGTTCCATCCAAAATACTGCGCTCGATCCCAATAAGATCCTGGTACTCGATGGAACTTCCATTTTTGGCGGAATTGAAATTCGCAGCTATTGATGTGATTTGAATTTAAGTATTGATCCGGTAGTTAAAATATAACCTTCAAAATCGAATCGTATGAACTGGTATCTGACAAAAATTGTGTTTCAAATTATCTGTGGTGACGGAGATCACACTCCTCAGTTTGATGAACAGCTTCGTTTGATTTCAGCTTCTTCGAAAGAGGCTGCATTCAGCAAAGCACAGCATATCGGGAAAAGGGAAGAAGAAACATTCTATAACCGCAAACAGCAACTGGTGAGATGGCAATTCATTAACGTAAGTGAAATATATAAGATCAGTGAATTGATCGACGGGGCAGAAATATATTCCCGTATCGAAGAAAGAGATAATGCGGAAGCATATATTCATGTGATCAATCAAAAAGCGGAAAATCTTTTATTCACACAAACACATCAATTGCTGGAACTAGCCTGAACGCGCAAAGATTAAATTCATGATACCTGCTCATATTCCTTGTTCATGATCGCTTCTCCATTGTCAATACTAAGATTCAGGATCATTTTTAGCGCCACATGGTGGGTGATCGTAATCATGGATGTTTCATTTTTGCAAAATCTATTTGGTGTTAGTTTCAGGATTGCGCTTATTGATGGCATTGTCACAAATATTTTACTGATCCTTTTTTGCCTGCTGATCATAAATACACTTCGTTTCTACCTTCCGCGTAGTAGTCGCTATTTAAATATTCTCGTCTGGTGCATATTGCTTACGGGATTGTGGATTGCCTTGCAGCGGTGGTTGTTGTTGCTTTTTTGCGGGTCGAATGAAGATTATGCTTTTTTCCTGGGAAAGTCCCTGGTGATCCGTGCAGTGATCGGTTTTCTTTTGCTGGGATGTGTAACACTTATTTCTATTCTCTGGTATAACTGGCAGGAACAAAAAGAAAACGAAAAAAGAGAACGTGATGCAGAAAAATTAGCAAGGGACGCGGAGCTTTTTAAATTACGCCAGCAATTACAGCCGCATTTCCTGTTCAATAGTCTCAATAGCATCAATGCACTTATAGGAATGAAGCCGGATGAAGCAAGAAAGATGGTACAGCAGCTCTCTGATTTTCTACGCGGTACAATGAGAAAAGAAGAAAATCAGGTTATTAGTTTTTCAGAAGAACTGGAGTATTTAAAATTATACCTTGAAATCGAAAAGGTCCGCTTTGGATATAGATTAAAAACCGAGCTGGACATTGCCGAGGAATCTCTCCGTTGGAAAATTCCCTCATTGCTACTTCAGCCGATCATGGAAAATGCGATCAAATTCGGATTGTATGGAACAACGGGAGAAGTAACAATTGCATTAAGAGCAAGAGTATTTGATAAGTATCTTGTGATTGCCGTGATGAACCCTTATGATGCAGATATGCAAATGCCAACAGGGACAGGGTTCGGTCTGAATTCTGTAAAAAGAAGATTATATCTTTTATTTGCAAGAAGCGATCTCGTAGAGATCAATAAAGAAAAAAATTATTTTGTCGTAGTGATTAAAATACCTGATACCAATGAGTAAGATTATAACAATAGATGATGAGCCCCTGGCAAGAAGTATTGTAAAAGAGTATTTACAAAAATATCCCGGGCTGGAAATTGTAGAGGAATGTAATGATGGTTTTGAAGGTTTCAAGGCAATTCAACAACACCAGCCTGACCTTATTTTTCTTGATATCCAGATGCCAAAGATCAATGGTTTTGAAATGCTGGAATTATTAGACCAGTCACCCGCCGTAATTTTCACCACGGCTTTTGACGAATATGCCATCAAAGCTTTTGAAGCACATGCTATAGATTACTTATTAAAACCTTTCAGCCAGGAGCGATTTGATAAGGCCATTCAAAAGTGGAAGGAACAAAAGGTGGGTTCACAAAAAAATACTGAAGAGCTTTTGGAAACAGCATCGCACTCGCCTGCACAAAGTCAGCGTATAGTTGTAAAAACGGGAAGTAAGATCAAGATCATTCCTGTACACGATGTTTTTTATTTAGAAGCCGCAGATGACTACGTCAAGGTTCATACCCAGGAAGGAAGTTTCCTGAAAAATAAAACGATGAGTCATTTTGAAAAAACACTGGACCAACAGCAGTTTGTTCGCTCGCATCGTTCATATATCGTCAACATTCAACAGATCACCCGGATCGATCCGTATGAAAAAGATAATCATGTTGCGATCTTAAAATCCGGAACCAAAGTGCCAGTAAGCAGAAATGGATATGTAAAACTGAGATCTGTCCTGGGACTGTGAATTGTTATTGTCAGTTGTCAATGGTGAGTGATCAATGATATGTTGGATTTCGCTCTTTATTGACAATTCACCATTCACCATGCACAATCTAGGCCTCCTGCCCGATCCATAATGCCCCTCCAATACTATCCCTTGAAGCTCCCGTTACCGAAGAAAGAACGTTATACTCCTGTCTCCAGCGAAGTACACCCATGAAAGCCATGATCATAGCTTCTTTATACTGGATCAGCTTTTCATCCGGCACCATTACTTCAATTTGTAATTGCTGAAGCTCTTCACTTAGCCGGTTAACAAGAAAGGTATTAAAAGCACCACCCCCTGTTACCAGGAGTTTACGGTTTGCAGGCTGAGGTTTATTGTTGATCAGATTTATGATAGCGTCCCTGGTTTGTATCACAATATGTTCGACGTAAGTTCTGAGTGCATCTCTTGTTTCGCACCCGGTATCAAAGATCATTGGATAGACAATGTCTGTTCCAAAATCATTAGCCAATGACTTCGGATAAGGTTGACTGTAATAATCCAGTCCATTTAATTTTTGAAGTAATTCAAAATTGATCGCACCATGTTGAGCCATTTCTCCCCTGTCATCGAACTCCTTTCCCTCATTGTTGATCAGCATATTTAAAATGCGATTGGCGGCACAAATATCAAAAGCTATGTATGGGTCCGATTTGAAAGAAATATTTGCGATCCCCCCCAGATTCAGAAAAAAATCAAAATCGCCCAGTAACCATTTTTCTCCAATAGGAACGATTGGGGCTCCCTGCCCCCCAAAAGCAAGATCTAATGCTCTCAGATCGGTGATGACCGGTAACTGTGTTTCCGCAGCAATAGAAGCGCCATCACCCAACTGAGCGGTCATTTTCTGAGAGGGAATATGAAAAGTGGTATGTCCGTGTGAAGAAATAAGTGCTACCTGGTAATGCAACTTATTTTCTTCAATAAACCTATTTATTTGTTCACCTATATAATGACCATACTCTACGTGCAGTAATTGGTAACCCACACTGTTTAAGGAAGTGGCTGATTTTAGTTTTTTGATCCAATTATCATTGTAGGGATAACAAGCTGCCTGTATGATCTCATAATCCCACCTCCCTGCATTTTCCTGGAATTCTGTAAAAGCGATATCAAGCCCATCGAGAGAACTGCCGCTCATTACACCAATAGCCCTGTAAATCATTTTGCATTTATAATTTTAGTCCCGAACTTTATTGGGATAGATTGCCAAATGTAAGGTGAATAGCGATATGTGACATTCGCCATCGGGATGAAAAAGGGAAAGTTTGGCAACAAGCATTTCCAACCACAACTAACATGGTAATAAACCTTAGCGAGCAGCATAGCCTTATCACAAACTGGATTGCCGAGTTGCGTGATGAGGAGATCCAGAAAGACAGGATGCGTTTCCGTCGTAATCTTGAACGTATCGGAGAAGTGGCGGCATACGAGATCAGTAAAACTTTGCCATTTGAGGAAAAAGAAATACAGACACCGCTTGGAATTGCTCAATCGAAATTATTGACGAGTCAGCCGGTGTTGGCGACCATTCTTCGTGCCGGGCTTCCATTGCATCATGGCCTGCTTAGTTTTTTTGACAAAGCCGACAATGCTTTTATCTCTGCTTACCGAAAACACCGAAAAGATGGTTCTTTTGAAATTAGCCTGGATTATATTTCCTGCCCGGAAATTGAAGATCGCATCCTCATTATCTCAGATCCAATGCTGGCAACAGGATCATCACTGGTAAAAACTATTCAGTTCCTGAAGGAGGAAGGCAAGCCCAAAGAAATACATATTGTAACAGCCATTGCCTGCACAGTCGGTATTGAATATGTAAAGAGGGAAGAACCCTCTGTGACGCTGTGGTGTGGTGATATTGATGATGAACTGACAGCTAAGGGATATATTGTTCCGGGTTTAGGCGACGCAGGTGACCTTGCGTTTGGAGTAAAAGTGCAAATGTAGAGGAGTGTTATCACCTGAATCAAATGATAAAATTGCCACCGATCACCAAAAAGCAACTATCCGTTTTTATTTCAGCGATTTTATTTGAGAACTTCTGGCAATTGTTGTAATTTTCATCTCCTTATTTTTCTGTAATGAAAAGACTGCTTTTAACCGTAACTATATGTGGAACGCTGGTCAGTAAGGCATTCGCGCAAGACCCTAACTTTTCCCAGTTTTTTGCATCACCTCTTACCTTAAACCCGGCCCTGACAGGCAAGTTTGACGGCGTTTACCGGGTGGCAGGAAACTATCGTAATCAATGGCCAACTATCTATAATGCTTTCACCACTTATACTGCTTCCTTTGACATGGGAATTTTAAAAAATCGTATCCCTGAATACGACCAATTTGGGGTCGGTATTTTAGGGTTCTCAGACCAGGCTGGCGATGGAGTATTGAAAACAAATTCTGTTGCCCTTTCAGTTGCCTATCATAAAAGTATCGATGAGAATGGCTATAACCAAATTGGCGCTGGTTTCCAGGGAGGATTTGTGAGCAAAAGACTGGATGTTACTAAAGTTACTTTTGAAGACCAGCTAACTACTTCAGGTTTTACAGGCCCTACAAGTGAAATCTTTTCAGGCAAGCAGGTAAGTGTTTCTTATTTCGATATGAATGCCGGCGTTTTTTACAATGGTACCTCGAATGGCTATAATAATTTTTATTTTGGGGCATCCATGTACCACATCAACCGGCCCCAGGAAAGTTTTGAAGGAGATCCTTATTTTTTATTGAACCCAAGAATTACTTTCCAGGGAGGTGGCAAAATACCTGCTGGCCAATATAATTATTTGCACTTTAGCGCCAATTACAGTGTGCAGGCAAAAGCTCACAATGCAATGATGGGTGGGGCCTATGCCTTAAATGTAAATGGCGACCAGGACAATCCTACTATTGTTTACATGGGAAGCTGGTTTCGTTTCGGCGATGCTATAATTCCCTATATCGGATTAGAGTTTGGCGATCTGCATTTTGGCGCAACATACGACGTGAACATAAGCAGTCTGAAACCGGGATCAAATGCAAGAGGCGGTGCCGAAATTTCGCTGATCTATATTAAAAAGCCTACCGATCCCAATGCCAAAAAGCTTAACTGTCCGAAATTTTGATCTCATGACCATCAAATCTTAATATAAAGAGGCACAGGTACTGTGCTTTTTTATTTTTGATGAATGAAAAAGTTATTTACGAACTTAACTTTTTGGGTGCTGATCGCAATTACTGCGGCAATACTTGTTGGTCATTTTGCTCCTTCCATTGCTTTGCAACCTTTATTAAAGACTCCTGTCAAAACAAAACTGCTTGGCCAGGAAATAAACATTGGCGCAACTCTCAGCGAGTTTCTTGCGGGCATATTTATCAGTGCTGTCAAACTTCTTATCAATCCCATCATTTTTCTCACCATTACCTTAGGCATCGTCAGTATGGGAGACCTGAAAAAGGTCGGTCGGGTGGGTGCAAAAGCATTGCTATATTTTGAGATCGTGACGACTTTTGCGTTGATCATTGGAGTTATTGTTGCATTAGTGATAAGGCCAGGACATGGAATCATTACCAATAATATAAAGGGAGGAGATATTTCAAAATACACGCAAACGAGTTTCAACTGGTTGAAATTTCTTAAGGAGAATTCAACGCTGCAGGTCCTGATAGTCGCTATTCTTTTTGGTATTGGTTTAAATTATCTCAGGTATAAAAAAGATATAACAGGCGTTCTTCAATTAATTGCGAAATACGTCTTTAAAATTCTGCACGCAATAATGATATTCGCTCCAATCGGTGCTTTTGGAGGAATGGCTTATACGATCAGTAAGTATGGGATCGATACTTTGGTCCCATTAGCCAAACTAATGGCCACGGTTTATATCACCATGGCCATCTTTATTTTTGGAGCACTTTGGTTGATACTAAAATATTACCGTGTCAGCATTTTAAAATATCTCAGTTATATAAAAGAAGAACTCCTGGTTGTATTAGGAACGTCATCATCTGAAGCTGCCCTTCCTTCAGTAATGGAAAAATTGGAGCGGATGGGTTGCTCCAAATCTGTGGTCGGCCTGGTGATACCTGCCGGTTATTCTTTTAATCTTGATGGCACAACTATTTATTTATCGATGTGTGTGATATTTTTAGCGCAGGCATTCAATGTGCATCTTAGCGCGGCGCAGATCTTTAGTATTATTGGGATACTGATGACCACTTCCAAAGGAGCTGCAGGTGTTACCGGCAGTGGCTTCGTAGTACTGGCCTCAACTTTAACAACCATTAAAGTAATTCCTGTAGAGGGTTTGGCTTTATTATTGGGTGTCGATCGTTTTATGTCGGAAGCACGAGCCATTACAAATTTTATCGGGAATGGCGTAGCCACCATCTGGATCTCTAACAATGAAAAAGAATTTGATCGAAATAAAATGGACTTGGCATTTAAAACACGAATTTTAGATTAATTACACGAAACAAACTTTTAACTTTTGTGTAATTCGTTATAATTCGTGTATCTCTTATCTCGGTTTCCCGCTTACAAATGGATTTCCTTTTACATAAAAACGATATGGTAAGAAGGCATCTTTACCGGCATAATCGACCCCGATGCGTGGCGAAGCTGCAGTCTCCTTTTTACTATATCTTCCTCCGTCATCGGCAATAAATATCCTGTCCCCCAACAATGAAAGTCCTGAATGCTTTGTAAATATCCCCAGTGCTTTTGATACATTGCCGGGACCACGGGTGAGTGTGTGATCCAATTTTTTCTTGTCAGTGCGCAGCAACATTTCTTCGATCCCTTCAATAGGATCAAGAGCCCGGATCAATATTGCATGTGGGATATCCCGGGAATTGGTGACTACGTTAAACAAATGATGAATGCCGTAACAGAGATAGACATAGGCGTAGCCGCCCTCGCCATACATAATTTCATTTCGTGGAGTTCTTCTTCCACCAGATGCGTGTGACGCCTTATCTATAACGCCCGCATAAGCTTCGCATTCAACAATTCTACCCGATGTAATAACGCCCTTCCAGTTTGTAACAAGGATCTTCCCCAATAATTCCTTTGAAATTTTCACTACGTCTTTTCTGTTATAAAATTCAGCTCCCAATTTCTTTACCATCCTTTTAAATCATTTAATCGTGGTTCTTTATATTTACTCAAATTTATGTCTTGCTAAAAGAAATCGTAATAGCCATCCAATCCTATTTCGAAGCCCATCGTTTTATTGTAACTCATAAACTTTGGAAGTGGATCATCATTCCAGGAATTATTTATGCTCTTCTTTTTGGGGTCAGTATGTATTTTTTTGGTAAATCAGCCACAGCTGTTATCGAATATCTTACCACCTCTACGGGATTGGGTAGCTGGATACAAAAATTTCAAAATAGCTGGCTGGGTTTCTTTTTCACTTTCGCGGGCATTATTCTTTGGCTTATCCTGATGCTTTTTTATTTTTCTCTTTTTAAATATATATGGCTGATCGTCGGTTCGCCTATTTTTTCATATCTCAGTGAAAAAACAGAATCCATCATTGAGGGGAAGGATTTTCCGTTCAATTTTAAACAATTGGTAAAAGATTGCTGGCGGGGAACAAAGCTTGCATTAAGAAATACACTCTGGCAGACTATCTACCTGATCGGTCTTTCCTTATTAACTCTTGTTCCTTTATTTGGGTGGGTCACTCCCCTTGTTGCTCTGTTCGCCGAATGTTACTATTATGGTTTTTCCATGATCGATTATAGTTGTGAAAGACACAAGCTGCCAGCCTCAAGAAGTATTCAATACATCAGTCGTCATCGCGGCCTGGCCATCGGCAATGGACTGGTTTTTTATGTGATGCATGCAGTTTTAGTTGTGGGGTGGATCTTTGCACCGGCCTATGCCGTGATTGCTGCTACGTTGAGCTTGTACAAGGTGAATCCTGATCAATAGTTTCAGAGTTCCAAAGTTCGCAAAGTTCAATTGTTGGTTAACAACTCTGGAACTCTGAAACTCGTGAACTTGTAAACTTTTATACAATGAAATCCAAGGTTTATCTCATTCCTTCAATACTTGACGATGAAGCAATGGAAACTATCCCTCCTTATATAATAGACGCGGTAAAAGATTGTCATGTTTTTTTTGTGGAGAATGAAAGAACAGCAAGACGTTTTTTAAAAAAGACCTGGAAAGGAATGGTGATTGATAACTATGAATGGTTTGTCATTGATAATAATGCTCAACCAGTTTTCAAACAAAAAATAAAAGGAGGGAAAAACATTGGTATCATCAGTGAGGCTGGTTGTCCCGGTGTGGCTGATCCTGGCCAGGAATTGATCGCCATTGCCCAGCAGATGAATATACAAGTGAAGCCTCTTGTCGGGCCCAACTCCATTCTATTGGCGCTGATGGCCAGTGGCATGAATGGGCAGCAGTTCAGATTCATTGGTTATTTACCCATTGACGCACATAACCGGGGAAAAGCGATCAGGGAACTGGAAACAGAATCGCAGAAAAAAAACTGCACCCAGATATTTATTGAAACGCCATACCGGAATAACCAGCTTATCGAATCCGTTTTAAAAAATTGCAAGCCCGGGACAAAACTTTGCATAGCAGTAGATCTGACCGGGAAGAATGAATGGATAAAAACCAGGACCATAAGCGAGTGGAAAAACGAGAAGATCGACATTCACAAACGGCCAGCTATATTTTTAATAATGTCCTGAGATTAGAGAGAGTATTTCACGTCAAATCGGCCGCTGCGCACCTGCACTTTTTCTCCGCCTGAATTAATCGCATCAAACCAAAACGTACCCGATACAACCCTGTTGATAGTATCCAGGAAATCAATTTTCAATTCTCCGGCGTTGATTGAGTCACTGTAGAACAGTTTAGGGCTGGCATTCAGATCGTAGTGTCCATATTGTCCATAGGCATTGCCACTTAAAAACTTTTGTGATAGTATAAGTTGTCTGCCTTGCGATATTTC
>Ga0163161_10003748_pt1 | contig 10647 bp, 5 predicted proteins | sample S45metaG_FD_129847 | JGI IMG/M metagenome (GOLD analysis project Ga0163161, IMG submission 129847) | Switchgrass rhizosphere microbial communities from Kellogg Biological Station, Michigan, USA - S4-5 metaG | ecosystem: Host-associated > Plants > Roots > Rhizosphere > Soil | place: USA: Michigan... | reverse complement strand
GCCCAGGTTGCTTTGCCAGAGGTCGAACAGACGGGATTTTTCATCTTCCAGCGCCGCGCGCTCGGCGAGGGGTTTGTCGGCCAGATTGAAGCTCATGGGAATTTCCTGCTGCGTAAAATAGGCAACATCTTACACTGTAGGACGAAACGGCTGACTCAGGAATTTTCCGCTCCACGGGGTCGACGCAAAAATTTGCTGCAACTTTTTCGACGGGGCTAGACTCCATTGTTCACTGCCTGATTACCTGCAAGGAGTACCTCAATGGCTCGGAAAACCGCAGCACAAGTCGCCGAAGACCAATCCAAGGAACTGGCGTTCAGCGAGCTGGCAACGCTGATCGAAGAGTCGGAAAAACTGCTGACCCGCAGCGCAACGCTGGTCGGCGAGGAAGCAGAGACCCTGCGCGAGCAAATCGCCCTGAAACTCCAGCAGGCACGGGACTCCGTCAGCCGTGTGCGTGACCGCACCCAACCTGTCTTCGATGCCACCGAAACCTACATTGGTGGGCATCCATGGCAAACCGTGGCAATCTCCGCCGGTTTCGGGCTGGTGGTCGGGTTGTTGCTGGGGCGGCGTTAAACAGCACCGCATTACACAGCAAAAAGAAGGCGAGCCATGGGCTCGCCTTTCTCTTGCCTGCGTTACACGGATTTGTCCGCGTCGGCTCACTGACCTGCATTGAGCCTCAGAGCCCCGCCAGTTCCCGCAGGTTCGCCAGCGTCTCGGCGTCAAGTGCAATGCCTTGCGCACCAGACTTGGCCCGTTCCTTATGGCGCCGATCACCCGGCAGGCGCTTGAGCCCCACGCCGTGCATCTGCCGAACCAGTTCCTGACTGCGCTCGGCAAAATTCTGCCCAGCGGTCTTGCTCGGGTCGATCACGATCAACAGTTGACCGGTCCAGGGCGTTTTCGCGCCCGGATGGTTCGACCAGTCAAACTCAAAGGAAAAATTGCCGCCGGTCAGCGCTGCCGCCAACAGTTCCACCATCATCGACAAGGCGGAACCTTTGTGCCCGCCAAACGGCAGCAAGGCGCCGCCTTCAAGAATTGCTTTCGGGTCTTGTGTCGGCTGGCCAAGGCTGTCCACGCCCATGCCTGCCGGCAAGCGCTCGCCCTTGCGTGCGGCGATCTGCACATCGCCGTGGGCAATGGCGCTGGTGGCCAGGTCGAAGACAATCGGCTCGCCGCCTGCCCGAGGGGCCGCGAATGCGATCGGGTTGGTGCCGAACAACGGACGATCGGCGCCGTGGGGCACCACGCAGGTCATGCTGTTGACCACGCTCAGTGCCACCAGCCCTTCATAGGCAAACGGTTCGACGTCCGGCCACAAGGCGGCAAAATGGTGTGAATTGCGAATCGCCAGCACCGCAATGCCGGCGCTGCGAGCCTTTTCCACCAACAGGGCGCGTGCTGCCGCCAGGGCCGGCTGGGCGAAACCATTGCCGGCATCGACCCGGACAAACCCCGAGGCAACGTCTTCAACCACCGGCACGGCCTGACCATTGACCCAGCCGCTGTTCAGCGTCGAGACATAACCGGGAATACGGAACACACCATGGCTGTGAGCACCGTCGCGCTCGGCGCCGGCGCAATTGAGGGCCAGGGTCTTGGCGACGTCGGCAGAGGTGCCATGACGCAGAAAAATCTGTTCGAGCAATTGAACGAGCGCGTCGAAATCGAGCGTTTGGGTGTTCGAACTGACGGCCATTTCGGGCGATACGGTCATCTGAAGCTCCAATTTTATTATTGAGTACGGGCAACAGCGTGAAGCGAGGCTGCAGGGCAACCTGAAAAAGTCGCCGATTAAGCGCTGTTGTACCGGCGTTCTGTCAAGCCTCAACCGCCAGATCGGCTCAAGCAATATGTACCGCACATGAGCCTTCCAGCGGCCGTACTGTTTTTCCTCGACTTAACGACTGCGGTCAACCGATCGCCGCACATCGAGGACAACCATGACTGTTCCCCCAATCCCGTTTTTTTTCGACGAGGCACAACGCGCCGCCGGTGCCCGACAGCCCGGTGACCGCGAAAAAACGCTGGGCTTCACGCTTGATGACCTGAAATGGATCAAGAACGTTTATCTGGCGACCGACACAGCCCGCACCACGCAAAAAGACCCCATGGATGTTTCGCAGCTGTTGCTCAGCGTGCCAGGCACGGACGATATTGCACTGGCCGGCACGTTCGCCATGAGCCGCCCCCAGGATGGAGAGGTCACGCTCTACACGCCATGGAAAGGCCTGACCAAATTCGCGGACATGAATGACCTCAAAAGCAAGCTCAAGGAGTGGCTGGCGTCGGACGCCGGCAAGCGTGAACTGTTGCGTTTTCTCTCCATCGAACAACGCTGCGCTTTATCTGGCGCCACACCTGACATATCCACAAAAACAATCGCAGGCGCGGTGTTCCAGGTCCAGCAGCTCACACTTGAAAGCAATCAGGCTCAGAACATCAACACAATGATGGCTGAGCTGCTCAAGATGCCAACATTGCAATCGATGCTGAACGACACCCTGAAAAACGCGTTGCACAAGCCATTTCCGAAACTGGACCAACGTCTCACCCGACTGAAGAGTTTTGTCAGTACAGCTTCAGCCTTCGACGAGCAAACCTACCAACACACGATTTCCTCGCTTTCACTGAGCGATGCCCTCCTCCATTTTTACCTGACCAACCAGTGGCCTGCGGGCGACTCCAGAGTGTTTGCCCATCCCGGGCATGACGTCAGCAGCGACGCCGATAACCTGGCCTGGGAAAGAGCCGTAAAAGAGATCGCCCAGAGCTTCACCCCTCATCTGCACAGCCTGCTCGATGTGTTCTGGAACACCGAGATGAGCAATGATTTGTCACGCAGGGCGTTTTTCACCGAGGGTTTGCGCGATACGTTCCACCTCAAGCTTCTGCTCCAGCGCCAGGAGGGCGTGTTGACGACGCAGGAGTACTTGCAATTGATGAATGTCAGCCTCGCGCCCACGGACACTACAGTGCGCATCGAAAAAGTGCGGGTCACTTCGCCTTTCAAGCATTTCGCGCAATTGGCCTCGACCTTGATGATCGGAGGTGCCGACACATTGGGTTTTTTGTACACCCCGTCCCGAGGCATCGAAGCGACTGACACGCTGTCAGCGGTCAAAAAGATCGTGCTGCAAATGCTGAAAAGCGAAGGTCACGAAGACACGCTGCTCAATTTCATGTCGCTGGATGAACGCATCACCTTTCTGGGCCTGGAACCGGAGGAGCGCCAGGTTGAAGGCGCCCCTGTCATAGGGTCGGTATTTGAAGAAGTCATGGCCGACATCCTGCGCAAGCAACGGGACAACCTCAGCCATGCCTTGAGCCGTTACCGTGAAAGCGGAGGCACGCTGTCCGCCCACGCCTTGCTTGATAACGCGCTGGATGTCCGTGGACTGCTCGATGATCGACTACTGACCACCGATTCAGCGGGCCGCTGGAGTACACGGGTTGACCAGCGCAGGAGTGGGCAACCGGCGACCGTGCGAGCCGAGTCCGCCAAAACGGAACTGGCGCTGCTTCACTCGGTTGAACAGGCACTCGATCAACGGAAAAAACAGCACCCGGCCATTCCCGCAGGCCTCAGCACCTTCGAGCAGTTACAAAGCCTCGTCAGTTCATCCGTGGATAACCTGCAATCGAGTTTTACCCATACCCTGTCAACCGCATTGCGCAGTGAATTGAAGCTGCGCGCGGTCACGCGCACGCTGGACTCGACGGCACAGGCGATCATCAAAACCGTGCTCGATAGCCCGATACACCTGCAGCGAGCCGCCTTGAACGGTTTTCTACCGGACGTGTTTGCCTTGGCATTGAAGGCCGCTGGCGCGGTAAACCCGTTGCAGCTGGCCAGTTGTTTTGTGCTGACTGAACGAGGCGGCCTGGACCCCGAGCACTCGGGCAAGGCGATTTTGTGGACGCCTGCATCGGGATTTGAACCCTTCGAGACAGTGTCACGATTGCAGGCCGTGCTCGATCATCGCCTCAAGCATGACGTTCTGCGTTTAACACTTCTGGAGAACCTTGGCCGTAGCGAGCGTTTGCCGGGTAGAGGTTATGCGCTGGCGCCCCTGCATCGAATACACGGGAATTTTTTCGATCACCTTCAAAAACCCTATGTCCATCTTGATCAGGCATGCATCACCCGCGCGCTGGCGACGCCGGTCTCCCCCGCGCTACTGGCGGACCTTCTGAATCTGCTGTCATTACGGGCCCCGCTGACGGGCTTACGCACCGCAACGGACATTGCCCAGTCCCTGGCGACTCAGGAAAAACTGCCGGCATGGCTGACCCAGGCATCCATTAAAGATCTGGTGCTGCACGGCGAACTGCTTCAGCAATACCTCAACAACGTCAATGACGACCAGGATTACCTGACGGGTCTACGGTCATTGCAGCGCACGGCTCACGTCGAACTTGAAAGACAACTCAAGACAGACGACTTCAACATCGACCCGGACAAGGTTCTGATACAGATCAGCGCACGCCCGACGTCGCCGGCCCGGACTCAAACCCTCACCGACTTTGCGTTGACGCCTTTCAAGGATCTGGATCAGGCCCGGTTCACACTGCAATCACTTGATAACACCGTAATTCCCGAAGCAATGGACGAACGCTACATCAAAGACCTGATACGAAACCTGAAACCGGGCGAGCACCAACAGAAACTACTGAGCGAAGCCCTTGCAGATACCCCCACCAACACACATCGCAGAACGCGATTTTACAGACAACTGCCCTGGCAACTGATGCATTACGCCCACACGGAAAAGCTGCAGGAACGCCTGAGCGAAACGGGATTTGATCTGATCCGGCAAGTCATGGACATGCCCGACGCTATCGCCCGTGCGGCAGTCGACGGTGCTCACACCATCATTCGCCCGCTTGAGTTCCTGGGGGTAAAAAGCGCACAGACGATCACAGTTCCCGGTGTTTACCTGATCGGTTCAAACACCGATAGAGCAGCACCGCAAGTCCTGCTTGCACCGCACAGCCCGCGTCACGGGATCAAGGAATATGAAAACGAAGCGCAACTGCTGACCGAGTTGAAAGCGCGGGGACCGCTGCTCGACTGGATACTCACCCACCTGCCGCAGCCCGACCGGACACTGCTGGAATACCGGATGGCAATCCCCCATAACCGCGCCAGCCAAGCGACAACGATGCCTTCCAACAATCACGTCAGCGAGGTCAAACTGGCGTCCAATCCGATCAAGGGGCACCTGTTCAGTCAGTTGTTCAATGACAACGCCGCGCTGTTGGGCCGTTTGCTGGGTTGTCAGCCCGACGACAAAAAACACAGTGAATGGACGATCATCAAGCATGTGCTGGGCGAAGACCTTCACGAGTCCTACTCATTTTTCATGGGAAAACTCGCCTACCCTGTTACGGTCTGGCGCAGTTACCGCCACATCAAGCAATCCGCCGAAGACCTTCAGACGCATAAGTGGGGGCCCGCGCTTAAAGAATTCATTAACGGTATTGCTCAGCTCGCTACGCTACGGCGATCGCTTGGAGGGCAAACGCCGGTGACTTCGACGCCACAGGTCGCTGTACCGCAGGCCCCCGCTCGCCGATTCAACTGGCATGACGTTGACATCACCGCTCCCGAACGCACCGAGCTAAGCCGCCATGAAAGCATCGACGTCGATCTGGGATCGCTGACATCAGACTCGACGCTTGGGCTCTACACCCACTCAAAAACCAGGAAACGCTACGCAGCGGTTGAAGGAAAAGTGTACCCGGTCGACAAGCACGGCACCCGCTGGCGCATTGAAGGCACCAAAAACCGTGGGCCTGTGCTGCGCCAAAACCTGGCGAAACAATGGGTCCTGAACCGCGGAGCGACAGTACCCCACTTCAGCCTCGTCAATCGATTGGATGCCGCATTAGCGGTGTGGGGAGGCATGAACATCGACGCCAGTGGCATGCCGCGGATCCGTCAACTGTTTCCGCAAAGGGCCCGTCAGATCGACGAAGCGCTGGACCAGGCCACCACCTACGCCTGGAACAGTTTCCGAAACCTGCAATTGCTCAAGACTTTCGACGATTCAGTGACCCCGGTGCATCAGCTCATCGCCGACTTCATCGGCGTGTCGCAAGTACTGCCAGCGCATGTCGAGCAACTTGAAAAAGTCGTGACAGAGATTTTTACAGCCTTGCTGGACCCGACGCTCAGAAAGCCCGACTCCAATCGTTTTGTGGTCGGCAGGGTGATTGAGGGCGCTGAGCATACCTTCGCCTTTATCGTTCCCAAGGACGCGAAGAAAAAAATTCACCTGGCCGATAAATTCTTCGCGCCCAACTTCGAACACTACCGCCCGCACCTGAGCGACGCGCAATTCCCTATCGGTGCCCATAGCAGAGCGATGACGATTATTCATGAGCTCGCACACATCGTTTGTAACGCCGAAGACATTACCTACCTCGACCCCGGCCGCCCATTCGCTGATCTGATTGGTACGTCCAACCCGATTGCCAATACCCTCAAAAACGAGTTGACGACGGTTCAAGGCACCGCACTGTCGATCAAGACCCCCTATACCCAGCTGTTCATGGTTGAGGACCCTGATACCGGAGAATGGCAGGAACTGGGTAATTCAATTCATGAGGATACGGAACGTATGAAAGATCATGTTTTGACGTTGACCGGCGCAGAAAACCTTAGCGGGGCCCGCCACACGTTCAAGAAAGACCCTCTGATCAGGCTGAAAGTACAGCTTGGGAACGCCGACAGCATCGCCTGGCTGATCGGTCATCTGGGACGACAACTGCACGTCAGTACCCCCTGAGTGAAGAAATAACGCGCAATTGATAGTTAATTGCCATGACGGCAGTTCTCGCAGACTTCCCCGCAAGGTTAGAATGCCGGAAATCAGGATGAGTCAATGACCGAAAACTCTCTATCGCCAGCCGAATTTGACGCCATTACCGATGCCGCAGCGCATTGGTGCATGCGTCTGCATGCGGTCGACTGCACCGCCGAAGAACGGGTCGCCTTCGAACAATGGCGTGACGCTCATCCGCTGCATGCATTCGAATATGAAGCCATGCTGGAGATTTGGCTGGTTGCAGGGGATCTGCCGCGTCCCGAAGCCGTCGAACCTGTTGCGCGTTTCAAACCGGCCAGATCCTGGCGCAGTGCCGGCATTGCCGCCGCCGTTTGCGCGGTAGCGTTGCCGCTCGCGGCTTTCAGCGGCTGGAACATGGGCTGGCTGCCGAATTCGTACCAGCACTTTGAAGCGAGTGATACTGTCCGTCAGGTCGCCTTGAGCGACGGCAGCCAGGTAGAACTGAACCTTGGCAGTGAGCTGACGTTCAGCAACTACAAGGATCAGCGTCGCGTGACGCTGAAAAAAGGCGAAGCGTTCTTCAGCGTCAGCCATGACACGACTCACCCTTTTATCGTCAGGGCCGCCGACGGCAGGATTCGCGTCACCGGGACCCGATTCAATGTCTGGATGTACGAAGATCAGGTTCGCGTGAACCTGATCGAAGGCTCTGTGCTGGTCACCAGCAATGACGACCTTCCCGGCGATGGCTTACGTCTGGGCCCCGCCATGCAGGCGCGCTTCAAGCACGGCGACTTCACACCACAGATCAGTCAGACCTATGCCAATGACAATTCGCTGGCCTGGCGCAGTGGCAAACTGGTGCTCGATAACCTGTCACTGACCGATGCCTTGCCGTTGATCAATCGTTACCTGAGCAAACCGGTGATGGTGGCCGATCACAGCACCGGCCAGATCCGCCTCGGCGGTATCTACAACATCAAGGAGCTCAACAGCCTGGTGGCCTCCCTGCCCAAGGTGCTGCCGGTTTACCTGACCCGCAACAAGGACGGTAATCCGGTCCTCAATTCAATTCCGCTACAAACCCCTAAAAGCTGAAAGCCGCGCCCCTTACAGGGTGCGGCCTTCATTTTTGCTTCAAATACCTTTTCGGTTACTGGGCAACCACCTTCCCTGCCTTTTTATCCTGCTCGCGGATCGTTTGCGCCTGATACTGCGGGTCTGATGTGATTTGCTGCTCAGTGAAGGGCAGCACGCTCAGTTGTTTGTTTGAAAAAGCCTGCGTCTGGTCCCGCGAATACTTCGAGCCCGGGTCGCTGGACAACGAGAACGCCAGTAAACCCTGAGCTTGCGGCCCCTTGTCATCAAAGGTCACGACCTGCAAATAGCTGGTGCCACTGACCACTTCACGTTTGCCGTCTGTTCTGGGCACGCTTTGAATGGCGTTGTACACGCCCAGCGTACCCGGCCCGCCATGAATCGGCGTTTGCTGGCCACCGCTGCTGACCACCTGAATATCCCCCCAGCGCGTGTCAGGTTTCAAACCCTGGGCGTTCACTTGTTCTACCGAGGCGAACATGGCATCACGAAGAACCCTGGCGACATCCGCTCGATCAATGGCCAGACCACGCGGGGTGTTTTGCGGATCGTTGGGACCAAACGCCACACGCCAGATGTCGGGAATTTGCTGCAAGGGTTCCATGACATTCTGGAAGTGTACAAACCCCAGTCCGCTGTCCAGATTCGCCCGACGGTCCCACGCCTTGAAGCTGGCACACAGAGGTTTCAGTGCCTCAGCATCGGCCCCCAAGTCACCGGCACAGAACTGCAGCAGATCGGGCATAACCTGATCGGCCAGATACACCTGATCGTCCATCACCATCCGCTGCAAGTCCTCCGCCGTCAAAGGCCCGGCCTTGTTCAGTGTGCTCAATCGATCCAGTGCAAAACGCGAGCGCAAGCCCAACGGCTGGCCCTCCTGGCTGATCAGTGGCGAGAACCCGGTGAGCGGTTGCGCCGGGTTAGCCATCCAGGCCGAATCATTGGAGTGCTGGACAAAATCCTTGCGCGACAACTGCGGCAGCTTGTCTGCGGCAAAAATACCTTTTTGCGCCGCCTGCGGGTCGATGTCCCAGGCACACTCACTGTTGGAACCGTCGAGCAGGATCATCTGTAACCCGGCCTGCGGATCACTGCATTTGGCCAGTTTCTGGGCGCTGACATTGGGCACCACCGACAGGTTCATGTACAGCGTTTGCCCCTGATCATCCACCGCCAGGGTGTTGACCCACGGGATGCCTTGAAGAGAATGCACCGAGGCTTGCAAATCCTTGAGGCTGGTCGCCTGGTTCATCGCATACCACTGTTGCAAGACCCGGTCGTTCCCCAGATTGGCGTCGCGCAGGCTATAGGCGTACTGATGGTCCCAATCCAGTTTTCCCGGCCATTGCACGATCGGACCAAATTCCGAGCTGTATACCACCTGCTCAACCTGAGTGGTCTGACCATCGGGTTGCTTCACCTTCACCGTCAGGGTTTGTTTGTGCATCGGCAAGGACTGGCCGTCGAGCAGGTAGCGGGTCGAGTCCTTGGGATCAAGCTGCAGTCGGTAAAGCGTGAAGTGTTTGGACGAATCCACGGTGTGGGTCCAGGCCAGGTGCTGGTTGAAGCCGATGTTGATCATCGGCAATCCGGGCAATGCAGCGCCCATCACATCCAGCTTGCCGGGAATCGTCAGGTGCATCTGATAGAAGCGCATCCCGCCAACCCAGGGAAAATGCGGATTGGCCAACAACATCCCGCGACCGTTGAACGAGCGTTCGCTGCCGATGGCCACCGCGTTACTGCCGCGATCCAGCGCAAATCGTTGCAGGCGCGTAGCGGCCATCTGGAAGGACGGCGGTTCACCGGTTTCCTGTGTGACGGCTTTGGGCGGCGTGGCGCCGACCAGCGCTTCGGCAAACTGCCCGACTCCGCCTTCGACCAGCAGACGCCGGGTCAACTTGACCAGGTCCTGGGCGCTAATCTCGCGTACCCACGCCCCCTGACACTGCGCCGGCAAGCCCTGTGCACGACGTTCCGCCAGCGAACGGTTGTAGCCGGCCGCATAGCCGTCCATGAGTTGCTGTATTTCAGGCGTTTGCACCTGCCAGAAACCGGCGACGGCTTCAGGGCTATTCAACCAGGTGAAAAACAGGTCGCTGACCAGGTTTTCGCGCTCTTCGACCGTCAGCTGCTCCGGGCCGAAATACCGTGAACGCTCACCGTTGACGGTAACAATTTCATTGGCCAGCAAACACAGGTTGTCCTGAGCGTAGGCGTACCCGATGCCATAACCGAGCCCCCGTTCGTTGTCGGCACGAATGTGTGGCACGCCAAAACTGGTGCGACGAATATCAGCGCTCGCCTGTTCTGGCTGACTGCTCGCGTTGGCCGCAAGGCTCAGCCCCACTAAAAACGCTGCAAGGCTTAACCGGGTTAACTGCCTGGAAATAATCACGCTCGCTCCTGATCGAAAAGACAAACACCTTGCCGTCTCTCTGAAACGAAACAAAAGTCAAAAATTTAGGCCTGTAAAGACACTCCAGATGGCCTAAATGACACGACACTCACATGACGTCGACAAATTTTCTACATTCAGGCGTTCAATATTTGTCGCGCTCGTCCGTCTAATGATGGAGAGCACCCATCACAATTTCTGGCTGGCTCGAAAAAGGTGTTTTTGCATGTACAACTCGCAACTGCCAATGGACGGTAGCAACGCGCCAAAGAGCCCTGCCATGGGCTCCGCCATTTTCGAACATCGCAGCGGCAATGAGCGCATCCGATTGCTGCTCAAAAGCTT
>Ga0163161_10003747_pt1 | contig 10648 bp, 8 predicted proteins | sample S45metaG_FD_129847 | JGI IMG/M metagenome (GOLD analysis project Ga0163161, IMG submission 129847) | Switchgrass rhizosphere microbial communities from Kellogg Biological Station, Michigan, USA - S4-5 metaG | ecosystem: Host-associated > Plants > Roots > Rhizosphere > Soil | place: USA: Michigan... | reverse complement strand
CATGTCCAACTCAAGGAGACAAGCAACATGGCGACCTTCAAGTCCGGCCTGATGGCCAGTGCACTCTGCCTCACGAACCTCGCGGCCCATGCGGTGGTCTCGCTACCGGCGCTGAACGTAGATGCCGCCAACATCACCGTGTCCGGGTTGTCCTCGGGGGCGGTCATGGCGGTGAACATGGGCTATGCCTATTCGGCAACCTTCCGGGGCGTGGGCGTGTTCGCCGGCACGCCCTACCTGTGCCAGTACAACTATGCATACACCGCCTGCCAGAACAACAACACCATCACCACCGCCATGCTGAACAACATGCAGGCCGCAATCGACAGCTGGAGCGGCAACGCGATCGACAACAAGGTCAATGTGCAGACGCAGGAGATCTATCTCTTCACCGGCACCAAGGACACGACCGTGGGCCCCAAGCCCATGCAGGCGGTGCAGACGCAATACGCCAACAACGGTGCGCCCACCGTCAGCCTGATCCAGCGGGCGAACACCGCGCATGTGTTCCCCACCGACTTCAATGCGACGGGCAACAACCCTTGCGCGGTATCGCTGTCGCCCTACATCTCCAACTGCAGCTATGACGGCGCCAAGGCGGTCCTCAGCCAGTTCTATGGCGCCTTGCAGCCTCGCAACAATACGCCGTCTGCCTCGAACTACCTCGAGTTCAACCAGCGCGAGTTCACCTCCAACCTCGGCATGGCCAATACGGGCTGGATCTATGTTCCCGCCGCTTGCGCCGCAGGCACGAAGTGCAAACTGCACGTCGCATTCCACGGCTGCACCCAGAACTACGCAACGATCGGCGACAAGTTCGTCAAGAACACGGGCTATACGCGCTGGGCAGACACCAACAACATCATCGTGTTGTTTCCGCAGGCGCAGGCGGACAACAACCTCTACCCCACGCCGGCCAATGGCACCGTCGGCAATCCGAACGCCTGCTGGGACACCGTGGGCTTCTATGGCGCCAACTATGCCCAGAAGGCTGGTGCGCAGTTGTCGGCCATCAAGGCCATGGTCGACCGCCTGGGCTCGGCCAGCCAATGAGGCTCGCAGCTTGCGCACGGTGCGTGCCGTGCGCACGGCGCTCCAGATGCATCTGGCGAAAGCGCGCTGGCGTCATGCCCGCCCAGCGCTGGAACGCGCGCCGGAAGTTGGCCGAATCCGAAAAGCCCGTCATGGCCGCCACTTGCTCGACAGTGGCCTGCGAGCGCTGAAGCTGTTGCCTCGCCAGGCCGTACCTCACCTGGTCGGCAATCCTGGAGAACGACGTCCCCTCGCATGCCAGGTGCCGACGCAGCGTGCGGTCCGTCATCTTCAAAGTGGATGCGACGGCCTGCATGTCGGCGCCGGGGCCAGGCAGCAGGCGCAGGGCGCGATAGACCTTGCCGGCCATTCCGAACGAGGCCTCGATGTCGGCCAGCTGCCCGTCGCATGCGGCCTGCAATGCGGCCATCGTGAAGGGGTTGGCCAGGCGCGGGCGCCGCGCGAGGATGTCGTTGTCGAATCGCAGCTCGTTGCGATGCCAGCCAAAGATGCAGGGACACTGCAGATTCTGCTCGTATGCCGCAGGGTGCGCCGGTGCAGCGTGAGTGAAGCAAGCCAGCGCGGGTGTGCACTCCTGCCCAAGCAGATCCTGAAGCTGCGTGACGAGTTGAGCCGCCTGCTGCTCGACCAGGAAGGCACGCATGTCCGAGGGCAGCTCGCGTACCGCCTCATCGTCGACGATCCAGCCAGCGCCAGACTCCTCCTGTTGCGGCACGATGGCCAGCAGGTAGCCGGCGACCGCCTGGTACTTGCTCGCCAAGCGGAAGTAGTCGACCACTGATTCGCAGGTCAGCAGCATCAGCCCGTACATGCCGTGGTCGGAAAGATGCAGGCTGCGTCCCAGCCGCAGCGCCAGGCTGCTCGAGGGTGCCAGGCGCAGCGCATTGGTACATGCCCTGAGGTACTGCGCCAGCGAGGGCTGGCAGTCCAGGTCGCCCAGGTCGGCCGCTCCAAGCCCCGTGCCCTCGAGGGCGTCGAAGGTGCCGATGCCCTCGGTGTGCAGCAGCCGGATCAGCGCCGCGATCTGATAGGGTGGGCATTGCCTGCCCTGGGAAAACATCCAATGTGACATGTGCCCGCCTCGCCAAACCAGAGTTCATGGCTCAAGTCTGTGGCGGGGCGGGCCCGGCGCCAATGTGTGCGGCTGACACACATCGGCGCGCAAGGATGTGGCGATGCGATGGGCTTGTAGCTCAACTGCTCGCGCAGCCGTAGGATTCGGCCGCATTCACGTCGCCGGAGCCCTTGTACTTCGGCCAGGTCGGGTAGTCGCAAAGGGGGCGCTTGCGGCCCGGCACGCCGGCCGTGTCGGTCGTGACCTGAGCCTTGGGCGCGACCCCCTTCTCGGTCCAGTTCTCCAACGCAGTCAACGAGTCCCAGGCGACATTGAACGACGTGCTCAACGCATGGCCGTAGCCAGCCACTTCGTAGTAGCGGGCGAAGCCGTCGACGTTGCTGGATCCGAATTGCGCCTGCAGCCGCTGGTAGTACTGCTCGGTGGCGCGCGTGCTCACCAGCACGTCGGACAGGCCATGCGCCAGCAGCAGTTTGCCACCACGGGCCACGAAGGCCGAAATGTCCGAGCTGACGTCGAGCATGGTGCTCAGCTCGCTCAGACGCGCAGCCCATGGCCCCGGGTTCTCGGGGTCGAGCGAGAGCGAGTTGTACGACGGATCCCGCGTGACGGCGTACTTGATGACCTGGTCCAGCTGCTTGGTGATGTAGGGCGCGCCGGCGGGCACGGGCATGGCCGGTTGTTCGGTGCCCAGGTTCAGGAAGGTCACCGTCGGCTGCAGCGGCGAGGGGTTGCTCGTGATCCCCAGGTCCGCGCCCCAGACGTTGTATCCCGGGTAGCCCTGCGAGCCGCTGGCGAGGAAGAAATTGAAGTTCGCCCCCGTGTTCATGGACTTCAGGGCGTTGATCTGCGCGTCCGAAAGGCAGGTGTCGCCGGTGTCTGCGCCGCCGGCGCAGCGCAGCGCCACGCCTTTCAGGGTGGCGGTGGCCGGGTCGAAGCTGCCATTGCACGCGGTCTGGTTGCTGATCAGGCCGTCGACCACGCCGTCCAGCGCGTCGCAGGCTTGCATCGCCGCGTCGCGGACGAGCACGCGCTTGGCCGTGTTCGGGTAGGCCCCCGGTTGTGCCAGGGCGCGGCTGGCGCGATGGCCACCCAGCATGGCCGACAACTGGTTCCACGCGGGATACCAGGCAATGATGCCGTCCCAGTCATCCGGCCAACGCTGGGCCACCGACAGTGCCTCGCGCCCGCCCGTGGAGCCGCCGGCGAAATACGCCTTCTTGGGCGCACCGGCCGCATAGCGCGCCTTGATCAGATAGATGGCGGCGTCGTGGGTCTTCTTGAGGGCCTGTCCGCCGAAGTTGCGCAGCGCCTCGTCGTTGAGCAGGAACTGACCGTCGAGCGAGCCCGACGCATTGGCCTGATGGCCGGAGTCGCTGGCAAAGGTCGCGTAGCCGCGGGCGAGCGGCACCAACTGGTCGGTGGGCCCCGCGGGCACGTTGCCCGCCACGTTGGGAAGCGTGCCGTCCAGGCCGCCACCGCCGAACATCGTCACCTTCTGGTTCCAATTGCCAGGCAGCGCCAATCGGAAGGTGATTTTCGGTGCCGTGGCGTCGACAGGTGCAATGGTGCCGGTGACCCGGCAGTACTCCGGCACCGCCGCCGCTCCGGTGCCGGCCGCCGGCACGACGACGGCCTCGGTCACGCTGCCACCGGTCGTCGGCAGCGCAATGGCCGATGCGGGAATGGCCATGCCGGCCATGTCCTTGCACTCGAGCGGCTGGGCCGCCACGGGAGCGACCGGAGCCGGCGTTGCGGGCGAGGTCGGAGGCGCAGCCGAGGTGGGTGGCACAGCCGAGAACGGCAGTACAGCGCCGCCGCCACCGCCGCCGCATGCAGACAGGATGGGGGCAACGCAGCCCAACGCGATTAGAAGCTTTTGTTTCAAAGATGTCTCCATGATTTCGAGGGGTCGGCAACGCGCGCCGGCGCTGCCTGGCCATGAATCATGGAGAAGTGCATGCGGTCTCAAAAGGTCATGCACGGAAGGCCAGAGGTCATTTCCGGACAGCCTGGGGAAACCACCATGCGGGTTTGCCCAAGCAACACGAATCAAGGCGCCGCGCTCAGGCTCCACAGGCGCAGGGCCATGTGGATCTCGAGTGCCCTGGCCGCGCTTCCCCAATGACCCAGCAGGTCTTCGATGGTGGCCAGCCGCTGGCGCACGGTATTGACGTGGATGCCCAGGCGCTGCGCAGTGGTCTTGGCGTTCTGGTTGCAGTCGAAGTAGCTCAGCAGCGTGGGCGCGAGTTCGGCGCCGCGCTTACGGTCGTAGGCGATCAGGCTGCCGATGGTCGCCTCCAGGAAATGCCCGAGGCTGGTCTGGTCGTGCGTCTCGAAGAGTGCCGAATACAGCGCCAGTTCGTTCTGTCCGATCACCTGGCCCTGCACGCCCAGGCGGCCCAGCACGACCAGCGCGCGCTTGAGGGTGGCATACAAGGCCGGAATCTCGGCCGGCGAATGCACCGGGCGCGACAGCACCCCACGATGGATCGCACCGGCGTCGAGGCGTGCCCAGTTCATCACGACCCGGCGCAGATCGAGCGCGCGTGTCGCAACGCAAAGCATCACCAGGACGCCATCGATCTCGTCGACGAGAACGTGTTCCATGCCAGCCAGGCCGCGAAAGTGCCGTGCCGCATAGGCGGCGCTCGGGCCATCAAGCTCCACCAGAAGCAGGGCCAGTGGCTGCTTCAGGTCGAGACCGATGCGTTCGGCCCGGTTGATCAGGTCGCTCAGTTCATCCTGCCGAGGCGACACCAGCGAGCGCAGCAAGGCCGAAGTGCTGCGGCTCTTGCTGGCTTCCATGCGCTCCTGCGACAGGAGCACGATGCCGATGACGCTGGAGCTGCGTTCGAAGGTGCGCACGGCACTTTCTTCGAACGGGCCGCGGTAGAAAAGGGCCATGGAGCCCAGCACGTCTTCGCCGCCGATCACTGGCATCACGCGGCACGATTCGCCATCCGCCTCGTAGGCCACGACGGAACGCCCCATCTGTCGGCTCAGGCGCAGCGCACGCGTCATCTCGGCGCCATGCGCACCATGAGGGTCGTAGCCCTGCGCGCCGCCCCCTGCATAGTGGGCGGCAGCCACGCGGTTGATGATCTGCCCCGCTTCGTCCAACACCAGCATGCTGGCGCCGAGAAGATCGGCCACGGTCTGGCACAGACTGGACAGCGGCGCGCCGCGTGCCAGCAGCGAGGTCATCTGCTCGTGCGCATCGGCAGCCGCCTGGATGCCGCGAACATGGTGTTCGAGTTCCGCCCGCGCCGCGTCGGCATTCTCGAGGGCGGCGTTCACACGCCCGAAGTCGCGCGCATTCTTCAGGGCCACCGCACCGTGGACGGCCAGCGTGCAAAGCGTCGAGAGACTCTGCGTCGTATGGATGTGCTGGTAGCGGTCGGCCAGAAACAGAAGCCCGATCACCTCGGCCTCCCAGATCAAGGGAACGCCGACCAGGGCCGAGATGCCCTCTTCCCGAAAAACCTCGTCCAGGCTCGAATGGTGCGAAAACCGCTTGTCGTGCAGATAGTCCGCGGTGGTGAAGGGCATCCGCGAGGACATGACGATACTGGCCACGCCGTGGTCTTGGCGTGCCACCATGGCCGAAACGCGTGGCGAGACGGCGCCGTCGGCGACAAGGACGCGAAAACCTTCGAGCGCCGTGTCGTAGCCCGACAGCCAGGCCAGGTCCGACCCCAGCAGCTTGCGGGCGCGCGCGACGATGGCTTCGAGCAGGCTCGTCACGTCGAGCTGGCTGGAGAGGTCCTTTGCAGACTCGATGACCGCGGACATGCCGCGTTCGCGTTGCGACAGGAGTTCGAGGCGATTGTGCACGGCCATGGCCATGCGCACGGTTTCGACGAGGCTCGACTTCTCCGCGCTGCGGTCCGGCATGCCTTCGATTTCCTGCAGGCATTGCGCGAACTCCTCGGCTGCCGCGCCCTGGTGCAACATGCCCACCAGGCGATGGGCGATCTGTTCGCCACGCTCCTTTTGAATAACGCTGCTCATGGGATAGGTGTGCCTGCAACTACATCGGTGCACCGGCAAATGTGTGCTTGGCACACATAGGGTTCACCAGCCGATTTACGGAGACTTCATTGGACACCACAACGCGCCTCTGGCGGCGTCGGGTCAACCCCAAGGAGTCTCATGTCCCTGCTCGAATCCCTGCGGCCATTGCCGGGCCTGCGCGTACTTGTCACGGCCGGTGCCAGCGGCATCGGTGCACGCATCGCACGCACCTTGCACGAAGCCGGGGCGAGGGTTCACGTCTGCGACATCGACCGCGCCGCGCTCGACCGCTTCATCTCGGAGAAGCCCGGCATCACCGCCAGCGTGGCCGATGCATCGGTCGCCGCCGATGTCGACCTGGTCTTCGATGACGTGCAGGCGGGCATGGGCGGCCTCGATGTGCTGGTCAACAACGCAGGCATCGCGGGCCCGACCGGGCCGATCGAGGCCATCGACATGGCCGGGTGGCAGCGCACCATCGACGTGAACCTCAACAGCCAGTACTACTTCGCCCGCCGCGCAGTGCCCTTGCTCAAGCAATCGGCGTCCAACCCGGTGCTGATCGCCATGGGCTCGGTCGCGGGCCGACTGGGCTACGCCTTCCGAACCCCGTATGCGGCCAGCAAGTGGGCCATCGTGGGGCTGACCAAGTCGCTCGCCATCGAACTCGGCCCGCAGGGCGTGCGCGTGAACGCGATCCTTCCGGGCGTGGTGGAAGGCGAGCGCATGCAAGGCGTGATCGCCGCCCGCGCCGCGTCGCTGGGCATCAGCGAAGCGGCGATGCGCGAGCAGTACCTGCAGAAGATCTCGCTGCGCCGCATGGTCACCGCGGACGACGTGGCCGCCATGACGCTGTTCCTGTGCTCGCCGGCCGCCCGCAACCTGAGCGGGCAGGTCATCAGCGTCGACGGCAATCTCGAGTACCTCTGAAGCCGCCGGACAGCGGCGCCCTGTCTTTTCCAACCCACCCAGGAGACATCCCCATGAAAAACACTCGCCTTGCCTTGGCCGCGTTGCCGGCTCTGCTGCTGCTCGCTGCGGGCGCTCAGGCGGCGCCCGTGAAGATCGGCATGGTCGAGACACTTTCCGGTCCGCAGGCCTCGTCGGGCCAGGCCTACCGTGCCGGCGTGCGCTATGCCATCGACAAGCTCAACGCAGCCGGGGGCTGGAACGGCGAGCCGGTGCAGCTGCTGGAGTACGACAACCAGGGCGGGCCTTCGGGCGCGTCCGACAAGCTCAAGGCGGCCATCTCGGACGGCGTGCAGATCATCGTGCAAGGCGCCTCGTCGGCCATCGGCGGGCAGATCACCGAAGACGTGCGCAAGTACAACCTGCGCAACCCCGGCAAGGAGGTCGTCTACATCAACGTGGGCGCCGAGGCACTGGAGCTGACGGGCGAGAAGTGCAACTTCCATCACTTCCGCTTTGCCGGCAATGCGGACGTGCGCGTCCAGGCGCTGGTCAAGGCGATGAAGGAGAACAAGTCGCTGGGCACCAAGGTCTATGCCATCAACCAGAACTATTCCTGGGGCCAGGACATGGAAAAGGCCACCGTCCAGAACGCCGCGGCCGGTGGCTACCAGGTGGTGGAAAAGACGCTGCACGACGTCAACAAGATCCAGGACTTCGCGCCCTACGTCTCGAAGATCAGCGCCTCGGGCGCCGAGACGGTCATCACCGGCAACTGGTCGAACGACCTGCTGCTGATGATGAAGGCGTCCAAGGCCGCTGGCCTGAAGGCGCACTTCGCGACCGTCTTCCTCGACCAGCCGGGCAACATCAGCAACGCGGGTGACCTCGCGCTGGGCCACTACGTCGCCCACGTGTTCAGCGCCGAGGCCTCGGGCGCCGAGGGCGATCGCTTCGTGGCGGACTACACGGCCAGGATCGGGCACGCCCCGGTGTTCGTCGAGCCGCAGACCGTCTTCGGCCTGGAGATGGTGGCCGACGCGCTCAAGCGCACCAAGCCGGTCAACGGCGCGCTCGACGTGAACGCCTTTGCGAAGGCGCTGGAAGGCACCAGGCTCAAGACCCCGGGCGGCGAGATCAGCGTGCGGGCGGCGGACCACCAGGCGCTGATGCCGATGGTGGTGTCGGTGGTGTCCAAGGACGCCAGGTACAAGGCCGACGGCACCGCCTTCGGCTTCAAGCCGGTCAAGGCGTTCACCGGTGAAGAGGCCTCGACCCCCGCGCAGGCCAGTTGCAAGATGCAGCGCCCCGACTGAAGCGAAGCACCCGCATGGACTGGATCGCTTTCTCCCTGCTCAACGGCATCATCTACGGACTGCTGCTCTTCATGGTGTCGGCAGGGCTGACGCTCATCTTCGGAATGATGGGCGTGCTCAACTTCGCGCATGCCTCGTTCTACATGCTGGGCGCCTACTTCGCCTACACGCTGCAGGGCAGTGTGGGCTTCGTGCCGGCGATCGTGGGCGCGACGCTGCTCGCGGGCCTCGTGGGCGCAGGGGTCGAGCGCTGGTTCCTGCGGCGCGTGCATCGCTACGGGCACGCCCATGAACTGCTGCTGACCTTCGGCCTGTCCTTCGTGATCGCGGAGCTCATCAAGCTCTTCTTCGGCAACTACCCGGTGGACTACCGGATTCCTCGGTCGCTGGACGTGGCCGCCTTCGTGCTCGGCCAGCAGCAGTACCCGGCCTACCGCCTGCTGATGGGGGCGGTCGCCTTGGCCATGTTCGCGGCGATCTATCTGCTGCTGACCCGCACGCGGGTGGGCATCGTGGTCCGCTCGGCCATCTACAAGCCGCGCATGGTCGAGGCACTGGGCCACAACGTGCAACTGGTGTTCATGGGCGTGTTCGGCGTGGGTGCCGCGCTCGCCGGCTTGGCCGGCGCCATCGCTGGCGCCTTCTACACCACGAGTCCCAACATGGCGCTCGAAGTGGGCGTGATGGTGTTCGTCGTGGTGGTGGTCGGCGGCCTCGGTTCGCTCGGCGGCGCGATGCTCGCATCGCTGCTGATCGGCGTCTTGACCTCCGTGGCCGTGGGCATCGACCGCAGTGCGGCGGATGTGCTCGCCTTCGTGGGTGCGCGCGACTGGGCCGAGAGCGTCGGCGGGCTGCTGACGCTCAAGCTGTCCAGCCTGGCGGCCACCCTGCCGTTCGCGCTGATGCTGCTCATTCTCCTGCTGCGGCCTTCCGGGCTGATGGGCGACAAGGACTGATACCGATGCGAACTCCGCTCATCCTCACAGGCGTCGCGCTGCTGGCGGCCCTGCCCCTCCTGGTCTCGGCCGGCTTGCTCAACGCATCGATCCAGATGCTGATCGCGGCCTTGTTTGCGTGCGCCTACAGCCTGCTCGCCGGCCGGGCGGGCATGCTTTCCTTCGGTCACGCCGCGTACTTCGGCGTGGGGGCGTTCGCGACCGTGCATGCGATGAACGCGCTGGGCGGCAGCGGCCTGCTGCCGACGCCGCTGATGCCGCTGGTCGGGGCCGTGGCCGGCCTGGGCTTCGGGTTGGTGGCAGGCTGGTTCGCCACAAAGCGAAGCGGCACCGTTTTTGCCATGATCACCCTGGCCATCGCCGAACTGCTGCACGCGCTGGCGCCCCAGCTCAAGGGCTGGTTCGGCGGCGAGTCCGGGGTGTCGAGCATGCGAATGCCGGCCTGGGGATTCGACTTCGGGTCGACCACGCAGGTGTACTACCTGTCGCTGGCCTGGGTGCTCATCTCGCTGGCCGCGCTGTACTTCCACAGCCGCACGCCGCTGGGCCGCCTGACGCTGGCCCTGCGCGAGAACCCGCACCGGCTGCGCTTCCTGGGCTACGACATGCACGGACTGGGCGTGTCGGCCTTCGCGCTGTCGGCCATGTTCTCGGGCATTGCGGGTGCCTTGCAGGTCATCAGCAATGAATCGGCCAACTACGCCGTCTTCGATGCGGGCGTTTCCGCCAGCGTGGTGCTCAATTGCTTCATCGGCGGCGTGGGCAGCTTCCTGGGACCCGCCCTGGGGGCCGCGCTGATGACCTTCTTCGGCTACTCGGTCTCCGACCGGACGCAGGTCTGGCTGCTCTACCAGGGCATGCTGTTCGTGCTGGTGATGATGTACATGCCCGACGGCCTCACCGGGTTGGTCCGCGCGACGGCTTCAATGGTGCGGCGGCACGGTTTCGCACGGGTGCTGCCCCTGGCCTTGCTGTGGGTGGCCGCGGCGGCGTTGGTGGCGGCTGGCGTGGTCTTCGGCGTCGAGATGCTGCAACGCTTGTTCTCGCAGGACTACCGCGCCTTGGCGCGCTTGACTGCCAGCCCACCGCCCATTGCATTGTTCGGGCGCAACTGGGCGACCTCGGCCTTGTCCACCTGGCTCGTGCCGGCCGGTCTGCTCGCCGCTGGCGGACTGCTCGGATGGGGTGCCGCGCGACGGTTTGGTGCCCTCTCGCCGGCCAGCGTGACGGACGACGAGAAGGATGCTTCCTCGCGCGAATCGACGCCCGTCCTGGGCCTGTCCGAACAGGTGCGTGCATGAACGTCGACACCACCATCCTTT
>Ga0163161_10003745_pt1 | contig 10653 bp, 9 predicted proteins | sample S45metaG_FD_129847 | JGI IMG/M metagenome (GOLD analysis project Ga0163161, IMG submission 129847) | Switchgrass rhizosphere microbial communities from Kellogg Biological Station, Michigan, USA - S4-5 metaG | ecosystem: Host-associated > Plants > Roots > Rhizosphere > Soil | place: USA: Michigan... | reverse complement strand
GCATCACCGCCAGCGATCGCCTGGACATCGCCTTGCCGGAAAGCGCGATCGCCCCATGACGCAACAGCCCATCCGCATCGCCGTCGTCGGCCACACCAACGCCGGCAAGACCTCGTTGCTGCGCACGCTCACGCGGCGCATCGGCTTCGGCGAGGTGTCGCAGCGCCCCGGCACCACGCGCCATGTCGAATCGGTCGACCTCGACGTGAACGGCGCAGCCGCCGTGCGCTTCTTCGACACGCCGGGCCTCGAAGACGCCGTCGCGCTGCGCGAGCACCTTGCCGGCTTCAATGCGCAAGCGACGCCCCCCGACCGCATCCGCCAGTTCTTGCAGGGCCCCGAAGCCCATGGCGTGTTCGAGCAGGAGGCCAAGGTGCTGCGCACCATGCTCGACATCGACGCGGCCTTTCTCGTCATCGATGTGCGCGAACCGGTGCTGCCCAAGTTCCGCGACGAGATCGAGCTGCTCAACTCCTGCGCGCGCCCTGTTCTGCCGGTGCTGAATTTCGTGCGCGATGCCGCCAGCCGCGAGCCCGCGTGGAAAGAGCTGCTCTCGGCCTACGGCCTGCACGTGCAGGTGCGCTTCGACGCTGCTGCCCCGTTCGTCGGCGCCGAGCAGGACTTGTACAACGACCTCGCCACGCTGCTGCGCGAGCGCCGCGACCTGCTGCACGGCGTCGTCGATGCACTGGCCGACGAAGCGGTGCAACGCCGCCAGTCCGCCTGCACGCGCATCGCCGCCCTGCTGGTCGATGCCGCTGCGGTGCGCCGCACGGTGTCCTCCACCGAATTTGCCGACGCCGCGCGACGGCAGGCCCTAGTCGCTGCACTACAGAAGGCCGTGTTCGACAAGGCCCAGCGCTGCACCGACGACCTGCTTGCGCTCTACGGCTTTCGCCAGGGCGACGCCGATGAGGCCCCGCTGCCGATGATCGAAGGCCGCTGGACGCTCGACTTCTTCAGCCCCGAGGCCATGAAGGACGCGGGCCTGCGCCTCGGCAAGGGCGCGGTCATCGGTGCGGCGGTGGGCGTGGTCGCCGACCTGGCCGTGGCCGGCATCTCGCTCGGCGCGGGCGCGGCGCTGGGCGGCGCCATCGGCGGTGCGGTGTCGCAGGGCTGGGGGCTGCTCGGCCGCAAGCTGGCCAACAAGCTGCGCGACGTGCACGAACTCACCGTGGAAGACGGCGTGCTGTTCACGCTGGTCGCGTGGCAGCTGAAGCTCACGCAGGCGCTGGAGCAGCGCGGCCATGCGGCCACGCAGCGCATCGCCGCCGAATCGCCCGAGGACGGCGATTCCCCCACGCGAGCCGCCGCGGCCGCGGTGCGCGGCGCGCAGCCGGCACGCAACCATCCCGAGTGGGAATCGACAGGCCTTGCAACGCGCAGTTTCTGGCGCCCCTCGCCCCAGCGCGAAGCGCTCGTGGCCGAGCTGTCACAGACGTTGCTTCGCGCTTTCGAAGCGCCTTAATTCGCCCCTGCCAGCGCCTGCAGCTTTGCGTAGTCACCCGGCCGCGCCCCCGCCTGCTCAGGCGTCGAGCGCTTGACGATCCGCTCCAGGAACAGCTGCCGGTTGACCGGCGCCACGGTCATGCCCTTGTCGCGCAGGAATTTCTCGTCCTCGAGTTCGCCGGCGATCACGCCGACGTTGGTCCACTTCGCGGTTTCCACCAGTACCTTCTCGACCATCGCCTGCTGCGCCGGCGCGAGCCTGGCCCATGCGGCCTTGCCGATGACGATGCCCAGCGTGTCGTAGACGTGCGCCGTCAGCAGTACGTACTTCTGCACTTCATAGAGCTTCTTCGACTTGACGATGTCCAGCGGGTTTTCCTGCGCCTCCACCTCGTTCTTCTTGAGCGCGCTGTAGAGGCTCATGAAAGGCAGCGTCACCGGCTTGGCGTCGAGCGCGGTGGCAAACAGCTGGTAGGCCGCGGCGGCGGGCACGTAAAGACGCAGGTCGCGGAAGTCTTCAGGCTTCGACAGCGGCTTGGCCGACGTGACCTGGCGCGCGCCGTAGTACACGGCGGCCACCATGCGGTTGCCGCTCCGCTCGTTGTAGCCCTTCATCAGGTCGGCCAGCAGCGGGCTCGCCAGGTACTTGCGCATATGGTCGAGGTCCTTGAAGGCGAAGGGATAGCTCCCCAGGCTCAGCGGTGGATAGCCCTCGGCCAGCGTGGCCTGCCCGACGTAGGCGATCTGCACGGAGTCGTTCGCCAGCATCAGCGGAAAATCGGCCTCCTGCCCCAGCTTGGAAGACGGCACCACTTCGATCTTGATCTTGCCGTCGGACTGCTCGGCGATCTTGCGCGCCGCAAGCTCTGCCTGCTGGTGGAAGATGCTCGTGGGCTCGTAGACATGGCCCCACTTGAACTGCAGCACCTGCGCATGGGCGGCTACCGCCCCTGCGAGCGCCATGCAAAGAACACCGGCGCGGCGCCATGGCAACAAGCTTTTCATCGACTCTCCCTCGGGTTGAGAACAGTCCGGCCGTATGCAAGATCGACGCCATGGCAGCGGACGGACGCCGGGCAAATGCGCCCGACCCGGGAATCGTAAATATTTGCAACAAACATCGAAAGCGGGTTTGCCCGACTCCGGCCCGCGCGCCTACGATGCCAGCCCCGAGCCACCGCACCATGACGACCACCCTTCACGCCATCCGCGCCGACATCACCACGCTGCAGGTCGACGCCATCGTCAACGCCGCCAACTCCTCGCTGCTCGGCGGCGGTGGCGTGGACGGCGCGATCCACCGCGCCGCAGGGCCGGAGCTGGTGCACGAATGCCGGCTGCTGGGCGGCTGCAAGACGGGCGATGCCAAGCTCACGAAGGGCTACCGCCTGCCTGCCCGCTTCATCATTCACACGGTCGGCCCTGTGTGGCGTGGTGGCGAGGCGGGCGAGCCCGAACTGCTCGCGTCGTGCTACCGGCGCTCGATGGCGCTCGCCGCCGGGCAAGGGGTGGGCAGCATCGCGTTTCCCAGCATCAGCACGGGCATCTATGGCTATCCCGTCGAGCTGGCGGCAAAGGTCGCGGTGAGCACTGTGCACGAAGCGCTGGCGGTCGTCACGTCAGTGGAGGAAGTCGTCTTCTGCTGCTTCTCGCCGGACGACCTTGCTGTCTACGAGGCTGCACTGGCCGAAGGCGCGCGCTGAAAGAAAAGCCAGAAAAGCTGTCAGCGAGTCAAATACCAGTTCCGACGAACAACAAAACCACGTCCCATGTCCGAATCTCCCTTCGAGCCCGACGACAACACCGACAACAGCAACGCGGGCATGCGCAAGGGCCTGACCAGCTATGGCGACCGCGGCTTCTCGCTCTTCCTGCGCAAGGCCTTCATCAAGGGCGCGGGCTACACCGATGCGGCGCTCGATCGCCCCGTGGTCGGCATCGCCAACACCGGCAGCGCCTACAACCCCTGCCATGGCAACGCACCGCAGCTCATCGAGGCCGTCAAGCGCGGCGTGATGCTCGCGGGCGGCCTGCCGATGGACTTTCCGACCATCTCGGTGCACGAGAGCTTCGCCGCGCCGACCAGCATGTACCTGCGCAACCTGATGTCGATGGACACAGAGGAGATGGTGCGCGCGCAGCCCATGGACGCCGTAGTGCTCATCGGCGGCTGCGACAAGACCGTGCCTGCGCAGCTCATGGGCGCGGCCTCCGCAGGCCTGCCGTCGATCCAGCTCATCACCGGCTCGATGCTCACGGGCAGCCACCGCGGCGAACGCGTGGGCGCCTGCACCGACTGCCGGCGCTACTGGGGCAGGTACCGCGCGGGCGAGATCGACGCCGAAGAAACCGCCGACGTCAACAACCAGCTGGTCGCGAGCGTGGGCACCTGCTCGGTGATGGGCACCGCCAGCACCATGGCCTGCATTGCCGAGGCGCTGGGCATGACGATGCCGGGCGGTGCCTCGCCACCAGCCGTAACGGCCGACCGCATCCGCATTGCCGAGCAGACCGGCGCGCAGGCCGTGCAGATCGCGCGCGACCACCTCACCATCGACAAGGTGCTGACCCCCGCCGCCTTCGAGAACGCGATGCGCGTGCTGCTGGCCATCGGCGGTTCGACCAACGGCATCGTGCACCTCGCGGCCATTGCCGGCCGCATGGGCCTGGACATCGACCTGCTCGCGCTCGACCGCATGGGCCGCGAAACGCCGGTGCTGCTCGACCTGAAGCCCTCGGGCCAGCACTACATGGAAGACTTCCACGCCGCAGGCGGCATGGCCACGCTGCTGCGCGAACTCAAGCCGCTGCTGCACCTCGATGCACTCACGGTCACGGGCCGCTCGCTGGGCGAGGAAATCGAGCGCGCAGGGCCAGGCTTCAGGCAGGACGTGGTGCGGCCCGCCAGCCAGCCGATCTATCCGCAGGGCGGCATCGCAGTGCTGTGGGGCAACCTGGCGCCGGGCGGCGCGATCATCAAGCAATCGGCCGCCGACCCGGCGCTGATGGAGCACGAGGGCCGCGCCGTGGTCTTCGAGAACGCCGAAGACCTGGTGCAACGCATCGACAGCGACGCGCTCGACGTCACGCCGCAAGACGTGTTGGTGCTCAAGAACATCGGCCCCAAGGGGGCGCCTGGCATGCCCGAGGCGGGCTACATCCCCATTCCACGCAAGCTCGCGCGCGCCGGCGTGAAAGACATCGTGCGCATCTCCGACGGTCGCATGAGCGGCACCGCCTTCGGCACCATCGTGCTGCACGTGACGCCCGAGTCGGCCATCGGCGGGCCGCTGGCTTATGTTCGCAGCGGCGACCGCATCCGGCTGAGCGTGGCGAAGCGCGAGATCTCGCTGCTGGTGGCGGACGAAGAACTGGCGCGCCGCGCGCAGGAAACGATGGTGGTCGAGCCCACCGCCGAGCGCGGCTACAAGAAGCTGTTCCTGCAGACCGTGATGCAGGCCGACAAGGGCGTGGACTTCGACTTTCTCCGGGCGCCGAACACCGTGGGCAAGGTGCCACGATAAAGCGCATGGCCGACGATTTCTACGACGAGCTCGCACCGCTCTATCACCTGATCTATCCGGACTGGAACGAGAGCATCCGCCTGCAGGGCGACAAGCTCTCGCAACTCATCGAGGCCGAATGGCCCGGTGGTGGCGCGCATCGCAAAGTGCTCGACGTGTCGTGCGGCATCGGCACGCAAACGCTCGGGCTTGCGGCACTCGGCCACGTGGTGACGGCCTCCGACCTGTCGGCCAACGAGATCGAACGCGCGCGGCATGAAGCGAAACTGCGCGGCCTCGACATCGCTTTCTCGGTGTGCGACATGCGCGAGGCGCACACGCACCACGGCGGCGGCTTCGACATCGTGATGTCGTGCGACAACTCGATGCCGCATCTGCAGACCGACTCCGACCTGCTGACCGCCCTGCGCCAGATGACCGCCTGCCTGCGCCCGGGCGGCGGCTGCGTCGTCAGCGTGCGCGACTACGAGAAGGAAGAGCGCGGCAGCAACATCGTGAAGCACTACGGCGCACGCGTGGAGAACGGCCAACGCCATGTGCTGTTCCAGGTTTGGGATTTCGATGACGGAGGCACGGGCGAGCACTACGACCTTGGCTTCTTCTTCGTCACGGAAGACCTCGCCACGCATGCCGTGAGCACGCGCGTGATGCGCTCGCGCTACTACGCCATATCGACGACGCGGCTGAGCGAGCTCATGCAAGAAGCGGGGCTGAAGGACGTTCGGCGCATCGACGGCGCGTTCTTCCAGCCGGTGCTGGTGGGTACGCGGCCCTGAGCGCCTCGACTCACCTCTTCATGCGCAGCATCGACCGCATTCCCGTCAGGAACTGCTCGTCGGTGCTGTTCCACCGTGCATTGGCCAAATGGGCACTGTCCGGTCCGGTCGGGAAGCGCAGCGCTTCGGACTCTTCCATAGCAGCAGCGAAGACGGCAGCCGCGACCTGATCCGGAGTCGTCACCGCGCCGGCAGTCCCGAACTGCGCCATGAGCTGCCCTGCATACGCCTGGTACGGCGGCGAGATCAAGCCGTTCATGCGGTCCATGCCGTTTGCCGTGAAGGCCGTCCCGGGACCATAGCCGGGCTCCACGAGCCTGACGCGCACACCGATGGATTCGAGTTCGAAGAACAGGGCCTCGGTGAACCCTTCGATGGCGAACTTGCTCGCCGCATAGGGCGCAACCATCGGCATGCCGGCGAAGCAGACGCTGGAGGTCACGTTGACGATGGCCCCTTCCCCGCGCTCGCGCATGAGCGGAATCATGGCCTGGGTCATTGCCATGACGCCGAAGGTGTTGGTCTCGAACACCTCGCGCACGGTTTCCATTGGCGTCACCTCGAAGGCCGAGAACAAGCCGATTCCCGCGTTGTTTACCAGCACGTCGATCTTGCCGAAGGCGGCGATGCCTTGGCCGATGGCTTGCACGATGCTGTCGTTGTTCGTCACGTCGAGCTGGACCACGCGCAAGCGCTGCGAAGGCTCACCCAGAAACGCCGGATCCGGTTTGCGCATCGTCGCGACGACGTTCCAGCCTTGCTTGAGGAAATGCTCTGCCGTGGCTTTGCCGTAACCCGAAGAGCAGCCAGTGATAAGTACAGTTTTCATGTTCGATGTCCTTTGAAGATCGGTCCGATGCTAGGGTTCTTGACCAAGACGATCCATCCCGCCTAATCTCGATTTCATGCGCGATCGTCTAAACGCTGACCCACTGGCTTCCATCGTGGCTTTGCTCCGTCCACGAACCGTTCTGTCGAAGTTCGTCAGCGGCGCGGGTAGCTGGGCAGTGCAATACCCGAACTACGGACAGCCCAGCTTCTGCCTGATGCTGAAAGGCTCGTGCTGGCTGAGCCTGGACTCGGCAGAGCCCTTCCTGATGGAACCCGGGGACTACGTCTTGCTGCCGGCAACGCCCGGCTTCCGGATGGGCAGCGACCTCGAGGCCATGGATCGCCCCACCATGCGCATCGCAGATGCAAGCCCGGCGGGAGAGATCCGCCATGGCACCCAGGGGGACGAGGCGGCAGTCAGGATGCTTGGCGGCTACTTCCTGTTCGACCCGACGAGTGCCCCGCTGCTGGTGGGGCTCCTGCCGACAGTGGTCCACATCAAGGCCGCTGACAGCGGAGCGGCGCGCTTGACGTGGATTGCGCGCGCCATCGATGAAGAGAACACGACGCCAAGACCCGGTGGCGACGCCATCCTGACGCGCCTTGTCGAGATCATGCTGATCGAGGCCCTGCGCTGGCGGCCGACACAAGACGACGCGCCGATTTCCGGGCTCCTGGCGGGCCTGGCCAACGCGCGAATGGCGGATGCGCTGCGGCTTATTCACGAGGACGTGGCACGGCGCTGGACCATCGAGGTTCTCGCGAAGAAGGTCGGAATGTCGCGTGCCGCATTTGCCGCCCGCTTCACACAGATTCTTGGTGTGCCCCCGATGGAGTACGTGCTGCGATGGCGGATGGCTCTGGCCAAGGACATGCTGTGGCATGACGGTCTTTCGCTTGGAGAGGTCGCGCATGCAATCGGCTATCAGTCGGCAAGCGCGTTCAGCACTGCCTTCAGCCGCTCGGTGGGGCTGTCGCCAAGCACGTTCGCACGCACTGGTCGCACCTACGCGCCTGCGTGATCTCGGGGCTCGTCAGCGGGCACTCGCTGGTCACTGTCCCGTCACGGGGCAAACCTAGCATCCGGCGGCTTTCGTTTCTCTTTCAACAAACATTCGAAAACTTCACATGAAAAAGAACGTTCCCGCGCCCCGCCCGGTTCGCGCCGCCATCGCGGCCATCGGTGGCTGCCTCGTGATAGCCGCATGTGGCGGCGGCAGCGATGGGGGCGTCTCGTTCCCGGTCCTCCCGCCGGCACCGGCACCGGCACCGGCGCCCGCTCCCGCTCCGGCTCCCCCTGCCCCCGCACCGCTGGGCACGCTCGACGGCTCCGTGCCCCTGGTCATCGGCCATCGCGGCCTGCCAGGCCTGTACCCCGAAGAAACCAAGGTCGCCTACGAAGCCGCAGCCGATGCCGGCGCCGATTCGCTCGAGACCGACCTGCACCTCACCAAGGACTGCGTGCTCGTCGCGCGCCACAACCCCTGGCTCAGCGACAACACCAACATCGCCGACGTCGCCGCGACCAACACCACCGTTGCGGGCCGCAAGCGCACCGTGCCCGGCGTGCTGGTCGACGTGAAGTACCCGGCCATCGAGGCCAACGGCCCGGCCCAGTACCTGAGCGACCTGACCGACCCGAACGATCCGAAGTCGGTGCTCAAGTCGCTCATCGTCGACGGCGAGGACCACACCAACGACTGGTCCATCACCGACTTCACGATGGACGAGCTGCGCCAGTGGATCCGCGGCACCACCTACGACGCCAAGGACCAGCGCCCCACCGACCTCAACGGCAAGCTGCCGATCCTGAGCTTCCAGGAAGTGATCGACATCGCCAAGGCCAAGAGCGCCTCCACCGGCCGCACGCTCACCGTGTACCCGGAAACCAAGAACCCGATCTGGAACAACGCGCAGGCCATTGCCAACGGCTGCGGCCCTGCGGGCAGCCATCCGCTGGAAGACGCGCTGCTGAAGATCATGAACTTCAACGATCTGAACCGGAAAGACGCGCCGATCTTCGTGCAGAGCTTCGAGCCCGAGAGCCTGAAGTACCTGCGCTCGGCCGGCATGAAGGCCCGCGCCGTGCAACTGGTGGACGGCAACGACGTCAACTACCAGACTGGCGAGATGATCTACGTCACCAAGGACGTCTACACCTTCGTCGACGGCCGCCCCTACAGCTGGACGCTGGCCGGCAACCCCAAGTGGTTCGGCGAGATGCTCACGCCCGCAGGCCTGGCCGACGTGAAGACCTATGCCGACGGCATCGGCCCGTGGAAGCCGCAGGTCATGGCCCACACCATCGTGCCCTTCGTCACGCCCAACAAGGGCCTGGCCGACGTGAACACCATCAAGCCCACCAGCCTGATCGCCGATGCGCACAAGGCCGGCCTGTTCGTGCACAGCTACACCTTCCGCAACGAGGCGAAGTACCTGGCCGGCATCTACAAGGGCGACCCGACAGCCGAGTACCTGGCGTACTTCCGCGCCGGCATCGACGGCGTGTTCTCGGACTTCGCGAACACGGCGTTCGCGGCGCGCAAGGCGTACCTGAAGGAAACGGGCCGCTGAGGCAGAACGGCGAAAGGCAGCCAGCACGATGTACCCCGGAGAACGACTCAACGGATACAGCCACCTGCTGGGCCTGCTGCTCGCGCTGCCTGCAACGGCGCTGCTGCTCGCCAAGACCGTGCCCACCGGCGACCCCGCGCGCATTGCGGGGGCGCTGGTGTTCTCGCTCTCGGCCGTGGCCCTGTATGCGGCCTCCACCCTCTTCCACAGCACGCGCGGGCGGCTCAAACGCGTGTGGGAGCGTGCTGACCACTGCGCGATCTACCTGCTGATCGCCGGCACCTACACGCCCTTCGCGCTGGTCACGCTGCAAGGCCCATGGGGCTGGCTGCTGCTGGCGACGATCTGGGGCGCGGCGCTCTTCGGCATCTGGCGCGAGCTGATGCCGGCCAAGGGCGGCGGGGCGAAGAAGCCCTCGCTGGCGCTGTACATCGGAATGGGATGGCTCGGCGTGCTGGCCGCCGTGCCGCTGGCCGCGCGGCTCGACGGCGCGGGGCTCGCATGGCTGCTGATCGGCGGCGTGCTCTACACGGCGGGTACCGTGTTCTATCGCAACAGGCAAGGCTTCCGGCACGCGCACGGTGCGTGGCACCTGTTCGTGCTGGCAGGCACTGCGAGCCACTACGTGGCGGTGGGCTGGTTCGTGCTGTAAGGGGCCTGCGGGCCGGTCGTGCGGGGATAATCGCCGACCGATGATCGTCCGACCCCGCCCTCATTGGCTGCGCATGCTCTTCGTGTGGCGCGGCTCGGTCCTGCTGGACATAGCGCAGCAGCTCCTGTGGACCACCGCCTTCGCGGTGCTGGTGACGGTGCTCCACGGCCGGCTGTTCCAGTGGAAGGTGCCGCTCAATTTCGTGCCCTTCTCGCTCATCGGCCTGACGCTGGCCATCTTCCTTGGCTTTCGCAACGGCACGAGCTATTCGCGCTACTGGGAGGCGCGCACCCTGTGGGGCACGCTGCTCAACGAAACCCGCTCGCTGGTGCGGCAGGTGCTGACGCTGGCCGATGCGCCCGCCGAGGCAGGCAAGCCGACGCTTCGCCTCATCGCCTTCGTGCATGCCCTGCGCCACCAATTGCGCGGCACCGATCCCTCGGCCGACCTCGCGCGGCTGCTGTCGCCCGAAGACTGCGCCCGCCTGCAGGCCACGCGCTTCAAGCCGGCCGTTCTCCTGCTGATGGTCGGCGAATGGCTGCGGGACAAACGCAAGGGCGGCCAGCTCGACCCGACGCTCGCGCAAACCATGGAAATTCCGCTGGGCCGCCTGACCGAAGCGCTGGGCGGGTGCGAGCGCATCGCGGGCACGCCGATTCCGTTCACCTACTCGGTCATCATCCACCGCACGATCTACCTGTACTGCGTGCTGCTGCCCTTCGGCCTGGTAGACGCCATCGGCCTCATGACGCCGGTGGTGGTCGCGTTCATCGCCTACACCTTCTTCGCGCTCGAAGCACTCGGGGCCGAGATCGAAGACCCCTTCGGCACCTCGCCGAACGACCTT
>Ga0163161_10003744_pt1 | contig 10654 bp, 6 predicted proteins | sample S45metaG_FD_129847 | JGI IMG/M metagenome (GOLD analysis project Ga0163161, IMG submission 129847) | Switchgrass rhizosphere microbial communities from Kellogg Biological Station, Michigan, USA - S4-5 metaG | ecosystem: Host-associated > Plants > Roots > Rhizosphere > Soil | place: USA: Michigan... | reverse complement strand
AATCGGAAGACGTTCGAGCTGAGGTCGAGACCGTCCACGCCAGCGCCATTCGCGACCTCGCCGACGCGCTGGACACTGACCTCGTCAACCGGGGGGCGAGCCGGCTATTGGTCGACATGGAGCTCCCGCTCACCTTCGTGCTGGCCGACATGGAGGCAACCGGCATCGCCGTGGACACCGATCTGCTCCTGGCGCTGCAGAGCGAGCTCGGCGCCGACGTGAAGAGCGTCGAGCAGGACGCCTATGCGGTCGTCGGACGTCCGTTCAACCTCGGTTCACCCAAGCAGCTGCAGGAGATCCTGTTCGATCAGTTCAGGCTGCCCAAGACGAAGCGCATCAAGACCGGGTACACGACGGATGCCGATGCGTTGGCGGCTTTGTACGAGCAGACGCAGCATCCGGTCCTGGAGCACCTGCTGCGGCATCGCGAGGTGGCTCGACTCAAGACAGTTGTCGATTCGCTGCTGCCGCTTGTGGACGACGAGGGTCGTATTCACACCACGTTCAATCAAACGATCGCGTCAACCGGACGACTTTCCTCGACTGATCCGAACTTGCAGAACATCCCCGTCCGTACGGCCGAAGGCCGGCGCATTCGAGAGGCTTTCACGGTCGGACCCGGCTACGAATCGCTGATGACCGCCGACTACAGCCAGATCGAGATGCGGATCATGGCGCATCTATCCGGTGATGCCGGACTGATCGAGGCGTTCACGACCGGCGAGGATCTGCATTCCTTCGTGGCGTCGCGCGCGTTCGACCTTCCGCCGGAGGCGATCGACGCCGAGTTGCGCCGTCGAGTCAAAGCCATGTCGTACGGGTTGGCATACGGCTTGTCGGCCTTCGGATTGGCGCAGCAGCTGAAGATCACGCCAGATGAAGCTCGCGGGCAGATGGACGCCTATTTCGCGCGATTCGGTGGCGTCCGGGATTATCTGCGCTCGGTCGTCGACGACGCCCGGCGGACCGGGTACACCGAGACGATCATGGGCCGGCGCCGGTACCTACCTGATCTCACGAGCGACAACCGGCAGCGCCGCGAGATGGCCGAGCGTATGGCGCTGAACGCGCCCATCCAGGGCAGCGCCGCGGACATCATCAAAGTCGCCATGCTCGGAGTTCACGCCGCGTTGGCCAAACAGGGCCTGCGGTCTCGCCTGCTGCTGCAAGTCCACGATGAGTTGGTGCTGGAGATCGCGCCCGGTGAGCGCGGTGCCGTCGAGGAGGTCGTCCGGGAAGAGATGGGTGCGGCCTATCCGCTCGAGGTGCCGCTCGACGTGTCGGTCGGGGTCGGCGTCAACTGGCACGACGCTGCGCACTGAGCCGCTGGCGGCATCGGAATCAGCCGCGCGCGCTCGGATCGTTCCGCACGAAGGGGAAGGCCAGCGTAGAACGGATATTCGTCCCGGTCAGCATCATGACGAGGCGGTCGACACCGATCCCCAAGCCACCTGTCGGCGGCATCGCGTACTCCAACGCGGTGAGGAACGACTCGTCGATCTGCATCGCCTCGGGATCACCCGCGGCCGCGAGCAGCGACTGGGTGGTCAGCCGTTCCCGCTGGTCGACTGGGTCGATCAGCTCCGAGTACGCGGTGCCGATCTCCGCGCCGAAGGCGACGAGGTCCCATCGTTCGGACAAGAGCGGATCCTCACGGTGGACCCGGGTCAGCGGCGAGGACTCCAACGGGAAGTCGACATAGAACGTCGGCTCGTACGTATGCCCCTCGACCAGCTCGTCGTAGATCTCCATGATCATGCCGCCCGGGGTGGCCCGTGCGGGCACGGGAATGTCGTGCTCCTCGCACACCGCCCGGAACTTATCGCTCGACGTCGATGTCGTGAGCTCCACACCGGTGGCCGCACTGGCTGCGTCATAGACAGTGACCGTCGGCCAGTCGCCGCTGATGTCCACCTCGGTCCAGCCGCCATTGTCGTCAGGGCGGCGAGCGATCGCCCGCCCGTGCACTGCGGTCGCGACCTCGATGATCAGCTCCCGGGTCAACTCCCGCATGTCGTTGTAGTCCGCCCAGGCCTCATACGCCTCGAGCGAGGTGAACTCGGGATTGTGCGTCGCGTCGGCGCCCTCGTTGCGGAAGTTGCGGTTCAACTCAAAGACGCGCGACATTCCGCCCACGGCTAGCCGCTTGAGGAACAGCTCCGGCGCGATGCGCAAATAAAGGTTCGTGTCGTAGGCGTTGATGTGGGTGATGAATGGGCGGGCGTTGGCACCGCCGTGCACCGCCTGCAACATCGGCGTCTCGACCTCGACGTATCCGCGTCGGTCGAACCCGTCACGCAGTGCGCGCACGGCGACGGAGCGCTGGCGCATCATCGAGCGAGATTCGGCGTTGACGATCAGATCCAGATGGCGCTGCCGGACCCGGGCGTCGGGGTCAGCCAGTCCAACTCGGTCATCGGGCACGGGCCGCAGGCACTTGGCGGCCATCGTCCAGGTGTCCGCCGCAATCGACAGTTCCCCGGAACGGCTGGTCGCGACTTCACCGGTGACGCCGATGTAGTCGCCGAGGTCGACCGTCCGTTGCCACAGCGCCACGGCGGCCCCGCCGGTCCGCTCGTCGGTCAACATGACCTGAAGCCGGCTGTCTCCGTCTTGCAGCTCGGCGAAGACCAGTCCGCCGAAGTCACGAACGGCACGGACTCGGCCGGCGACGGACACTCGTTTCCCGGTATAGCTGTCCCGGGGGAGGCCGGGGTGTTCGGCGCACACTGCGGCGAGCGAGGTGGAGCGCTCGACCCCTACCGGGTAGGCCTGCATGCCCGACTGCTCCAGCGTCGCGATCTTGCGGCGCCGCACCCGCTCTTGTTCGGTAAGCCGTTGTACCGGTCGGACCGGTCGGAGCAACTCTTCGGCCTGCGCAACTGCCGCCTCCGCGAACGGCACGCCACTGTGGCCTTGGAAAGTTACGGTGTCGTCCGGTCCGCGCGACTCAACCGGATCTTTCCCGGGCAGGAAGCCCTCGGCGATACCGGCCGCGATGGCGGCTCGGGTGACGTTCATCGACGGGCTGTGGCACATGTATCGCGGAACCCACCGCGGCAGGTACTTCGCGTTCGACCGATACAGACTCTCCAGCTGCCAGAACTTCGAAGCCACAGACAGGATCGCGCCAGTCAGCCGCATCACCGGCCCTGCGCCGACCCGCTCGGCGGCACTGAAGATCCCGCGGAACATCGCGAAGTTCAGAGAGATTCGCACGATCCCGAGGTCGCGGGAGGCATCGACCAGCCCCGCCACCATGAACTCGGTGATGCCGTTCTCGGCGGCCCGGTCGCGCCGCATGAGGTCGAGAGAAAGCCCGCGGCGCCCCCACGGCACGAACGACAGCAAGCCTTTGAGCTCCCCGTTCGCATCCCGGGCGAGCACCGCTACGCACCGTGGATCGGCCGGGTCGCCGAGGCGCGACAGCGCCATCGAGAAACCACGCTCGTCGCCTTCCGCCCGCCACTGGTCAGCAATCTCCTCCAGATGGGTCAGCTCGGCCAACCCCAAGTCGCCATGGCGGCCGACGGTCAGGGTGTAACCGGCCCGCTGGACACGTTCGACCGCTCGTCGTACCGGCGCCATCGTCGGACCGGCGAGAGCGAACGACTCGACCTCGATGACCGCCTCGTCGCCGATCTCCATTGCCTTCAGTCCGGCCGCGACATACGCAGAAGCCCCGGCCTCGCTCGCCGACAGGGCGGCCGGGAACCAGCCGAACTGGCGGGCCTCGGCAATCCAAGCTTCGATCGCACCCGGCCACGAACTCATGTGGCCGACCGGATCGGCACTGGCCAGGCTCACCTCAGCCACGACGCGATAGGTGACGGCGGCTCGGTGATCGGGGGAGAAGATGACCGACTTGTCGCGGCGGGTCGCGAAGTAGGCCAGTGAGTCCCGCTCGCCGGTCTCCAGCACGAGACGGCGGATGTCCAGCTCATCCTGCGGGCTGACGAAGTCCTTGGCCCGCGAGGAGCGGAAGAACACGATCGCGGCGAGAATGAGGGCAGCGGCCGAGATGATTCCGGCGATCACCGCGATCCAGTGGTACCCCTGATGGCCGTGGAATACCCGTGAGTTCTCCGTCGGCAGCTGGCCGATCGCCGCCCGGAGCGGCCAGCCGATTCGCTCCCACCCCGGTTCGAGATTATTGGGGAACGCTGCGGTAAGGCCGATCGCCACTACCGCCGAGACGATCAATCCGCCAATGAGCACCAGTAGCGCTTGGAGTCGCGAACCTCGTCCGAGTCGCGCCGGAAAGGCACTGCGAGCCTTCCAGAGCAGAATGCCGAGGACGAGACCGGTCACGCCTTCGAAGACCGTCAGGCCCAGCCGAATCCGATCGGAGGTGTTGTTGATCGTGATTTCTCCGGACTGCCCGGACAGTAAGTAGATGGCGACGAGCAATCCCAGGATGAAGGCGAAGAGCTGGAAGATGAAGATGACGATCCACAGGGCGAAGCGGATCCGTCGGCTGAGCGCGTTTCCGAGGATGAACAGCAGGACGACGGTGAACAGGCTTGCGTCGGTGGGGAGGTTGACCAGGCCGAATATCTCGTCGATCCACTCCGCCCACGCTCCGGTGATCACGATGCTGATCAGCGACCAGATGGCCGCGAGGGTGACCAGGCGGGCAGTCCAGACCGCCACCGTCTCCTTCCAGCCCCGCGTTCCTTCGGGTTGGCGTTGTTTGTCGACCGGTGCCTCGGGCTTGGCGGTGGTGGTGGTCACGCGATCCTCCTCGCCAGTGGGCGGCACACGCGGTGCCGCGAGGCCCTGTCGCCGTCTACTCAGGCAATCACGTGCGGGGTCATTCTAAAAGGCAAGATCTGTTCGCCTCGGCAACGTTCCGCCCGAGATGACCACAAACGGCAAACCGCGGTTACGGACGGGTAACATTCGCGCCCGGATCATTGCGCCGTGGCGGTGGAATGGCGACGGTGGCGAGGTTGTACCTACCTGCGAAGAACCGAACTCGGAAGGAATCGCCGTGATCATGCGACGCGGAATGGCTGTGTCGGTCGGAGTACTCGCGGCCGCCGCCGCCGTGCTTACCGCGTGTAGCTCGGGTTCCTCCTCGTCGTCAAACACGACGTCGGCAGCCGCTCCGGCGACGAGCAGTAGCGCCAGCTCGGCCGAGACCTCCTCGGCCGCGAGCAGCTCCGCGGCTAGCGCGGGCCTGCCGTGGGGCTCGGGGTGCGCCACGCTGGGAGTGACGCCGGCGCAGCTTACTGCCGCATCGAAGCTGCCCGTCGGCGTCGCCGCTGCAGCCGTACCGCAGCTGAAGACGGTCGTGACCGCTGCCACGGTCGCCGGTATGGTGTCGACCCTCAATTCCGCCCCGTCGCTCACCGTTTTCGCCCCTCTGGACTCGGCGTTCGCCAAAGAACCCGCTGGCCTGCTCCAGTCTTTGATCACCGACCCGAGTAAGAAAGCTCAGCTCGTCTCGACGCTCAAGTACCACGTGGTGGAGGGCGAGCTCACGAAGGAGCAGCTGCCCGGCACGCACAAGACACTCGAAGGCAGCACTCTGACGATCACCGGTAGCGGCGACAGCTACACGATCAACGGCACCGTGAAGATCGTCTGCGGCGGGATCATGACCAAGAACGCCGTCGTGAACGTGATCGACGGCGTGCTGCATCCCAAGTCCTGAACGTCGATGCGCCGGGTCCTCGGGTCCGTTCTTCTCGGTCTGGGCGTGCTGCTGCTCGTGGGCGCCGCTCTCGTCAGATGGGTGGCAGCGCCTGCGCTGGTCAAGATTCCGCAGGACGTCGATCTGACGACCGTCGCTGAAGGCACCAGCCGGGTGTTCGTGCTTCAGCAGCAGGCAGTCCAGACTGTTCCTGTCCTCGCGACCCGGATCGTGAAGAGCGACGCCAAAGCCGGAACGTCGTCGGTCGGCGTGTTCGACGAGACGTTGTGCTTGCGGGCCGCACCGGGCACGACCAAGCCCGGGCCGGATGGTTGTGTTCCGTCGACCGATCCCGCCTTCATCCAGCGGACGACTGACCGGGTCGCATTCGACCGCAAGACCGCACTCGCCGTGCCGAACGGCCAGAAGTACGGCGCGGCCGTAAACGGCGACCAGAGTGTCCAGCACGTGGGACTTTCCTACACATTTCCGATCGATACCGAGAAGAAGAGCTATCCGTTCTTCGACACCGTCGTGGGTAAGGCCTATCCGATGAACTTCCGGGCGACGGAGAAGATCAACGGTCTTGACGTCTATCGCTTCGAGCAGACGGTGCCTGAGTCAGACATCAAGATCGAGAGTCTCCTTCCCGGGAAGTACTAAAACGTGCGCGTGGTGTGGGTCGAGCCCACCACAGGCGTGATCATCAAAGGATCCGAGCAGATCAAGGAGACGTTCGCGTCTGGTGGGCAGACCGCGTTCTCGGGAACGCTGGTGTTCAACGACGCCTCGGTCAAGTCGCAGGCCGACTATGCCAAGAAGCAACTGTCGAAAGTGCACTTGATCCGCATCTGGATTCCGCTCGCGCTGGCCGTGCTCGGCGTCGTCCTGATCGCGGTAGGCCTGCTCCTGCTACTCCGCCGTCGTCGTCCGGTCGTGGACGAGGCACCTCAGGTGAGCTCGCAGACGTAGATCGCGGTGCCGGGCAACATCGCTCCTCGCAAGGGTGACCATTGCCCCCACTCCTGGGTCAACTCGGCGGGCCATTCCGGTTCGATCACCGCGACGAGCCGGAAGCCGGCCGCATTGATCTCGGCCACGCGATCGCCGAGCGTGCGATGGTGCTCCACATAGGTCGTCTCGCCGTGCTGGTCGAACTCCACGTACGGAGTCCGATCGAAATACGACGTCGTCGCCGTGAGCCCGAGCGGCCCGGGATCGTCGGGGAATACCCAGCGGAACGGGTGGCTGGTGGCGAAGACCCACCGCCGCCCCGGGCGCAGCACCCGCGCTACTTCCCGCATCACCCGGGCGGAGTCAGCTACGAACGGCACCGCCCCAAAAGCGGTGAACGCCACGTCGAACGCGGCCTCCCGGAACGGAAGGTGCTGCGCGTCGGCCTGAACGAGCGGTACCTCGATGCCGGTCGCGGCTGCGCCCGCCCGGGCGTGGCGCAGCATCCCGCCCGACAGGTCGACAGCCGTCGGCCGGGCGCCTTGTGTGGCTAGCCACCTCGAGCACATCGCCGAACCGGCACCAACCTCGAGAATCCTGCGGCCGGCCACCTCGCCGAGCAAATGTGCATCGGCCTCGCGCAGCCCCTCTGGACACCAGACGAAATCGGCCACGCCCAGGAACGCGCCATGCTCGGCGTGGTAGTTGTCGGCGTCGTCGTCCCACCAGCGACGGTTCGCACGCGTCGTCGTCGAGGCATCGGCGGATCGTCGGCCGGCGCCACCACCCTCGGGCGGAAGGTATGCATCATCCGTCGCTGAGACCACGGATCATGCATACCGATCAGAGGTCCGAGCTGGCCAGCGGGTCATGCGACGGCAGCTGCGGCCGCGCGGCCAGCGATTCGGCCCGAGAACAGGCAGCCGCCGAGGAACGTGCCTTCCAGTGCGCGGTAGCCGTGCACGCCGCCGCCGCCGAATCCGGCGGCCTCGCCGGCAGCGTAAACCCCCGGGAGAGGCTGACCGTCCGATCGAAGGACCCGGGCCGACAGGTCGGTCTCGAGCCCACCCAGCGTCTTGCGGGTGAGCACGTGGCAGCGCACCGCGACGAGCGGATCGCCGGAAGCGTCGAGGAAGCGATGGGGTCGGACGATACGGGTCAACCGATCGCCGATGTATCTGCGCGCGGCAGCGGTGGCGACGACCTGGGGGTCTTTGCCCAGGCCGGAGGAAACCTGCTGATCGCGGGCCTGGACGAGGCGCCGGAGGGTCTTGGCGTCGATGAGATCGGTGCCGGTGAGCTCATTCATCCCCTTCGCCAGCTCAGCAACCGTGGGGCGCACAACGAAGTCGGGGCCGCGATCGAGGAACGCCTGCACCGGTCCGGTCGGTCCGCCACGCGCCCGGCCGATCACCTGGCGAATATCCTTGCCGGTCAGATCGGGATTCTGCTCCGATCCGGACAGTGCGAACTCGGTGGACAACGTCCGGCGGTCCAGCACCAGCCAGGAGTAGTCGTAGCCGGCTCCGGTGATGTGTCGCAGCGCGCCCAGGGAGTCGAAGCCTGGGAACAGCGGCGGTGGCAACCGTTCACCCCCCGGATCGAGCCATAGTGGTGACGGCCCAGACAGGATCCTGATTCCGTGCGCGGTCCACACCGGCGAATGGTTGAGGATGCCTTCTGGGTAATGCCACATCCGGTCAGCGTTGATGACCCGGCCGCCCGCGCGTTCGGTCACGCCGAGCATCGCGCCGTCGACGTGGTCCGGTACACCGGAGATCATGTGCGTCGGGGCGGCGCCCCAACTCGCGGGCCAGTTCCGCCGGACCAGCTCGTGATTGCCGCCGATGCCACCCGAGGCGACGATCACCGCCTGAGCCGCGACTGCAAAGTCGCCGACAACCTCCCGCGTGCTTCGTACGCCCCGCGGGACGTTGCTCGGGGCCAGAGTCTCCCCTGTGACACCGGTCACCGCGCCGTCATGCGTCGCCAGGGCGGTGACTCGGTGCCGAAATCGCAGCTCGATCGTTCCGTTGTCGACGGCCGTCCGCACCCGCCGCAGGAACGGCTCGAGCACCCCCGGGCCGGTGCCCCACGTCAGGTGGAATCGAGGTACCGAGTTGCCATGAGCGCCGGAGGCGGAGACCCCATAGCCGCCGCGCTCGGCCCACTGGACGATCGGAAACCAGCGCATACCCTGCCGCGCGAGCCAGGCCCGCTTCTCGCCGGCGGCAAACTCGACATATGCCTCAGCCCACTGCCGAGGCCAGTAGTCTTCGGGCCGGTCGAATCCGGCCGAGCCGAGCCAGTCCGCCAAGGCGAGCTCGGGGGAGTCGTGCACGCGCAATCGGCGTTGTTCGGGGGAGTCCACGAACATCAGTCCGCCGAACGACCAGAAGGCCTGCCCGCCAAGGGACGCGGCAGGCTCCTGGTCGAGGATGATCACCCGGCGACCGGCGTCAGCGAGTTCAGCAGCGGCCACGAGGCCGGCGAGGCCGGCCCCCACGACCACGACGTCCGCGTCCATGGCGTTAGGACCGCGTAAAGAAGCCGACGCACCGCATCGGTTCAGCCTAGCGAGACGCCGTGGCCCGTCCGGAAAGCCCGCTAAAAGCCCAGCGGGCCCGGAATACGGGGGGCCGCGTTGACCCTTGTAGAGATGATTACGTATTCTGTGAATCGCGTCGCAGGGTCTGCGTGCCTCGACCGGAGCAGGCCACGCTCGTCATGCACGTTTCTCGCTCGTCGACCGTCCCCCGGGGCAGCGGCGGCTCGGCACGTTCACCGGCGAAAGGGTCCCTGCAACGTGCCGCTACGAGACATTTGGACACCCCCTACTTCATGACGTCCACTACCACCGTTTCACCCGCTCCACTCGCGACGACGTCCGTACCGACTGTCGCTGTCAACGACATCGGCTCCGCTGACGACTTCCTGGCCGCGATCGACAAGACGATCAAGTACTTCAACGACGGAGACATCGTCGAGGGCACGATCGTGAAGGTCGATCGAGACGAGGTCCTGCTCGACATCGGCTACAAGACAGAGGGCGTCATCCCCTCGCGCGAGCTGTCGATCAAACACGACGTCGACCCCAACGAGGTCGTCAAGGTCGGTGACGAGATCGAGGCCCTGGTCCTGCAGAAAGAGGACAAAGAGGGTCGGCTGATCCTCTCCAAGAAGCGCGCCCAGTACGAGCGTGCCTGGGGCACGATCGAGCAGAAGAAGGAGAACGACGAGGTCGTCGAGGGCACGGTCATCGAGGTCGTCAAGGGCGGTCTGATCATCGACATCGGCCTGCGCGGGTTCCTGCCGGCGTCGCTGGTGGAGATGCGCCGCGTTCGCGATCTGCAGCCCTACGTCGGCAAGACGCTCGAAGCCAAGATCATCGAGCTGGACAAGAACCGCAACAATGTTGTGTTGTCCCGTCGGGCCTGGTTGGAGCAGACCCAGTCCGAGGTCCGCAGCGAGTTCCTGAACAAGCTCGTCAAGGGCGCCGTGCGCACCGGTGTCGTCTCCTCCATCGTCAACTTCGGCGCGTTCGTGGATCTCGGCGGCGTCGACGGGCTCGTGCATGTGTCGGAGCTGTCCTGGAAGCACATCGACCACCCGAGCGAGGTCGTCGAGGTCGGTCAGGAGGTCACGGTCGAGGTGCTCGACGTCGACCTGGACCGCGAGCGTGTTTCCCTGTCGTTGAAAGCCACCCAGGAAGACCCGTGGCGCCAATTCGCCCGGACCCACCAGATCGGCCAGGTCGTGCCTGGGCGGGTCACCAAACTTGTACCGTTCGGTGCGTTCGTACGCGTCCAGGACGGCATTGAGGGCCTCGTCCACATCTCGGAACTCGCCGAGCGTCACGTCGAGATCCCGGAGCAAGTGGTCCAGGTCGGCGACGAGCTGCTGGTCAAGGTGATCGACATCGATGACCTTGACATTGACCTCCTGGCCGACGCTCAGCACCGATTCCGGAGCATCCACGTGCTCGTGGCTGATCTCGGAGATGTGCACGAGCCCTTCGATGCCCTGTGCGACGCGGACGAACGCGCCGAAGGGCACGAGCTT